>Ga0180217_1004998_pt1 | contig 10224 bp, 15 predicted proteins | sample eDN3rd37CBELigOP_FD_128521 | JGI IMG/M metagenome (GOLD analysis project Ga0180217, IMG submission 128521) | Enriched Organic Plus compost microbial communities from Emeryville, California, USA - eDNA 3rd pass 37_C BE-Lig OP (version 2) (version 2) ... | reverse complement strand
GGGGCGGCACGCACCGAAGACCGGCGGTCCATGAGGCTCTCAATGCCTTAATTCGCGACAGGAAATAGAATTTGGTTTGTTCAGGCGGCCGCATTTCCGCGACGAATAGCTTCACGCTTCGCCGATACATGCTCCGGAAAGCCGGTCATCGGCCGGTTCAGGCGAAATGATGGAATTGTTGGATTTGCCCTTACGCGGTGCCTTCGCCTTCATCCGGCTCCGCAGCCGATGCCGCGGGACCCTTCGTGCTGTTCGCCGCAACGAGTGCGGCCCGCTCTCGAATCTTTCCTGAAAAGATGCGCAACGCGGTCCTGTCGGCCGAAATTTCCTTCGCCAGTTCACCGGCGATCTCTTCGACCTCATCCTTAATTCTTGCACCCAAATTCGCCACCTCGGCGATCGTACCGGCTGGCGCCAAGCCGACCTCCCGCGCAAACCGCTCCCAGTGACGCCGTTCTAGATGCTCCGCTCTGCTTTTTCCCGCGATCTTCATCGCCAGATTTCGAGTGATATTGTCGTAGGCCAGCGCCGTCATGAAATCATAGCCTGGCGCCAGGCGCGGCCCGTCGCCCGTCAAGATGATTGAAAAGTTTTTGCCGTGCCGGTCCGTATCTCCGATACAGCAAGCAAAGATGATGAGGCGGATCAGGTTCAGACGGTCAACCGCTTCACGACGGGAGTGCTGACCGATCACCTGGAAAATTTGAAGGAAGCCGGGCCCATGCCGGGCTTCGTATTTCGCGGTCGGATAATAGCCGAGCGCCTGGCAGAAATCCTCCTGATGATCGCGGCGCACGCGGCGATCGGACAAGCGCTTTCGATCATAGCGCGTCACCAGAAGATACGGCCGCTTCTGTGCGGCGGCCATTGCTGTCGGGGCGACCGGAAGGCCGAGGTGCGCCGCCAGGCGCATGCAAAGCAATTCATTCTCAACCGTAGCGTAGAGACGGTCGCTCGATGGCTTCAGGATGTGCGTGGACGCGGCCCCGCGAAGCGGAAGATAAATTTTCTCATCGAAGACAGCGACCGCCAGTTTGGATTGGCCGCCGGCCAGCGACATCGTCACGTCGTCCTCGTCGGCAAGAAAGGGGCGGCGCGGCAGCTTTTCGATGATTTCGGAGAGGTCTTTTTCACTCAGCTCTCGATAGTCGGCATGATCGGCCGGCTCCGCCCCGCCGATTGACAGCGCGCCGGCTGTTTCGCCTCCCATTCGTTCGAGGAGGCCGTATACGTCCGCTGTGCTTCTGCCGAGCAGGCGGCCTATCTGCTCCAGCTGCTGATCTTCAGGAAGCAGATTGGCAAACCAGGGCGTAGCGATATCCGCTGGATACGGTTCACTCCGCAAGGGCATTGAAAGAGAGATTGCGAACCTGTTCCTGGCGTCGAGCCAGCCGGGATCGTAGGCAAAAGAAAGACCCGGACCGCTTTCGTCGAGTTGTCCGACCAACGTGTCTTCATAAAATACCGGCAGCACGTCAGGCCTCGTCTTCCAGAGCAATTTTCAGCCCGAGTGCCGCCGCCACTCGCAGCGCCTTTCCAAGACGTGCAGTTTCCTTGCCGCTCTCCAGATCGACGATGAACCGTTCTCCGGCGCCCACCGACAATGCAAGCTCACGTTGCGTAAGCCGTTGTTGCTTGCGAGCATTTCGGATGGCGGCGCCGAATTCTGCTGCGGTCCTGATTGGCCTGTTCGACACGGAGATGCTCCTTCTTACCGATCGGGAAGATAGGGCCCTTTTTTCCTATAAACCAGAAGAATCTTACCGATCGGTAAGAGCGCCTACAGATGGACTTCCGCCAGGCCGAAAACTTACCGATCGGGAAGATAAAGCGCTGGCGCAAACGAACACACTCGCGGACGGTCTCGGTCTGGGCGCGCTTCATCCGGCGACTGTCCGGCTGGGCTCCCGGCATCTCGAGCATCGATATACCGCCGCATCCAGGCAAAGGAAAATAATCCTTTACAGCGGGGCGCTGCTCGGCTAGCGTACAGGCATTCCCGAACATCCGCCGAAAGCACTGCCATGTCGCCCCGTCTCAGCGAGGCGGAGATCGAGAAGCTGCGCGTCCTTTATGAGGAGTCGCGGCTTTCCGTTCTCGCGCTTATCCGGGAAACCGGCCATTCCCATCGCACCATTTATTATTATGCCGCGCGCCGCGGCTGGAAATTGCGCGCGGCCCAGCGCGGGCCGCGCCTGCCGCTTGAGAAAATCCGCTCGCTCTATGAGGACACGATCGTTCCGGTGGCCGAGATCGCGCGTCTTGCCGGCGTGGCCGTGCCGACGGTCCATGTCTGGGCCGTGCGCTATGGCTGGAAGCCGCGCGCCTCGCGTCTGCGCGGCAAAAGCGCAAGCCGGGGCGACGGGATCGCCGATCTGGATGCGGAAGTCGCCGCCGCCCGCCGCCGCGCGGAGGATGTCGCCGAGGAAAGGAAGGCGCGCGAGGAAGAGCGGCAGATCGAGCGCACGACGCAGGCGCTCGGCGAGGCCGCGCGCCACGCGCGGCGGCTGCGTCCGGCAAAACGCGGCAGCTTGAGAGCCGCGCGCACGCCACCGATGTCCGAAGCGGAGCTCGCGGAGCGGCGGCGGGAGATCGCCGAGACGCTTGATCGCGTGGCGAGGGAGCGGGAGAACCAAAATTAATTCGTCATCGCCGGGCCGCCGCGCCGTTCGCGCTGGCGAGCCCTCGGGTCCTGCCTTTGACAGGCCCAAGGATAAATTCGGCAAGCGGCCAGCGCGAACACTTCTGGAGTAGCCGCGCCGGATCCTCGCTCCGCTCCGCGACGCGGCAGGAGCGAAGCGCGGCCTTGGCGCGGCGAGCCCTTCCTTCCTGCACTTGAAGACGTGAATGGCCGGGACAAGCCCGGCCATGACGGAAAAATGAGCGGAAACAACAGCGCGCTTGCGGCGCCGTACCGCACGGAACGAATCCGCCGCGCGGCCATTAATTCTGCGACAATCGGAGGAACTTCGGATGCGATTTGCCGCAGCGCCATTGCTGGCGTGTGCGCTCGCGCTGGCGTCGCCAGCGTACGCGCAGGAACAAAACGCGGAACCCAACACCGACGGCCTCAACGTCGGCACGGGGCTCGTCTGCAACACCAAGCAACAGGTCGAGCGTTATGTCGAGCTGTTCCAGGGCGATCCCAAGGCCGCCGCCGAGCAGGTGAACCAGGAGGCCGGCGAGCCCGACGCCTGCGCGTTCGGAATCGTCGCCTTCAAGCGCGGCACCGACGTGACGCCGAAGCTCGGCAAGGACAACGAGATGGTGCAGGTGGCGGAGATCTTCGTGTTCGGCATCGGCACGGACGAAGGCATGGTGCAGATCGAGCCCGTGCGCTGGTACACGCTGTTCCCGGCGGAAGGGATTCAGATTTAACGCGCCTTTCTTCGCTCATTCCCGCCGCTGCCCTGGGGTCCCCGCTGCTTGTCCCGCGAAAGCGGGATCGCAGGGAGGAGCGGAATGACTTCACAAACAAAGGCGGAATCGCGCTAGAAGCGCCGCATGGAAGAGGCGCCGTTCTGGGAAACGAAGTCGCTCGCGCAGATGACCAAGCGCGAGTTCGAGCGCGTGTGCGACGGCTGCGGGCGCTGCTGTCTGTCGAAGATCGAGGACGCCGATACCGGCATCGTCCATTACACCGATGTCGCCTGCAAGCTGCTTGACACCGAAAGCTGCCGCTGCCGCGACTATGGCCACCGCCGGCGCCGCGTGCCCGACTGCATGAAGATCACCCCGCGCACCGCGAAGACCTGGACCTGGCTGCCGCCGACCTGCGCCTACCGGCTGCTGGCGGAGGGGCGGCCGCTCTATTGGTGGCACCCGCTCGTCAGCGGCGATCCGGACACCGTGCACGCCGCGGGCGTCTCCGTGCGCGGCAGGACCGCGGGCTCGGAGGAGGATTTCTCCGACGACGAGATGGCGCACCGCCTCGTGATGTGGCCGCGGCAATTGCCACCCGGCGCGCGGGGGAGAAAGCCGCCGCGCAAAATTTCATCCGTCATCAGCGGGCGAGCGGTGAGACGGCGCGAGTCCCGGTGATCCATTACGCATCAAGAAAGGCATGGATGGCCGGGATAAGCCCGGCCATGACGATGCAACGAACGTAGAGAGTGTTCCCGCCGCCCGCGCTGGAGTATCAAGGAAGCGGAGCGGGGAGGCGCACATGGCGAAGCGGAAGAAGAAGGCGGACAAGAAAGAAAAGAAGAAAGCGGACAAGCGGGAGAAGAAAGAGAAGAAGCCGGCCGCCAAGAAGACGAGCAAAGCCGCGAAGAAGAAGGCCGCGCCGAAGGCAGCCAAACCGAAGACAGCCAAACCGAAGAAGAGCGCGAGGTCGGCGGTGGCTTCCGCGAAGAAGCGGGCGCAGCACGCGACCGCCGCCGCGAGCAAGGCGGCCGGTCAGGCCATGGCTTCGATGGAAGCCGAGTTCAAGCGGCTTGTGAAGAATCTCCTGAAGACCTTGGCCAACCCCGCCAAGCGCCCTGCAAAGACTCGCAAATAGCGGTTTGCGGAATTCCTCCGCCCCATCCTGAGGAGCCGAGCACCGATCTCGGGCTTGCCCGAGATCGGCATGTTGAATCGCGCAAGTCGGTAATAGCCGACCTGCGTGCGAGGCGTCTCGAAGGATGAGGCGGCCAAACGTTCCGAAAGCACAGCCTCATCTTTCGCCACGCGTGCTAACCGCCCCTTAACCGGCGCGCCAGCCGGTAACCACTTTTTAAGAGGCCAGGCCGAGCGTATCGGGCGTGTTGCTGCCTGGTGCGGAGATTTCGCATGCTGCGGACCGTGCTCATGATCGTCTTCATCCTCGCGGGCGCCGACCTCGTGATGTTCGATGGCAAATACACTGCGGCCGCGCAGCATGTCGCGGAGCGCGTGGCGCTTTATTCCGGCTTGAAATAGTGCGTGCGAAAAACCGCGCTCGAAAGGAAACCGCCGCCCTCGCGGGATGCGAGGGCGGCGGGGCCGTCTTGCTCCGCCGCGGCGGACGGAACGAACGCTTTACTGGTTGGACGGTGGCGTCGTCGGCGATGCCGGCGGTGGCGTGGTCGGTGACTTCTCGGCCGGCGGAGAACTCGTTGCCGGCGGAGAACCCATCGGCGTTTCCGCCTGCTGCTGCGAGCCGTCGCCCAGACTGAAGATCAGCGCGAAGACGACGATGACGGCAATGACGAGCGCGGCCCAGCCCCACATCGGCATGAATTCGCCGCTCGGTCGGCCGCCGCCCGGTGAAGTATTGGCCATGCGTTCTCTCCTTCTTCTTCCGTGCAACGAGCCAACGCTCGCGTCGCCGCGCTGTTCCTGGTTCCGAGCGCGGTGCACAGGTTCCAATGCGTGACCGAAATGTCACGGGAACTTTTTGCTCTTTCTCGCCAAATTTTCGTCACGGACTTGGCTCCTTTCGGCGGCCCTATGCGCGCCGAGGGGCGGGGCAACCGCCAATCGCAACTTGCCTGCACGTAGGAGTGAAACAATGAGAAAAACGATTCTACTTTCCACTGTCGCTGCATTGGCGCTTGGGACAAGCGCGGCGCTTGCCGCTGACATGCCGACGCAGGCGCCGGTGGTCACCAAGGCTCCGCCTGCGGTCGCACTGTTCAACTGGTCCGGATTCTACTGGGGCGGCCAGCTCGGCTACATGTGGGGCGACAACGACTTCGTGAACGAATCGACCGGCCTAGCCGCGCCGTTCGACGTGGACGGCGTGCTCGCCGGCGGCCACATCGGCGTGAACTGGCAGAACGGTCCGTGGGTGTACGGCCTCGAGGCCGACGTCAACTGGAGCAACGCCGACGGTGACGACGGCGGCGCGGGTGGCGTCGTGGACGCGGTCGAGCTGGAGACGGAAGGTTCGGTGCGCGCGCGGCTCGGTGTCGCCAACAACAACGTGCTGTACTACGTGACCGGCGGCTGGGCGTGGGCCAACGCGGAGCATTCCGACTCCGTCGGCAACTCCTTCAGCGACACGCTCCACGGCTGGACGGTCGGCGGCGGCGTCTCGGTCGCTTCGACGCCGAACCTGATCTGGACGCTTGAGTACCGCTATTCGGATTACGGCTCCTTCGACGGCGTGCTCGGCGCCGACGTCGTGAGCGACGAACTGACGTCGCACCAGGTCACGGCGCGCGTCAGCTGGAAGATGTAATTTCTGCGGCAGCGGGAGCAGCGAAGCCTCGGGGAGAAATCCCCGGGGCTTTTTCGTTTGTCACCGGCCGCCTGCGGCGGCGGCCGCCGCAGGCGCCGGAAGTCCGGCGAGCGGCGAGGGCTTGATCCCCGGCGGCAGGTCGGGCGCATCGGCGGGCGGCGGATCGCGCCCGAGGTCTTCGATGAGCTGCCGCATCTCCGTGATCTCGCGCACCTGCGCCTCGAGGATTTCATCGGCGAGCCTGCGCACGCGCGGATCGCGGATGCGCGCGCGTTCGCTCGTCAGCACCGCGATCGAATGGTGCGGGATCATCGCCTTCATATAGGCGACGTCGCCGACCGTTTCCTGGCTGCGGACGAGCCACAGCGCGCCCGCGAACACGGCGACGCAGCCGGCGACGATCGCGATATTCGCCGGCGTGTTCTTGTACATGTGCCACATGAAGCCGAGCATGATGACGGCCATCGTCGCGCCCATCACCAGCGCCATCCACATGCGCGTCTGGCTGAACCAGACATGGTCGAGCGCATGCGCGTTCAGGTACATCAGGCCGTACATGACGATGGTGGATGTCGCGATCATCGCGCCGAAACGGATATAGGGCATGCGTGTCCCCCGGGCTCGCGGTTCGCACGGGAAACGGACGAGGGAAGGGAGGGTTCCCTTTGTCACGACGTCTCGGTCACGCCCCGCTTTCGCCGTCGCTGTAGATTCTTCCGTCATGGCCGGGCCGGCGCGGTCCGCGAGCGAAAAGCGAGCGGTTTCCGCGCCGAGACCCGGCCGTCCATGTCTTTGTCGCCGCAAGCAAAGACGTGGATCACCGGATGACGTTGGAGGGATTGTGCTGCCGCCAGATTCATAACGTCTTGCGATCGGCGCCGCCCGCCTCCTACATTGCGCGGAACGGGAGCATTGCCATGCCCGCCACTGCCGAAGCCGATGCCGAACCCGCCGCGGTCCAGGCGACGCTGAACTACATCGTCCGCGACGGCGCGAAGATCTTCTCCTACACGGGCGGGCCGGGCTCGACCGAGGTGAAGACCGGCGGCACGCCCGACCCGCGCGCGGTCACGATCCAGAACGGCCGCCTGCGCACCGACGGCTTCTCGCTCGAACAGAACGGCTTCCGCCTCGTGCGCCACGAAACGCAGGTGAAAGACTTCTACGACGAAGACGAGATCCGCCGCTTCTATTATCCCGAGATGGAGCGCCTCGTGCGCGAGGAGACGGGCGCTTCGCGCGTCGTCGTGTTCGACCACACGCTGCGCACCGCCGACGATGCCGAACGCGAGGCGCGCAAGATCCGCGAGGTGGTGGCGCGCGTGCACAACGACTACACCGACTGGTCCGCGCGCCAGCGGCTGCGCGACGTGCTGCCGGACGAGGCCGACGCGCTGCTCGCGCGGCGCTTCGCGATCGTGCAGGTGTGGCGGCCGATCCGGCACCCGGTGGAGACGTTTCCGCTCGCGGTCTGCGACGCGCAGAGTCTTTCGTCGTCCGATCTGGTGATCTCCGAGCGGCGTTATCCGGGCCGCATCGGCCAGACTTACGCCGTCGCCTACAATCCGTCACATCGCTGGTACTGGTTTCCGCGTCAGCGCCGGGAGGAGGCGATTGTCTTCAAGGTGTTCGACACGGAGGATGACGGCCGCGCGCGCTTCACCGCGCACACGGCCTTTGCCGACCCGACCGCGCCGGACGGCGCGCGGCCGCGGGAGAGCATCGAGGTGAGGACGTTTGCGTTTTTTTGAGCTTCCGAATGTATTGACATTGTCTATACATGCGTATTACACAACGTCTACGAAAATGGAGCGCGAAGAATGGCCGCCAAGACTGCCGCACGCCGATCCGCTGGAGCGGCAAGAGCGCGTGCGGCTTCCGACACAGGCGCTCGTCGCGATGCGGTTATCAACGTCCGCCTGTCACGCACGCTACGCGATCAGATCGATCGCGCTGCCGACGCCGTCGGCAAGACGCGTTCGGAGTTCATTCTGGAAAGTGCGCGGGCGCACGCAACCGATGTTCTCCTCGACCAGCGGCTTTTCACGCTGAATACAGAACAATATGAAGCGTTCATGCGCGCGCTGGACGCAGCGCCGGCACCCAATGCGAAACTGCAGCGATTGCTAGCCAGCAAATCGCCGTGGGAGACGTGACACCGGAACGAGCGGGGTGCGAGCTGAGCGCACCCGTACCGCTGAACCAGAATCACGATCTCAGCCACTTCGATTGCGGAAAGCCGCTGCTGAACGACTGGCTGAGGCAGCGCGCTCTCAAGAACGAGGGGCGCGCTTCGCGATGCTTTGTAATGTGCGCAGGGCAGATGGTTCGAGGATATTATTGCCTCGTCGCCGGCGCGGTGCAGCACTCGGATGTGCCGTCGGCATTGAAACGGAACATGCCGTCGTCGATTCCGGTCGTGATCATCGGACGCATGGGAGTCGATCTGAGCCTGCAGGGCCGCGGCATTGGGGGCGCGCTGTTGAAGGATGCGCTTTTAAGAACGATCGCAGCATCCGAGTCCATCGGCGTCCGCGCCGTGATGGTGCATGCGATCGACGAAGCTGCCGTACCGTTCTACGCCCAATACGGTTTTCAACCGTTTCCGCACGGTACGCTCACGTTGTTTCTGCCGATCGACAAGATCATCGGACAGGTTTGACGAGCGCAGGAGCGCGGCCCCCGAGCACACGGCGTTTGCCGACCCGACCGCGCCGGAAGGCGCGCGGCCGCGGGAGAGCATCGAGATCAGGACGTTTGCGTTTTTCTAGCTAGCTCCTTCGCCCCCGCTCCTTCACCGCGAGCAGGGCGCACGCCAGAATGACGATGATCGCGCCCTGTGCCGTGATCACGGCCGGCCAGATGCGCGAGAACCCCGGGTCGAAATATTTCTGCGGGCCGAATGAGACCAGCGCCGTGATGGCGAACAGCACCGCGAGCGCAAGACCGGCCAACGTGCCGGAGCGCTCGAGGTGGAACGCCGCCGCGCCGATCGCCAGCGACGCGCCGAGGAACGGCCCGAGCGCAAACGGCGCCACTTCGAACGGCGGATGCGGGGCGGTGCGCGTCATGAGCGCGAGCAGCATCACGCCGGTGAGCATGAGAAGGACCAGCGTTGCCGCCTGTAGCGCCGTACTCTGCCGGTCCGCCGAATCCGTGAGTTTCGTCATCGCGCCTCCTTCCGTACCCATTGGTACGGATATTGACGGATTCCGTACTAGCAAGTACGGTTGAAGTCAAGCGCGATTGGAAAGGCTGCACGAGATGAAGACGGCTGCACGCGACCGGCGCCGCGACGAGATCATGGATATCGCGGTGGAAATCTTCTCCGAGAAGGGATATCGCGATGCGAGCATGCTCGACGTGGCCCGGCGAGCGTCGGCCTCGAAGGAAACGCTCTACGCTTGGTTCGGCGACAAACAGGGCCTGCTCAAGGCGCTGATCGAAAGGAACGCGCAGGCGGTGCGGGCTGTGCTGACCCCGCACCTCGACGGAGATGTGCCGCCCGAGCGCTTGCTGTTCGAATTCGGCCGCGCGCTGCTTGCGCTGCTTCTCGGCGAGAGCGCGGTGACCATCAATCGCGCCGCGATTTCCGAAGCGAAATCCGATCCCGCGCTCGCGCAGATGCTGACGCGCGCCGGCCGCCAGTCGGTCCTGCCGGTCTTCATCCGCTTGCTGGAGATGCACCGCAAGCGCGGCGCGCTGCGGATGGAGGATGCGTCGCAGGCCGCCGAGGATTTCCTTGGCCTCCTGCTCGGCGACATGCAGGTGCGGCGGCTGCTCGGCCTGATCGCGCCGCCCCGGAAAGCGCAGATCGAGGCGCGCGCCGCCCGTGCCGCGCGCGCGTTTATGCGGCTGTACAAGGCATAGTCCGGTCTCTTCTTTTCCGAAGGAGGACAGCGTGCCACACGGCCATGAAGGCACCACCTCACTCCCGCTTCCCCACTGTCAGCAGCAGTTCGTTCGGTCCTTCCCAGCCTTGGGGCGTGGAGAACGCGCTGAGCTTTTCCTCGATCTCGGCCCACGCAGCAGTGCGCGCGGCGTCGTCGAGCTTGCCGAGAATTTGCAGGATCGGACTC
>Ga0180217_1004997_pt1 | contig 10226 bp, 14 predicted proteins | sample eDN3rd37CBELigOP_FD_128521 | JGI IMG/M metagenome (GOLD analysis project Ga0180217, IMG submission 128521) | Enriched Organic Plus compost microbial communities from Emeryville, California, USA - eDNA 3rd pass 37_C BE-Lig OP (version 2) (version 2) ... | reverse complement strand
ATGCTCAGGGACGCGCGCATCACCACCGAAACCTGGCACGCGTTCCTCGACGACTTTGTCGATGACGCGGAACTCGTCGCCCGCATCAAGGCTCAGTCGCCGCGGTAACAATCGGCCGGTTACCGTTCCTCACCGGCACGGCCGAGCGCGCGGTTTCGCTCGTCTCGCGCCGCGACATCGAATTTGCGGGCGATGTGCAGCATCTGCTCCAGCTCTTGCGGCGGCGGCTGGTTCGACAACGTAGGCGGCGGCCCGATCCAGATCGGCCGCGCCTCCGCGAGGCCAGTCGGCGCTCCGGGACCCGAATGGCGGCCCAGCCAGGCCGGGTTCAGCGCCAGCCAGCGCACCACGGCATCCACGAGCGTCAGCTGGAAATTGAAGGCAGGCTTGTAGCCCGGGATCCAGTCCTCACCCAGCCCCTTAAGCACGGCGCTGATGTTCTGGTGCTTGAACTCGACCGATCCCTCGGACCGATCATTCAACAGCGGCAGAAGCCCACGCCGGTGTTCGGCCTTGTTGTAGGGGCGACCACAGACGTCGTCGGCCAGCATCGCGAAGTAATCCGCGACGATCAGGTCGTTCTCTTGATCGTTCCAGGCCCCATTTGACATCGCGCCAGGCTAGGGGCGGAAACTGCGTTTGTCATCAGAGACTTCGCGCAAAACTCCCAAGACATACCAACGACCACGCCGCCCGTGTCGCGCCTCCATCTGCTTTGAGACAAGCCGGAACCAGCGAAACACGGGCGCAGTGCGATCCCGTCAGCTCACTGAATTATATGGGGATTTTTCACCCGTCTCGCCGGGAGCGGGGGGCGGGTGGAAAGAGACGGTGGGCGTTTGGAGACCGATCTCGCGCGGCAGGGCAGTCTCCGAAGGGCGGATGGTCCCTGCAAACCCCTTTGGCACATAAAGAAAAAGGCCCCGCGAGGGACCTGTTTTCGGGTTTGCTATGTGCAAGTGGCGGAGGGGATGGGCCTGAAAGACAACCTTCTCTTGTGGATGCCGCTCTCATTTGCAAGGAATTTCTGAACTTTAGGCATGTGATCGAGTGCGGACTCTTGTCAGGCCTGTTCACGCGGCCCGATAGATGCCGCTGGCCGAGATGGTGATGCGCGGACTGGGGCCAAATCTCCAACAGCGAGCTCGAAGCTCTGAGAAGGTTTCTGGTTTGCCCAACCCGGATCATGTCGATCATTTGCCCATGCAGTTCATGCCTTCCTCACAACTCTGCGGTCCGGTTTCGCGGTTTGCTGCCGGATCAAGCAGCGCTGGCGATCACCGGATCGCGATAGCCTTCACCGCGCGTGAGCATCGCCCAGATGCCGCGCGCCATCTTATTGGCCAGCGCAAAGGCCGCGACCAACGGCGGCTTGCGTTCCAGCATGCGCTCAAGCCAAGGGTTTTGAGGTGCACCACGACGCAGGGCCCAGCGGACCACCGCCATCGCTCCGGTGACAAGCTGCGCGGAATAGCCCGATGAGCCCAGCAACCACACCGGCGGCCGCGGAGTCGAACGCGGCAGGTCGTTCTCGCTGTCCTGCCAGGGTCCGGGGACGGCGTTCACCCGGCCTCCATAAGGGCTGCCGGCGGGGAAGTCGGCATCGAGGAAGGCGAGAAGCTCCATGAGCTGGTTTGGGAAATCCTCGGCGCCGATCTGGCCGCGCCGCAGGGCCGCGGCCGTCGTCATGTCCGTTCCGGGCGCCCGGCCGATGCCGAGGTCCACGCGGCCCGGCGCCATCGCGGCCAGCAGCCCGAACTGTTCTGCCACGACCAATGGCGGGAAGTTCGGCAGCATCAGGCCGCCCGAGCCGAGCCGGATCCGCCTTGTCTCGCCCGCCAGACGGGCAAGCAGCATCGGCGGCGAGGAGGTGGTGACGCCCGGCATGGAATGATGCTCGGCCACCCAGTAGCGGGTAAAGCCCCGCCGATCGACCAGGCGCGCCAGTTCCACGCTGGCCGCCACCGCGTCGCGCGCGGTAACGCCTTGCCCGGCCATGACGAAGTCGAGGATCGAGATGGGCACGGGCGCATTGCCGGCGCGCGTGCCGATGATCTGGGAAATCACGTCTGCTACTCCGAAAATCTTTCGCCGTGCGCAGGGCTCACCATCTGCCGGGGAGTGTCCTCGCCCGGCAGATGGATTTCGGCGGTCGAGTCTCGCCGCCGTCTCTCGCAGAGACCTCTACTGGGCGGTGTAGGCGTCGGTGTCGGTGATGGTCGCATAGGCGAAGCCGAGCGCCGACATCATCGCGGCATGGACCGATGCTGCGGGCACGGTCACGCCCTCATGCTCGAGATCGCGCGTGGCGCAGGCGTCCTGAACCACGATCGTCCTGTAGCCGTAATCGCTCGCGGCGCGGGTGGTCGCGTCGATGCACATGTGGCTCATCGCACCGACGACCACGACGTCCTCGATGCCGTCGGCGTCCAGGATCTCCTTGAGTTCGGTCTTCAGGAAGGAGTTCGGGTGGTTCTTGACCACGACCGTCTCGCCCTCGCGGGGCGCCACGGCCGGGTTGATCTTGATGCCTTCGGAATCCGGCGTGAAGAACGGCGCGTCCTGTGTGGGGAAGATGTGCTGGACGTGGATCACGCGGTCGCCCTTTTCGCGGGCGGCCTCGATCACCCGGGCCGCATTCGCGGCGGCCTTGTCGATGCCGACGAGTTCATATTTACCGCCGGGGAAATAGTCGTTCTGCAGATCGACGACGACGATGGCGCGTTTGCTCATGGTCTGACCTTCCAGTTGTTCAGGGTTTCCATGACTGGACAAATAGTCATCGTCCCGATCTATGCCCATCGGCGATATCGACATAATCAGGGGGAAAAGTGACAGATGGCTGATGAGCAAGAGACCGAGGTCGGAATCCTGCTCTATCCGGGGGCGCAGATATCCGCGGTTCTCGCGATGACCGACCTCTTCATCGTCTCCAACCGGTTTTCGCCTCCGCGAGCCACGGCTGAGCCGAACCGGATCACCGTCAGCCACTGGGGCAGCGAGGGCGAGGGCAACCCGCCACATCGTGTCTACGATACCGGCTCATCGACGCGCGCTGGTCCTGATGTCCTGATCCTGCCGCCGAGCCTCGATTCCCCGGCAACGGCGGCGATCGCCGCGCCTTATCTCGACTGGCTGCGCGACCTCCATTCCGCCGGCAGCATTCTCGCCTCGATCTGCGCCGGCGCCTTCCTGTTGGGGGAAACAGGACTTCTGGACGGCCGGCCCGCGACGACACACTGGATCCTGGAGGATCAGTTCCGCTCGCGGTTCCCCGAGGTTCTTGTCGATGTGGACCGCCTGCTGATCGACGGGGGGCAGGTTCTGACGGCCGGCGGCGTGATGTCATGGACGGATCTGTGCCTGCGGCTGGTCGAGCGCCTGCGCGGGGCCGAGGTCATGACGCAGACCGCCAGATTCCTGCTGGTAGATCCGCCGGGGCGCGAGCAGCGCTACTACAGCATTTTCTCTCCGCGAATGGGGCATGGCGATGCCGCCGTGCTCGAGGTCCAGCGCTGGTTGCAGGAAACCGAAGCCAAAGACATTTCTCTGGAAACACTAGCGAATAGGGCGGGACTCGAGCGGCGCACCTTCCTGCGCCGATTCCGCAAGGCGACCGGCATGACGACCTCGGAATACGGGCAGCGGCTGCGCGTCAGCAAAGCTTGCGAGTTGCTCCAGTTCGGCTCTCTCGCGGTCGAACAGATCGCCTGGGAAACTGGCTATGGCGATCCGGGAGCCTTCCGCAAGATCTTCGCCAGGTTCATCGGGCTCACGCCAGGCGAGTATCGCCAACGCTTCGGCATCGCGTCCTGAACGACGCGGAAGCAGGCGGACTGTCACTCTCGCCCCTGACTATGTCGCTTCCGGCAGTGGCCGCGGGATCGCGAGACGGCTATGGTTTCAAGCGGACCGATGGTGCTGCGCGACGTCCCTGCACAGGCTTGCCAAGCGGAAGCGGAGCCCTCGGGCCTGCTGTCATTAAAAGCTGTCGGTCAGTGGAGGCAGGAAACATGGGAACTCTGGCTTCGGAGGCTCGGGCATGACAATGGAACTCATCTATTCGGTCACTTTCAAACGCCGCAGTTTCCTGCAGTTTCTGGGCGCCTCGGCCCTCGCGGCGGGCATGGTCCACCCACGCCGGGCAATGCCGCAGGAAAGCCCGGCGCCCCAGATGTGCAACGACGGCTATCTGGTGCTTGACCCAGGCTTCTTTTTCCCTGACGCGCCACCTGACGCGTTGGCAGCCGAGTTAGGAACCGCCGATCTTGCGACGCCTATCCTGATGCCCTGCACTGTTCCGCTCCTGCGTCATGGCGATCAGACCATTCTCTTTGACACCGGCGCGGGGCCTGCGTTTATGGAAACAGCCGGCAGTCTTTCCGCTTCGCTTGAAAGCGCGGGTGTTCCGACCGACCAGATCACCGACATTATCTTCACCCATTGCCATCCAGACCACCTGTGGGGCGTGACAGACGACTTCGACGAACTCGCCTTCCCGAACGCGCATTATCATCTGGCGCAGAAGGAATACGATTTCTGGACCAGTGCCGATGCGATGGGAGCGATGCCCGAGAACCTGCATAACTTCGTCGCAGGCGCGCAGACCCGGTTGCCGCGCATCGCCGAACGGACAAGCTTCTTCGAAGACGGGGCCGAACCCCTGCCGGGAATCGAAGCGATCGCAACGCCGGGCCACACGCCCGGGCATTGCAGTTTCCTGCTGCATCTGGGCGATGATCCTCTGCTGTTGACCGGCGACGTGTTTTCGGATCCGCTGACAGTCCGCTACCCGGACTGGAGCTGGGGGACCGACCAGGACCCCGCCACCGCATCCGCGACGCGACGGCGAATGATCGACCGTATCGTGGGGGACCAGATGCGGGTCGCGGTCTATCACATGCCGCCGCCCGGCTTCGGTCGGATCGAGATGGGGGCGGACGGTGCCCACTGGGTACAGGAAGGTTGACCGATCACGGCCGCAACGAACGCGCTGGTGATGCTCGGCCACTATCTGGAAGCCAAGGCCAAGGGCCGGACCTCCGAGGCGAACAAGCGACTGGTCGGGCTGCAGCCGAAGGGCGAGCGTGATGGCCGGACGGTCGAAGTGCCGCTGTCTGAGGTCCGCCCCGGCGACATCGTTCAGGTCCGGCCCGGCCCGGCGACAGGGTGCCCACCGATGGCGGGGTAGTCGACGGCTCGTCCTATGTCGACGAGTCGATGATCACCGGTAAGCCGGTGGCGGTCGCCAAGGAGGCCGGATCGGAAGTCGTCGACGGCACGATCAACAAGACCGGGGCCTTCTCGTTCCGGGCGACCAGGGTCGGTGCGGAGACCGTGCTGGCGCAGATCATCCGCATGGTCGAAGAGACGCAGGGCTCGAAGTTGCCGATCCAGGCGCTGGTGGACAAGGTGACGGAGGGGTTCGTGCCGGCCGTGATGGCGGTTGCCGCGCTCACCTTCCCTATCTGGCTGTTCTTCGGACCCGAGCCCGCGCTCACCTTTGCGCTGATCAACGCGGTGGCCATGCTGATCATCGCATGTCCCTGCACAATGGATCTGTCCGTTTGCGCACAGACATTCATCAAACCCGCAAGGGGACTCTGCGCAAACGGACAGGTTCTCAGGCGAGATGCACAGCGCCGACTATGCCCCCGCTGCGGATTCCGACATCACCGGCCCGGTGGGCCATGACCCGAGGAAAGAGGTGGCGACCAAGCCACAATCATGATGTCCTCGTCGAGGAAGCGACTGTAATGCTGGGCGATGTCCGACTGAGCCAGGTAGGGGATTTATTGTTTCAGTTCGCCTGCAGCACCGCGCTCAGGAACTGCTGGGTGCGCTCTTTTTCGGGAGTCTCGAAGATCGTCGCCGGCGCGCCTTGTTCCTCGATACTGCCCCCGTAGAAGAAACAGACCCGGTCCGAAATCTCGCGCGCGAAACCCATCTGGTGGGTGACCATCAGCATCGTCAGGCTGTGCTGGTCCACCAGCGAACGGATGACGTTGGTGACCTCGCCGATCATCTCTGGGTCAAGCGCTGACGTCACCTCGTCGAACAGCATCACCGAGGGGCGCATGGCCAGCGCCCGGGCGATCGCTACGCGCTGCTGCTGTCCGCCCGACAGGCGCGAAGGGTGCTGATCGGATTTTTCGGACATGCCCACCATGCCTAGCAACTCGAGAGCCCGCTCGCGCGCCTCGTCCTTCGGCAGGCCCAGAACCTGCACCGGACCCTCCATGCAGTTTTCCAGCGCGGTCATGTGGGGAAACAGGTTGAAATGCTGGAAGCACATACCGATCTTCGCGCGCATCCGGCGCAGGTGCCGCTGGTTGGCGCGCACCAGCTTGCCGCCTTTTTCCATATGGGTCAGCGGCTCGCCGTCCACATAGATCACGCCGCCGTCGATCGTTTCCAGCGTCATCAGCGAGCGCAGGACGGTGGTCTTGCCCGACCCCGACGGCCCGATGATCGTGACCATCTCGCCCGGCGCCACGTCGAGATCAAGGCGGTCCAGCACCGTCAGGTCGCCATATTTCTTGGTCACGTTGCGGAAGCTGACCATGGGGATGTTGTCGCCTTCCAGCTTCAGCGGATAGCGGCCCGTGTCGTCATTCATTTCGTCAGTCCCAGTCTGCGACGGAGCGAGATCTCCATTTGCCTTACCAGCCAGGCGGTCGGCAGCGAGATGGCAAGGAAGATCAGCCCGACTATAGTGTAAGGTTCCAGGTACCGGTAATGCTCGGCACCTACTGCGTTGGCCGTGTGCATCAACTCGCCCACGCCGATCACCGACAGCATCGGCGTGTCCTTGAAGATGCCGACAAGATAGTTGCCCAGCCCCGCCCATGCCGTAGGCAGTGCCTGCGGGATGACGATGCGGCGGTAGGTCTTGAGGGTCGACATATTAAGGGCCTTGGCGGCCTCCCACTGGCCTTTGGGCACGCTTTCAATGCCGCCGCGATAGACCTCGGAAAGATAGGCGGCATAATGCAGGCCGATGGCGGCCAGGCCGGCCGTCCAGGGCGACAGGTTCAGCCCGAACTGCGGCCCGACATAATAGACAAAGAAGACCTGCAGCAGAAGCGGCGTGGAGCGGACGAACTCGACCACCTCGCGCGTCGCCACGGTGAGCACGCGCCAAGGCGTGCGCTGCGCCAGCGCGAATATCAGCCCCAGCACCAGAGCGACTGCATAGCCGCCCCCGGCTGCCAGGAGCGTTTTGCCCGTCGCCCCGATCAGGCGCGGAAGAATTTCGAAGGTAAATTCCCATCTCCATTCGAACATGACTCAGGCCCTTCCTATTCTGCGGGCCATCACCCGTTCCAGCCACCGCATCAGCGGCGTGACGACGAAACGCGCGAAGATATAGTAGATCACCAACGCGGTTCCGAATGCCTGGGCGGAGAGATAGGTGTTGTTGTTGATCTGCCGCGTCTCGAACATCAGATCCGGAACCGAGATCAGCGCGACCAGCGCCGTGCCCTTCAGTATCTCGACCATCAGATTGCCCCAAGGCGGCAGCATGATGACCAGCGCCTGGGGCAGGATGATGCGCCACATCCGCTGCGCGGGCGACATGTTCAACGCCAGCGCCGCCTCCCACTGGCCTCGGGGGACCGACTGGATTGCGCCTCGGACCAGCTCGGCTCCGTAGGCGCCATAACAGAGACCCACCGCGAGGAAACCGGCGACGAACTTCTCGAGGCTGACCCCGAGCAGCGGTAGGACGAAGAAGAACCAGTAGAGCTGCACCAGAAGCGAGGTGCCACGGAATATCTCGATATAGACGGTGGCGACGGCCTGTAGTGGCTTCAGCTGCGCCAGTTTGATCAGGCCGGAAATTATCGCGGCGGCGACTGCGACCAGTGCCGCCAGGACGAACTGTAGAAGCGTGATCAGGGAGCCGTCGATCAGCCGGTCGCTGTAGTTGCCGAGGAATTCTAGATAGGACATCGGCCCTCGTGGCGTCGTGTTGCGTCCTCATGCGGACGAAAAAACCGGACGGCGCATATTTCGCCGTCCGGGTCGATTGGGCGAGCTGCGCGCCCGCTCAGTCGGCCTTGCAGGCCTCTTCCGTGGTCTGCCCTGTGGGCAGGTAGGCCGCGATGTAGTCGTCGGGCGTGACGGTCTCCATCATCTGCTCGCTGCCCAGGTATTCCTTCAGCGCTTCGTTGAACTTCTCGCGGAATTCGTCGTCATCGGGGTGGAAGCCAACGCCGACGACCTGCTTTTCGCGGCCGACGAACTTGGTCGGATCGGACATTTCGAACCCATCGAACGAATCCGCTCCATGTTTCGCTTCCAGCACGTTCGTTGCCGAGGCGGCCACGCGTCCGGCCCGCAGGGCCGCCAGCGCCTCTGTCGGGCCGGGCACTTCCATGATGTTACGTTCCGGAACGCCCGCGGCCTTGGCGTCACCCAGCGTGTTATAGCCTGAGGGCGCCACCATCTTCAGATCCTTGTCGATCAGATCCTGATAGGTCTCGATGTTCTCGGGGTTGCCCGCGGGGACGACGAAGGCATCGCCAAAGGCCCCGATCGGTTCGGAGAAATCCATGTTCTCGCAACGCGCCTTGAGGATGTACATGCCACCGGTGACGATATCGACACGCCCGGCCCTGAGGCTGGGGATCAGTCCCGACCAGTCGGTCAGCACCGGTTCAATATCGGTGTATCCCATGTTCTTCAGAACATCGATGGTGATCCCGTTGACGAAGCCCTTTGGCGAGCCGTCATCGCCCTGATAGGCCCAGGGCGGCGCAGCCGCGAAGCCAAGCCGGATAGATTCGCCGGCCTCGATACGGTCTTCGAGGGGGCCAGCGGCGATCGCTCCGGCGGCCAGAGTCCCGAGCATCATCGTCGCTGCGGTGATCCTGCACATGCGCCTGACTGATTGCATCTCTTTCCCTTTCTGGTTCGTTCGACAATCGATATCGACACGTACGAACCAACCCGGAACGAAAAGCATCATCGACTGTGTGGTTGGCCTTAAGCATGAAATATATGCCCGCCGGTCGCAACCCGGAATCCCGGATGGTGCTGTCGCGGTCGCCAAGGGCGCGCCCGGGATGGCGATACATATCCTTGAAAACAAGCTGTTATGCACACCCTCGCGTGGTTGTGCCCGGTTCACCAAAAGGCACGATACGGCGACCTGTGCCATCCTCGTCGCACAGCGACTCCCCCGCCGCACCTTGCTATCGTGAACCTTTGAACCGGATGAGCTTGGCCTGCGGCTGGGGCGTCTGGTGCTTCCCTCGAGTCATTTACTCGGACGGCTCTTGACCTGCGTCCGCAGATCCGGCGAGGCAGGTTTGGTCCGTACGACCACGAAGGATGGTCACGACTGCGCTCCCGCGCTCACCCCAACCATCGCGCCATCGCCCCGACATAGCCCTACTTGATCATCGGACATCAGCTTCTCCGTTCGTTTCAGAAAAACTAATGCTTTCAATAAGACGCGCGGAGTCTCCGTTTCCACGCCTCTCCACGCCTCCGCGCCGCTCCGCAGTCGGTCCTAGCTTGCTCACACACAACCTCGCCTTGCAGCGTATCGCCCCGCTGCTGTGGATGCGGGCGGGGGCGGAGAGCCGCCGCATCGCCGACCTGCCGGCCACCGGGTGGGAGGTTGCCGATGCCTATACGGCCTGCTGGTCGATCTGGACCACGCCAGCGCCTTTTGCGACGCGGTCGCCGCCCAGGCCGGGCTGCGCATCGCCTATATCGTCACCGACGATGATCGCCGCTTTCAGGCGGTGGCCCGGTCCCTGCCGGACAGCGTCGAGCCCGTGCGGTTCTACGAATCCTACCTCTCCAATTTCCGCTTTTCGATGGGCCGCTGAACCTGCTGACCGGCATTTGCCCTTGCGGCAACTGCGGCGGGGCCATGACGCTGCGCACCGGCAAGAACGGCCGATACCGCTATTATGCCTGCTCGATCCGGGCGCGGCAGGGCGAAACCGGCTGCAAAGGCCGCGCGATCCCGATGGACAAGCTCGACCGCATGGTGGTTACCTTCACCGCGCGCAGCACTACCGCCTCGTAGGCAGCCAGATCGGCGCGGAAGATAAGGAAGGCTTGGCGCGGCGCGCCGGATAGATGGACTCTGTTGCACAAATTGACTGACGGTCAGAGTTCCCCTTTCCCCCGAGGGAGTCATCCCACGGCTTGAGTTTCGGGTATGCCGAGTGCGGTGAAGCCGTTCAGGACGGCGACACGGATCT
>Ga0180217_1004994_pt1 | contig 10230 bp, 13 predicted proteins | sample eDN3rd37CBELigOP_FD_128521 | JGI IMG/M metagenome (GOLD analysis project Ga0180217, IMG submission 128521) | Enriched Organic Plus compost microbial communities from Emeryville, California, USA - eDNA 3rd pass 37_C BE-Lig OP (version 2) (version 2) ... | reverse complement strand
TGACATGTTTATGACTTTTTTACAAAAAGTACGGGGTACTGTTCCCGAAATTCACTGTATGATTGAAGCAAAACGAAAGGATGAGGCCTTGTTCCAACTTGCTAATGATCTAAAAAGTAGGCCAGAGATTAGCGTGATTGATCAAGCTAGTTTTCGGATAAGAGGGTGAAATGGGTACGGGTGTATATAGGAAACGGAAATACGTAAGTTTCTGCCCATTCAGTCGGTATAGAGATATGACCGGGAGAACATGTAGCGAAGACTTAACCATATGCTAACAACAGGATGTTCCTCTTCATCCCCATTTCCCCCAATTACATGTATACTAATAGAAACATACAAAATGGGAGATCAGGAGGAATGTATTTATGGTTCCTGAGCCGCAAACAAGAATTTCAAACCGAGCGTTGGTGGTATGGCGAATTTCTGGCGTTATCACGTCTTTGTTTAGTTGGATAGTAGGGGGGGGCCTTGTCACGTTGGGTGTACTTTTCGACTGGCCAGTCTGGATAATTACAGCCTTGATTATCCTCATTGTAATTTTTAGCTATCTAATTACTTTTTTCTTTCCAAAGTTACGCTGGAAACGGTGGCGATATGAAGTAAGAGAGCAGGAAATTGAACTTCAGCGCGGTGTTTTTATTATGAAAAGAACGCTTATTCCAATGGTAAGGGTCCAACATGTTGATACTCAGCAAGGGCCGTTATTGCGGAAATACCAGCTTTCCACGGTGATGATCTCAACAGCTGCCACCGTTCATGAAATTCCTGCTCTTGAAATGGACGAAGCAGAAGAGTTACGACGATCAATCTCACGGTTGGCAAGGGTGGCAGATGAAGATGTCTGACCCGAAAAGATTGCATCCGATTGCCGCAATGATTAATATGCTCCGACAGTTAAAAGAATTGATTGTCCCCATTCTATTCTTTACTGTCTTTGGGAGTAGAGGCAATGAAATTGTGTTCTATTACATTGCCGTCGGTGGGGGTCTTGTACTTGTCCTCCTGACAGGGGTTTTATCATGGTATCGCTTTACTTATCGAGTCGAAGATGGGGAGTTAAGGATTGAACATGGACTCTTTGTCCGGAAAAAACGCTATATCCCGTTTGAGCGGATTCAGAGCTTAGATATAACAGAAGGAATTCTACAGCGCGCTTTTGGTCTTGTAAAAATGAAGGTGGAAACTGCGGGGGGGTCTAAAACAGAGAATGCAGAAGCAGTCTTAACAGCAATAAAGAAAGAAGAAGCAAGGCAAATCCATGATTTCTTAGTATCTGTAAAAAATTCGAAGCGAAGAGATGAATTCGAGGAAGAAGTGATTCCGATTTCTGAATCGATCATTTATCGGCTCTCCTTGGGTGACTTACTGCTACTTGCTTCAACCTCCGGTGGTGTTGGTGTAGTGATCTCAGCTTTTGTTGCCTTCTTTTTTCAATTTGAGGAGATCATTCCTCATGAAAAAGTCTATAAAGAAGTAGAACATTTCATCGCAAATGGAGTCATTTTCGTAAGCATTGTAGTTTTTCTTGGATTCTTGCTGGCTTGGGTGATTTCTGTTATTGGAATGATGGTTAAATATGCGAATTTCACGCTTAAAAAAGTGGACCAAGATCTTATCATTACAAGAGGGTTATTAGAAAAGCGGCAAATGACCATTCCGTTAAAACGAATTCAGGCTATCCGTATAAGTGAGAACGTGCTGAGGCAACCCTTGGGGAGGGGAGCTGTATATATAGAAAGTGCTGGTGGTTCAGCGTTAAATGAAGAAGGTTCAAAAGTACTAGTGCTCCCCCTTATAAAAAAACAGGATATCGCAAAAACACTTGAGCCCTTTTTAGAGGATTATCCTTTTAGACCAAAGTTCAATAAACTACCGCCTCGTGCCCTTAGTCGTTACTTAGTAAGGGGTGTTGTGATCGTCGTCCCTGTAGCGATAACGGTTAGTTACTTTTTTAGACCTTGGGGTTATATTTCGTTGTTATTTATTCTACCATCACTCATCTGGTCAGCTTTAAAGTATAAAGATGCAGGCTGGGCGATAGAGAAAGATTTCCTAGTCTTAAGGTACCGGACGTTTGTGAAGAATACAGTCCTTATGAGAAAAGAAAAGGTTCAGTCACTGACAGCACGGAAAAGTTTTTATCAAAAGAAAAAGAGGCTTGCTACCATTGAGGCTGTGGTGAAATCTGGACATAGTGGTTCGGGCGGACGAGTGAAAGACCTAGAAGACAGAGATGTGAATAACATGTATCAATGGTTTTCTCGAGATGTCCATCATAAAAAATAATTAAAAAAAAGCGCCGTTATCGGCGCTTTTTATAAGGGTCCTTAGCTAATTTCAGATACAGAAAAGAGCTTCCCCATTCCCATCTACTGTTTAAGTAAAAGCACCCGTCCTGTAAAGAAACCAGCAATTAATCCAAAAATGTGTGCGGTAATATTGATGTTTGCTTGGAAAAATGTCATGATGACTCCAATAACTGCAATGGTGATAATAATTTGCGAGTTTTCTTTTGAAAGTAAATCTTTTCGAAACATACTGATTGCAAGGTAAAAACCAAATAAACCAAAAATAGCGCCACTAGATCCTACATGGGTGTATGTCGGTGGTTCTAGTAAAAGGGTTGCTACATTGGCAGCAATTCCTGTCAATAAATAGACCAATAGAAATTTAGCTTTACCTAGGATTCTTTCTAAAGCAGGTCCGAAAAGAATTAAGGAAAAACTGTTAAAAAGTAGATGTGCAAAGCCGGAGTGGACAAAGATAGGAGTGAGGATTCTCCAGAATTCCCCTTCTAAGATGTATAAATTAACTCCTGCTAATAAAGTGAAGATCTCTCTGCTTGGTAAAAGTGGCAGCGTTGTTGCTAAATATACTAGTAGATGTATGATGAGAATCAAAGTGATGAGGGGATAGAAACGAATAAACTCTCGAAAGCTCTCGGTTCGGACGAACATAAAATACCTCCTATAAATTCTTATCTTATGAAATACCTTGGACGTTTGTTTTTATGATTACTTATAGAAGAAGTATAAGTTGCATTTTGGTTTGTTGTCTACTGTGAGTGTCTAGCTCACATGTACAGGCTAGTGACTTTATCAATTTATTAGAAGGTGGCTGAAGGTATGATTGCAGGAATTGGTCTGGATGTTGTTGAACTAAGCCGGATTGAAGCATTACTAGAAAAACAAAAGCGATTTCCAGAGCGGATTTTAACACAGCATGAGAAGGAGATTTTTTTAAGATTAAAGCATAGAAGGAAGATTGAGTACCTTGCTGGGCGCTTTGCTGCCAAAGAAGCTTTCTCAAAAGCGAATGGTACAGGGATTGGCAAGGAATTATCATTTCTAGATATTGAAATTCAAACAGATATGAACGGCAAGCCCTTCGTGGTAAAACCATTTGTCGATGGAGTTCACCTTTCCATCACCCATACCCGTGAGTACGCTGCTGCTCAGGTAATCATTGAAAATTTTAGATAGGATGGTTGTAAAAATTCCTATTAACTTAGTAATGTTAGAACTGTTCATTATTAGCTTTTCAATTAGTTTGCACACGCCATTTCTTTTGTAGCTCAGAAAGACCTCAGATTAACGGACTTTACTCATGAAATGCAACAAAGTATTTGAAAAGAAGTTAAATATTTGAAAAGAAGTTAAAAAAATAATACAGGCTTTCAGAAAGCTTGGTCATAAACCCTAAGGTTGTCTCATATATTCATAGTGCAACAGGGGAGAAAGACCTTAGCGGCGGGAATATGGCTGTAGACTGTCTTTTCTTTCCCTTTCCACGTTGAATTCAGACTAAAAAGGGGTTGAAGGAATGAAGAAAAAGTTTTGGCTGTTTCTCGCTGGAGTGATGGTTTTATTCGTTTTAGCTGCATGTGGTGCTAAATCACAGGAAACAGTGGTTAAGGACCTTGATAAGAACTTATCAGAGTTGAAGAGCTACAAGGCGAATGCAAAGATGACCCTCCAAATGGGGACAGATCCACAGGTGTATGAAGTTGAAATTTGGCATAAAGACCCATCCTATTATCGGGTAAACTTAAAAAATGCTGAAAAAGATCAAAGTCAGATGATTTTACGAAATGATGAGGGAGTATTTGTCTTAACTCCAGCGTTAAATAAGAGTTTCCGATTCCAAAGTAGTTGGCCGCAAAATAGCAGTCAGGCTTATTTATATGAATCCTTAGTAAATGACATTCTTGAGGATAAAGAAGCAAAGTACACGGAAACAGAAAAACATTATGTCTTTGAAACAAAAACTCGATATCAAAACAATCAGATGCTTCCAATCCAAGAAATTAAATTGAATAAGAAAGATTTAACCCCAGCAAGTGTGAAAGTCATGGATACGGACAGAAATGCCCTTGTTACAGTTGAATTCTCCGATGTGGAATTCGATGCAAGTTTTGATGATGATGCTTTTGATATGAAGAAAAATATGACGGCTTCCCAATTAGAAGTTCCTGTTATGGCTGACGGGGAGGATGATCAGTTCACAGTAAAGTATCCTCTAGCGGAAATTCCAGGAGTGAAGTTGTCTGATGAGCGAGAAATGAAAACTGAAAATGGAAAGCGAATTGTCCTAACTTTTGATGGGGAAAAATCCTATACACTTGTTCAAGAAAAGGCAGGAGTGATGAGCGACGGTGCAAATCCAGTTTCAATGGATGGAAATCCGGTTGACCTAGGGTTTACAATCGGGGCGCAGTCAGACAACAGTATTCGCTGGACACACCTAGGCGTGGAGTATATGCTAGCATCTTCTGATTTGACTCCAGAGGAAATGGTCATGGTAGCAAAATCCGTTCAAGGTGATGTGATTAAATAATCTACTAATAACAGGCTCATACAATGGGCCTGTTTTTTTGATGATAAAGTAAGAATAATTTAGGGCAGTTAGAGAATAAATGATAATAGCTACATTGTTTACGTGAATTCCTGCTAAAATTTTTCTCTTTGGACAAAATGTTGGAGTATGCATTTGACATTCCTACTTCGTGGTTCGATAATATTACAGATAAGCAATCGGACGAAGAATAAGGAAGTGTATTTTCGTGATTGAACAGGCTTTTTTTTATCGAGATACTTGGGTAGAGGTAAACCTCGATTGTATCGTAGCAAATGTTTCTGAAGTTAGAAAAAGGCTCCCTAAAGAGGTAGCAATCATCGGAGTGGTTAAAGCAAATGCTTACGGACATGGGGATTACCAGGTAGCCCAAGCGGCTCTAGAGGCAGGAGCTTCTATGCTGGCTGTAGCATTTATGGATGAAGCACTCTCTCTTAGAGGGAAAGGAATTTCTGCTCCAATTCTCGTACTTGGAGCAAGTCGGCCGGAAGATGTAAACATCGCTTCTGCTGAAAATATCACATTAACTGTTTTTGAACCTGGATGGCTTGAACAGGCTAAAGAATATCTTGATTCAAATGCAACCCTTTCCCTACATGTTAAGATTGATACAGGAATGGGTCGTATAGGGGTTCGAAGTATTGAAGAGTTATTAATGGTTGAAAAGAGTATTGCCTCAGATTCACGATTGTTGTTTGATGGCATCTTCACTCACTTTGCAACAGCCGATGAATTAACAGATTCCTACTTTCGTGAACAACTAGGGCGGTTTAAGGAGATGGTTGCAAGTCTTCAAACGAAACCGGCGTGTATTCACAGTAGCAATAGTGCTGCTGCGCTTCGCTATGGAGAGGCGCATTTTAACGCTGTCAGGCTAGGCATCATCATGTATGGACTTTCGCCTTCACAAGAAATAAAACCTGAGTTGCCTTTTCCGTTAAAAGAAGCATTTTCGCTTCATTCCAAGTTTACTCAAGTGAAAAGAGTAGATAAAGGGGAGAAAATTAGTTACGGTGGAACTTATGAAACCGCTGAAGAAGAGTGGATAGGGACCATTCCGATTGGTTATGCCGATGGGTGGATTCGAAAATTACAAGGGCAAGAAGTGCTGGTTAATGGGGTCAGATCGTCCATTGTCGGTCGAATCTGCATGGATCAATTGATGGTTAAACTCCCTTATCAAGTACCTGTAGGGACAGTGGTAACCTTAATAGGGGAACAGCAAGGATCAACTATTCCAATTGATGAGATTGCCAGTAAATTAGAGACCATTAATTATGAGGTACCATGCCTCATTGCTTCGAGAGTGCCAAGGGTATATAAAAGAGATGGGCAAATTATCGATATGAGAAACCCCTTGATTCCTAAAAATCTAGGTTAAAAGACCCTATTTGTTCTATCAATAGTTGAGCGAAGCGGTAGGCACAAGACACTTTGTGGTACCATTGGAGCAAAAGCTGTCTTTATTCCATGGCATTCACTAAGGTGTATGAGGTTTCCTTAAAATAACAAATCAAGGAATCTGTGCATAAAATATTATTTTCTTGGCGGATAATACAATAGAATTGCCAATGCATCTTTGCATCTGGCTAAATTAATGTTAAGATTAAAAATGGTAAAGAAAAATAAAAAAACGTGAAACGGTATGTAGTGATGATGGTGGAGGTGTATGTTTGTGTCTGAATCCAGCGCAACAACTGAAATCCTGGTAAGGTTACCGCAAAACCTATTAATGGAATTAGATGGCTTTGCTAAACAGGAAAACGTAAACCGAAGTGAATTCATTTATCAAGCAACAAAGATGTACCTGCGCGACAGGAAAAAGAGACAAATTCGTGAATCCATGAGACGTGGATATATGGAAATGGCCAAGATCAACCTGACGATTGCCTCTGAAGCATTCCAGGCAGAGTACGAGGCAGAACACACTGTCGAACGTTTAGTAAGCGGAGGATAATCCGTTGATTGTGAAACGTGGTGACGTATATTTTGCGGACCTATCCCCAGTTGTTGGTTCAGAGCAAGGCGGCGTCCGCCCGGTACTTGTCATTCAAAACGACATCGGGAATCGGTTTAGTCCCACAGTAATAGTTGCAGCCATAACCGCTCAAATCCAAAAAGCGAAGCTGCCGACGCATGTTGAAATTGATGCGAAACGTTACGGCTTTGAACGTGATTCGGTCCTATTATTAGAACAAATCCGTACAATTGACAAACAACGCTTAACCGATAAGATTACCCATCTCGATGATGAAATGATGGAGAAAGTGGATGAAGCCCTTCAGGTAAGTTTAGGCCTTATCGAATTCTAATATATTCTATTAAAAACGCTCTGAATAAGGGCGTTTTTTTATTTGGCTTATTTTTACAGGATAGGTTTGAAGGCATAGTTATAAAAGAAAAAGTATTTGACGTTCCATCCTGATACCTATAGATTGGTATATAATAGTGACAATTTTCAATTGTATATTAATTTAAATGTTTTAGTTCATAGAAAATCGGGTAAATGAAAAACTTGTAAGCATCTGTGGGGGGATGAGAAATGAATAAGTTGATTTTTACATTTATTGAGGCCCATAAAATAGATATTCTCGAAGAATGGATAAGAACCACCAAAGATGAAAATGATGACAGGGTCGTTAGAGTTGTGTCCGACCAAGTCTTTAACAGTACAAGCCGTGAATTTGCCGACTTAATTATTACAAATTTAAAAGGCGATAAAGGTGATTATCATACAAGATTAAAGGAGTTTGCCGAGAAAGTTGTTCGCCTTGGCTGGCCATTAACATTTGTATCGAGTGGGTTGCATACATTTGGAGTAATCGTGTTTAAAAGAATGGAACAAAGTGGCGTGATGACGATTGAAAATCAAAGGAGTCTGTTCCGTGAATTTGATGAATGGATGACGTCTATGAATATCGAAATCATTGGAATCTATGCGACTACATGGGAAAAGACCGTTTCCTTACAGAAGATTGCTCTTCAGGAATTATCTGCGCCGCTTATTCCAGTGTTTGAAAGAATTACGGTTATGCCTCTAGTAGGCACGATTGATACAGAACGAGCTAAACAAATTATGGAGAACCTATTAAAAGGAGCAGTAAAGCATCGCTCTGAGGTTGTTTTAATTGATATAACAGGTGTACCTGTAGTGGATACAATGGTTGCCCACCACATTATTCAAGCAGCAGAAGCTGTGAGACTAGTTGGAGCAAAATGTATGCTCTGTGGGATTCGCCCGGAAATTGCCCAAACAATTGTAAGTCTAGGCATTGATTTAACGAAGTTTACAACAAAAAATTCTCTCCAAAAAGGGATAGAAGCAGCACTAGAATTAACAAATCGAAAAATTGTTAGTATGGAGGGTCTAAAGTGAGAATACCCATTCTAAAATTGTACAACTGTCTCTTGGTATCGATTCAGTGGGAATTAGATGATCAAACCGCCCTTCAATTTCAAGAAGACCTTCTCCAAAAAATCCACGAAACAAGTGTTAGTGGGGTTGTGATTGACTTAACCTCAATTGATTTTATTGATTCCTTTATTGCAAAGGTACTAGGTGATGTAATTGATATGTCCAACCTAATGGGAGCCAAAGTGGTCATTACAGGGATTCAGCCTGCAGTTGCAATAACTTTAATTGAACTGGGGATTGGGCTTAATAATGTCCTAACGGCTATTGATTTAGAAAAAGGGTTGGAGAAATTACAACAGGAATTGGGGGAGTAATGAATGAGTATCCAATCCTGTGTAACGATCATTAATGAATGGGACATTGTGGCTGCAAGGCAGCTAGGACGCAATGTTGCGAAAGAGCTTGGATTTGGAACAGTTGACCAAGCAAGAATCACTACCGCAATTAGTGAATTAGCAAGAAATATATATTTATACGCAGGGAAAGGACAAATCTGCATTGATAAATTATTTGAAGGTGGAAAACCTGGTGTCAAAATCAGTGCAATTGATAGTGGTCCTGGAATTAGTGATATACGCCAGGTTATGGAAGATGGTTACTCGACATCAGGTGGGCTAGGAGCAGGATTGCCTGGAGTCAAGCGATTAATGGATCAATTTGAAATCGAATCCATTCCTGGAGATGGAACAAAGATAAATGCAACCAAGTGGCTTCGTTAGGAGGGGGTTTCATGGATTTTCGGGAAGCAATGGAACCAAAGTATCGAGAACTTCTTGAGAACTATATTAAAGATCAGTCGGAGCAGGCCCTCTATGCAGGCCAAAAGTTTAGTCGGAAATCGATTGAGCACAAAATCTCTCCTGAAGAAATTGTCAGCCTCCACAAAAGTTTATTAATGCAGATGCAGCCTGATCTCCCAGAGAATGTATTGTATTCATTTGATATCCTCCTTGAAGTGATGATTGGTTATGGTTTAGCTTATCGCGAACACCAAAGTCTTCGCCATAAACAAGAGGAACTAAGATCAGAGATGGAAATCGCCGCCAATGTCCAACAGACACTGCTGGGCACAAAAATTCCAGAAGTGGATGGGCTCGACATCGGAGCAATTAGTGTTCCGGCAAAACATATGAATGGAGACTACTTTCATTTTGTTCAGGATGAGAATAACTGTATAAGTGTAGCGATTGCAGATGTCATTGGGAAGGGAATTCCTGCTGCGTTATGTATGTCAATGATAAAATATGCGATGGATAGTTTACCTGAGAACAGAATGGGACCAGGAAGTATCTTAGAAAACCTTAATCGAATTGTCGAACAAAATGTTGATCCAAGTATGTTTATCACGATGTTTTACGGAATGTTTAATCCAGAAAACAATCTATTATCTTATGCATCCGCAGGACATGAACCAGGTTTTTACTATGATGCAGCAAAGAAGGAATTCACCGAACTGAGCGCAAAGGGTCTCCTTCTAGGGGTTGAAAAGAGAACTAAGTACAGCAATTATCATAAAGAGGTTCACCCTGGAGATATGATTATACTTTTATCTGATGGTGTCACAGAATGCAGAACGGATGATGGGTTTATTGAGAGAGAAATATTAATTGAGTATATTAACAAATACATTCATTTAAGTGCCCAAGACATTGTGAATAAGGTCTTTAAGGACTTAGAAAAGCTTCAGCATTTTCAACTCAGGGATGATTTTACTCTAATCATCCTAAAAAGGAAGGTTTAACGCCTATTATCAAAGGGTAATTGATTAACAGCATGAATGTAAAAAGGTGGGTCTAATATGAATTTATCCATAAATATTAAAGAGACCGATATTTTACTGGAGATATCTGTTGAAGGGGAGATTGACGCATATACTGCTCCCCAGTTACGTGAACGCTTATTTCCGCTCTCAGAAAAGAACGGAGTCAACATGGAAATAAACTTATCTGGTGTTTCTT
>Ga0180217_1004987_pt1 | contig 10241 bp, 7 predicted proteins | sample eDN3rd37CBELigOP_FD_128521 | JGI IMG/M metagenome (GOLD analysis project Ga0180217, IMG submission 128521) | Enriched Organic Plus compost microbial communities from Emeryville, California, USA - eDNA 3rd pass 37_C BE-Lig OP (version 2) (version 2) ... | reverse complement strand
GCCGACATCTCGTTCGGCGACGCATGGGTCGAGCCCTACTCGTCGGACGGCCGCGGCACGAACGTGGTGGTCGTCCGCTCCCATCTCCTGCGCAATCTGATCGAACGGGCGCGCCACGAAGGGCGGATCGACCTCGATCCGGTCGACGCCGAGTTCGTCGCGCAAACCCAAGCCGCCGGCTTTCGCCAGAGGCGCGAAGGCCTGGCCCTGCGCCTCGCCGAAGCCCGCCGGACGATACGGCCACGAAAGCGGGTCGCCCCGCAGTCACCGCCGCTCAGCCGCCGACGCCGCGCCATCTATCACATGCGCCGGCGTATCGCGCGCTGGAGCCATAGGGTGTTCTGGCTGGCTCGGCTGACGCGAACGCCGAAGATCTATCTCAGCTGGGCGCGCCTGGAACTGGCCGCCTATCAGGGCGTGACCTATTCGCGCGGGCGCGTCGGCGCCTGGGCCGACCGTTACCTATTCCCGAATGACGAGCAAGATCATTCAAGGAATTAGTGTTCGTATCAAATGATCACATCATTTATCGAATACGCGGCAATAGTTTATGCAATCTCGGAACATTTGCCCGCAGCACTTCATTTATTGGCGTTCCCACCCCGAAAGGACACCTAATGAACAGGAAGATGCTATTGGCAGGCGCCGCGGGCGCTTTGCTCCTGGGCTCCGTCGCCGTCGCCCAAACCGCCGGCTCGCAAGGCCAGACCCCCAGCGCCACGCCAGGCACGGCCGCCTCGAGCGCGCCATCGTCGACCACCACCACGACCTCGCCCGATGGCATGAACGCCCAGACCGGCGCCACCACAAGCCAAGCTCCTGCCGCCGGCCAGTACGGCGCGGACACGGCCGCCCAGGCCGGCGACACCTCAGGCGCCGCCATGAGCGATGATGCGATGAGAGCGGGCGAACGCGGCTGACGAACCACGGTCTGACACGACGAGGAGCCGCCCGCGCCCAGATTCTGAAGCTCATCTGTGGCGCGGGCCTGGCCCTCGCGGTCCTTGCCGCGCCGGGCTGCGCCGATCAGGTCCGTATCGAGCGCGCGCTCAGCGCCGCGCTCGCTCAGTCCGACGCCGTCGACCTCAAGCGTTTCTACGACGTGAGGGGCTATGCCCCGGTCTGGGTGTTGGACGGCTCCGTCCGCCCGGAAGGGCGCCGCCTCCTTGATCTCGTGCAGGGCGACAGCCAGAGCGCCTTGGCGAGGCTTCTCGAGAGGGCCCGGACCGGCCGCGCGCAGGATCTCGCCGAGGCGGAGATCGCGCTCTCGGCGGCCTTCGCCGCCTACGCACAGCAGGTCCACGCCAGCCCGAACGAGACCCCGGTCGTACACCTAGCCTCGCCGGCCCAGACCCCGCCGCTTAGCCGGTTCGAAGCTTTGCGCGCGCTCGCGCACGCTCCTTCCCTCGCCGGCGCTCTGAAATCCACCGAGCAGGTCAATCCACTCTTTGCGGAGCTGGATCGCGTTCGCGACAACGGCCCCGCCTCGGGCGCCGACGACCTGATCGACCGCAACCTCGAACGGCTTCGCGCTCTGCCGCCCGATCTGGGACGCCGCTACGTCCTGGTGGACATCCCGGCCGAGCGCCTATGGCTCTACGAGCGGGGGCGCGCTGTCGACAGCATGAAGGTGATCGTCGGGTCGAGAGAGCATCCGACGCCGCTCATCAACGGCGCCATTCGCTACCTCGTCTTCCAGCCCTATTGGAACGTGCCGCCGGACCTCGTTCGCGACCGTCTGGCGCCGCTCGCCCTCGCCCGCGGCCCTCGCGCGCTGGAGGCCCAAGGGATGGAGGCCCTTTCCGACTGGTCCGCGGACGCCAAGCCTATTCCGCTCGACGCCGTCGATTGGGCCGCGGTCGCCAGCGGAAAGCAGGAGCTGCGGGTCCGGCAGCGCCCAGGCGGGCAGAACATGATGGGCGGGGTCAAGTTCATGCTGCCCAACGAGCTTGGGATCTACCTTCACGACACGCCGGACAAGCGCGCCTTCGAGCGCCAAGGCCGGATGCTCAGCGCCGGCTGCGTGCGGGTCGAGGACGCCGACCGCCTGGCTCGCTGGCTGTTGGGGGAAATTCCGGCCTCGGCGCGTCAGGGTCCGGAACGCCGGGTCAATCTCCCCGAGCCGGTGCCGGTCTACGTGGTCTACCGCACCATCGCCGTGGAGAACGGCCGCCTGCAGAGACGCCCGGACATCTACGACCTCGACGCCGCGGCCTAGGAACGAACGCCGGCGCCGCGCACTCATAGGGCATGGCCAAGCCGAAAGACGCCAAGCCCGCCATGACCGACCAGCCCGCGCCCGAGCCGCCGCTCTATGAAGACCCCGCTCCCGATCTCCTGCAAGACGGCCAGGAGGAGGTCTTCTCCCACGCCGCGGTGGAACGCGGCCTCGCTCAAGACCCCCGCGCCTTGGGTCCGCAAGTGATCGACGGCGGCGATCTGAAGCGCCAGTCCGACGACGCCGAACGCCCCTGACGGCCAGTTCGCGCGCCCCGGCGTTCGCCCGTCGACAGCCAGTTGGAAACGGCGCCGTCACGAAGAGAGATAATGGTGCGGGCGGTCGGGCTCGAACCGACACTCCTTTCGGAACCGGATTTTGAGTCTGCCGCACCTGAGCTAATAGTTTGAGAGCTATACGCTTTTCTGACGTCGCCGTCCAGATGTGCAAGTAGCTGTGCAAAGCTCCCCACCCGGCGACCCGGGGCGATGTGCGCTCGGCCTTCGAACTCCGTTTTGCCCACGCTGCACCGCTCACGGAGGCTCCGCCCTCGGTTCAACCACGAGGACTTCCGGATTGCCTCGGCGACGGAGAGTTGCAAAGCAGGTGGTGCGGAAAAGTTAGATTTCGGGGAGCCGCATGCACATCGCCAAACTGAAGCTGTGGAACTTCCGAAGCTTCGCCTCCACCCAACCGGAGCTGGAGGACATCGTCGGACCCTGCCCGGTCGAAGTTGATCTGGAAGAAGCCACCAACGTCTTCATCGGCCGCAATGGCGCGGGCAAGAGCTCGCTGATTCAAGCCCTGCTGCGCTTGTTCGGTGAGACGCGCGACGAGCGCAGCGTGCAGCCGGCTGACTTCTTCGTGCCGCCAGGACAGCGGCTCGAGAGCGTGGCCGAGCGGCGCCTCTTCATCGAGGCGACCTTCCACTTCCCTGAACTGGCGAAGGACGACGGCGTTGCGAACAAGACGGTCCCGCCAACCTTCCGTCACATGATCGTTGAGAATGCCGGCGGGGCGCCCACCGCCACGGTGCGGCTGGAGGCGACTTGGGAGCTCGCCGGAACCCTCGACGGCGTCGTTGAGGAGGCGCTCTATTGGATCCTGGGTTCGGGGCCCGTGGAGTTCGGCGACGTCGATCCCCTGCGCAAGAAGAAGGTCGCAGCTGGCGATCGCGGCCAAGTCCTCGTCCGTTACGTGCCGGCCTCTCGCGATGTGACGGCCTTGACCCAATTGACAGTACGCAGCTTGGGCCGAAGCCTGATGAAGGCCGTGAAGTGGGAGAAGAAGGAGGAGATCGACGCCCTGATCGCGGAGGCGTCCAAGGAACTCGACCAGGAAGCCGCCCTCGGCCAGGTCAACGCCGCAATCAACGCATGCTGGTCTCAGCTGAACACGGCCGAGACCGGCACGACCGCCGCACTGTCCGTCCTGGCCCCCGACCTGCAGCAGATCGTCAGGGCCGCGACCATGATGCTGACACCATCCTCCACCGGCCGCGTGATGGGCGTGGAGGACCTCAGCGACGGCCAGAGATCGCTGTTCCACTTCGCGCTAGTCAAGGCTCTGCTGGACCTCAAACTCAGCCTAGAGAAGTCGGCGGCTGCGGGAGACCAGATCGCCTTCCAGGCGGAGTTCGCCCGGGCACCGGCCCTGACGGTTTTCGCATTCGAGGAGCCCGAAAACCATCTGGCACCGTACTTCCTGTCCCGACTGCTGACTCAGTTGGAGGCGCTGACGGAGACCGGGCGCGTGCAGGGCGTTGTCACCAGCCACGCGCCGGCCATTGTCGGGCGGATCGAGCCGAACGCGATTCGCCATGTTCGCCGCGTCCATGCGAGCGGCGCCTCGACCATCTCGCGGCTGGCACTTCCGGAGGGGGACGCGGAGGCGGCGAAATTCGTGCGCGAGGCGGTCCGCGCCCATCCGGAAATCTACTTCGCTCGTCACGCCATCTTCGGCGAGGGCCCCTCCGAGGAAATCGTCATCCCGCGCCTAGCCGAAGCCCTCGGCGTGCCGATCGACCGTTCGTTCGTGGCGATTGTCCCCATCGGCGGGCGCCACATCCAGCACTTCTGGAGGCTGGTCGAGCAGCTGGGCATCCCCAGCACCACCCTGCTGGACCTGGATTTAGGCCGCAGCAGCGGCGATTTTCAGCAGTTCAAGGCGGCGGCGGAAGCGCTGCGGAACTCCAACCGCGTGTTGACCGACGCGGACCAGAACAACATTGCGGGCGCCCTTTCCAACAAGCGGCCCGATCTGGCCAAGGGCGAGGCGATAGATCGTTCCTTCATCGATGGCTGGAGCACCGCATTCGAGTCTCAAGGCATCTTCATGTCGTCTCCGCTCGACCTGGACATGCTAATGTTGAGAGCGTTTCCGAGGGCCTACAAAACCTTGCCGCCGGCCGCGACGGGGCCACGCACGCCCGATGACCCGGCACGCCAGATCAAAGCCGCAGAACGCGTGCTGGGCGAGGAGGGCCTGGGCGCACCGGCCTACACCGGCACGCCTGAGATGGCGCTATTTCCCTGGTACGCGTATCTGTTCCTGGGCGATCGAGGGAAGCCGGCTGTGCATCTGGCCGCGCTGGGCGAACTCGATGATCTCGACATTGAGCTTTCGTGCCCCGATGTCCTTCAACGGCTGATCGCCCATGTCCGCACGTCGCTCGAGGCGCCGCTCGCATGATCGAGCCCGCGGCGTGGAAACCGATCGGCGTCGCGGCGATGGAACCCGCCGCGTTGGACGCGGTCAAGGTGAGAGGCAGCGCCCTGGTCGTGGCAGGCCCCGGTACGGGCAAGACCGAGTTGCTTGGACAACGAGCCGGGTACCTGCTGCAGACCGGGACCTGCGCCTTTCCCAGGCGGATTCTGGCGATCAGCTTTAAGCGCGACGCCGCCAGCAACCTGCGCGACCGGGTCGAGCGCCGATGTGGCCCGGAGCTAGCTCGTCGGCTGGACTCTTTGACGTTTGACGCCTTCGCCAAGCAAATTCTGGATCGGTTCTGGCGTGCACTACCCGACCACCTAGCTTTTGGCGGCGCCTACGGCATCGCGCCGTTCTTGGGTAAGGACGCCTTCAGCGAACTCCAGCGCTCGACCGCTTCCGGCCTGCAGATCGAGGGGCACCCTGCTCATTGGGTTAAGACGCTGCTGGGGGTGAATGCAACCGAGAGCGGCGTCTACGGCGTCAACCTCGACTCCTTCACGAAGGCTGTCCAGACCCTAACGCTGGAGCCTCTCGCGCTCACAGACCACGCCCAGTTCCTGCAGATGGTGCAACTGCGCGCGACCCTGACGAGCCCCGCACCGCAGCTCGGCTTTCCGATGATCGGCCGCTTGGCCCAGGCCATCGTGGCCAGCAATGCACAGATACGACGGGCGCTCTGCGCAACCTATGGCCACGTCTTTCTCGACGAGTTCCAGGACACAACCTCGGTCCAGTACGACCTCATCGCCACGATTTTCAACGGCACGGACACGTCGCTAGTCGCCGTGGGCGATGACAAGCAGCGGATCATGGGCTGGGCGGGCGCCCGAGACGATGTCTTCGAGGCCTTCACGGCCGATTTCCTCGGCGGCCCTGAAGACATGTCACGGGCTGTCCTGACCCAAAACTTTCGCAGCAATCAGAGGATTGTGAAGATCCTCAATGAACTCAAGCAGCGCCTGGCACCGACCGAGCCCGACTTCATCGCAGCCAGGCCGGCTCCAAGCCTGCCCGACGAGGAGATCTGCGCCATCCTAGTCGCGCGGGACGAGGACGCAGAGGCCGCAGCCGTCGCGGAACAGGTGTCGAGAGCGGTGGCCGCGGGCCTAGATCCGCGCCAGATCGGCCTTCTCGTCCGGCAGAAGGCTGTAGATTGGGAGCTGCGACTCTCCTCGGCGTTCGCCGCTGCGGGGGTAGCGTTCCGCAACGAGGATCGGGACGTCGGCGGCGCGACCATCCAAGATCTAATGACAGAGTCCTATTCCCGCGTGTTGGTGGACCTGCTTGAGCTCCTCACCCGGCGACACGGCGGGGTCTTGTGGACCACGGCCCTGGGCCATCTGGCAACGGTCTCGGGCCTGATCCAGGACGATGATCCCGAGACAGAACGGGCGCTCGCCTTGTCGCTGGCGGCCTTCCATGACGCCCATCGGCTTCATGGCGTTGCCACGCCGACAGCCATCCAGCAGATGGTCACGGACATCGAAACGTTCCTGAACCTGGAAAGGCTAAAGTCGATCTCTCCGCAGTACGCCACCGGTGACTTCTTCAACCGAATTCGCGCAGCCACTAAGGCCTTCCTGCTGGAAGGCGCGGTGAGCGGGGGCACGTGGGCGCAGCTTCTACAGCGGTTTCGAGGTTTGGGTCAGGTGCCGCTGCTCACGATCACCAAGAGTAAGGGCTTAGAGTACAGCTTGGTGATCCTACTAGGCCTGAATGACGATGAGTGGTGGAGCTTCTCCAAGAACCCCGCTGAAGGCCGCTCAGTGTTCTTCGTCGCCGCCTCTCGTGCGCGAGATCGACTGCTAATGACAAGGTGTGGATACGACGGCAGCAGGAAGATCGCCGAGATCTTTCAGGCCTTGGCGGATGCGGGCGTCAAGACGCAAGGCGTGTAGCGCCACGCGCGTGAACGATTTCAGACCCGACAAGGGTCTAACTGATTGACTTTGTTGACGAGGACTACTTGGCCGGAACTTCACGCCATCGTGCCGCGACAATGCGAGGTTACGAACTCGAGGACATCACCGCCGCGCTCTTCCAGCGAATGGGATACCGCGTGGAACATGAGATCCGCGCTGGCGGCGTAATCCTAGACATGCTCGTAGAGCGCGACGGCCTACGGTCTCCTGTCGAGGTCACCACATCGAATTCAGCCACAATCGTAGGACGGCTCCGAACTACCGCCGAGCGGTTGAGCTCGCTAGCTGATCCTGAACTAACACGACCAATCATCGTTGTGGGCTCCCCCCTTACGCCGGCCGCAAAGGCGTGGTCGCTGGACCAGTTCGACGGGGAAGTGTGGGACCTGGCCGACCTCACTCGACTGGCCGAACCGTACCCAGATTTGCTGAAGCGCCTGCAGCAGTTCTCGGCACGGGTGGTCAACGAGCGACGGGTACTTCCCGACGACACGAACGATCGCCTTCAAGAGGCGCTCTCCAACCACCTCCGCGAGAACACCCTTACTCCATCGGAGTATGAGGCTCTTTGCATGTCAGTGTTCAAAAGCTTGTTCGATCCATACCTTTACGGATTCCAGTCGCAAGCCCGCACTTCGGACGGGGGAAACCGATATGATTTCATCTGTCGCATTCAGCCTGGAAACCCGTTTTGGGATAGCTTGCGCCAAGACTTCCGCACCAAGGCGATTCTATTCGAGTGTAAAAACTACGAGAATCCGATTGGGGCGGATCAGGTATATTCTACCGAACGTTATCTATTCTCCGGCGCCTTGAGAACGGTATGCCTCCTGACGTCCCGCCTTGGTGGAGAAGACTCCGCTGTCCGGGCAGCCCAGGGGGCAATGCGCGAGTCGGGCAAACTAATCATCCTGCTTTCGAATGCAGATCTCATTGAGATGCTGAAACTTCGCAGCCAAGAAGGAGCTGCCGAAGAATATCTCGACAAGCGCATTTGGGACTTCATTGTGAGCCTGCCTAGGTAGGTTACACCCCCGCATATGAGTGCCGGAATCGTCTCAGAGACGTCTCGCCGACAACCGCGTGCGGCGAGGGAGAGTCTGCGCTACGCTTGAGGGATGGACGCTGGCGCCGCCGAGCAGGTGTTAATGGGACGGGACCTTGAGGCCGCCTTAGCGGCGCTCAAGAAGGACTGGGGATTTCTTTCCTCCCGAATCCGGACCGCAGAACACAACGTCCGGACCGATCACCAGAACCTGAATTTGCGGCTGCATTACCCTGCACTTCGGGACGCCAGGGCAACGGTGGAGGAACTAGTCGACACGATCGCCCAGTGTCTCACGCACTACAGCCTTCCACGAAAGCTGATCCAAGATGCGTATGCATCGTGGCCAACCATGGCGACCGATTTCGAACGTCACCGCGCCATCACACGTCTCGAGGCAGAGGCACGATCCTTATTCATTCGCGCCCGAAAATCATCTCACCGGACCGGAGAAGCTGGGGAGCTCTTGCTGTATCTGCTGACTGAGTGGCTGCTCGACGCTCCTCAGATCATTGCCAAGATGTCACTCAAGACGAGCGCTCAGATGCCCATCCACGGTTCGGATGGCGTCCACGCGAGGTTAGATAAGAAATCGCACCGGCTAATTCTGTACTCTGGTGAGGCGAAGCTACATAGCGATCTCGACGCGGCGATCCGATCTGCAGTGGATTCGATCAAAGCCGCCGTCAGCCACGAGAAGATCTCGCACGAGATTGCATTAGTCCGAAGGAACATTGACTTCGCCGGCCTGGATGAACAGTCACGATCTTCGCTGCTTCGCTACCTCGATCCCTTCGACGAGGCGTCGAACGATCGCATCGAAATTGTGACCTGCCTCATCGGGTTCGACTTTGCAGCTTTCAATGAGCTCACGGCTGACGGCGAGCATTCCGCGGACGCCTCGTTCCAATCTCTCGCAACTACGAAACTCCGCGATGCAGCACCGCGCGTAGCAAGAGCGCTCATTGCGGCCGGGCTCGCTAAGCAGCGGATCGAACTGTTCCTGTTCCCTGTGCCGTCCGTCGCCATGCTGCGCGATCTCTTCCAGGACGCGATTGGCTGGACAAAGGAGGAGAATGCAGGAGCTCGCTGACAAGGTGTGGGGCAACTCAGCGTTCCATAGCGCAGCAAGTCGATTGCAACGCGCTTGGCTCGCACACGACATTGGGCTTCAACACGGTGACGTTCTCCCGCGTGAGGAGATACTCCGCATTGTGCAGGCCTGCGGAATTCTCGCTTGCTCGGCCACACCGCTGCATCGCGAACAAGCCTACCGCTCGATGACTTCGGCCTATGATCTCTATGGGACCTCCGAACTGCCGCTGGACCAAGCAGCCCGAGTGATACTGGGACGGTTGAGGAATTTCCCGGCATTGGCGACGCGAGCGCCCATTCGTGACGCGTTGCCGGCCATGCCCGCCAGCTTGATCGCGGAGGAACTGGTAGCCTCGGATCGGCGCACTGTTTCGCGTCGCGGACGTCCTCTTCTGCTGACGGACTTTCAGCATACACTTTGGCGACGTCTGACATCTGGTCACCGGGTCGCGGTCGCCGCGCCAACCTCCGCCGGAAAGTCGTTCGTACTCCAAAACTTTATCGCGACGCTCTTCGAGTCAGGCACGCCCCAGGTAACCGTCTATATTGTTCCGACCCGCGCCTTGATCGCACAGGTTTCTGCCGACGTCCGAAAGCTTGTCGCGGAATTTAGCACCACCGCGAACGCAGTCGATGTCGTTACGGTCCCGATTGAGACGGCGCACTCGTTGCCTTCGCGTGCGGTCTACGTGCTGACCCAAGAACGGCTGAGAATGATGCTTGGCGCTCATCCCTCGTTCTCCGCCCAGGTCATCATTATCGACGAGGCTCATTCGGTCGCCGACGGTGCGCGAGGCGTGCTGCTGCAGTGGACGGTAGACGACCTCCTGCAACGTTTTCCTCCAGCACAACTGCTGTTTGCCAGTCCGAACATTCGAAACCTCGACGTCTTTGGCCGGATGTTCGGGCTGTCTGACATTCTGCCGCTACCTAGCGCTGACCCAACCGTCGCGCAGAACTTCATATCCGTCGCTTTCGATGATCTCGAGATCGGCTTGCTGACACTCCGTCACGTTGAGCCTCGGCGCAGCTCATCCGAGTTCGGTCGAGTTGAGCTCGGTGTTCGCTGCGTCACGCGCGTTGAGAAGCTCGTCAATCTTGCAGTCCACTTCGGCAAAGGCGCGTCGAACATCGTCTATGCCGACGGGGCCGGCGACGCCGAACGCATCGCACTCGAGATCGCCGCCCGACTAGAACGCCCGCCGACACCGCAACGCCAAGCTTTGGCGCAATTGGCCGCTGAGACGGT
>Ga0180217_1004982_pt1 | contig 10249 bp, 8 predicted proteins | sample eDN3rd37CBELigOP_FD_128521 | JGI IMG/M metagenome (GOLD analysis project Ga0180217, IMG submission 128521) | Enriched Organic Plus compost microbial communities from Emeryville, California, USA - eDNA 3rd pass 37_C BE-Lig OP (version 2) (version 2) ... | reverse complement strand
GGCGTCTCGAGCGTCTACGCCGCCCCCGGACAGCGCGGCTCGCTCGCCGACTACCGTCCCCGCTACGGCCACTACATCGGCGGCGAGTTCGTCGAGCCGATCAAGGGCCAGTACTTCGAGAACATCTCACCCGTCAACGGCAAGCCGTTCACCGAGGTGGGCCGCGGCACCGCCGAAGACATCGACCGCGCCGTGGAGGTCGCGTGGCAGGCGTTCGAATCGTGGAAGCGCACGACGCCCGCCGAGCGCGCCGTCATCCTCAACAGGATCGCGGACCGCATCGAGGAGAACCTCGAGAAGATCGCCGTCGCCGAGACGTGGGAGAACGGCAAGCCGATCCGCGAGACCCTGGCCGCCGACATCCCGCTCGCCGTCGACCACTTCCGCTACTTCGCCGGCGTGCTGCGGGCCCAGGAGGGCTCGCTCAGCCAGCTCGACGAGGACACCGTCGCGTACCACTTCCACGAGCCGCTCGGCGTCGTCGGCCAGATCATCCCGTGGAACTTCCCGCTCCTCATGGCCACGTGGAAGCTCGCGCCCGCGCTCGCCGCCGGCAACTGCGTCGTGCTCAAGCCCGCGGAGCAGACCCCGGCCAGCATCCTGTTCCTGTTCGAGATCATCGGCGACCTGCTGCCGGCCGGCGTGGTCAACATCGTCAACGGCTTCGGCATCGAGGCGGGCGCCCCGCTCGCCCAGCACAAGCGCATCCGCAAGGTCGCGTTCACGGGTGAGACCACGACCGGCCGCCTCATCATGCAGTACGCGTCGCAGAACCTCATTCCCGTCACGCTCGAGCTCGGCGGCAAGAGCGCGAACGTGTTCTTCGAGGACGTCGCGCGGTCGACCGACGACGCCTACTACGACAAGGCGCTCGAGGGCTTCACGTTCTTCGCCCTGAACCAGGGCGAGGTGTGCACATGCCCGTCGCGCGCCCTCATCCAGCGGTCGATCTACGACCGGTTCCTCGGCGACGGTCTCGACCGGGTGTCGAAGATCGTGCAGGGCAACCCGCTCGACCCGGCGACGATGATCGGCGCGCAGGCGTCGAACGACCAGCTCGAGAAGATCCTGTCGTACATCGAGATCGGCAAGGCCGGCGGCGCGAAGCTGCTCGCCGGCGGGGAGCGCGTCGACCTCGGCGGCGACCTGTCGGGCGGCTTCTACGTCGCGCCCACGGTCTTCGAGGGCACCAACGACATGCGCATCTTCCAGGAGGAGATCTTCGGCCCCGTCGTCTCGGTGACCTCGTTCGACGACTTCGACGACGCCATCTCGATCGCCAACGACACGCTGTACGGCCTGGGCGCCGGTGTGTGGAGCCGCTCCGGCGACACCGCGTACCGCGCGGGCCGGGCCATCGAGGCCGGCCGCGTCTGGACGAACACGTACCACCAGTACCCCGCGCACGCGGCGTTCGGCGGGTACAAGCAGTCGGGCATCGGCCGCGAGAACCACCTGAAGATGCTCGACCACTACCAGCAGACGAAGAACCTGCTGGTGTCGTACGCCGAAGGCGCGATGGGCTTCTTCTGACCCATGGCCGACACGCCTTTCCGCAGGGTCGCGGTGACGGACGCCGCCGCGGCCCTGCTGCGCGATCTCACGGCGCAGCACGGTCCGCTGATGTTCCATCAGTCCGGCGGATGCTGCGACGGCAGCGCCCCCATGTGCTACCCGGTCGGGATGTTCCTCACCGGTCCGTCGGACGTGCACCTCGGCACGCTCGAGGTGGGTGTGGACGCCCCGATCGACGTCTTCATCTCGGAGGCGCAGTTCGAGTACTGGAAGTACACGCACCTCACGATCGACGTCGTCCCCGGCCGCGGTGCCGGCTTCAGCGTGGAGGCGCCGACCGGGAACCGGTTCGTCATCCGATCACGGATGCTGACCGAGGCCGAGCTGGTGCATTTCGGGTTGGCGCCGACCGCCTGAAATCGGGCGTGCAGTTTGGTGTGCGCCGAGTTGCGGTCTGATCACAAATTGTTGCCCGAATTGCCGTATTCGCTGAGCAGAGTGAAGATAGCCAGCGGGCCGCGCAACTCGACGCGGCGTTTTCGTTCACAGCAGAGGTAGCGATATGTCATTGCACCACAGCGCGCGGGGCCGCTTCGGCCTGGCGATCGGGGCCTTCGGCGCCTCGGCCCTTCTTCTCGCCGGCTGCGCCGGCGGTGGCGGCGGGGACACCGACAACGGCTCGTCGTCGGGTGAGCCGATCATCGTCGGCACGACCGACAAGGTCACCACGCTCGACCCGGCCGGCTCGTACGACAACGGCTCGCTCGCCGTTCAGGTCCAGGTCTTCCCGTACCTGGTCAACACCGACTACAACAGCACCGAGGTCGTCCCCGACCTCGCCGAGACGGCGGAGTTCACCTCCGAGACCGAGTACACGGTCACGCTGCCCGAGGGCCTGAAGTGGGCCAACGGCAACGACCTGACCTCGTCCGACGTCAAGTTCTCGTTCGAGCGCAACCTCGCCATCGCCGACCCGAACGGCGCGTCGAGCCTGCTCTACAACCTCGACAGCATCGAGACGCCGGACGACACCACCGTCGTCTTCAAGCTGAAGACCCCGAACGACCAGGTCTTCCCGTTCATCCTCACGAGCTTCCCCGGCGCCATCGTCGACGAGGAGGTCTTCGCGGCCGATGAGCTGACCCCCGACCAGGACATCGTGGACGCGAACGCCTTCGGCGGCCCGTACTCGATCACCTCGTGGGACTTCAACAAGACCGTCGAGTTCACCCCGAACCCGAACTACCAGGGTCTGCTGGACGCCCCCGTCAACGACGGTGTCATCCTCAGCTACTTCGCCGACTCGTCGAACCTGAAGCTCGCCGTGCAGCAGGGCGACATCGACGTGGCGTACCGCAGCCTGTCGGCCACCGACGTGGACGACCTCAGCGGCAACGACGACGTCCAGATCATCGACGGCCCCGGCGGCGAGATCCGCTACATCGTGTTCAACTTCAACACGCAGCCGTACGGCGCGACCACCGCTGAGGCCGACCCGGCCAAGGCGCTCGCCGTCCGCCAGGCGATCGCCGACCTCGTCGACCGCGACGCCATCTCGGAGCAGGTCTACAAGGGCACCTACACCCCGCTGTACTCGTACGTCCCCGAGGGCTTCGCCGGTGCGATCGAGCCGCTGAAGGACCTCTACGGCGACGGCGCCGGTGCGCCCGACGCCGACAAGGCCGCCGAGCGCCTCGCCGCCGCGGGCGTCGAGACCCCCGTCGCGCTGAGCCTGCAGTACAGCCCGGACCACTACGGCCCGTCGTCGGGTGACGAGTACGCCATGGTCAAGTCGCAGCTCGAGGAGTCGGGCCTGTTCACCGTCGACCTGAAGTCGACCGAGTGGGTCCAGTACTCCGAGGACCGCACGTCGGACGTCTACCCCGCGTATCAGCTCGGCTGGTTCCCGGACTACTCGGACGCCGACAACTACCTCACCCCGTTCTTCCTGACGAACAACTTCCTGGGCAACCACTTCAGCGACCCGCAGGTCGAGGAGCTCATCCTCGGCCAGGCCGTGGAGCCGGACGCCGACACCCGCACGCAGATGATCGAGGACATCCAGTCCCTCGTCGCCGAGCAGCTCTCGACGCTGCCGCTGCTGCAGGGTGCGCAGGTGGCTGTCGCCGGAACGGACGTGGACGGCGTCATCCTCGACGCGTCGTTCAAGTTCCGCTTCGCGCCCGTCACGAAGTAACGCATCGCTGACCGATGGGGCGGTCCGACTCCGGGCCGCCCCATCGGCATGACTTCACTGCGTTCCGCCACCCCACAGATAGGCTCCCTTCATGTCGAGTGACTCGATGGGCATCGCCGCCCCGCCCGGCGATCCCGCGCCGATCGAGCAACCGCCGGCGATGCTTGCCCGGCGCCGCCCCGCCTCCGGCGGATCTCTGGGCCGCTACCTGCTGGTGCGGTTCCTCCTCATCTTCCCGACGATCCTCATCCTGGTGACGGTCGTCTTCTTCCTCATCCGCCTCACCGGCGACCCCATCACCGCCGCGCTCGGCGGCCGGCTCCCGGCCGACCAGCTGCAGGAGCGCATCCATGAGGCCGGCTACGACCGGCCGGTGATCGTCCAGTACTTCGAGTACCTCGGCCAGATCCTCACCGGCAACTTCGGCACCACGATCACCGACCGTCAGCCGGTCACCGAGGTGCTGCTGACGTACGGCGCCGCGACCTTCGAACTCGTGTTCTACGCGCTCATCGTCGCCTTCATCGTCGGCATCCCGCTCGGCATGATCGCCGCCGCGAAGCGCGACAAGGCCGCCGACGCCGGACTCCGCGTGGGCGCGATCCTCTTCTACGCGACCCCGGTGTTCTTCTCCGGCCTCATGGCCAAGCTCGTCTTCTCGGTGTGGCTCGGCTGGTTCCCCGTCAGCGGCCGCGCGAACGTCCGCACCGAGATCGCCCTGAACCGCGAGGGCAGCTCCGGCTTCTATCTGATCGACGCCATCAAGTCGGGCAACCCCGCCTACGTGCAGGACGTCCTCGCGCACGCCGTGCTCCCCGCCCTGACGCTGGGTCTGCTCACCGCCGGCATCTTCCTGCGACTGGTGCGCACCAACGTCATCGCGACCTACAACATGCCGTACGTCGACGCCGCCCGCTCGCGCGGCGTGAACGAGTTCCGCCTGGTCCGCAAGCACGCGTACAAGCCGGCGCTCATCCCGATCATCACGGTCATCGGCCTGCAGATCGCCCTCCTGCTCGGCGGCGCGGTCCTCACCGAGACGACCTTCGAGTGGCAGGGCATCGGCTTCCAGCTCGCGCAGTACCTGAAGGCGCGCGACTTCGTCGCGATCCAGGGCATCGTCGCGATGATCGCCGTCATCGTCGCTCTGACCAACTTCATCGTGGACGTCATCGCCGCGCTCCTCGACCCGAGGGTGAGGTACTGACATGGCCAAGCAGCGTCTCCTCGACCGCATCCCGGTCGCCCACCAGCTGCGGCAGAGCGTCGGACTCCAGCGCGGGATGCTGGTGGCCGGTCTCGTCCTGACCGCGCTGTTCATCATCTTCGCGATCTTCGCGCCGTGGCTCGCGCCCTACAGCTACAACCAGCTGCGCGGTCCGGACGGCAACTTCGGCTCGCAGCAGCCGCCGAGCCCGGAGCACCTGCTCGGCACCACCGTCGGCGGCTACGACGTGCTCTCGCGCACCATCTGGGGCGCGCAGACCGCCATCCTCGTCGTCCTCGTCGCGCTCGCGCTGTCGGTCGTGATCGGCATCCTGCTCGGCCTCGTCTCGGGCTACCTCGGCGGCTGGATCGACCGCGTGCTCGTCGTGATCGCGGACGCGATCTACTCCTTCCCGACGCTCCTGCTGGCGATCGTCGTCGCGATCGCGATCTCGGGCGGCCAGTCCGGCCTGTGGCCGGGCATCATGGCCGCGGCCGTGTCGATCACGGTCGTGTTCGTGCCGCAGTACTTCCGCGTCGTGCGCGCCGAGGTGGTGCGCGTGAAGGCCGAGGCGTTCATCGAATCCGCGAAGGTGATCGGCGCCTCGACGCCCCGCATCATGTTCGTGCACGTGCTGCGCAACGTGACCCGCACGCTGCCGCTCATCGTCACTCTCAACGCGTCCGAGGCGATCTCGACCCTGGCGGCCCTGGGCTTCCTGGGCTTCGGCATCGAGCCGACCGCCGCCGCCGAGTGGGGCTACGACCTGCAGCGCTCGATCAGCGACGTCGCCGCCGGCATCTGGTGGACGGCGATCCCCCCGGGCGTCGCGATCCTGCTCACGATCCTCGGCATGACGCTCATCGGCGAGAGCCTGAACGACCTGGCCGACCCGCGCCTGCGCGCGCGTCGCCGGGCCGCGAAAACCCCCGCCGAGGCGGTGGCCGCGAACGAGCCGGCATCGCGCGAGTTCATGGGAGAGGTGGAGTGATGACCTCGGTGACCAACCAGAACGACGTCGCCGTCGACATCCGCGACCTGGACGTCCGGTTCGCGACGGATGGCGGCGACGTCCGCGCCGTCCGCGGCGTCACGCTCGACGTCCGCCGCGGCGAGGTGCTCGCGATCGTCGGCGAGTCCGGCAGCGGCAAGTCCGTGACGGCCCGCACGATCCTCGGCCTCCTCCCCGAGACCGCGGTCATGTCGGGCGCTGTCGTGCTCGACGGCACCGACGTCGTGAGCCTCGGCAAGCGCGAGCTGCGGGAGGTGCGCGGCACGAAGGCCGCGATGATCTTCCAGGAGCCCTCGACCGCGCTGAACCCGGTGTTCACGGTGGGCTGGCAGCTCGCCGAGGGCCTGCGCGCCCACGGCAAGTACACCAAGGCCCAGGCGAAGGCGCGCGCGATCGAGATGCTCGGCCGTGTCGGCATCCCCGATCCCGAGCGCCGTGTCAACGACTACCCGCACCAGTTCTCGGGCGGTCAGAAGCAGCGCATCATCATCGCGATGGCGCTCGCGCTCGACCCGACCGTGATCATCGCCGACGAGCCGACGACCGCGCTCGACGTGACGGTGCAGGCCGAGATCCTCGACCTGCTGCGGCGGCTGCGCGACGAGGAGGGCACCGCGATCGTCCTCATCACCCACAACATGGGCGTCGTCGCCGACCTCGCCGACCGTGTCGCGGTGATGTTCAACGGCGAGATCGTCGAGACGGCGACCGCCACCGACCTCTTCGCGAACCCGAAGAACGACTACACGCGCAAGCTCCTCGCGGCGGTGCCGAAGCTCGAGATCGTCGACCGCAAGCTCGCCGCGCCCGAGACCCCGGTGGAACCGGTCGTGAAGGCCGACCAGCTCGTGATCGAGTACGGCGGCCGCCTCGGACGCCCGGCGTTCCGCGCCGTCGACCGCGTGAGCTTCACCATCGCCCCGGGCGAGGTGCTCGGCCTCGTGGGCGAGAGCGGCTCGGGCAAGTCGACCATCGGCCGCGCCATCGCGGGCCTCACTCCCGTCGCCGGCGGGTCGCTGCGCGTGCTCGGCACCGAGATGAACGGCGTGAAGGAGCGCGAGTTCCGCAAGCGCCGCAAGGAGCTCGGCTTCGTGTTCCAGGACCCGGCGACGAGCTTCAACCCGCTGCTGACCGTGGCCCAGAACGTCGCGGAGCCGCTCATCGTCCACACCGACGCCGCCGACGCGCGCGCCGCACGGCCCAAGGTCGACGAGCTGCTCGAGGCGGTGCAGCTGCCGAAGGAGTTCGGCGACCGGTTCCCGCACGAGCTGTCGGGCGGTCAGCGCCAGCGCGCGTCGCTCGCGCGGGCGCTCGCCCTCGACCCGAAGCTGCTCATCGCCGACGAGCCCACCAGCGCGCTCGACGTGTCGGTGCAGGCGCGCGTGCTCGAGCTGTTCGGCGAGCTGCAGGAGCGGTTCAAGTTCGCGACGCTGTTCATCACGCACGACCTCGCGGTCGTCGACATGCTCGCGCACAAGATCGTCGTGCTCCACCGCGGCACCATCGCCGAGGAGGGCCCGACCGCGCAGGTGCTCGGCGATCCGCAGGATGCCTACACCCGGCGCCTCATCGCGTCGCTGCCGGTGCCCGATCCCGCCGAGCAGGCCGCGCGCCGCGCGCTGTGGCAGGCCACGCGCGACGCGTGACCCGCGCACACGTCTGAAGGAACGAGCCCGCCGGAAGCTCCGGCGGGCTCGTTCCGTGTGCGCCGACCTCCGATCAGGGGCCGCCGAACAGGTCGAAGAAGCCGCTGCGACTGAGGATCCAGAACAGCACCACGGCGCCGCCGATCACGATCGTCCTCCACGGCACGCCGGTCTGCAGGCGGCGTCCCGGGGCGGCGACGCCGGGCGGCGGGCGCAGGGCGTCCAGCGGGGCGGTGAACGCGATGCCGGCGGTGCGGGGGTCCGTTTCGTCGACGGCGCCGGCGGTCGCGGCATCCGTCACCGCCGCCTCGGCGCGCAGCCGCTCGTCGCGCCACCGCGACCACTGGTGCAGCTTGTCGAGGAGCGCCCGCACCACCGAGAACAGCCACGCCCACGTCGCCGGGTCGAGCGTGGAGAAGTCCCGCTTGGCGTACAGGAACAGCCAGTCATCGACGATCTCGACGTCCAGGGCCGCGGCGTTGTCGATGAAGCGCGCCATGATGTCGGGCGTGAACAGGTACAGCGCGTCACGTTCGTAGCCGGCGGGGCAGTACAGCGCGAAGTGGCGGTCGAAGTCGCCCTCGAGACGGAGCCGCTGGTCGCGGTCGAACGTCTTCGGCAGGTTCGACATGAAGAGGGCGTTGTTGCCGAGGGCGTCGAGCACGATGTGCGGCAGCGGCACGTCGAGCCTGACCGCGACGTAGCCCCAGCGGTGCGTGGTCTGATTCTTGCCCGAGCCCGTCACGCACTTGTAATTGGCAAACTCGACGAAGCGCGGCCGATCCCCGCGCACCAGGTCGAACGCCTGGCGCGAGCGGCCCACGGAGAAGATCATGCCCGGCAGCGCCGGGGCGTCGAGCTGCGGCACGTAGGTCATGCGGTTGGCGGCGGCGAACCGGTCGAGGCGCAGCATCCGCTCATCACGCGACCCGAAGACGCGCAGGAGCCCGACGATCCCGATCGCGACGAGGCCGCCGATGACCAGGAGCGGCACCAGCGTGAACAGCGTCGCCGTCAGCCCCCGGCCCTCTCCCAGCGTGCTGAGGAAGACGCCGATCATCGTGACGAAGACGCTGCCGAACACCAGCAGGATGAACCCCGCCACGACGATCACGATCACCGTCGACGCCGTCGCGCTCGACGGCAGACGGCCCGTGCGCCGCAGCTCCTGCGTGTGCGCCCGCGCCTCCGCACGCGTGACGGGCTCGACGAGCGGGCGCGCGTCGAACGGGTACGACGACGTGGACGACGAGGATGGGCTGTGCAGAGCCATGCGCCACACGCTACTTCCACTCCGCGACAAGGGCCCGGATCCGTCGCCGAAAAGCCCAGGTCGGCCGGGTCCGGGGCTATCGGGTATGCTTAACCGGTTGTCCGCCCGCGCCCCAGTGCGCGATCAGCCGAACGACGTGCAACACACCCTCCTGCTGTCGGGAAATGCCCGGCAGCCGTTCTAGTCCGAAGGAGGTGGGTAAGTGACGCACCAGTACGAGCTCATGGTCATCCTGAACCCTGAGATCGACGAGCGCCAGGTCGCCCCGAACCTCGACAAGTTCCTGAAGGTCATCACCAACGGTGGTGGCACGATCGACAACGTCGACATCTGGGGTCGCCGCCGTCTCGCATACGAGATCCAGAAGAAGACCGAGGGCATCTACGCCGTCGTGAACTTCACCGCAGACTCCGCGACCACGCAGGAGCTCGACCGCCAGCTCAACCTCGCCGAGCAGGTCATGCGCACCAAGGTGCTCCGCGCCGAGGAGGCCATCGCCCAGGTCGCCGCCGAGAAGAAGCGCTCGGAGGAGAAGGCCGCTCGCAAGTCCGCCAAGGCTGCGAAGGCTTAAGTCTCATGGCCGGCGAGACGATCATCACCGTCGTGGGGAACCTCACGGCTGATCCCGAACTGCGGTACACGCAGAACGGCCTCCCCGTCGCGAACTTCACGATCGCGTCGACGCCCCGCAACTTCGACCGTCAGACGAACGAGTGGAAGGACGGCGAAGCGCTGTTCCTCCGCGCGAGCGTGTGGCGCGAGTTCGCCGAGCACGTCGCGGGATCGCTCACGAAGGGCATGCGGGTCATCGCGACCGGCCGACTCAAGCAGCGCAGCTACCAGGATCGCGAGGGCAACAACCGCACCGCGATCGAGCTGGAGATCGACGAGATCGGTCCGTCGCTGCGCTACGCGACCGCTCAGGTCACCCGCGCGGCCGGTGGCGGCGGCGGTGGTGGCTTCGGCGGTGGAGCGCAGTCGCGCCCGGCGCAGGTCGCCGACGAGCCGTGGTCGACGCCCGGCTCGACGAACGCGGGCGGTGCCGACGCATGGGCCGCTCCCGGCGCCTACGGCGACGACACCCCGTTCTGATCCCCGCGATCTCTTGACAGATTCCGGATGCCGCGAGCATCGGCATCCGATCAGCAATACGTAAAGGAAACACCATGGCTGGAAAGGCAACCGGCGACCGCCGGAAGCCGCGGAAGGGCGCGAAGAACGCGGCCCCCGCGAAGGCGATCCGTGTCGGCGTCATCGACTACAAGGACGTCGCCACCCTTCGCAAGTTCATCTCGGAGCGCGGCAAGATCCGTGCCCGTCGTATCACCGGTGTCTCGGTGCAGGAGCAGCGTCTGATCGCCAAGGCGATCAAGAACGCGCGCGAGATGGCGCTCCTGCC
>Ga0180217_1004980_pt1 | contig 10254 bp, 8 predicted proteins | sample eDN3rd37CBELigOP_FD_128521 | JGI IMG/M metagenome (GOLD analysis project Ga0180217, IMG submission 128521) | Enriched Organic Plus compost microbial communities from Emeryville, California, USA - eDNA 3rd pass 37_C BE-Lig OP (version 2) (version 2) ... | reverse complement strand
GAAGCCGGAGGGCGCAACCAATGTGCGCGCCTTCAAGGTCTATCGTTGGTCGCCGGACGATGATCAGAACCCGCGTACCGACATTTACTATGTCGATATGGACGATTGCGGTCCGATGGTGCTGGACGCACTCATCTACATCAAGAACAAGATCGATCCGACGCTGACCTTCCGTCGCTCCTGCCGTGAAGGCATCTGCGGTTCGTGCGCGATGAACATCGACGGCGCGAACACACTCGCCTGCACCAAGTCCTGCGACGAAATCGGCGGCGACATCAAGATCTACCCGCTGCCGCACATGCCGGTTATCAAGGACCTCGTGCCGGACCTTTCGGTCCCGTATGCGCAGCTGTCCTCGATCCAGCCCTGGCTGCAGACCGTCACGCCGGAGCCCGCAACCGAGTGGAAGCAGAGCCGTGAGGACCGCGCCAAACTCGACGGTCTCTACGAGTGCATTCTCTGCTTCTGCTGCCAGACGTCGTGCCCCAGCTACTGGTGGAATGGCGAGCGTTACCTGGGACCTGCCGTCCTTCTGCAGGCGTACCGCTGGATCGCGGACTCCCGCGATGAAGCGACCGGCGAGCGCCTCGACAACCTCGAGGATCCGTTCCGTCTCTATCGCTGCCACACCATCATGAACTGCACTCAGACCTGTCCGAAGGGCCTGAACCCGGCCAAGGCGATTGCGGAAATCAAGAAGCTGATGGTCGAGCGCCAGGTCTGACCGGCATCAAAGCTGATCAAGAAAGGCCCGAGGAGCGATCCTGCGGGCCTTTTTCTTTGTCGTTGGTTTGCCGGTTACCCCTGCGCGAAGGTGATGTCGAGGGTGATGTTGATCGCCTTCAGCGCCTTGGAAACGGGGCAGCCCTCCTTGGCCTTACCGGCGATCTCGCGGAACTTGGCCTCGTCAATGCCGGGAACCCGCGCGTTGAGCTTCAGCGCACTGCCGGAAATTTCGAAGCCGCCGCCGGCTGCCGGACGGACTTCCACTTCTGCCGTCGTTTCAAGGCGCTCGGCCGGCGTGCCGTTCTCTGCCAGCATATGTGAAAGCTGCATGGAGAAGCAGCCGGCATGGGCTGCAGCGATGAGCTCTTCAGGGTTGGTGCCGGCGCGGCCGGATTCGTCCTCGAAGCGCGCCTTGAAAGTCAGCGGCACCTCCTTGAGTGCCGAGCTCTGGGTATTCAGCGTTCCCGAACCCTGGGTGAGTGAGCCTTTCCAGACGACATTGGCATTCCGCTTCATTTCGTTCCTCCTCTAACCGGACATGAATGTGCGGGAGCTAGATTGCCTCCCCTTGCAGGAGACGTGGCGTGCCAGGCATCAGACCCGATGCCTGCTGGACGAAGAAACGCTTCATCCCAGGCATTCGATCCACAAGGCCAAGGCCGAAATCACGGATCGCCCGGATCGGCCCCATGTCGTTGGAGAACAGGCGGTTCAGCACGTCCGTGGTGACACCCATCTGTACCGTGTCGAAGCGCCGCCAGCGCTCGTAACGCTGGAGCACGTTGAGCGCACCGATGTCCTCGCCCAGACGATCTGCCTCAACAATGACCTCGGCCAATGCTGCCACGTCCTTGAACCCGAGGTTCAGGCCCTGTCCGGCAATGGGATGAATGCCGTGGGCGGCATCGCCCGCCAGCGCGAATCGCGACTTCACGAAGTCGCGGGCAAGCAGAAGCCCAAGGGGCCATGCCTTGCGCGGGCCTTCCACCCGGATCTCGCCCCACTTGAGGCCAAAACGCTGCTCCAGTTCATGCTCGAAGACAATGTCGTCCTCGGCAACGAGGCGTTCGGCATCCTCCGTGCGTTCGGTCCACACGATGGAGGACCGGTTGCCCTTGAGGGGGAGGGTGGCGAATGGGCCGGCAGGCAGGAAATGCTCCTCCGCTACGCCGTTGTGTGGGCGTTCGTGCGCCACGGTGCAGACGATGCCCGACTGGCCGTATTCCCATTCCACGGTCTTGATGCCGGCCATGGCCCGGAGTGCGGACCGTTTGCCGTCGGCTGCAATGAGCAGCTTTGTCTGCAGCTCGGTGCCATTGGCAAGGCGGACGCTCATCGATGCGGGGAGCATGTCGAATTGTTCCACCGCCACCCCGGTGCGGATCTCGATGCCCAGATCGGCGGCACGCTTGTGCAGCGCTGCGCTCAGATCCCGGTTCGTGATCATGTACGCGAACGGCTCGCCCGGCGTTGCCTCGCCACCGAAGGTCAGGAAGACGGGCCTCACAGGATCCGACAGGCGGGAATCGGTGATCACCATCTCGTTAATCGGCTGCGCCTCAGGCTCGAGATCATCCCAGCAGCCGAGCTGGCGCAGCATCCGGCAGGCGGCCGCTGCGACGGCCACGGAACGTCCGTCCTTCTTCCAAACCCCTTCCGGAGCAGCATCGGCGACGAGAAGGCGCATTCCAGGCCGCGCGCTCTTTATGGCGACAGCCGTCGCCAGACCGGCATAGCCTGCCCCTGCGATAACAACATCATAGCGGTTGCTGTCGCGCGTGTTTCCAGTGTCCAAGGGCATATTGCTTTCCCGTCTTTCTTCCTGAGGCCGACTTCAATAAGAGCTATGGTGCAGATGTTTGAAGAAGCCGTAACGTCGCGGAGATTGTTCCTATGAAGTTCACCATAGAGGGCCTTCTGGGTATATTTAACCTTGAAGAACTGGAACTCAACCTGTTTCGGGGACAAAGCCCGGCGACCGGCCTGCAGCGCGTGTTCGGCGGACAGGTCATCGGTCAGGCGCTGACGGCGGCACAGCGGACAGTCGCGCCCGACAGGCTTGTGCATTCGCTCCACTGCTATTTCATTCTCGGCGGCGATCCGTCGATCCCGATCATCTATCAGGTCGAACAGATCCGCGATGGCGGCAGCTTCACGACGCGCCGCGTCACGGCCATCCAGCATGGCCGGCCCATCTTCTCGCTGATGGCATCCTTCCAGAAGCATGAGGAGGGACTCAGCCATCAGATCGAGATGCCCAAGAATGTGCCAACTCCGGATCAGCTGCCGGGACGTGATGAAATTCTCAATGCCATCAAGGCCTATCTGCCGGAGCAGATGAAGGCCTTCTGGCAGAATCAGACCCTGGTGGATGTCCGCCCGACGGGCATCGAGCACTTCACGACCCGCCAGAAGTTGCCGCCGGTGCAGAACATCTGGATGCGCATTACCGAAAAGCTGCCGGATGATCCGGCGCTCAATGCAGCACTCCTTGCCTATCTGTCGGACATGACGCTGCTGGATTCATCGACCTACGCGCACGGCCGCACGCTCTTCGATGACGACATCATGTCGGCCAGCCTGGACCACGCCATGTGGTTCCACCGTCCGTTCAGCCTCAATCAATGGCTGCTTTATTCGCAGGACAGCCCCTCTTCGCAGGGCAGCCGCGGCCTCGCCCGCGGCAGCATATACACCGAGGATGGTATCCTGGTGGCCTCTGTTGCTCAGGAAGGCCTCATGCGCCTGCGCACAAAGTAGGCATTTTTTAAAAATTGCATAGTTTTTGATCATCAGTGTAGGAGGGCGGTTCTTCAGGAGAGCATACTGTTTCGAAATTTTATTAGTTATTACAATAATTTAAAGGTAGCGTTCGCAGGTTGGCACGAGGCTTGTTCTTACCCTATCAGCTGTTGCTATTTCAGGGCACCGGCGGTGCAGCGGCTGGGGCCGCATAGCAGAGGGTTGGGACACGAATGAGACTCATTGGAAACAGAGTTTTTCCGTTCGCAGATGCCGAACAGACGGGCTTTTCTCCGGCAGCGGCGCGTGGCGCCCGGGTCGTCTCCAGACGGTCTGACAATCCAGCTATCCAGAAAGCTGTTCATGTCCGCAAGTGCGGACTGAATGCCGCCGCCAACCTGTGACCTCCAGCGCTACGTCAAGGAGAATAAGATGAGTGTTCCGCGTACTATAACGGCGGCGCTAGGCTCTGGCCTTGTGGCTCTTGCCGGAAGTTTAATTGCATTTGATGCAGCATTTGCGCAGGAAGCAGCGGCCGAGGCTGCGCCGGTTATTGATAAAGGCGATGTGGCGTGGATGATGACTGCCACGGCGCTCGTTCTGTTCATGACGCTGCCTGGCCTCGCACTGTTCTACGGCGGTCTCGTCCGCGCCAAGAACATGCTGTCCGTGCTCATGCAGTGTACGACGATTGCCGCACTGGCAATGGTCATCTGGGTGGTCTACGGCTACTCCTTCGCCTTCGGCGGCAGCGATAGCGCCTTCTTCGGCGGCTTCGCCAAGGTCTTCCTCTCCGGCGTCAACCTGGAGACGACCGCCGCCACCTTCACGGATGGCATAGTCCTCCCCGAATATGTCTTCATCTGCTTCCAGATGACCTTCGCAGTCATCACTCCAGCTCTGATCGTTGGCGCCTTCGCCGAGCGCATCAAGTTCTCCGCCGTGATGCTGTTCGTCGCTCTCTGGCTGACCATCGTCTACTTCCCGGTCGCTCACATGGTCTGGGATGGCGCTGGTTACCTCTTCAACCTCGGTGCGATTGATTTCGCTGGCGGCACGGTTGTTCACATCAACGCCGGTATTGCAGCTCTCGTCGGCAGCATCATGGTCGGCAAGCGCATCGGATACGGCAAGGAAATCCTTGCTCCGCACTCCATGACGCTCACAATGGTCGGTGCTTCGATCCTCTGGATCGGCTGGTTCGGCTTCAACGGTGGTTCGAACCTCGAAGCCACCGCCGGTGCAGCTCTTGCCATCATCAACACCTTCACTGCAACCGCTGGCGCAATCCTCGCCTGGGTGATCATTGAAGTTGTCCACCGCGGCAAGGCTTCGATGCTGGGTGCAGTTTCCGGTGTGGTTGCTGGTCTGGTTGCCATCACCCCGGCCTGCGGTACGGTCGGTCCGATCGGCGCGATCGCTCTCGGCGCCATTGCCTCCGCCATCTGCTACTACTTCGTGGCTGTCGTGAAGATTAAGGCCGGCTACGACGACTCTCTCGATGTGTTCGGCATCCACGGCATCGGCGGTATCGTCGGCGCTATCGGCACGGGCATCTTCACCGCTCCGTGGCTCGGCGGTACAGGTGGCGACGACTTCTCGATCGCTTCCCAGGTCTGGATCCAGATCGTGGCTGTCCTGATCACGATCGTCTGGTGCGGTATCGCCTCGGTGGTCCTCTACAAGATCGTCGACGTCCTGGTTGGCCTGCGTCCGACCGCTGACGACGAGCGTCAGGGTCTCGACCTCAGCTCGCACGGCGAAGCTGCCTACCACCAGTAAGATCTGGCAGATAAGTTCTTCGAAGGGCCGGTCACGCACCGGCCCTTTCTGCATTTTGGACTGTCTGATTTCATGTAGTCAGTCCGGCCGTCCGCCCATGGTTAATGCAGCCTTAACCTTCCCCCGGCTAGGGTCGATTCATCTGTTTATCAGCGCTTCGGTGCGCACATGACGTTTGGACGGGGAAAGAGAATGAGTTCCGGGTCTTCCGCGGCATTTGCCATGCATGGCAGCAACTTCGGGGTGCAGAACTTCCTTCGACGGCAGACCGCACGGGCACTGGGACTGGCTCTTCTGGCGCTGGTCACCTTCTGCATCTTGAGTCTCGCCAGCTGGAATGTGACCGATCCAAGCTTCAGTTATGCGACGGATAACCCGGTCAAGAACATGATGGGCTTTGCCGGCGCGGCCTATGCCGACATTGCCATGCAGTTCTTCGGCCTCGCATCCGTCGCTACGCTCGTGCCGGCCGTTATCTGGGGCATACTGCTTATTGCCGCGCGCCGCGTAGACCGGATGCCGCTGCGACTCCTCAGCTGGTTCGCAGGCTCGATCGTTGCTGCGGGTATTGCCGGCTGCATGACCCCGCCGGCCAGCTGGCCGCTTCCAACCGGCCTCGGTGGTGTCTTCGGCGATTTCCTCCTGAGCGTCCCGGCATTCTTCACCGGTGGCTATCCGCAGGGGATTCTGGGCTTTGTCGTTGCTGCGCTTCTGTTCGCACCCGGCCTCTGGCTCATGTTCTTTGGCGCCGGATTGATCGGTCGCCGTCCTGTCGTCGCCGCAGAGGAAGAGATTCGCGAGACCTTCAGCGACTTCGATGACGAAGACGTGGATGAGGACGAGGATCGCATCAGCAAGGGTGCCGTGATCATGGGCTTCGTCACCCATTGGTGGCTGTCGGCCCGCGCCTTTGTCCACCGCAAGCTGCCGCATGTTGCGGAAGAGGACGACGAGTTCGAGGATGACTTCCCCGTCATTGCCAAGCGCGATGACCGCCGCACGGAGCCGGGAGAGTTCGAGGAGCGTCGCCGTGAGCCCCGCGAGTTCACCGACATCCGTATCGAACCACGCGCCGTCAGCGAACGCCGCATTGAACCCGGCTTTGACGATTTCGAGAACGACGACATCGACGACGACCTGGATGACATCGTCATGCAGCCCGTGGAGCGCAGTGTTCCGGCTCGCCGGGAGCCTGCTGCTGCGGCAGCGGAACGGGAATCCCGGTTTGCCGGACGCATCGAAGCGCCGGCTCCCCGCCCACAGCCTGCACGTGTTCAGCGTGAAGTCCATCGTCATCCGGGCGACGGGGCATTCGAGATGCCGCCGCTTGCTCTGCTCGCCGAGCCCAAGATCACGGGCAAGGATCCGAGCCTGTCCAAGGATGTACTGGAACAGAATGCCCGCAGGCTTGAAGGCGTTCTAGAGGACTTCGGGGTCAAGGGTGAGATCCTCAACGTCCGTCCCGGTCCGGTTGTGACACTCTACGAGCTGGAGCCGGCTCCTGGCATCAAATCGTCCCGCGTCATTGGTCTCGCGGACGATATCGCACGCTCCATGAGCGCCATCTCCGCGCGTGTTGCTGTCGTTCCCGGCCGCAACGCCATCGGTATCGAGCTGCCGAACGCACGCCGCGAGACGGTCTATCTGCGCGAACTGATGGCGAGCAACGATTTCAAGACCTCGAAGCATCGCCTGGCCCTGTCGCTCGGCAAGACCATCAACGGTGAACCTGTCATCGCGGACCTCGCCAAGATGCCGCACCTGCTCGTCGCGGGTACTACAGGTTCGGGCAAGTCGGTTGCGATCAACACAATGATCCTGTCGCTCCTCTACCGGCTGCGTCCGGAAGAGTGCCGTCTGATCATGATCGACCCGAAGATGCTGGAACTGTCGGTCTATGACGGCATTCCGCACCTGCTGACACCGGTGGTTACCGATCCGAAGAAGGCTGTGGTAGCCCTCAAGTGGACCGTCCGCGAGATGGAAGACCGCTACCGCAAGATGTCCAAGGTTGGCGTCCGCAACATCGAGGGTTTCAATCAGCGCGTAGCCGCCGCCAAGAAGAAGGGCGAGGTCATCTCGCGCACCGTCCAGACCGGCTTTGACCGGGAGACCGGCGAGGCGATCTACGAGACCGAGGAGCTGGATCTCGAGCCGATGCCCTTCATCGTGGTCATCATCGACGAGATGGCTGACCTGATGATGGTGGCAGGCAAGGACATCGAAGGCGCTGTCCAGCGTCTGGCCCAGATGGCCCGTGCTGCAGGCATCCACGTGATCATGGCGACGCAGCGTCCGTCGGTTGACGTCATTACCGGTACGATCAAGGCGAATTTCCCGACCCGTATCTCCTTCCAGGTGACCTCGAAGATCGACAGCCGAACCATTCTGGGTGAACAGGGCGCTGAACAGCTGCTCGGCATGGGCGACATGCTCTACATGGCGGGTGGCGGACGTACGCAGCGCGTCCACGGCCCATTCGTCTCGGATCAGGAGGTCGAGCAGATCGTCCAGCACCTGAAGCTCCAGGGCGCGCCAGACTATCTCGAAGCCGTTACCGAAGACGAGGAAGAGGGTGGCGAGTCTTCCGGCGGTCCGGCTGGAACGAGCAACCTGGCCGAGTCTGACGATCCGTATGATCAGGCTGTGGCTATCGTACTGCGCGACGGCAAGGCTTCCACCAGCTACATCCAGCGCCGTCTGGGCATCGGTTACAACCGTGCAGCTTCAATCATCGAGCGCATGGAGCAGGAAGGGATCATCAGCCCTGCCAACCATGCCGGCAAGCGCGAAATTCTGGTGCCCACCGAGCGGGACGAAGTCTAGTGTGAACTGCGGAGCGAGCCGTCCCGCCATGGAACAAAATTCGGCCCTGTTGGAACTGTATTTCTGCTGAGACCTTCCTTGAGAACGGCCTTCGACCATGAAGAATGGTCCGCCATCCAGGGAAAAGTGAACGATCGACCACTTCGCGTGGTCCCAACGGAAGAAGATGACTGAATTGGGTAAAGATCTCCGCGTTATGACCCCGAAGAGCAGACGAGCTTTCATCGGACTGGCGTTCGGCGCCATGGGGCTTCTCGCTGCGGGAGCAGCGCAGGCGCAGGATGGCACCGCCACCGCCCAGCGCATTGCTCAGCACTTTTCGAACGTAAAGACCATGATGGGCAAGTTCGCCCAGTTTGGTCCGCGCGGCGAGCAGTCTGAGGGCAAGTTCTACATCGAACGCCCGGGCAAGCTGCGCTTCGATTACGAGGGTAACGCCCGGTTCCGTGTCATCTCTGACGGTTCCACCGTCGTGCTCGAAAACCGCAAGATGAACACGGCCGACATCTATTCGCTGAACCAGACGCCGCTGAAGCTGCTTCTGGCCGAGCGGATCGACCTGTCCGGCGGAAAGTTGCAGGGCGTTCAGGTGGACGACGACGCAACAGTCATCCGCATGGTCGACAAGCAGGTCTTCGGCAACTCCACGATCACGATGACCTTCGACAGCAAGACCTACGAGCTGCGACAGTGGACTGTGACCGACGCACAGGGCAAGGACACCACGATCGTCGTCTATGACGTGCAACAGGGTGTGAAGTTCGATCAGAGCGTGTTCCACATCGACTATCGTCGCGTCAACGCCATGAGTGCCAACAAGTAGCCTACAACTGGTCAGACACGACCATGAAAGCGTGGCTGGTGCTTGCCAGCCCGCTACGGATGCTGTCTATTGCGCGCACCTGCCAGCGCAATCCCAGGAAAAGTGGATTTCGGTTTCCGTCCGGGATTGCGAAAGACCCGAAGACGTATCCGGATTTCCTGAATGCCACTGAAGATCGCTACCTGGAACATCAACTCAGTTCGCCTGCGCATGCCGCTCGTACAGCGCTTTCTGGAAGAGCATCAGCCGGATGTTCTGTGCCTCCAGGAAACGAAATGTCCTGACGACCAGTTTCCTACAGCGGGTTTCAGGAAGCTTGGCTACAACCACGTGCAGATCAACGGGCAGAAGGGCTACCACGGTGTGGCGACCGTCTCCCGTGTTCCACTGGACCTCGTCGAGAAGAGGTCTTTCTGCGCGAAGGAAGACTGCCGCCACATTTCCACCTCGGTGAACATGGCTGGTCGCAAGGTGGTAATCCACAATTTCTACGTGCCCGCCGGCGGCGACGAGCCGGATCCCGAGGTTAACGAGAAATTCCGCCACAAGCTGGATTTTCTGGAAGAGATGCACGACGTCGTTCCGTCATCGGACACGGATACGGCGACCATCTTGGTGGGTGACCTGAATATCGCGCCGCTGGAGACCGATGTCTGGTCGCACAAGGCGTTGCTCAACATCGTCAGCCATACGCCAGTGGAGACCGATGGGCTCAAGAGCGTGCAGGCGAAGGGCGGCTGGGTCGACCTGATGCGCCATCACATCCCGCCGTCTGAGAAGCTCTTCACCTGGTGGAGCTATCGGGCCCGTGACTGGGATGCTGCAGACAAGGGCCGCCGGCTCGATCACATCTGGTCCTCACCTGATCTGACGCCCGTTCTGCACAAGGTAGAGGTACTTCGGGAAGCGCGTGGCTGGGAGCGCCCTTCCGATCACGTGCCAGTGATTGCGGAGTTTGCCTGAGCAGCGCAAACTCACCGTATCGTGACTTTGCATCGTCAGACGCCAGACTGTAGAACAACGTCGGGTTTGCCTTCATCACCACAGAGATCGGATCATACAGGAATGAGCGAACGGACAAATAGGGGGTGCACTCCTTTCCTGCTTGCGACGTTCGTGTTCCTGGGTTCTGTGGCTTTTTCGGCTGCGGCCGAACGGCCGCGGGCGGTTGTCGAGCTTTTCACCAGCCAGGGCTGTCCCTCCTGCCCGCCGGCTGATGCACTGTTCAGTGAGCTCTCGGAGCGGGACGATGTTGTCGCGCTCGCCTATCACATCGACTACTGGGACTATCTCGGCTGGAAGGATGCGCTCGCAACCCCCGAGAACACGAACCGTCAGCAGGCCTATGCCGAGGT
>Ga0180217_1004977_pt1 | contig 10258 bp, 6 predicted proteins | sample eDN3rd37CBELigOP_FD_128521 | JGI IMG/M metagenome (GOLD analysis project Ga0180217, IMG submission 128521) | Enriched Organic Plus compost microbial communities from Emeryville, California, USA - eDNA 3rd pass 37_C BE-Lig OP (version 2) (version 2) ... | reverse complement strand
GACGGCGTCCAGCGCCAGCCGCGCATCGCGCAGGTCGCCGCGCAGTGCGATCTGACCCCGGCCGCTGCGGCGCTTCTCCAGCTTTGCCTCCAGCGCCACCGGGCCTTCCAGGATCCCCCCGGTGTCGAGGCCGAGCGCCGCGAGATGCCGCGCCTCCGGTCGGCTGGTGATCGTGGCGCGCTCCGTCGTCTGCGTTGGTGGGCCGTTGCGGAAGTCCATCTCCACGGCAAGCTGCAGCGGCACCTCGGCCAGGGTGGCCTGGCCCGAGAGTGTCAGCCCTTCGGTGTCGACCGCCACCTCGAAATTGCCCTGCTCCAGATCCTGGCCGAAGGGCGCGTCTCGCAGCCGCGCATCGGTGATGCGGCCGGTGGCGTCGATGCGCAGCGCCTCCATCGGCACTTTCTTCCACAGCGGAAAGGCGATCTGCAGCTGCGTCTCCACCGCGCCGCCGGCGGCATCCAATTCCAGCCGGCGCCGTTCGAACAGCTTCAGCCGCGGGTGGCGCAGCAGGGTGAACAACTCGGGCAGCGGGCCGGCGGCGCGGATGCCGATCTCCGCATTGCCGGGGCGCTGGTCGAAGTTGAAGAAGCGGATCGTGGCCTCGCGCACCTCCAGGGTGCCGCTTCTGCCACCGGGCAGCATCTGCCGCCCGTTGCGTGCCTGGATGGAGACTTCCGAGAGCGAGAAGGTGGCAACGCCATCCGCACCCTCGACGGGCGGGATGGGGCGCAGCCAATGGACGGTGACGTCCCTCGCCTCCGCCGTGCCCGAGAGGGCGGTGACCCGGAGCGACTCCGGCCCCTCCGGCATCACCGCCTCGAACCGCCACTGTCCGTTGCTGATTCGGCCCGCGGTGAGGTTTTGCGTGATCCACTCGCGTTCCTTCGGCTGCAGCGATTCCGGCCAGTAGGTGGGCAGGTCGGCGAAGCGCATCGCATCTAGCCCGAGCTCCAGCGTGCCGCGCCAGCCGCTGCCCTCGCGCTGCGCCTCGCCCGTTGCGGTCAGAAGCGGACCTGGCAGCGCCGCGCCGCCCTGCGCATCCGGCGCGGGCAGGCGCAGCGCCAGGTGCTCCAGCTGCACCGATTGCGGTGTCAGCCGGGCTGACAGCGTGACCTCCTGCGCGGCCACGCGTCCCTGCGGGCCGAGATCGAGCAATGCCGCCTCCAGCGCCAGGGTAGCCCGCGCCTCCTCGAGCGCGGCGGTATCGAGCGCCTCCGGTGCGTTGAAGGTGACGTCGAGTTTCGCCTCCCGCAGCAGGGCCGCCGGCAGGGCGGCAAGCACGGCCTGCCGCGCCGCTGGCGCCAGCCCCGCGGGCCAGGCCTGATGGAGCTGAGCCATGGACAGGGGAGCGAGGGCCAGAGCCAGGGATCCCTGCCAGCGGCCATCGGCCAGCCGCGCCATGCCCCGCGCCGAGAGGCGCCCTCCCGCAGGGCCGGGCAGTTGCAGGCTGGCATCGGTGATGTCGAAGGCACGGCTGTCGCCGGCGAGGCCGACCACCAGCGAGGCGAAGGGCAATCGCCGCCCCTGGCCGAGATCGAGCGCCCCGGCCCCCGCCCGAAGCCGGGCATGCATTCGCGTGAGGCCGTTCTCGGCCGCGAATTCGGCCGTGGCGGCGAGCGTGACGGGTGCGTCCAGCACCCTGGTCGGCGCGAGACCGGGGAAGATAGCGGCAAGCTCTGCCGGGCGCAGCGCGGGCAGGCTGAGGCCGGCCGAGATCCGTGCCGGCCTGCCGGAGGCGGCGCCATGCAGCCGCACCGGCACCGTCAGCCCCGCGCTGCGGATGGTGGCGCTACCCTCCGCAGCGAGCCCGCCCTCCGCGGCGCGGCGGATGTCGAGCGCGGTGTCGCCCAGCGTCCAGCGGCGGTCGAGGAGGCGGTCTACCACCATCACCTCCGCATTCGTGATGCGGATGCGGCGGAGGGCGGCATGGCTGCTGCTGTCGGCGACCGGCCGCATCAGATCGGCGAGCAGGTCCTGCAACGGCAGGGGTTCGGCGGTTCCCGAGGGCGCTGGCGGGGGCGTCCCGTCCGCGGGGGCGCGCGCGGCCTGCAGGCCAACCCCGCCATCCTCCTCGCGGTAGATCAGCAGCGAGGGCCGATGCAGCGCAATGGTGGCGGGTGCCAGCCGGCCAAGGAGCAAAGCGCGCATCGACAGCGTTACCGCCGCTTCGGGCAGGTCCGCGCGCAGGCCTCCATCGGCGCCGATCAGCCGGACATCGCTCAGGCGGATGTCGAGCGGCGCCGCGGACCCGTCCCGCCAGCCTCCCCAGGCGATGGCGGCGCGGCCGACCTCGAGCCGGTTGCCCCCCATCCCCGCACTGGCCGCCTGCTCGATCTGCCCGGCCAGCGCCTCGAGCTCCAGCGGCCCCTGCGCTAGGCGCCAGGCGAGCGCGCCGAGGCCGATGCCGGCCACCATGAGGAGCGCGATCGCCACCCGGAGGAGCCGCTGCACCCAGCGCAGCGCTTGACCGAGGGCGGGGCTCAAGCCTTCCCTCCCTCATGCCCGAAGCCTGGATCGCGCCCGAGCGCCTGCCCCGCCCCTTCGACGCCGAAGCGGCCGAACGCCTCATCGAGCGCTTCGCCGAGCGGGACGCCGCCTCCCGCGCCCTTGCCGGCAGCGCGGAGGGCGTGGCGATGCTCGCCGCCCTCGGCGGCCACAGCCCCTATCTCGCGGATCTCGCACTGCGCGACGGTGTGGCGCTGCTGCGGCTGGCCGAGCGTGGCCCGGACGAGGCGATGGCGCTGGCCCTGGACCCGCTGACCCGCGCCGACCCGGCGGCCGGGCGCGAGCAGGTGGCCGCGCTGCTGCGCCAGGTCAAGCGCCAGGCGGCGCTGATCGTGGCCGCGGCGGACCTCGCCGGGCTCTGGCCGCTCGATCGCGTCACCGGAGCGCTGTCCGACCTGGCGGAGCAGGCCATCGATTTCGCCGCGGCCCATCTGCTGCTGGGGGCGGCGGAGCGAGGGGAACTGCGGCTGCCGCGCGGCAATGGCGGACGACCCGATCCTCGCGCCATCGGCAGGGGCAGCGGCCTCATCGTCCTCGGCATGGGCAAGCTCGGCGCGCGGGAGCTGAACTACTCCTCGGATGTCGACCTCATGGTGCTGTACGACCCGGAGGCAGCCTATCACGAGGACCGCGCCGGCGCCTGCTTCGTCCGCATCGCCCGCGACCTCGTGCGGCTGATGGAGGAGCGCACGGCCGAAGGCTACGTCTTCCGCACGGATCTGCGGCTGCGTCCGGACCCGGCGGCGACGCCGCTCGCCGTCTCCATGCCTGCGGCCATCATCTATTACGAGAGCATGGGGCAGAACTGGGAGCGCGCGGCGATGATCAAGGCGCGCCCGGTGGCTGGCGACCGCGCGCTCGGCGAGCACTTCCTGCGTGAGATCCGTCCCTTCCTCTGGCGTCGGCACCTGGATTTCGCCGCCGTCGCCGACATCCATTCCATCAAGCGGCAGATCCACGCGCACAAGGCCGCGAAAGGCGCGAGCGCCCAGATAGCGCTGGCCGGTCACGATGTGAAGCTCGGCCGCGGCGGGATCCGCGAGATCGAGTTCACCGTGCAGGTGCTGCAACTGATCTGGGGCGGGCGTGATCCGGCGCTCAGGGATCCGACCACCCTCGGCGCGCTGGCGGCGCTGGTGGCGGCCGGGCGGCTCGACCGGCGCGCGGCAGCCGACCTCGCCGACGCCTATGTGTTCCTGCGACAGCTCGAGCACCGGCTGCAGATGGTGGCGGACCGCCAGACGCACCGGCTGCCGGAGGATGCGACGGGGCTGGCGCGCATCGCCTCCTTCATGGGCTTCGCATCGGCCGAGGCCTTCTCCGCTGCCTTCATGGCGCATCTGGCGCGGGTCGAACGTCACTACGGCACCCTGTTCGAGGTCGCGCCCACCCTTTCCCGCGCCGAGGAGGGTGGCGGCAACCTGGTCTTCACCGGCGTGGAGGACGACCCGGAGACCATCGCCACCCTCCGGCGCATGGGCTTCGAGGATCCGTCCTCGGTCGCGGCCATGGTGCGCGGCTGGCACCATGGCCGGCCGCGGGCCACGCGCAGCACCCGGGCGCGAGAGCTGCTGACCGAGGTGATGCCCGCCCTGCTCGCCGCCTTCGGCCGGCAGCACCATCCGAGCCAGGCGCTGGCGCGCTTCGACGCGATGCTGCAGCGGCTGCCGGCAGGGGTGCAGGTGCTGAGCCTCCTTCACCGCAACCCCGCCCTGCTGGAGCGCGTGGCGGGCATACTGGGGGCGGCGCCGCAGCTGGCGGAGCATCTGGCGCGCAACCCCGCGGCCCTGGACGGGCTGCTGGCGGGGACGCTGAACACCAACGGCGCGGATCCCTCCGCGACGCTCCCCGCGCTGGTGAAGGATGCGCGGCATTTCGAGGAGGCGCTGGAGGCGGCGCGCCGCATCGCGACCGAACGCAAATTCGAGATCGACGCCGCGGCGCTGGAGGGCACGGTGGATGCGGATACCGCCGGCGCATTGCGCAGCGACCTCGCGGAGACCGCCATCGCCGCTCTGCTGCCCCGCATCACCGCCGATTTCGCCGAGCGCCATGGCAAGGTGCCAGGCGGCGGGCTGGCGGTGATGGCGCTGGGCAAGCTCGGCGGGCGGGAGATGCTGCCCGGATCCGATCTCGACCTCGTGCTGGTCTACGACCACGATCCGGAGGCGACGGGCAGCGAGGGCGGGCGGCGGCCGCTGGCACCTTCCGAATACTTCATCCGCCTCGCCCCGCAGGTGGTCGCCGCGATCACCACGCCGGGTGCGGAGGGGCGGCTGTGGGAGGTCGACATGCGCCTCCGCCCCTCGGGCAACAAGGGACCGGTCGCCGTCCGCCTTTCCGCCTTCGAGCAGTACCATCGGGAGAATGCCTGGACCTGGGAGCGCATGGCGCTGACGCGGGCGCGCGTGATAGCGGGACCGCCGGCGCTGAAGCGGCGCGTGACGGAGGCGGTCCGCGCCGCCCTGCTGCGCCCCGAGGTTGCCGAGGCGGCGCTGGCGGATGCCGCCGCGATGCGCGCGCGCATGCTGCGTGACCTCCAGGCGGAGGGGCCCTGGGACCTGAAGCTGATGCCGGGCGGCCTGGTGGAGGTGGAGTTCATCGCCCAGGCGCTGCAGCTGCGCCATGCGCCGGCGCGGCCCGAGGTGCTGGCGACCACGACGCGGGTGGCGCTGGCGCGGCTCGCCAGGGCGGGGCTGCTGCCGGAAGAGGACGCGCAGGCGCTGATCCGCGCCGACCGGCTGTGGCGCACGGTGATCGGACTGATCCGCCTGACGCAGGGCAAGACGCGGGAGGAGGCACTGCCCGTTCCGACCGTGGCTGCGCTGCTGCGCGCGACAGCGCCGCTGCTGGAAGCGCCGCCCGTTGACCTCGCCGGGTTGCGCGCACAGATGCAGCAATGCGCGCAGGCGGTGCGCGACGCCTTCAACCGCCATATCGCCGCTCTCGGCGCGATCTGACAGGGACCGACACGGATGGCTACCACCAGAACGCCCGCGGCGAAGCCCGGGGCGCGGAGGAAGGCGGCGGCAACGCCTGCCACGGAGGCGAAGCCGAAGGCGGCCGCCGCAGCGGCACCGCCCGCGACCCGGAGCGCGCCCGCATCGGTGACGGGCCCGTCCGAGGGCGATACGGCACCAGCCTTCTCGCTCCCCGCCTCTGGCGGTCGCATCGTGAGCAGCGAGGCGCTGAAGGGCAGGCCCTTCCTGCTGTACTTCTACCCCAAGGCCGATACGCCAGGCTGCACCAAGCAGGCCTGCGGCATGCAGGAGGCGCTGCCACAGCTCGGCAAGCTCGGGCTCGAGGTCATCGGCGTCTCACCCGACCCCATGCCGCCGATCGAGAAATTCGCCAGGAAATACGGGCTGGAATTCCCCCTCGCCTCGGATGCGGACCACAAGGTGGCCGAGGCCTATGGCGTGTGGGTGGAGAAGTCCATGTATGGCAGGACCTATATGGGCATGGAACGTTCGAGCTTCCTGATCGGCGCCGATGGCCGGATCGCGAAAGCGTGGCGCAAGGTGAAGCCGGAAGCGCATGCGATGCAGGTGATCGAGGCGGCGCGGATGCTCGTTTGAGTAGCCCAATCCAGGTTCCGTGCAGCCATGACGCGAGGCTCCGGCCGGCGCGTCGGTGCACGAGGGGAAGATGCGCCGCTGCCGCGTCCGGTGTGTCGGGGCCGGCTGCCGAGGCGGATCGCTGCGGGGCGGAAACGCCCCGGGGGCGCAAGGTTGCTCTCCGATCGGAGAGATAGAGTGCTTCCGTGAGTGCGAGTGAGCGGAAAGCGCTCTAAGGACCCTGATCTGCGCCGGTCCGTCATGGCAGGCGCCATTCATTGCCGCAAAGCGACAGCCGCATGGCCGAAGACCACCCAGAAGAACTCGCCACCCGCCTGCGGCAGCAACGTCGCGTCGTCGATCTTGGCCGCGCGGCACTGCGCGGCGCCCCCTTCGATGCGCTGTTGCAGGAGGCAGCGGAGATCGCCGCCGAGGGGCTCGGCACCAGACTTTCGAAGGTGATGCAGTTTCTGCCGGAGGAGAACGCGCTGCTGGTCCGTGCCGGCGTCGGCTGGCGCGAAGGTATTGTCGGCGTGGCGAAGCTCGGCGCGGGCACCGCCTCACCGGCCGGCTACGCGCTGATGACCGGAGCCCCCGTGGTTTCCAACCATCTCGCCACCGAGAGCCGGTTCCGCACGCCGCTGCTGATGGCCGAGCATGGAGTGCGCCGTGCCGTCAACGTGATCATCGCTGGCCAGGGCCGGCCCTTTGGCGTGCTGGAAGCGGACAGCCGCAAGGAGGGCATGTTCGACGATGGCGACATCGCCTTCCTGCAGGTGCTCGCGCACATGCTGGGCCTTGCGCTGGAACGCGAGCAGGAACGCCTGGCGCGCGAGGCGCTGCTGGCGGAGAAGGACCTGCTGATGCAGGAGGTGCATCACCGGGTGAAGAACAGCCTGCAGATTGTGCAGAGCATCCTTTCCCTGCAGGCGCGCAGCGCCGGCCCCGGGACCGATCCGCAGGCCGTGTTGCAGGACGCGGTCCGGCGCGTGACGACCGTCGCGGCGGTACATGAGCGCCTCTACCGCACCGGCACGGCGACCGAGGTGGAGGTTGCCGGCTATCTGGAAGGGCTGGTGAGCGACCTGCGCACCACGCTCTGCGACAAGGCGTCGCGCCCGCTGGTGCTGCAGGCCGAGCGCGCGGTCTGGCCCGCCGCCGAGATCGCGCCCGTCGGCCTTCTGCTGACCGAACTCGTGACCAATGCGGTGAAGCACGGCATGGGAACGATCACCGTCCGTTTCACAGCGCCGCGGGATCGGCCGGCGCGGCTCTCGGTGGAGGATGAGGGAAGAGGGCTGCCGCCGGGCCTTGACCCGGCGACCGGGCGCGGGCTCGGCATGCGGCTGATCGCCGGCCTGTTGCGCGGGCGCCACGGGCGCCTGGTGGTGGAGCGGGAGGAGGATGGCCGTGCCCGCTTCGTGGCGGTGCTCGGCCGGGAGGCGGAGGGCTGACCGGGCCCGGGCCGGGGAAGCGCCGGCCCGGCCCCCGGCCGCTCCGGCATCCACCCGGCCGATGCGGCGCTAGCGCCCGCCGGCCGCTTCCGCCGGGGTCAGCAGACGCAGCGCCAGCGCATGCAGGCCCGTTCTGAACTCGGCCGCCAGCGCCTCGTGCGCCGCGCGGGATCGGGCCACGCGGCTCATGCCGGCGAAGGCGGGGGAGACGACCAGCACGCTGTAGTGCGTCTCGCCCTCCGGGCGGGCACCGGCATGGCCGGCATGGCGGTGGCTGTCGTCCTGCACCTGCACCTCGGCAGGGCTGAAGGCGGCTTGCAACGCATCGCGGATGCGCTCGGCACGGGTCGGCATGGCACGACAATTCAAGGTTCGGGGCCCCGCCGGCAAGGCATGGCGGCTGCCCTCCCGCACTTCTTGCGCGCCCATCCGGTCGCGCCCATAAACCGGCAATGCCCCGTCGTGGCGCCAGCGCCCAGCACAGCGTGCCCGATCCCGAGACGCCCGTGCGTCCCTGCGACGCGCCGGGCTGCACCGCCGCGGGCGAGTTCCGGGCGCCCCGGTCCCGCACGGCGCTGAACGAATATCTCTGGTTCTGCCTGCCCCATGTCCGCGAGTACAATGCGGCCTGGGACTATTACAAGGGCATGGGCCCGGCGGAGATAGAGGCGCATTTGCGCAACGACACCGCCTGGCAGCGGCCCACCTGGCCGCTCGGCCGGCTCGGCGGCCACCGCCGTTTCGATCCGGAGCTGCTCCGCGACCCGCTCGGCATGCTCCACGACATGCCGCTGCATGCAGAGCGGCGCCAGGCGCGGGAGGAGAAGGAGAAGCCGCCGCCCGAACTGCGGGCCGCCCTTGACGTTCTCGGCCTCGACTGGCCGCTGGACCAGCCGGCGCTCAGGGCCCGCTACAAGGAGCTGGCGAAGCGCTATCATCCCGACGCCAATGGCGGCGACCGGGCCGCGGAGGAGCGGCTGAAGGACGTGAACCGTGCCTACGGCCTGCTGCGTGCCCGCCTCGGCGCCAGCCGGGCCGCGCCCGCCGCCGCGGGGGCGGCGCCCTGACCCTATTGCGAACCTGCCAGCCCCGGGTAGCCTCCCGCGTGGCGCTGGCCTAGACTTCCCACACGAAGCTGAAGCGGATGCCGATGAACAAGGTCGCCAATCTCGCCGAAATCCGTCCCACCTCGGCGATCGACACACCCGATACCACCGTGGATGCCCGCACCGCCTTCGGGATCGACCTCGACATGCAGGTGCCGGCGTTTTCCACGCGCACCGAGCATGTGCCCGAGATCGATACCGCCTACCGCTTCGATCCGGAAACGACACGTGCGATCGTCGCTGGTTTCGCTTTCAACCGCCGGGTGATGATTCAGGGCTACCACGGCACCGGCAAGTCCACTCACATCGAGCAGGTGGCGGCCCGCCTCAACTGGCCCTGCATCCGCGTGAACCTGGACAGCCACATCTCGCGGATCGACCTGATCGGCAAGGACGCGATCGTCCTGAAGGAAGGCAAGCAGGTGACCGAGTTCCGGGAAGGCATCCTTCCCTGGGCGCTGCAGCATCCCTGCGCTCTGGTGTTCGACGAATACGATGCCGGCCGGCCGGACGTGATGTTCGTGATCCAGCGCGTGCTGGAAGTGGAAGGCAGGCTCACCCTGCTCGACCAGAACCGGGTGATCCGGCCGCATCCCTGCTTCCGCCTGTTCTCCACGGCGAACACGGTGGGCCTTGGCGACACCACCGGGCTGTATCATGGCACGCAGCAGATCAACCAGGGGCAGATGGACCGCTGGAACATCGTCGCCACGCTGAACTACCTGCCGCATGCGCAGGAGACGTCGATCGTGCTGGCGAAGCTCGGCGCCGAGAACGATCCCAAGATGCGCAAGCAGGTGGAGGCGATGGTGGCGCTGGCCGACCTGACCCGTGCCGGCTTCATCGCCGGCGACATCTCCACCGTCATGTCGCCGCGCACGGTGATCACCTGGGCGGAGAACGCCCGGATCTTCGGCGATCTCGGCTTCGCCTTCCGGGTCACCTTCCTCAACAAGTGCGACGAGGCGGAGCGCACCACGGTCGCGGAGTACTATCAGCGGTGCTTCAACGAGGAGCTGCCGGCTGGCGCCCTGCTGCGCAAGGCGGGGTGAGGCAGGAACGGGGACACGCCATGGCGCTGCGGCCTGGGATCTCGCTGACAGGAGCTGCCGCGGCGGGGACGGGGCACGGCGCCGGCCGAGGGCCTGCCGGTCGTGTACCGGCCCGTGGGCGCGTGCCAGGGCAGCCGCCGCTCCGCGGCGTGGCCACCGGCGGTTGAGCGACACATGAGCAAGCAGGATCTGACGCGCCAGGAGGAGTTCAAGCGCGCCACAGCCGGCGTGCTGCGCGCCATCGCCCATGCGACCCCCGAGGTGCAGGTGGCCTTCCAGCCGGGGCCCGGCGGCGTCTCTGGCAAGCGGGTGCGCCTGCCGCTGCCGACCCGCGCCCTGCCGCCGGCGGAGATGGCGAAGCTGCGCGGCGCCGCCGATGCCGCCGCCCTCCGGTTGCGGCACCATTCCGACGCGGTGCATGCCGCCCGCATGCCGGCCCGGCGCGAGGCGAAGGAGGTCTTCGACGCGCTGGAGGAGGTGCGGGTCGAGGCGGTGGGCAGCCGGCACATGCCCGGCGTTGCCGCCAACCTGCGCGCCCGTCTCGCCGATCAGTGTGAGACCGAGGGCTACGACCGCATGACCCG
>Ga0180217_1004976_pt1 | contig 10259 bp, 8 predicted proteins | sample eDN3rd37CBELigOP_FD_128521 | JGI IMG/M metagenome (GOLD analysis project Ga0180217, IMG submission 128521) | Enriched Organic Plus compost microbial communities from Emeryville, California, USA - eDNA 3rd pass 37_C BE-Lig OP (version 2) (version 2) ... | reverse complement strand
TGGAAGAGCTGAAGGCGGCGAAGGGCTCGGTGGTGAACGTCACCTCGATCGCCGGCTCGCGGGTGCATCCCTTCGCCGGCGCGGCCTATGCGACATCGAAGGCGGCGCTGGCGGCGCTGACGCGCGAGATGGCGTCGGACTTTGGACGGCTCGGTATTCGCGTCAACGCCATCGCGCCCGGCGAAATCGACACCGCCATTCTGTCGCCGGGCACCGAGAAGATCGTCGAGAGCCAGATCCCGCTGCGGCGGCTCGGCACCCCCGACGAAGTCGCCAAGATCATCTATGTGCTGTGCACGGAAACCTCGTCCTACGTGAACGGCGCCGAAATCCACATCAACGGCGGCCAGCACGTCTGACGCCAAAGACGCCGGATGCGGGCGCGAGGCCCGGCAATCCGGCGCGCGATCAGCACGATTGAAGCGGAAGGCGTCCTGAAGTGCGAGCCGACGGGTCCGGCTCCGCCGGCCCGATGACAGGCTCCGCGCGCCTCGAAGGATGACCGCATGTTGCGCCGTCTCTCCATCATGCGCCGTCGCCCTTCGAGGGTCATGCTGCGCATGACCGCCTCAGGGTGACGGCTCAGGCGGTCTCGTTCATCTCGCTTCGGCGCCTGTCCGCTTTCGATGGTCCAGCACGTTTGACGCCGTGTCCCGGACGCGATGCAGCGCGTAAGCGTGCATCGCAGAGCCGGGGCACGGAAAGCTTTCCGTTGTTGAGAGACTCGCCGCTCGCCGTCCGTCACGCACGGACTTGATCCGCGCATTCCATCGTCTTGGAAAAGGATGGATCGCCGGGGCGACAGGTGCGCGAAGCGACGCCGCTCTTCGAATGGCCATGTCCGGCAATGACGGGAGAGCGGCGTCCGACCCGAGGTGAAAGACTGAAGGCGCAGGCGCTCACACGCCGGTGGCGCGGAAGCGCGGGCCGATCGCCGCGTCGCGGCTCGAACACTCCTCTTCCGATTCGTCCTCGTCCAGCACCGCCCCGCAATAGCGGCACAGCTTGCCGCGCAGAGCCTGGAGCGGTTCGACCTTGCGCGCGCGGGTGGTGCGATAGGCATCGAAATCGATGATGTCGCGCGCCGGCTTTGCAATCTTTTCAACCATGGGGGCCTCACGTTTCTGTGGGCCTTATCGCAGAAACCCTTGGAGCAATCGTTCAGGCCAACGCTCAAATTTTACGAGAGAAATTGTGGCGCGGTTCCATGCCGCCGATGCTTCTCGCGCGATGGTTTCATCGCCCGCATCCGACAACCGCGCCCCGAAAAGGCGCCGCTCAAAGCCACTTCTTCCACTTGAAGAACATGTAGGGCCCGACCGCCGCGCAGAGCATGGCCAGCAGCGCGGCCGGATAGCCGTGCGGCCAGTCCAGTTCAGGCATCACCTTGAAGTTCATGCCGTAGACGGAGGCGATCAGCGTCGGCGGCATCAGCACCACCGCCATCACCGAGAACAGCTTGATGATGTTGTTCTGCTCGAGATTGACGACGCCGAGCATGGCGTCGAGCACGAAGGTGATCTTGCTCGACAGATAGGTCGCATGATCGGACAGCGAGGCGACGTCGCGCTGCATGGTCTTGAGCTGCGCGCGCCGCTCCTTCGACCATTTGACGTTATCAGCCTCGGCGACCACGAAGGTGACGACGCGGCCGATCGACACCAGGCTCTCGCGCACCTTCGAGGTCAGGTCGCCCTTGCGGCCGATCGCGATCAGGATGTCGGAATAGCGCTTGGCGTGCCCGGTGCGCGCCGAGCCCTCCGGCTCGAAGATCTCGCGGCTGACGGCATCGACATCGGCGCCGGCGCGCTGGAGGATGTCGGCGCAGCGATCGATCACCGCTTCCAGCAATTCCAGCAGCACCGCCTCGCCGGTGATCTCCGCCGGCGCGCTGCGCGCCAGCTTGTGCTCCACCACGGCGAACGGCCGCGGCGTATCGTAGCGCACCGTCACCAGCCGCCGCTCCGACAGGATGAAAGTCACCGGCGTGGTGCGCGGCGCGTCGGAATCCGCCCCGCACATCAGCACCGCCGTCATGTAGCGGCCGCCGTTCTCGATATAGAGCCGGCTCGAGATTTCGATCTCCTGCATCTCCTCGCGCGTCGGCACCGCGATCCGCAGCAGCCGCTCCACCGCGCGGTCCTCCTCCAGCGTGGGGTTGATCATGTCCAGCCAGACGGTGCTTTCCGGCAGCGACGTCAGGTCGGTGTCCTCCACTTTGCTGAGGGTGGTTCCCGAGGGGACATAGAGATTCAGCATGGAACAACTCCGGGGCGGACGGCAGCCACGTCGGGCAGCGTCCGGGTGTTCGCCTCAGTGCGACGAGAGCTTCGATTCGGGCAAGCCCCCTTGTCGGAGGGCGGCCGGCTGCGCCTTTGCACCAGATCGATGACATTGGCGTGTCATCGATCGCGCCGATGGTAACGGCATGCCGCTGCAGCAACGGCATCGGTTCCCGCTTGCGGCAAAAAAGACACAACCCGCTTGCCGCAGAGCGACGCCCTCACCTAAGCGCTGGAATTGTTACCGGTTTCGACGATAATGCGCGCCGTAGAACCGTGCCATTGGCGACGTCATCGTGGCTTCAGGACATCGCGTCTTCGGACGTGGTCCGTGTCCTCCGTGCCGCACACAATGATGCGGGACGTTCGGCAGCCGTTCGGGCTTCGACGACTGCCAGATCGATTGGCTGGCCGGTCAGACGGCCCAACAGTATTTTCGACTTTGGATCGGCGGCCGTTGCCGCCTCTTAAACTGGATCACGTTGATGTCGTTGCTCGCTCGATTGGGACTTCTCGCCGCTGGCCTGATGCTGGCAGGTTGCCAGACCGCCGCACAGTTCGAGGCCACCAACACCAACCAGTTCAAGCCGCGCGACAAGGAACTGCTGGCGAAGGTCCGCTACGTCAACACGCCGGTGCCGCAGCCCTACCGCCGCGCCATCGTCGACTTCCATCGCAAGGAAGCGCCGGGATCGATCGTGGTCGATTCCGACAATCACTACCTCTACTACGTGCTCGATAACGGCAAGGCGATCCGCTACGGCGTGACCGTGGGCGAGGAAGCGCTGGCCTTCTCCGGCGTCGCCCGTGTCGGCAACATGCGCGAGTGGCCGGACTGGGTGCCGACCGCCGACATCCACAAGCGCATCGAGGGCCTGCCCACGCGCGTCGCCGGCGGCCCGGACAATCCGCTCGGCGCGCGGGCGCTCTACCTCTATCAGGGCAACAAGGATACGCTGTTCCGCATCCACGGCACCAACCAGCCGGAATATATCGGCGCGTCGATCTCCTCGGGCTGCATCCGCATGCTGAACGAGGACGTCATCGACCTCTACAACCGCGTCAAGATGGGCACGACGGTGGTGGTGCTCGAGCCGAAGCATGGCGACTCGCCCTACAAGCCGCAGCTCGCGCTGCAGGGTGGCGGCAACGGCAACTACTGAGCCGGACGCCGATCCACGATCCGATCCCGCAAAAGCGCCGGTCACTCCGGCGCTTTTTTGTTGCCTGCCCGCCATGGCAAGACGCAGCCGTCATAGAGCCTTACGGCCTGTTGTCGCCGCTTGGCTGCTCAGTCGAAGATCTGCCGCAGCACCTGCGGGAAATCCGGCGGGCGGGCCCGCGATCGCGCCGCGGTGCGCCGCCTGGCCGTGCGCTGCGGTTTCCCCTTCAGTGCCGCATCGGCGGCGGGAGGCTGCGGCTTCGACTCCGGAGTGATCGCCGTCGGCGTCGAAGCCGGCGTGGCGGCTGGCTTGGCCTCACGCGCGGCAGCACGCGGCGGCGCAGCCTCCGGTTTCGGCGGCAGCGGCTTGGCGACATCCGCGCCTTGCTGTGCCAGCGGCACCGGCGACAGCGACACCGCCGGCGGCGACACCGCCTGCACCTTCACCTGTTCGATCTCGACCGCGCTGGCGACCTCGCGCGGCGGCGCCTCCGGCGGGCGCGGCTGCGGCAGCGGCTCGGCGATCTGCGTCTCGCCATCCAGGATGTTCCACTGGCAGATCCGGTAGCCGTTGCGCCGCTCGGCGAGATCGAGGTGGATGTGATCCTCGTGATAACCATCCGAGCCGGGACCAAGCACGGTGGTGAAGCGCGCGCAGGCCGACGCCATCACCTTCTCGCGCATGTCGCGCGGCGCGTTGCGATCGGTGAAGGCCAGCTCCCGGCCGTCGGCCAGCTTGACGCTGCGAATGTCGAGCGCATTGGCAAGGCCGTGCTGGGACAGCTTTGCGCCGGCGATCCGGTTGCGGCCCCGGCACTCATACGAGTTGAATCCATCGATCTCGCGCACCGTGCTGCCAAGGCTGGCCGCCAGCGCCGCCATGTCGGTGCGGGCCCAGTTGGCGACGGCTTCGGCCATTTCGCAACGCAGGATGGCCGCCGGCTTCACCGCGATACGGCTGCGGTCCGGCAGCACCACCGCCTCGAGCCGCACCAGATCGTCGCCGCCGCATTCGCCGGGCCCATGGATGGGCGCGATGCTGGGCGCGATCGCCACCGCATCGGTCAGGCGGAGCCGGCAGGCGCTCGGCGGGCGCTCGGCCTCCGCGGGCGCCGGCGCCGCACCTGGATTTGAACCTGCACCTAGGCCTGGGCCTGGACTTGGACCGGGCGCGGCGGGGCCTCGCGCCGGATCGGCCCCGTCCTGTGGCGCCTCCGCCGGCCGGGGCCGCGGCAGCGGCGCGCTGGCGAGCGTCGCCTGCGGGGCCGGTTCGGACGGCGGCATAGCGTCGCGCGCCGCGGCGGCAAGCGGAACGAAGCCCAGCACAAACGCTGCCGCAATGGCTATTGGCCTTTTGCAGCAGGCGGTTAGGCCACAAGCCCATTTGCGAGTTGCGTTCCGCACGCTAATGTTCGTCCCACCCCGGAAGGGTCGCGAAAGAGAGACAGATATCCTGAGGAGGAATTTCGAATGCGCGGGTTGATGCAAGACTGGCCTATGCTGACCCACCGGATCATCGACCATGCCGCCCGCGTCCACGGCGGCCGTGAAGTCGTGACCCGCTCGGTCGAGGGGCCGATCCATCGCACCACCTATCGGGAGATCCGCGCCCGCGCGCTCAAGGTGGCCCAGCGGCTCGATCGCGAAGGCATCAAGCTCGGCGATCGCGTCGCCACCATTGCCTGGAATACCTGGCGCCATCTTGAGGCCTGGTACGGCATCATGGGAATCGGCGCGATCTGCCACACGGTGAATCCGCGCCTGTTTCCGGACCAGATCGCCTGGATCATCAACCATGCGGAAGACCGCATCGTGATGACCGACCTCACCTTCGTTCCGATCCTCGAAAAGATCGCCGACAAGCTGCCCAGCGTGGAGCGCTACATCGTCTTCACCGACAAGGCGCACATGCCGCAGACCACGCTGAAGAACGCGGTCGCCTATGAGGACTGGATCAACGAGGTCGATGGCGACTTCAAGTGGAGGGAATTGGACGAGAACACCGCTGCCGCGATGTGCTACACGTCCGGAACGACGGGCGATCCCAAGGGTGTGCTGTATTCGCATCGCTCCAACGTCTTGCATTCCTTGATGGCCAACAATGGCGATGCGCTGGGCGCAACCTCCAAGGATACAATGCTTCCGGTGGTGCCATTGTTCCATGCCAATAGCTGGGGCATCGCCTTCTCCGCGCCGGCGATGGGCACCAAGCTGGTGATGCCCGGCGCCAAACTGGACGGCGCCTCGGTCTATGAGCTGCTGTCCACCGAGAAGGTCACCTACACCGCCGGCGTTCCCACCGTGTGGCTGATGCTGCTGCAGCACATGGAAAAGCACAATCTCAAGCTGCCCGACCTCAAGGTGGTGATATGCGGCGGTTCGGCGATGCCGCGCTCGATGATCAAGGCCTTCGACGACATGGGCATCGAGCCCCGCCATGCCTGGGGCATGACGGAGATGTCGCCGCTCGGCACCGTCGGCGCGCTGCAGGGACAGTATGCCCATCTCACCGGCGAGGCCAAGCTCGACGTGCTGCAGATGCAGGGCTATGCGCCGTTCATGGTCGAGATGAAGATCACCGACGACGCCGGCAAGGAGTTGCCGTGGGACGGCAAGACCTTCGGCCGCCTCAAGGTGAAGGGACCGGCGATCGCCGGCGCCTATTATCGCGTCGATAGCAAGATCCTCGACGACGAGGGCTATTTCGATACCGGCGACGTCGCGACCATCGATCAGTACGGCTACATGCGCATCACCGATCGCTCCAAGGACGTGATCAAGTCCGGCGGCGAATGGATTTCCTCGATCGATCTCGAGAATCTCGCGGTCGGCCATCCGAAGGTCGCGGAGGCCGCGGTGATCGGCGTGTATCATCCGAAATGGGACGAGCGCCCGCTGCTGATCGTGCAGCTTAAGGAAGGCGAGACCGCCACCCGCGAGGAGATTCTCGCGTTCATGGACGGCAAGATCGCCAAGTGGTGGATGCCGGACGACGTAGCCTTCGTGAATGCGATCCCGCACACCGCGACCGGCAAGATCCTGAAGACCTCGCTGCGCGATCAGTTCAAGGATTACCGGCTGCCGACCGCCGCGGCCTAGCGGCGGGCCGCTGTCGCGGCGGCACCCCTGCCGCCGCGGCCTCTCCCCGGATCGAGCCCGGTGTGACGAACAGAGCGTTCAGCCCATTGTCGCAATTTTAATGAAAGTTTGAACGACTCTTGAGCGGATATTGGGTATTGCAGGTCTGTTTTCGATGGACCCGCGATGCATCTGGATTTTCTCACCCTCTACATCGTCATCTTGATGAATTCGCTGACCGTGGCCGTCATCTGGGCAGCCGTGGCCTACAGCTATCGCGGATTCCTGGCGGCGCGGATCTGGCTCGCGGCCTGTCTGCTGACGATGACCGGCGGCGTGGTGCTGACGCAGCACGGCGACGGCAGCGGCCCGGTGCTCGCAGCCATTCTCGGCAACGGCTTCGTCATCTATGGCTTCTGCCTGTTCTGGGTCGGCATCCGCTACTTCTACGGCAGGCGTGACGGCTGGATCACCAGCGGCATCGTCACCGCCGTCAGCCTCACCGGCCTCGCGCTGCTCTCCGACAACGGTCACGCGCGCAACCTGATCTATGCGACGGCGCAGTCGATCCCGATGATCCTCGGCGCCGTCTTCCTGCTGTCGCCGGGCCGGCGCCAGCTCGGCGCCTGGATCGCCGCCATCGCCATGCTGATCGGCGTCGCGGGGCACCTCGTCGAATCCGCCCACAACGTTGCGCTGATGGCCGGCGCGATCCATCGCGAAGACTATCTGCTCGTCGAGACGTCGGTGCTGCTTTGCGTGATCTTCAGCGGCGTGCTGTGGAATTTCGGCTTCGCCGTGATGACGATGGACCGCCTGCGCGCGGAGGTCGCGGCGCTTGCCGTCGAGGATGAGCTCACGCAACTGCCCAACCGCCGCCGCCTGATGGAGCGGATCGCGGAAGAGGAAGCCCGCTCGCAGCGGACCGGGCGCCCGTTCTCGCTCATGATGATCGACCTCGATCGCTTCAAATCGCTGAACGACACCTACGGCCACGGCGCCGGCGACCAGGCGCTGTGTCTCTTCGCCGGAATGTTGCGACGCCACCTCCGCAAGAATGACCTCGTGGCCCGTCTCGGCGGCGACGAGTTCTGCATCGTGCTGCCGGAAACCGACACCGCCGCGGCCGGCGCGGCTGCGGCCGATCTCGTCGCGTCGGTGCGGCAGCAGCCGCTGCAATGGCAGGGGCAGACCATCCCGATCACCACCAGTGTCGGCGTATCCTCCTGGCACCGCGATGCCGCCGACGGAGAGACGCTCGAGCGCGCCGACCGCGCGCTCTACGCCGCCAAGTCGCGCGGCCGCGACGGCTTCAGCATCGACAGCGGTCCGAACGGCCGCGCGCAGACCGTGCTGCTCCCCGCCCCGGCCGCCGCGATGACGGGCAAGCGGGTACTGGCAGGCTGATCCGCAAGCGCACCAGACTGCGAGACGGCAAGAGCGCGCCGCCGCATCCTCCATCGGCTTCCGTTACTCCCTGAAATGCTCTAGAGCATTGCCGACGAAGCGGGACCCGGTTTTCGCACTCGGAATGCCCTGAAACGCTCGGGGAACGAACGTGAGGCTTCCGAGTCTCGCGGCTGCGATGATCCGTCCCGCCGCTGCCGTAACCGGAACCCGAGATGGCCCGCAGATTTCGCGCTCCCTATCAGTCCGAACCCTATTCTGCGCTGGCCACCTGGGCCCGGCGCTGCGCGGTGTTCGCGCTGGTCGCGGGCCTGGTCTCGATCATCGTCGTGCGGTTCGGCATCCTGGAAATCCGCCCGGCGCTGGCCACCTTCAGCGGCGCGCTGATTTTCGCCGCGCTCTCGATCCTGCTGTCGATCGCCGGCTTCGCATCGATCTGGCAAAGCGGGGCCCGCGGGCTCGGCCGCATCGCCGCAGCGCTGGCGCTGGATGCGCTGCTGCTGGCCTATCCCGGCTACCTGGCGTTTCAATACTATCAGTCGCCGGCGATCTACGACATCAGCACCGACCCGATCGACCCGCCGCGCTTCGACGTGCTGGCGCGGCTGCGCTCCGGGGACGGCACCAACCCCGCGGTCTATGCCGGCCTTTACGCGGCCGAGCAGCAGCGCCTCGCCTATCCCGACATCCGGCCGGTGCAGCTCGACGTGCCGGTCCAGCGTGCCTATAGCGCGACGCTCGCTTTCGTCACCCGCCGCAAGTGGCGCATCGTCGATGCCCGCGCGCCGCAGCCGCCGCGCAACGAAGGGCACATCGAGGCCGTGGCGCAGACGCCGCTGCTGGGATTGCGCGAGGACGTCGCCATCCGCGTGCTGCCGGACGGCGACGGGTCGCGCATCGATATCCGTTCGTCCTCCCGCTACTTCGAAAGCGACCTCGGCAGCAACGCGGCGCGGATCGCCAAGCTGATCGAGGACCTCAACACCATTTCCGACGAGAACACCGCACCGGTGAAGCGGCCGCAGGCGCCGCCCAAGGCGGCGGTCAAAGGCAAGAAATAACCCCCGGCCCCTCCGGGGGCCCAGGGGCCGCTCGCACTCATCGGTCTAGGCCAACCGGTAGATTCCGTTGATCACCGGATCGCCATCGGTCTTCACCACGCCGCGCGCGACCAGATCTTCCAGGTGTGCGAGCACCGAATAGCCGGCCGCATTCAGCAGACGCGGATCGATGCCGATGTAGCTGGCGCGCACGATGGTCGGGATATCCGCCGCGCCCTTGCCGAGCCGATGCAGGATCGACGCCTCGCGCGCGCGGCGGTGCCGGGCGAGGAAGCGGACATATTTCTGCGCCTCCGGAATTTCGGGCCCATGACCGGAGAAGTAGAGATGCTCGCCGCGCTGCGCCAGCTTGTCGAGCGTCGCCATGTAATCGACCATCGAGCCATCCGGCGGCGCCACGATCGAGGTCGACCAGCCCATGACGTGATCGCCGATGAAGGTCAGCTCCCGCTCCGGCCAGGCGAAGGCCATGTGATTGGCGGTATGCCCGGGCGTCGCCACGGCTTCGAGGCGCCAGCCGTCGCCTTCGATCATGTCGCCGTCGGAAAGCGTGACGTCGGGCACGAAATCGCGGTCCGCGCCGGATTCCGGGTTGTGCTTCTCGCTCTCGTAGCGCGGACGCGCGGCGCGATGCGGCCCCTCGGCATAGACCACCGCGCCGGTCGCCGCCTTGATGCGCGGCGTGTTGGGCGAATGATCACGGTGGGTGTGGGTGACGAGGATATGCGTCACCGTCTCGCCGCGCACCGCATCCAGCAGCGCCTGCGCGTGCGCGTCATCGTCGGGCCCCGGATCGATGATCGCCACCTTGCCGCGGCCGACGATGTAGCTGACGGTGCCGGAGAAGGTAAACGGCGAAGGGTTGTCGCACAGCACCCGCCGCACGCCGGGCAGCACTTCCTCGACCACGCCGGGCTTCAGCGGAAAGTCGCGGTTGAACGGTATGTCATCATTGTTGTTGCTGTTATCGTCGCTCATGCAGCTCTCGCGCCTTCTGTTCTCACCGACAGCCTCGCCGGGCATCCCGCTCCCGGCCATGTGCGCCGATCGACAAGGCGGCAGAGCAGTCAGTTGTCCCTGAACACCAGCGACTGATGCGTCGCGCTTCCCGCCAGCGCACCATCGCCGACCGCCATTGCGATCGAACCGAATGTACGCGCTGCATCGCCGCATGCAAAGACCCCGGGAACCGAGGTTTCCTTGAACTCGTTGGTCTCGATGAAAGGACCGGCCGGTCCTTCCGCCAGGCGGCAGCCGAGCTGCGTCGCC
>Ga0180217_1004972_pt1 | contig 10264 bp, 10 predicted proteins | sample eDN3rd37CBELigOP_FD_128521 | JGI IMG/M metagenome (GOLD analysis project Ga0180217, IMG submission 128521) | Enriched Organic Plus compost microbial communities from Emeryville, California, USA - eDNA 3rd pass 37_C BE-Lig OP (version 2) (version 2) ... | reverse complement strand
CATGACGCTGCACTCGACCAAGTCGCACAACCTGAACTTCCTGCGTGCGCAGGCCGAGCGGGTGGAGCCGGAGCTCATTCCGGTCTGGCCCAGAAGCAACCGCTTCGAGAAGCGCTGCTGGGAACTCCTGCGGCGGGCCTATGTCGAGGCGCGATTTTCGTCCCACTACGCCATCACCGCCGAGGAGCTCACCTGGCTGGAGGGCCGTGTCGGCGAGCTGCAAGCCCGCGTCGAGCGGACCTGCAACGCTTATCTGGCGATGATCGAGCCGAAGGCGTGAGCTGGCGCAGGCCTGCTGCGCAACAGCGGCCGTAAGCTCCTTATCGGGGCGCCCGCATGTCCTCCCACGTCCGGCTTGGCCCCGCCGTCGCCTGAGCGCTTCGCAGCCAAGCGAGGTTGTTCTCGACCATGTCCGGCGGCAAGTCCTGGCGGGCGATGCGTTCGGCCTCGTCGAGGCGGCCCTGCAGGCCGACGACGAGCGCGAGGTTCTGGCGCACGGCGATCGGGGCGCCGGGCTTGGCGGCGGCCTGGCGCAGCAGGGTCTCGGCCTGGGCGGCCTCTCCGTGCGCGGCGTAGTAGAGGGCGAGGTTGCCGATGACCGTCGGGTTGTCCGGTGCGAGGCCAAGGGCTTGGCGGTGGGCCGCCAGGGCCTCGTCGGGGCGGCTCGCCTGCTCGTAGGCGATGGCCAGCAGGGCCGGCGCGCGCCAGTCGCGAGGGGCCAGGCGCTGGGCCTCGCGCCCGGGCTCGATGGCGTAGAAGCCCTGGCCGCGGCCGATGTGCCCGCGGGCGAGTTCGAGCAGGGCCTCCACGTCGGCCGGGCGCGCCACCCGCGCCCGTTCGGCCGCCAGGATGGCGTCGTCATATTTCCCCATGGCCCGCAGGGCGCGCGAGAGCTGCACGCCGGCCTCGGCGTCGGCTGGGTCGATCTCGGCTTCCCGCGCCCAGAAGGCGGCCCTGGCCAGCGGATCCATGCGGGCCACCTCGGCCCTTTGCTGCGGGCTCGCCTTGGCTCGCGGCGCCTGGGCCGGCGCCTCGGCCTTGGGCTTGGCCTTGCCCTTGGCCGCCGCCAAGCCCGGCGCTGCGCCGAGGCAGAGGGCGAGGGCGGTTGCGGCGAGGGCCGACATGCGACACATGGACATCAAGGGCCTCCGGATGGCCGCCACACCATCCCCTGCGCCCTTAAAGGAAGCGTTAAGCATAATTCTTGGAGGCGCGCGCCCATGTCCGAAGTCGTCGTCGACCGTGCCGAGGGCGCGCTCGTCCCGGTGCGCGCTTTCCGCGAGAAGGACCTCGCCGCCTATCTCGAGACCGCGTCCGCCTTCGTGAAGGCCTTTGCCGAGCTTTCGGAGTTCAAGGCCAAGGCCGGCCAGTTGCTGGTCGTACCGAACGAGACCGGCGGCATGGCGCAGGCGCTGTTCGGCCTCGGCGCGGCGGGGGACGCCCAGGCCTTCCGGGCGTTGGCGGCCAAGCTTCCGGCCGGCGACTATCGGCTGGCGGCCGCCCCGGACGACCTCGCCCCCGACCAGGTCGCGCTCGCCTTCGCCCTCGGGAGCTATCGCTTCGACCGCTACAAGAAGAAGGGCGAGAAGCAGCCGCGCCTGGTGGTCGAGGGGGTGGACGTGGCTGAGGTCCGCCAGGTCGCCCATGCCTGCGCGCTCGCCCGCGACATGGTCAACACTTCCCCCAACGACATGGGGCCGCTGCAGATCGAGACCATCGCCCGGGAGATCGCCGAGCAGTACGGCGCCCGCATCACCGTGGTCACCGGCGAGGGCCTGCTGGAGGCGAACTATCCGGCCGTCCACGCCGTCGGCCGCGCCGCGGCCCCGCATCGGGCGCCGCGGATGATCGAGCTTTCCTGGGGCGAGGCGGGCCGTCCGCTGGTGGCCCTGGTGGGCAAGGGCGTCGTCTTCGACACCGGCGGGCTCGACATCAAGCCCTCGGCCGGCATGCGGCTGATGAAGAAGGATATGGGCGGGGCCGCCCACGTCCTGGCGCTGGGCCGGATGATCATGGCCGCGGGCCTGCCGGTGCGCCTCGCCGTCCTCGTGCCGGCGGTGGAGAACGCCATCTCCGGCGACGCCATGCGGCCGGGTGACGTGCTCGAGAGCCGCAAGGGCCTGAGCATCGAGGTCGGCAACACCGATGCGGAGGGGCGGCTGATCCTGGCCGACGCGCTCACCCGCGCCGCCGAGCTGGAGCCGGCCCTGACCCTCGACCTCGCCACCCTGACCGGCGCGGCGCGCGCCGCGCTCGGCCCCCAGCTGCCGCCCTTCTATACGGACGACGAGGAACTGGCCGGCCAGATCGAGGCGGCCATGACCGCGGTCTCCGATCCCATGTGGCGCATGCCGCTCTGGAGGGGCTATGTCGACAGCCTGGATTCCGACGTGGCCGACGTGAAGAACGATTCCGACGCCTGGGCCCAGGCCGGCTCGATCACTGCGGCCCTCTTCCTGCAGAAGTTCGCCCCGCCCGGGCCCTGGGCGCATTTCGACATCTTCGCCTGGAATCCCCGCGGCCGACCCGGCTGGCCGGCCGGCGGCGAAGCCCAGGCGATCCGCGCCCTCTATCGGATGATCCGGGACCGCTTCGCTTGAGCCTCGATCCGCGCAACACTCTGGCCCGTCCTGATCTCGCCGCCAGGTTCCTGGAATCTGTCGTCAGGTCCGATCGTTACGCCGAGACCCTGCCGCATGTCTGCGCCCAGCCCGCCCTGGCGATCCGGCGCGCTCCGGATCCGAGCGCCGAGCAACTCGATCAACTCCTTTTCGGAGAAGGGTTTACGGTGCTGGAGGAGGCCGGCGGCTTCTGCTGGGGGCAGGCCCGTCGCGACGGCTATGTCGGGTTTGTGGAGGCGGGGGGGCTTAAACCTGCCGATGGCGGCCCCACGCACAAGGTTTCCGCCATCCGCACCTACGCCTTCGCCGAGCCCTCCATCAAGTCTCGCGCGGCCGGTCCCTACTCGATGGAATCGCTCGTTCGGGTGGTCGCCCGCGAGGGGCGCTTCGCCAAGGTCGAGGGCGCCGGCTGGATGGTCGAGGAGCACCTGCGCCCCATCGGCGCCTTTGAAACCGACCCGGCCGCGGTCGCTGAGCGCTATCTCGGCGCCCCCTATCTCTGGGGCGGGCGCGAGAGCCTGGGCCTCGACTGTTCGGGCCTGACCCAGCAGGCGCTGGCCGCCTGCGGCCTCGCCTGGCCGCGCGACACCGACCAGCAGCAGGGCTGTGGCGTGGCGGTGTCGGAGCGCGAACTGCGGCGCGGCGACCTGGTTTTCTGGAAGGGTCATGTGGCGATGATGCTCGACGCCGAGCGAATCATTCACGCCAACGCGCACCACATGGCCACAGCAATCGAGCCCCTGTCCGTGACAAGGGCTCGCTACGTCACGGCCGGGGTGGGCGAGCCTGTCGCCTACCGCCGGCCTATTGAATTCTAAGGTTTATTTCGCCGCGGGGGCCGCCGGAGCAGGCGCGGCGCCCGCCGCCGGAGCGGCAGGAGCCGCCGCACCTTCAGCCGCCGGAGCGGCCGGGGCCGCGCCGCCTTCGGCCGCCGGAGCCGCCGCCGCGCCCTCGGCCGGAGCGCCGGCCGCGACCGCCGGGTTCGGCGCCGGGAAGGGCAGGGTCGAGCCCTGGCTGTGGAGATAGGCGATGATGGCGATGCGATCTTCCGGCTTCTTCAGGCCGACGAAGGTCATCTTGGTGCCCGGCACGTGCTTTTGCGGCGCCTTGAGGAACTCCGAGATCTCCTCGTAGCCCCAGGTGCCGACCTTATTGCCGTGTTCGACCATGGCCGGCGAATAGGCGAAGCCCGGGTGCGTGCCCGGCTTCTTGCCCAGCGTGCCGTGCAGGTTCGGACCCGTGCCGTTCGGGCCGCCGGCCTCGATGGTGTGGCAGGACTTGCACTTGGCGAAGACCGCTTCGCCCGCCTTGACGTCCGCCGCCGGCAGCACCGTGCCCCAATCGATCGGGGCCTCGGCCGCCGCGCCGCCTTCGCTGCTCTCTTCGACGACAGCGATGGCGTAGCCCGGCTTTTCGACTGGATGCGGAGCGAACACCCCCGCGGAGACTTCACGGAGGCCGACGATGGCCAAGCCGGTCGCCAGCACAGCGCCGGCGACTTTGTTGAACGTCAGGTCGCTCATAGTCCCTTAATCGGCCCTCTCAACGGCCAGCCGAAGCAGGCTGGCGTTAGCGCGGGATTCCCCCCGCCCCTTATTGCGCCCGGCTCTCTTACACGCTACCGCCGCCGGCGCAACCAGGCTTTGGTCGCTTACGGGCGTCATGAAACCGATCATTCTCATCCCGGCCCGCATGGCCGCCACTCGTCTGCCCGGAAAACCGCTCGCGGATATCGAGGGTACGCCAATGATCGTCCGCGTGCTGCGTCAGGCGCAGGCGGCGGACATCGGCCCCGTCGCGGTCGCGGCGGGCGACGCCGAAATCGTCGAGGCCGTGCGCGCCGCCGGCGGTCAGGCGGTGCTCACCGATCCGGACCTGCCCTCCGGCTCGGATCGAATCGTCGCCGCCCTCGATGCGCTCGACCCCGCAGGCGAGCACGACGTAGTCATCAATCTCCAGGGCGACATCCCCTTCCTTGCGCCCTCGGTCGTCGAGGCCACCGCGCGGCTGCTGGCCGATCAGCCGAGTTGCGACATCGCGACGGTGATGGTGGCCGAACAGCACCTGGCCGAGCGCTCCAATCCCGACATTCCCAAGGTCGTGGCCTCGATGCAGCCGGACGGCCGCAGCGCCCGCGCCCTCTATTTCACCCGCTCGGTGCTTTATGGCGATGCGCCGGTCTGGCTGCACCACGGGGTCTACGGCTACCGGCGCGAGGCCTTGACGCGCTTCACCGCCGCGCCGCCCTCGCCGCTGGAGCTTCGGGAGCGGCTGGAACAGCTGCGCGCCCTCGAACTGGGCATGTCCATCTGGGCGGCGGTCATCGACGAGGCGCCGATCTCGGTGGACAACCCCGCCGACCTCGAACGCGCCCGCGCATTCGCAAGGAAAAACCGATGAGCAAGGGACGGATCGCCTTCCAGGGCGAGCTCGGCGCCAACAGCCACGAGGCCTGCGTGGCGGCCTTTCCCGAGATGGAGCCGGTCCCTCACGCGTCCTTCGAGGAGGCGTTCGACGCGGTGAAGAGCGGCGACTGCCAACTGGGCATGATCCCGGTCGAGAACTCGATCGCCGGCCGGGTGGCCGACGTCCACCATCTGCTGCCCTCATCGGGCCTGAAGATCATCGGCGAGCGGTTCAAGCCGATCCACTTCCAGCTCATGGCCAATCCCGGCGTGAAGCTGGAGGAGGTCGAGGTCGCCGCCTCCATGCCCATCGCGCTCGGCCAATGCCGCCGGACCATCCGCCGGCTGAAGCTCAAGACCGAGGCCGTGGGCGACACGGCCCTGGCCGCCAAGCTGCTGGCCGCCAAGCCCGACCGGACGCGCGCGGCCATTTCGCCGGCCCTGGCCGCCGAGCTCTACGGGCTGGAAATTCTCGTCCGCGACATCGAGGACGAGCACAACAACACCACGCGCTTCCTGGTGATGACGGCCGAGAAGGACCCGCCGCCGCCGCCCTTCACGGCGCCCTGCGTCACCAGCTTCGTCTTCAGGGTCCGCAACCTTCCGGCCGCGCTCTACAAGGCGCTCGGCGGCTTTGCGACCAACGGCGTCAACATGACCAAGCTGGAGAGCTACATGGAGAACGGCGCCTTCACGGCGACCTTCTTCTACGCCGAGGTGGACGGCCGGCCGGAGGACCGCGGCCTGGCGCTCGCCTTCGAGGAGCTGCGCTTCTTCTCCGAAAGGTTCGAGATTCTCGGCGTCTATCCCGCCGATCCGTTCCGCGCGCGCGCCAAATGATCGTCAGCCTGCTGGCCGCGGCCCTTGCGGCCGCGCCCGTGCCGAAGATGGAGCCGCTGACCCCGCTCAGTGACGAGAGGGAGGCGCCCGCCTGCGCGGCCGACAAGCGCCTTTGCGTTCAGGTCGCCGGCGAGCGGGAGCCGCAGCTGCGCGTGCTTGGCGGCCCAGATCAAGCGGCCCCGCTCGCCGCACGCAAGCTCGAGGGGGAGGTCGCGGCCGACCTCTGGCCGCAGGCCATCCGCCTGGGCGAGGGGGTCGCGCTGGTGGGGGTGAAGCGCTGGATGACCACCGGCTTTTCCGGCGGCGGCGGCCAGTCGGCCGATCTCGAGCTCTTCCTGCTGAAGGATGAAAAGCTCGAGCCGGTGCTCACAGTCCTGCTCTCGGGGTCGCTGATCATCCGCGCCTGCTTTTCCGAAGAAGATATGAAGGCCCGCCGCGACGCCTGCCATGACGAGTACGACTTCAAGGCCGAACTCGCCGTCGATCCGCAGCCGACCTCGGGGCCTCCCCGGCTCGTCCTGACGACGAACGCCACCACCTTTCCGAACCGTCGTTCGCGCAGCTCCGATTCGACCGCCGAGCCGCCGCTAAGGCAGAAGGACCTCGTCCATGCGCGCGACGAGACCTGCAGCTACCGGCGGGTCTTCAGCTTCGACTCCGCGACGCGCCGCTACGAGCCGGACGCGCCGCTCCCGGACTGCAGCCAGTACAGCGTCGATTGGGAAGGCTAGTCCTCTTCCGCCCAGGTCTTGATGAGCTGATGGGCGATAGCCAGGGCGCCGGGAGCGAAGGCGCCCTCGATCCTGCCTGCCAGCAGGTCGCGGGCTTCGGCCTTGGTGAACCAGCGCACCTCAGAGAGCTCGGTCTGGTCGGGCGTCGCCTCGTCGCTGGCCACTTCGGCGATCAGGCCGATCATCAGCGACGACGGGTAGGGCCAGGGCTGGGTCGAGTGATAAGAGACCGAAAGGGTCTTCAGTCCCGCCTCTTCCTCAAGCTCGCGGGCGCAGGCCTCCTCGATCGATTCGCCCGGCTCCAGGAAACCGGCCAGGGCCGAGAACATGCCCTTGGGCCAGATTTCCTGACGGCCGAGCATGCAGCGCTCGCCGTGCACGGCCAGCATGATCACCACCGGGTCGGTGCGTGGGAAGTGTTCGGCCTTGCAGGCGGGACAAGCGCGCTTCCAGCCGCCGTCCACCACGTCGGTCTGCTCGCCGCAGGCCGCGCAATGGCGATGGCGCCGGCGCCATTCGAACATCGCCTTCGCCGTCGCCATGATCGCCGCGTCCGCCGCCGGAAGCCGCATGGCCAGGCCCCGCAGGTCCTCGAATCGACCAAGGCCGGACAGGGGGCCGTCCGCCGGGTCGAGACCGCCCTCCAGGTCCACGGCGAAGACGGCGGTCTCCTGCCAAAGCCCCATGAAGAGCAGGCGCTCTGGCCCGCCGGAAAGGTCCTCGGCCATGCGCGACGGCAGATAGGCGATCTGCACCCCTCCGTCCTGCGCCCTTTCGACGAACGGCTGACCGTTCCAGAGGGCGATCGCCAGCGAATCGGGCGCCAGCAGCTTCTCGGCGAGCCAGGCGGCGTCCCCGCGCCTTTCGCTGGCGCGGTTCAGGGGGTTGCCGGCGAAGGTGTTCAGATAGCGGGAAAGCGGCATGCGCGGAGTTGTAGCTGCGCTGGCGCTTGCGCGCGAGCGCCAAGGTCGCGATATAGGGGGCGGAGATCGGCGACGGGCGGACGCCTCGCCAACCCGGTCAGGTCCGGAAGGAAGCAGCCGTAACGAGTTTCGCTCCGGGTCGTCGTTCGGTCTCCACCCACCTTCAAGTCCTCTCGGGCGCCAATGGCCGACGACGAAGAACCCGAGACGCTAGAGCGCGATCCCAATACGAGCGACATGTTCGGCGCGCCCGCGGCGCAGCCGGCGGCGCCCGTGCAGGAGTCGGCCGCCTACACCGTCATCGCGCGCAAGTACCGCCCGCGCACCTTCGATGACCTCTATGGTCAGGAGGCGATGGTGCGCACCTTGCGCAACGCCTTCGCCAGCGGCCGGATCGCCCACGCCTTCATGCTCACGGGGGTCCGCGGGGTCGGGAAGACCACCACCGCCCGCCTGCTCGCCCGCGCCCTGAACTACGAGACCGACGCCGTCCACGAGCCCAGCCTCGATCTTTCCGAGGAAGGACGTCACTGCCGCGCCATCATCGAAGGGCGGCACATGGACGTGCTGGAGCTGGACGCCGCCAGCCGCACCGGCGTCAACGACATGCGCGAGCTGCTGGACGGCGTGCGCTATGCGCCCGTCGAGGCCCGCTACAAGGTCTACATCATCGACGAGGTGCACATGCTCTCGACGGGGGCGTTCAACGCGCTCCTGAAGACCCTCGAAGAGCCGCCGCCCCACGCCAAGTTCATCTTCGCCACCACCGAGATCCGCAAGGTCCCGGTGACGATCCTGTCGCGCTGCCAGCGCTTCGACCTGCGTCGGGTCGAGCCGGACGTGATCGTGAAGAACCTCGAGATGATCGCCGGCAAGGAAGGCGCGCGGGTCGAGGCCGAGGGGCTGCTGCTGATCGCGCGGGCGGCCGAGGGGTCGATGCGTGACGCCCAGTCGATGCTGGACCAGGCGATCGTCCAGGCTCAGGCGGGCGAGACGGTCACCGCCGCGTCGATCCGCGACATGCTGGGTCTGGCCGACCGCGCCCAGACCATCACCCTCTTCGAACAGGTGATGCGCGGCGAGGCGGGTCCTGCCGTCGAGACCTTCCGCACCCTCTACAACTTCGGGGCCGAGCCGGGACAGGTCATGCTCGACCTGATGGACCACACGCACGGCGCGTCGGTCGCCAAGGCGATCGGCGTGCAGGCGCTCACCTTGCCGAAGGAGCAGGCCGGCCGTCTGGCGGCGGTCGGGGCGGCGGTTTCGGCCGGCAGCCTTTCTCGCATCTGGCAGATGCTGCTCAAGGCCCATGAGGAGGTCCGCCGCGCACCGGACGCGGCGGCCGCCTGCGACATGGCCCTGATCCGGCTCGCCTACGCCGCCGACCTTCCCGGCCCCGAGGAAGCGCTGAAACGCCTGCAGTCCGGCGAGCCCATCCCCGGCGTTCCGACGCCCAGCGGTGGCGGCGGAGGCGCGGGCGCGGTCGCCAGCATGGGGGGAGGCGTCAGCGCCCAGGCCCGGCCCATGACAGTCGCCCAGCCGCAGGCCGAGGGCGCGCCCAGCCTGCAGTCCTTCGCCGACGTCATGGCGCTCATCAAGGCCAAGCGCGATATCGTGCTGCAGCTGGATGTGGAGCGCTATGTCCGCCCGATCAGCTTCCGGCAGGGCGCCATCGAGTTCGAACCCGCGCCCGGCGCGCCGAACAACCTCGCCCAACGCCTGGTCGCGCGGCTGAAGGAATGGACCGGCCAGCCCTGGCTGATCGCGGCCCGTGGCGGCGGTGGGGCCGAGAGCGCCTGGGAGCGCCAGAAGCGTGAAGCCTTGGAGGTGCGCGCCGAGGTCGAGGCGGATCCCTTCGTGCGGTCGATCATGGAAGCCTTCCCTGGCGCCGAGATCATCAGCGTGCGCAACCTGCCTCAGCCGGAAGTGATGGCGCCGCCCGACGCCGCCGACGACGAAGAAGACGACGAGTGAGATCCCGATGAAAGACCTTGGCTCCATCATGAAGCAGGCCCAGGCCATGCAGCAGAAGCTGGCCGACGCCCAGGCGCGCATCGCCGAACTGGTGGTCGAAGGCACCTCCGGCGGCGGCATGGTGAAGGTGACCCTCAAGGGAACCGGCGAACTCTCGGGCGTTGAGATGGACGAAAGCCTGCTGGCGCCCGGCGAGGGCGAGGTGATCTCCGACCTGATCGTGGCCGCCCACGCCGACGCCAAGCGCAAGCTCGACGCCCAACAGGCCGAACTGATGCGCGAGGCCGCCGGCCCGCTGGCGGGCATGGGCCTGCCGGGCATGCCAAAGTTCTGACTTGGCCGCCTCCGCCGGACCCGAGATCGAGCGGCTGATCTCGCTGCTTTCCAAGCTGCCGGGGCTCGGTCCGCGGTCGGCGCGCCGTGCGGCCCTGGCGCTGCTCAAGCGGCGCGACCAGTTGCTGCTGCCCTTGTCGGAGGCGCTGACCAACGCCGCCGATCGGGTGAAGACCTGCAGCGTCTGCGGCTCCCTCGACACCCAGGATCCCTGCGCCATCTGCGCCGACCCGCAGCGCGACGCCGCGCTGATCTGTGTGGTCGAGGAGGTCGGCGCGCTATGGGCGATGGAGCGGGCGGCCGCCTTCAAAGGTCGCTACCATGTGCTCGGCGGCCTGCTGTCGGCCCTCGACGGGATCGGGCCCGACGCCCTGCGGATCGGGCCGCTGATCGCCCGGGCCGCGGAGCCCGCCGTCAAGGAAGTCATCCTCGCCCTG
>Ga0180217_1004970_pt1 | contig 10266 bp, 6 predicted proteins | sample eDN3rd37CBELigOP_FD_128521 | JGI IMG/M metagenome (GOLD analysis project Ga0180217, IMG submission 128521) | Enriched Organic Plus compost microbial communities from Emeryville, California, USA - eDNA 3rd pass 37_C BE-Lig OP (version 2) (version 2) ... | reverse complement strand
GCAGATCAACCAGAACCTGGTGGTGCAGGCGAACCTCAGCTATGGCGGCGTGAAGTCCTCCGGCCTCGGCAAGGAAGCGTCGCTCGAGGCGATGCTGGAGCACTTCACCCACAAGAAGACGATCATGGTGAACATGGCATGAGCCATGCCGCGCGCGGCCGGGCCGGCGCTGCTCGCCACCTCCGGGCTGCACGCGGGGCTGGAGCGGATGCGCGGCATCCGCTCCGTCCGGACCGGCAGCCCGGATATGCCGACGGCGCGGGGTGGCCGGCCGGGCCGCAACGGCTCCCCACCGCGTGACGCCGTAACCGAGCGGATTCCCTGCAGATAGCCCGCACCGCCGGCCGCCATTGCTCCGCTGCCCGAAGCCGTGCCCGGCCATGTTCGGCGGGTCGTGGCTCCGGGACGAGGCGCCCGTCTTTCGATCGGGCCAGCACGAATGTGGTCGCCGCGCCCGGTCCCGATCCGGCGATTGCGACCTCCTGGAGTATCTGGATGCCGCCCGATCCCAGCCCCCTCGCGCAGCGGGAGGACAGATGCTTCCGCCAGGCCCGATCCCGGCCTGACGCCATGAAGGCAGGGTAGCGCGATGTCGCGCCGCCAGCGCAGGGGTTCGTCGCGCAGCCTCGTCTGGCTGCGCCGCGGCCTTCTCGGCCTTGTCACCCTCGTGCTGCTGGTGGTGCTCGGCGCTGCCGGCCTGGTGTGGTGGACCCTGCCGCCGCGCAACGGGAACCTGCGGCTGGCCGGGCTGTCGGCTCCGGTTGGAATCACCTTCGATCGCTGGGGCGTGCCCCGCATCGCAGCACAGACCGAGCGCGATGCCGTCATGGCCCTCGGCTGGCTGCATGCCCGCGACCGGCTGTTCCAGATGGAGATGATGCGGCGCGGCGCGGCCGGACGCACCGCGGAGCTTGGCGGTCCCTCCATGCTCGGCTTCGACCGCTTCATGCGGACGCTCGGCCTGGCACGCCGGGCCGAAGCGGATCTCGCGGCCCTGCCGACGGACACGAAGGATCTGCTGGAGGCCTATGCCGCAGGGGTGAATGCCTGGATCGCCACGCGGGGCCGCTTCGCCGCGCCGGAGTTCCTGGTGCTCGGTGCGCCGGAACCCTGGCGGCCGCGGGACAGCCTGCTCTGGGCGAAGGTCATGGGGCTGTGGCTGTCCGGCAATTGGCGCACGGAACTCGACCGGGCGCGCCTGGCAGGCGTGCTGCCACCGGAGCGACTGGCCGAGCTGTGGCCCGCGGATGAGAGCCCCGGGCGGCCGGATCTGCCGGCGGACCAGCGCGCGGCGATCGAGCCGGCACGCCTCGCGCGCCTCGCCTCCGTCCTGCCGCGCTTCCCGGAGCCGGGGACCCTGCCCCCGTCCGCCAGCAACGCCTGGGCGGTCGCGGGCCGCCATTCGGCGAGCGGCGCGGCATTGCTGGCGAGCGACCCACATCTCGGCTTCCAGGCGCCGATCCTCTGGTACCTCGTGCGCATCGACCTTCCCGGGGGCCGGATGCTGGCGGGTGCGACGAGTCCGGGCGTGCCCCTCGTCGTGATCGGCCGGAACGAGCGCATCGCCTGGGGCTTCACCACGACCCATTCGGACACGCAGGACGTGTTCGTGGAGCGCCTCGCCGGGCCGGATGCCTATGAAACCCCGGACGGCCCGCACCCATTCCGGGTGATCGAGGAGGTCATCCGCGTCCGGGGGGAAGCCGCCCCGGAGGTGTTGCATGTACGCGAGACGCGGCACGGTCCGGTCATCTCCGACCTGGGCGAGGCCCGGGGAACGGACGGGACGGTGCTGGCTGTCGCCATGGCGAACCTGGCCGGGCCGGATACGGCAGCGGCGGGGCTATTGGCGCTGAACCGCGCGCGCGACCTCGACGAGGCGCGTGCCGCCGCGGCGCTGATCACCAGCCCATCGCAGAATCTGATGGTGGCGGATGCGGACGGGCGCATCGGGATGTTCCTGACCGGTCGCACGCCGCTGCGCCGTGCCGGCGACGGCGCGATGCCCGTTCCCGGCTGGGACGGCAGCCACGACTGGCTGGGCTGGGTGCCCTTCGACGAATTGCCGCACAGGATCGACCCGCCGAGCGGCATGCTGGTGAATGCCAACAACCGGGTAGCACCGCCGGACTCGCAGGTGTTCCTGGGGCGCGACTGGTTCGGCGACTGGCGCTTCCGCCGCATCGGCGAGTTACTCGCCGCAAGGCCGAAGCACGATGCCGCCGGCTTCGCCGCCATGCAGATGGATCGGCTGTCACTGCTGGCGCGGGAACTGGTGGTGGCGCCCGAAGCATTGCTCCGCACCCTGCCCCGCCCCGCCGGGCTGGCCGGCGTGGCGCACGACCTGCTGCTGGCCTGGGACGGCACCATCGCGGCCGATCTGCCACAGCCGCTGATCTACAACGCCTGGCTCCGTGCGGTTGGACGGCTGGCGCTGGCACGGGCGGGCGTCCCCGCAGGGGCCTGGGTAGCCGGGCCTGAATTCCTCCGCTTCATCCTGCAACCGGATGGGCGCGGCGCCTGGTGGTGCGGCGGTGACTGCCGGGCCCTGGCCGCGCAGGCGCTGGAGGAGGCGGTGACGATGCTGCAAGGAACCCAAGGCCCGGACCCGGCCGCTTGGCGCTGGGGCCGGGTGCATGTGGCGCATTTCCAGCATCCGGTACTGCGATTCATTCCCATCCTGGGAAGATGGGTGGAGCTGGAGGCAGCAACGGATGGCGACGGCCAGACGGTGAACCGCGGCGGCCTCGGCGCAATCGGGTCCGATCCCTGGGCGCACGCGCATGGCTCGGGCCTGCGGCTGGTGGCCGACCTCTCGGACCCGGACGCCACCCTGGCGATGATCGCCACGGGGCAGTCTGGAAACCCGCTGTCGCAGCACTGGGGCGACCTGCTGCTGCCCTGGCGGGATGGCAGGACAATCATGCTCGGCCGTAACGCCGAGGCGCCGGAGGGCAGCGTTACGCTGACGCCGTAGGCAATGCGGAAGGCACCGCCGCCACGCGCTCGGAGTGGACGCGCAGCCGATAGGGTGCCGGCAGGCATCTGAGCAGTGCCAGTGGCCCGACTCCGAACCTCAGCCGCCATGCTCGGACTTCAGCATAGAAACTCGCCTCCGACACACCCGGCCCAGGGCAAACCTCGTCCACCGTCCGGCCCGGTGCAGCACCTCGATGATCTGCGCCGGCATCAAACGCTTCCCCGCCATACTGACCTCCTCCAGGAGGCCGCCTCCCCCATCAAACCAGCACCTGCTCCAGGGGCGCCGGTCCTCAAGCGGCGTACCCCGCCGAAGCCGCTGTCAGCAGGGTGGCCGCGCGCTCCATCAGCTCCTCGGCCGACACGGGCTTGCGCAGCAGGGCGAAGGGTCCCCCTTCCTCCGCCTCCTGCAGCGCCAGGGCGGCATCGTCCCCCATGTAGCCGGTGACGACCATCGCCGGCAGGCCGGGCCGCCGTCGCCGCGCCTCGGTGACGAGCGCCAGCCCGTCCATGCCCGGCATCGAGAGATCGGTCACCAGCAGGTCCAGAGGGGTGGCGGCACCGAGCCGCAGCAGCGCGGTGGCGGCGCTCGGGGCTTCGGAAACCTGCCAGCCGCGCGCTCTCAACTCGGCCGCCAGGGCGCCGCGTACCAGCGGCTCGTCATCCACCAGCATGATCCGGGGCAGCGCCTCCCCCGCGGCCGTTATGGCCGCCGGCCTTTGGGTGTCGTCGCCCTCGGGTGTGGCCTCCGCTTCGGCCGGCTGCACCGTATGCACGGTGGCCGCACAGGGCAGCCAGAGCGTGACCGTCGTGCCGACGCCTGCCTCGCTCTCGATGGCGAGGGCACCGCCCGACTGCTCGGCGAAGCCCTTGGCCATGGCGAGGCCGAGGCCGGTCCCCTTCCCCAGCGGCTTGGTGGTGAAGAACGGCTCCGCCGCGCGCGCCAGCGTCGCCGCGTCCATTCCCGTGCCGGTATCCGCGACCGACATCCGGACATAGGCGCCCGGCGCGAGGCCCGCGGCCTGGCGCAGCGCCGCGGCGGCGGCCTCGTCCACCATCTCGGGCGCGGCAGAGAGCGTGACGATGCCGCCTCGGGGCATCGCATCCCTGGCGTTGGTCGCGAGGTTGACCAGCACTGCCTCAAGCTGGCCCCGGTCCGCCCGCAGCGGCGGCAGGCCGGCGGCGGCCTTGACCCGCACCTCGATCCCGGCGCCGAGCGTGTGCGCCAGGACCTCGCACAGGTCGGCGAGCAGCGCCGCCGCGTCCACCGTCTCCGCCCGCAGCTCGCCGCGGCGCGCAAAGGCCAGGAGGCGCCGCGTGACCGAGGCGCCACGCTCCGTCGCCTCCGTAGCCATGCCGGCGAGCTGGCGCACCCGCCGGGCGTCGTCCGCGCTCCGTGCGATCAGCCGCAGGGCGCTCATGACGGTCTGCAGGACGTTGTTGAAGTCGTGCGCGATGCCGCCGGCGAGCTGGCCGAGCGCCTCCATCTTCTGCGCCTGGGCGAGGCGCACCTGCGCCGCCTCGCGCGCTGCCACCTCCTCGCGCAGCTTCGCGTTCGCCTCCTCCAGCGCGCGCGTCCGCTCGGAGACGCGCCGCTCCAGCGTCTCCGCGGCGCGGCGGGCCTCCTGGAACAGCCGGGCGTTGTCCACCGCGATCGCCGCCTGGGCGGCGACGCCCGCAACGAGCCGCTCGGCCCGCTCGGTGAACACGCCCGGCTCGGGGTGGCCAAGCACCATGCCGCCGATCGGCTCGCCCGAGCGCGAGACCACCGGCACGGCCAGGTAGGAGCGGGCAGACAGGTGGTCCGCGCGCACGCCGCCGTCGGGTGCGTCACAGGCGTGGCGCGCGTCCCGCAGCGCATCGGCGATCCGAATCGGTCCCCGGAAGGCCGAGTGCAGCAATGTCGTCACCCAGGACACCGGTAGGTGCGCCAGCGCCTCGCGCGGCGCGCCCGACAGGGTGCAGAGCGCGTAGCGTCCGTCCTCCGGGTCGGGCGCGTCATAGAAGAAAGCGCCGAACCGCGCACCGGCCAGCTCGGTCGCCGCGTCCGTGGCAGCCTGCAGCAGGCGCTCGAGATCGAGCTCGGCCGCCAGCAGGGCGCCGACCCGGTTGAGCGTCTCCAGCGAGCGCGTCTCCTCGCGCAGCGCCGCCTGCGCACGCGCCAATTCCCGGAGGTGGGCCTCGGCCTCCCGCTGTCGCGCCCGTGCGCGCAGCGCAGCGCGGACCGCGCTCACCAGCGTCCCCGGGTGGAACGGCCGCTCGAGAAGGGTGACGTTGCCGAGGATGTCCGTCAGGCGCCGGTCGGCGCCGCCCTCGCCCCGCTGCGTGAGGAGGATCACGGGCAGGTCGGACCAGAGCGGCTGGGAGGCCAGCCACTCGGCGAGGGACCGCCGGTCCGCCCGGAGCAGCGCCTCCTCCGCCACGACTACCGCGCCGGCGCGATCGAGCCCGGCCACCAGTTCGTCCAGCGCCTCGCAGACCGCAGCCGCGATGCCGGCCTCCGCCAGGACCGCCTGCGCGACCACGGCGTCCCGACCGGCCGGGGCCAGGATCAGCACCGGGTCATGCCTGGCGGCGGCGCCCTCAGCGGCCGTTGTCACCGCGCCCCTCGAGCAGGGCCTCAGGGGGACCGGAGTAGGTCGGCACGCCGGTCAGGACGCCCTGGAACTCCGTCAGGGGCTGTCCGACACGCACGCCGCGCGCGTCGATCCGGTACTCGCGGATGCTGTCCTCGTGGCCCCCGGTGCGCTTCTTCAGCACCGAGAGCGCGCGCCGGATCCGCCCTCCCGCCTCGAAGAAACGCAGCAGCAGGATAGTGTCGCTCAGGTAGGTCAGGTCCACCGGGGTCATCATCGGACCGACCAGGCCATGCTGCGCCAGCACCAGCAAGGTCACGACTCCCTGCTGGTTCAGGTAGGTCAGGATCTCATGCATCTGGAGCAGGAGGTACTGCTCCTCCGGCATTGCGTTCTGGTAGCCGCTCAGGCTGTCGAGCACCACCATACCCACGCGGTCGCGCTCGACCGCCTGGCGCAAGAGATCGGTCAGCTCCCCCGGCGACATCTCGGCCGGATCCACCTGCGCCACTCGCAGTTGGCGTGCCGCGATTGCCGGCTCGAGGTTCATCCCCATCCCCGCCGCGCGCTTGAGCAGGATGTGCCTGGTCTCGTCGAAGGTGACGATGAGCGCGGCCTCGCCGCGCTCCAGCGCCGACACGACGTAGCGCAATGTGAGCGAGGACTTGCCCGCGCCCGAGGGGCCGAGGATCAGCGTGGCGGTGCCGCGGTCGAGGCCGCCGCCGAGCAGCGCGTCCAGCCCGGGCACGCCGCTCGACACCGGCTCGGCGTCGGAGCCGGAGAAGGACCGGCGATGCTGGGCGGCGATGAGGCGCGGGCGGACGACAACGCCGCCCCGCTCGATGGTGAGGTCGTGGAAGCCGCCGCTGAAGGCGGTGCCACGCATCTTGATGACGCGCAGCCGACGCCTTTCCGCCCCATAGGGCAGCGCGAACTGCTCCAGGCGCAGCACGCCATGCGAGATGCTGTGCAGGTTGAGGTCGTCCTGCTCCGAGGTCAGGTCGTCGAGCATCAGCACGGTGCAGCCGAGCTGGAGGAAGAAGTGCTTGAGCGCGAGCACCTGGCGGCGGTAGCGCAGCGACCCCTGGGAGAGCAGCCGGATCTCCGAGAGACTGTCGAACACGACTCGCTTCGGCCTCCGTCGCTCGACCTCCGCCAGCACCATGCGGACCGTCTCGCCGAGCTCGAGGTCGGAGGCGTAGAGCAGGCTCTGCTGCTGCTTCGGGTCGAGGCTCAGCTCGGGCGGGATGAGCTCGTAGAGCACGAGGCCGTCGAGCGACCAGCCATGCGTAGCGGCGACCGCCAGCAGCTCCTGCTTCGTCTCGGAGAGCGTGATGTAGAGGCCGGTCTCGCTGCGCCGCACGCCATCCAGCAGGAATTGGAGACCAAGTGTGGTCTTGCCGCTGCCAGGTCGGCCCTCGATCAGGTGGAGGCGGTTCGCCGCGTAGCCGCCGGCCAGAATTTCGTCGAGGCCAGGAACTCCCGTCGCAACGGGTGCGAGGGGTTCAGGCGGGGTATGGGTTGTCTCTGACATGTCGCTTCGATCTAAGGCTTAGGCGTAAAGTCGCGCCAGACAGCCAACAAGCTCGCGATATGGAAGCTGGATGGCGTCCCATGGAGCCGGTGGAGAGCCTCCCGATCAGGGCTCTTCGGCCTGGCAGCTTCGGCGGCGGCAAGCTGGCACATAGGGGCCTGCACCAGTCGTCCGGCGCGGGCTGCACGCCGCGCCTGTGGCCATCTCCCAGGCGGCGCCGAAGCACGCAAACACGGATGTGGCACGCGGGTTCGCGGGCATTTCTCCCTGGTCTCGTCAGGTCAAGAGTTCCGAGCTGATCCGGTAACGTCCACGGAGGCGATGGAGATCCCCGGCCGGGCCGGCGGTGCAACTTCGGGGCGGCCGCCAGCCGGCGGTTCAGGGTGGCGGCAAAGGCGATCAGCAGACGCCGCACCTGTCGCCGGCCGGCTGGGCTGGATGCCGGCTGCCATGCGGCACTGCGGCACTGCGTGCGCCAGGAGCCGCGGCTGTTTCTCCGGGACCGGGCGTATCGGCGCCGCTTCTTTGACGCCAGTGCCAACAAAACTAGGTCAAGGGCCTCGATGAGGCTTGGCACCTGGGTACCGGTCTCGGTGCCCTACGTTCTCCGAACCATGTCGCTTACTTGAGGATGTGGCCAGTGGGGCAATAATCAGAGCCTGCCGCGCGCATCGGCGGCGAGCGGATCGAGCTGTTCCACGGTCGCGGCGAGACGGATGACGCCACCGTCGCCTGGCTGCCCGGTCGGCTGCATCTGAGCGTCGGGCAGCGGCACGAGCCCACCGAAGCGAACGCGATGATCGAGCGCCTCGAGGCCGAGGCGATCATCGCCGACACCGCCTTCGACGCCCACCGCCTGCGCGAAGTTGTCGCGGCCAAGCGGGCGATCGCCGTGCTCCCCTCAAACTCCAGGCGCAAGAGCCCCGCGCCGCTCTGCCGTGGGCGCCATCTCGTCGAGTGCTGCATCCGTAGGCTCAAGCACGTCCGCCGCGTCGCCATCCGTTACTGGAAGACGGCAAGGAACTTTCCGGCCTTCGTCACCACCACCGCCCTCGCCCTCTGCCTCAGGTGAGCGTCAACGCCGCCTAGGCGTGCCGCCGGGCTCGGTCGGCCAACCGCTGACGGAGTAGGCATGGGCTCTGCACACGTCGTGCATGGCGCGCGGTTCGGTGATGAGCCCAGTTGACATTGGAGCAGATGACTGGTCCGTTTGGATGTCGAACTATTCGACGTCCGCGACAGCATGGCTACCCGGGGGGCGAATGCGAGATACCACTGGCCCGCATGTGCGCACAGTTTCGCGGCGCGCTGCCCTGAGAGCGTCGATCGCTCTGAGCGTCTCGACGCTACCCCTGCCGGCAGTCTCTCAGACGAGTCGGACCAGCGGTAAGGACGTCCTGGTCCTGGGAGCAGGTATGGCCGGCCTGACAGCGGCCCTCGCCCTGCTCCGCCAAGGACACAACGTGACGATCCTCGAGTACCAGGACCGGATCGGAGGGCGCCTCTGGTCGCTCCCGCTGCAGGACGGCCAGTTTTCGGAGGCAGGTGGCGGCCATTTCCGCTCGAACATGCCTTATGTGCTGAGCTATATTCGTCACTTCAGGCTCCCGCTACTCAGCCTCAACGACGGTCTTCCGCGCTACATCGCGGGAGGCAAGCAGGCAGATGGCTCCAATCTTGCGGCCTGGCCATGGGACCTGTCCCCGGAGGAGCGGGGCGTCACCGTTTCTTCGAGCCTCAATCGCTACCTTTACCGCGCCGGGCTCGACACCGACACCGTGCTTGATTCTCGCTGGCCCGATCCTGAGACGCTCGCCCGCCTAGATGATGTCACAGTCGGCGACCTGATTCGCGGCGTCGGTGCGTCCGAGGCGTTCTGTCAGCTACTGGATGCGCACGGGGGCGCCTTCACCAGCATCTCACAGGCAATGGCTGCCATTCCGGACCTGGCCTACCACTTCGGCGATCAAAACCTCTTCCGCATCCAAGGCGGCAATGACCGCTTGCCGGCCGCGCTTGCGAAGACAATTGGCCCGGAACGCATCATCCTGGATGCCCCAGTGGTCGCGATCGACCAGTCCGGCCCGCGCGTGAAGGTAGCCGTTCGGGGCGGAAGGGAGTTTTCCGGCGACGCTGTCATTTCGACCATCCCGTTCAGTGTGCTTGGCGAGATTGAGGTGCGCCCCTCCTGGTCCGCCGGCAAGGCGCGCATGTTCCGCGAGATGGAGTGGGACAAGACGGTGAAGGTGGTTGTCCAGACCCGCACGCCCGCTTGGCTCGCGCAAGGGCTGCATGGCTGGCCCTTGGCCGGCGGAGACCGACCGTGGGAGCGCGTCATCGACATCACCGGCAACGAGCCCGGCGGCCATGGCAACGTCTTCTTCTACCTCAATGGACGGAACGCCGAAGCGATGTTGTCGCGTCCGCGCGCCTCGCGGGCCCAGGAGGTCGTGGAGCAGTTCCGGTCGGATATGCCCGATCTGTTCGACGAGGTTCTGCATGTCCAGGACTTCGCCTGGACAGAGCAGCCTTGGATCAAGGCGTCCTTCGGTTCACCGCCATTGCGTGGCGGCTGGATGGTAAAGGAATGGTCCACGCCTGAGGGCCGGATCCACTTCGCAGGCGACTTCACGACCCTGAAGTCCGGCTGGGTCGAGGGTGCGATTGAATCCGGCCTGCGCGCGGCGCGGCAAATCGAACCCGCTGCGAAGCCAGAGGGGCGACCGATGATACGGCAGGAACTCTGAAGCGGGTGCTGACCCCGGCGGTGGGTACTCATTCGTCTTCGAATGATCCCCACTCGCAGGGGCCCGCTGGCCAGGTGACAAGTTCCTGTCGTGATACGGCATTTTCCTCTGGCTTATCGGGAGGATCACGCGTTGGCGCGACCGTACCGTCGCGATTTTCCCTATTCCGCGGGAACCCGTTTGCCCCGACAGAACATTCATCCAGTTCGGAACTTGCGCTGCTTCACGAGCTGGCACGCCTCAATCCTCTCAAGCAACTTCCGATGCCGGAAGGCCCGCGCCGCGGCCTTCTGAATCGTTTGCCGCCGGCCCGCGGCTCGCCCTATTACTGACACGCTTCGCTACCTAACTGACTGTGTGGAAATGGCGATCCGCTACAGCGCGGTCGTGGACGCCGCGGGCAACGTCAAGGATGGAGCCTCGCGGGCCG
>Ga0180217_1004969_pt1 | contig 10267 bp, 4 predicted proteins | sample eDN3rd37CBELigOP_FD_128521 | JGI IMG/M metagenome (GOLD analysis project Ga0180217, IMG submission 128521) | Enriched Organic Plus compost microbial communities from Emeryville, California, USA - eDNA 3rd pass 37_C BE-Lig OP (version 2) (version 2) ... | reverse complement strand
CGCTGAGCCAGTACCTGGCCGAGCAGAGCCGACCGCCGGAAGAGGCCCTATACGACCTGCTGTTCGAGGAGCGGCTGGCGTGCCTCTTGGTTTTCCAGGAAGGGCCCGAGCCGTACGTGCGGCACATGCTGAAGCATGACCTGTGCCTACTTGGCACCGACGGCATCTACTTTCCCGACAGCGTGGTTCACCCCCGGGTATACGGTTCGACCGGCCGCTGGCTGGGAGCCGCCGTCCGCGACTGGAAACTGTTCTCGCTGGAAGAGGCCGTGCACAAGGCCAGCGGCCTGTCGGCCTCGCGGTTCCGTTTGCCCGACGTGGGCGTGGTCCGCGCGGGGGCGCACGCCGACCTGACGGTCTTCAACCCCGACACGATTACCGATCGGGCCACGTTCGCAGCTCCGCACCACACCACCGTGGGTATCGAGCACGTGCTGGTGTCGGGCGTGCCGATCATCAGCGATGGCCAAGTGGTTCCCCGCGAACAACTGCCCGCCGTGCTGCCCGGCCGGCGGATTCGAAGCGCCGCCGCAAATGCCCGCTAAAGCGGCCTCCGGGGGGCCGATCGCTTTGGCCGCTGACCACGCGGCGGTTCCTGGGTTTAGCAGCATGGTGCAATGGGAGCCGGGCCGCTTGTGAGGGTGGCGGCACACGGCTAGAATGCCCGGCTTACATCGTATTTTGTGCGCTTTGTCGGCGAGCGTGTTGTCGTGCTCGTCCCCCGCAAAGTGTTCCTGACATCTTGGCCGGTTTATCCGGCCTCGCAGAGCCGGCTTGGTCCGCCCCTTCCTTGGCGTCCCCCGCTTTGCGCCGCCCCGCTTCGCAGGAGAGCTCCGCCCTTGTCTACACGCATTGCAGTCATTCCCGGCGACGGCACCGGTCCAGAAGTTACCGCCGAAGCGATCAAGGTTTTGCGGGCGGTGGCCGAACTGGACGGCTTCGATTTCGAAACCAAAGATTACGACTTCGGCGGCGAACGCTACCTTCGCACGGGCGACATCCTGCCCGAGGGTGCCGTCTCCGAACTGCGTGAGTTCGACGCCATCTTCCTGGGAGCCGTCGGCCACCCCGACGTAGCGCCGGGCATCCTGGAAAAGGGCCTGCTGCTGAACCTGCGGTTCCAGCTCGACCAGTACATCAACCTGCGGCCCGTGAAGCTGTACCCCGGCGTGGAAACCCCGCTGGCGGGCAAGGGACCGGACGATGTCGACTTTGTAGTCGTCCGCGAAAACACTGAGGACCTGTACTGCGGCGTGGGCGGCTTCCTCAAGAAGGGCACGCCCGACGAAGTGGCGACCCAGACCGCCGTTTACACCCGCAAGGGCTGTGAACGCTGCATCCGCTGGGCCTTCGAGTACACCCGCAAGCGGAACAGCCCCAAGAAGACGCTCACCCTGGTCGCCAAGACCAACGTGCTGACCTTTGGGCACGACCTGTGGTGGCGGACCTTCCAGGAGGTGGCCAAGGACTACCCCGACGTGAAGGCCGACTACAACCACGTCGACGCCTGCTGCATGTGGATGGTGAAGAGCCCTGAGTACTACGACGTGATCGTCACCACCAACATGTTTGGTGACATCATCACCGACCTGGGCGCGATGATCCAGGGCGGGCTGGGCGTGGCCGCCGGTGGTAACATCAACCCCGATCCGGGCGGGACCAGCATGTACGAGCCCATGGGTGGCAGCGCCCCCAAGTACACGGGCAAGAACGTGATCAACCCGATCGCTGCCATCGGCGCCATGGCCATGCTGCTGGAGCACACCGGGCAACCCAAGTCGGCCGCCCGCGTGATGAACGCCATCCAAGTGGTGACCGGCACCAAGATGAAGAGCCAGGCTGCCGGCAAGATGGGCTACGGCACCAAGGAAGTTGGCGACCTGGTGGTCGAAGCCTTGAAGGCCTAAGACCGGCTGGAACGACAGAGCCGGCTCAGAAAGACAGCGCGGCGGCTGCACCAGTGGTGTAGTCGCCGCTTTTTTTTGCCATCGCCTGAACGATTACCGGCAAACAACAAAACAGCCCGCCCGTCCTGGTCAGGACGGGCGGGCTGCTGTTTTTGATGGAGCTAACAAGCGGGCTGCGTCAGCCCCGCGCTACCAGTTACTTGGCGGCGCTGGCGTCGGACGCGGCCTTTTGAGCCTCGGCGGCAGCCCGTTCGCTGGCAGCCTTGGCTTCGGCCGCTTTGGCGGCGGCAGCCTTCGCGGCGGCGTCCTTCTCGGCCAGTTGCTTCTGCAACTCCGCCACTTCGGCAGCCAACTTCTCGGCGGCGGTTTTCTGGGCGGCGAGCTTGGGCTCGGCGTCCTTGATGACCGCTTCGGCGGCTTGCTGCGACTTATCCGAGTTGGCCTTGGCAGCGGTGGCCTGGTTGACCGCTTGGGTCACGGCAGCCACTTTGGCCTGGGCGGCCTCGGCTTCCTTGGCCTTCTGAGCCAGCAGCTTTTCAAGCTCGGCCTTCTCAGCGGCCAGCTTGTCGGCGACGGCCTTCGCGGCCTTGGCTTCCTCGGTGGCCTTGGCCAGCGCCGCGGCAGCTTCTTGCGAAGCCTTCTGAGCGGCGGCCTGGTCAGCCTTGGCCTTGGCCAGGGCATCGGCCGTGGCCTTCATGTCCGCCTGGCTCTTGGCCACGGCAGCCGTCTTCTCCTCGATCAGCTTCTTCAGGGCGGCCAGTTCAGCGGTTGCCGTCTCGGCAGCCTTCTGGGCCTCAGCAGCCGCGGCCTGAGCCTGGGCGACCAGCATCGCCGGCGTCGGCGGGTTGGTGCTCAGATCCGCGATGCGTTGCTTGGTGTCGGCATCCCACATCCGCAGTTGACCGCTCCAGTCACCGCCCAGCACGCGTTTGCCGTCGTGGCTGAAGGTGGCCACCAAAGCAATGTCGTTGAACGCTTCGAAGGTGCGGAGGTTGCTGCCGTTGGTATCCCAGATCTTCACCGTCCGGTCACGGCCGGCGGTCACCAGGCGGCCATCGTGGGTGAAGTCGATCGACTGCACCCCGCCCGGATGCGCCTGCCAGTTCTTGACGCTCGTGCCGTTGTTCATTTCCCACAGCCGCACGGTGCCGTCTTGGCTGCAACTGGCCAGCAGGTTTGAGTCCGCCCGCCAGGCAACGTCGGTCACGGGACCGGTGTGGCCGGTGAGGTTCAGGTACTCGCGGCCCGTCTGAGCTTCCCAGACGAACAGGCCATTGGCCCGGTCGCTGGTGGCCAGCAGCACGCCATCGGGGCTGAACTCAACGCCGTATACCCAGTCGGTGTGCTTCTTGATCTCGTAGACCTCGGAGCCGTCCGCGGTGGAGTAAACCCGCACGGTCCGCTTGGGGCCGCCGAGGGCAATCAGGGTGTTGCTCTCGTTGATGTCGGCGGCGAGCACCTCATCGAGTTCGTCGCCCACTTCGAACAGCCGGCTGCCGGTCTTCACATCGTACACGACCACCTTACCCAGTAGGCCGCCGCGGCCACCGCCCACCATCAACAGCGCGCCGTTGCGGCTGAAGCGGATTGCGTGCGGCGTGCCTTCCGGGAACGGGATCACGCCGAGCAGCTCGGCGGTATCGGTGTTGTAAAGCAGCACTTGCTTGGTGCTGGAAACCGCGGCCACCGGAGCCCAGGGGCTCGCGCCGATCGCCATCACCGCGCCCACCTGATTGGTATGGATGCCGGTCTTGGGCAGACCTTCCGGCATGGCTACGGGGCCTTCCGGCCGGCGGAAACCGCCGCTCACCGCCAGGTTGACGGCCGGCTTCTTGATGATTGCCTTGCTGCCGGCGTTCTCAAGCGCACCGCCCTGGATCCACTGCTTGATCGTGGTCAATTCGGGCTCGGGCAGCTTGTCCTGCTCGGGAGGCATCTTGGGCGAATCGTCGTGGTTGACCAGCGCCCACAGCCGCGAGCTGTCCAAGTCGCCGGCGAACACCACTTCGCCGCTGGCCCCGCCCTGCATCACGGCGCTGTAGCTGTCCAGCGCCAAGTCGCCCTTGGCCGAGTCCTGATTGTGGCAGCTGAAGCAGCGGTTGCGGAAGATCGGGCGAACGTGCTCGTCGTAGTTGATCTTCTTGGCGTTCTTGTCGTCTTTGGCCGCCGGTTTGTCTTCGGCCAGGCCAGCGCGGCCCAGCAGCGAAACAGCCGCTACGGCCAGAGCCAGATAGGTGATCCGCATGGTGCTATTACCTCGATGCCGCTCCCCGGCTCTGCGAATCGCCGGGAAACGGGGAAAACTCGAAAATGTCCTTCGCCGCGGGGCGGGTGGCCCGGCGACCGGGGCCGCAGTGGCCCCGGGCATGCCGCAACCGCCCACTGAAACGCCGTTAGTGGTTGAACATGAACTCCCGCGAGTTGAGCAGGGCCCAGAACACGTCTTCCAGAGCCTGCTGCGTGTTGACGCCTTCGCCAAACAGGCCCATCAGCTTCTGGAGCTCTTCGTCGGTCGGCTTGCGAGTCAACGTCCGGATGTACAGGCTTTCGATCGCCTGTTCCGGCGTTTTGCCTTCGGACAGCAACTGCTTGATCACCGTGCCACTGCGGATCTTGCTCTCCACCGTGGTACCGTTGAGCAGGTGCAGCGACTGGCTCAGCGTAGGATCGGTGCTGACCTCGCAGGCGGCGGCCGTTTCACGCCGGCTGCGGCCAAACGTGGTCAGGAAGTAGTTGCTGTTGTTGCCGTCGGCAATCTGCACCGCGCGGGCACCCAGCGGCAGACCACGGAACTTCTCGTGAGCGCCGGTCACCTGCGAGATACAGTCCAGCAGGCTTTCGGCCCGAATCCGGCGGAACCGGGAGTGCGAGAAGTTGCGCTCGTCGCCATCGTTGGTTTCGTTGGGTGTGGTCGAGCGCTGATAGGTGTTGCTGTTGCAGATGTCGCGGACCAGCTGCTTGAAGTCGTAGTTGTACTCGATCAGCTTCTTGCCCAGCGTGTTGAACAGCTCGGGATTGCTGGCCGGGTTGCTGATCCGGATGTCGTCCACCGGATTGACGATACCGATGCCAAAGAAGTGGTCCCAGATGCGGTTGGCCACGCTGGTGGCAAAGAACGGGTTCTCGGGCGAGGTGAGCCACTGGGCCACCACCGCGCGACGGTCCTTGCCACGGACATCGGGAGCTTCGCCGCCCAGGAACTTGGGCGCCATGATCCGGTTGCCGACGGGGTGGCGCACTTCACCGCCGCCCGAGTTGTACACGATGGTTTCGCGATAATCTTCACCACGCTTACGGCCGATCTGCGAGAAGAACGCCGCGAAGCCGTAGTAGTCGTCCATCGTCCAGCGGTCGAACGGATGGTTGTGGCACTGGGCACACTGGGTCTGGATGCCCATGAAGATTTGAGCCACGTTCTCGCTGGTTTTCAGCGTGTCGCGCTCGATCTGGTAGAAGTTGGTCGCCGGGTTCTGGAAGGTACCGCCGTTGGCCGCGAGCAGTTCCTGCACCATCTTGTCCAGCGGCACGTTGTTGGAAATGCGGTCCATGAGCCAGTTGTAGTACAAGTACACCGACTTGTAGCTCACCTGGTTGGACGAGCGGAGCATGAGCAGCTCAGCCCACTTCATGGCCCAGATTTCCGAGAACTCCTTGCGTTCCAGCAGCCGATCGACGAGCTTGGCCCGCTTGTCGGGCGAGTTGTCGGCCAGGAAGGCGTGATACTCTTCCTCGGTGGGCAGCAGGCCCGTGATGTCGACGGTCGCGCGACGCAGGAACACCTCGTCGGAGCACAGCTCGCTGGGGGTGATCCGCAGGTCGTGCAGCTTGGCGGCGACCAGCTCGTCGATGTAGTTGACCGGCTTTTCCTGGGGACGCTGGTAATTCAGATCCTTGGGCAGCACGATCGCCTGCACGCCGACCGTCACCACGTCGAAGCGGGCCATCAGGAACGCTTCGCCGCGAGCGGCCGCGGTGATCAGACCATCGGGGTTCACTTCAGCCGAGTTGTCGTTGCTGGTCATGAACACGGCCAGCGTGGTCACGTCGCGGTCGGTGCCGTCTTCGTAGCGAGCCCGGGCCACGAGTTGCTGCGTGGCGCCTTCGCCCTGGAGCACCATCCGTGGCGGATACAGATCCACGGCCACCACCTTGGGAACTTCGCCCTGGTCGAGCGGAGCCCGGGCTTCCAGCCAGCGGACCAGCGTGTTGTAGTACTCACTACCGACATCAAACCGCTTGCCGCCGGTGTGAGGCACGGCGCCAACCGACTTCTCGATCAGCAGGCACTCTTCCGGCGTGGCGAGGTTGATGCGGCGGGTGCCGACTTCGCGAGTCAGCCGGTAGTGATCGCCGTTGGGATCGTAACCAAAGAGCGACAGCATGAAGCCGTCCTTGCCGCGGGCGGCACCGTGGCAGCTGCCCGTGTTGCAGCCAGCCCGCATGAACACCGGCATCACATCCAGCTTGAAGCTGATCGGCCGGTCTTCGGCGGCCTTGGTCACGGTCACGGGGATCTGCGCCTCGTGGCCGGCGACCGCCACCTTGAGCGAGGTCTGGCCATCGGCCAGCGGGAAGATGGTGGTGCCTTCCAGCTTGGCCAGTTTCGGATCGGCCAGCGAGATTTCGGCCTTCTCGGTCAGGTCAACCGTCACACCGTCAGGGTAGGTGCCCACCACGATGAAACGCTGGTGATCGCGGCTCGTCTCCAGGTTGATGTCCGGAGGATAGACGTCGATCTTGGCGAAAGGCGAATCGGCAGCTTGCGCGGCTGCCGTTAGCAGCACGGTCAAGCAGACCAACATCCAGGGCGTCGCACGTTTCACGGTCATCTCCTTAGGGACAGTCAGCGAACGTTCGCTGGATATGCTCGTTCGGATCAGAAAGTGTTTCAGAATCGGCCCGGCACCGCGGTGCCGGGCCGTAAGGGGTCGTTTACGTCCGCCGCAGGCCAACCTTGCCCGCGACAGCCTTAGTTGCCGCCGCCACCGCCCGCGGCCTTGGCCGCTTCAGCGGCTTGCCGCAACTGCTCCAGTCGCGACAGCGGCTTGTCTTTCTTTTCCTCGGGCTTGGGCTGCGGCTTGGGAGCCTCGGCCTTGGCGGTGGCAGCCGGCTTGGGCAGCGGGGCATCAACCCGCAACTCGCCCTGGCCCAGGTTATGGACCACCGGTTCGCCGTTGACCTCGATCACGGCCTTGCAGATGAGCGACCGATGGCGGCCCGGCGGAGTCTTCTCGGTGGTGGTGATGTTGAACACCACCCGCTCGGTGTCCTTGTCGAACTCCAGCGGGTCGGCCTTCGCCTCGTTGGGCAGGCCGAGCAGTTCGACCTTGGCCTTGCCTTCGAAGTCGCCGAGCTGGTTGACCGTCACGACCATGCTCGTTTGTTTGCCCTGCTCGACGGCAGCCCGCTCAAAGTCGAACACGAAGTAGCTCTCGGCCACCTGCAGATCGGCCAGTTGGCTGGAAACTTCGACCGGGCCGTTGCCGACCGTGGCCGTGGCCACCACCGCGATCTTCCAGGTCCGCAGCGCCGCGTTGGCCGAGGCGTTGAGGGTGATGACGCCCTCGTCCTTGTCGGCGGGTACGTCAATGCGGGAAGACGAGCCCACGCCGGGCGGGTTGTACAGCATCCGCAGCGCGACGGGCTGCTTGATGTCTTCCTTGCGATGAACCTTGACCTTCAAGTCCAGCGTACCGCGACGCACCAGCGGAGCCTTGGGCTGGACGATCTCGATCGAGTACGGGGCGGCCTCGGTGGTCACGATGGCCATGCGGTCCGAGATATGGCCCCAGGCGAGGTTGTTGTTGTTACCGCGGACCAGCCAGGTCTGCTGACGGAACTGGCTGGTATAGGCCGGCGGGTTCTCCACGCCAACAAGCGTGGCCGTCAGCGGCGACAGTGCGCCGGCTTGCGGAGCATCGGCGGCCGCCTCGAACACCAGCGGCACTTGCGATTGATCCTCCGGCATCACGGTCGTATCGAGCTTGACGCCCGGGGGCAACACCGGCGTATCCAGTTTCAATTCGCCGCGGACACCAGTACGAGCGGCGTTGGCCAACACCGCCATGCGGTTGCCAGCCGGGACGGCCACGATCGTGTCTTCGTACAGCCGCACTTCAGGCAGCGAGGTCACAATGTGCCGCACCGGTTCAACCACCTCGATGCGATACACAAACTCCTGGCCGCCGCGTCCCAGGTGATCCTTGATTTCGATGATCACGTCTTCATCAGCGGGAGCGGTGAACCGCAGCGCGCTGTCCGGGTTACCTTGGGCATCGTCGTTGGCCGCAATCTGGCCGCCGTTGGCACGCAGCACTCGCAGCACCGAGTCCAGCGGAGAACGCAGCTGGCGAGCATACACGTTCACTTCGAACGTCTGGCCCCGCTTGCAGGGAATCCGGAAGTAATCGATATCGCCCGGCTCCGAAATGACGCCATTGAGGGCGCCAACCTTCGCCGGGGTGGCCTTGGCCAGTTCGTTGTTGGGTTCTTGTTCCAGGTGGTTATCCAGCGGGCTGATCCGGAACGGCACCGGCGAGGGCGGCACGCCCTTGTCAGTTTCGGGGAACAGGCCGAACAGATGCGGCGAATCGGTGGGAACCGTCACCTTGCCGGTGAACGGGCCGGCCACGTCGCCCAGGTATTGCACCTCGAGCGTTTCGCCAGGCTTGCCGCCAGCCGGATAAGCGGCCTTGGGACGCGGGAAGTCACCCACGTGCAGGCGGTACACGCTGTTGCCGTTGCCGCCGTAGGAAGTTTCGCGAACCAGGATCACATACTCGCCGTCCTCGGGCGCGATGATCGAGGCCACGCCGTCCTGGTAGGCCAGCGAGTCGTCGTCGGACACGGCCAGCTCAAACCGCCGCTTGTCCAGGATGGCCACAAAGGGATCGAAGAAGGTCTGGCCGACCCGCATGCCTTCGACCTCGGCGGTGATCCGCTGGCCCTTCTTGGCTTCGACCAGGAAGTAATCAACGTCCTCGTTCTGCACGATGCCGTTGACCGTGACATTCATGTCGATCTTCTGAGGCTGGGCGAAGTCGTTGTTGGGCTCCTTCTCCTCCACGTCGGGGAGCACGCCCACCATGAACGTCTTCAGGTTGCTCACGCCGCTGGCGGTGCGCACCCGCACGGCGTGGATGCCCGGCCGGCAATCCGGGGCGATGGCCAGCGTGGCCTTTACGCGGTTGTCGCCGGCGGCTTCAACCTTCTTCACCTCGACGCCCGGGTAATAGAGCTGGATATCCGGGGAATCTCCCAGGCGGGCGCCGTTGAACTCAAACTCGACTTCCTTACCCCGCTGGGCACCGCCGGGACGGATGGTGCTCAGCTGGGGGTTGGCGGCAAGGGCCTCGACCGTCGCCAGCGTAGCCAGGGCGACGAGAGCCATCGCAGCCGCGATGCCTCTGATGACGTTCGACCGCATGGTAGAAACCTCACAGGATGCAGGACATTCGGTAGCCGCCACCGGCCGCGGTTGTTGGGACCAACCCGCGGCAACTTCGTGACACTTCCGGGGCGACAAGGGCTGGGGGATCGGCAGGAACCTGCCGCTACGAGCAGCGCCGCGCGGTCGGGCTCCCTGGTCGGGCCGTAACATCCGTGCGAGCGACCCAGCTTGTATTTGGGGGGCTACAGCCCACCGCATCCTGCGGCAAGCTATGAGGAACGGTTTTCTCTGGCGGGAATGGCAGGCAGGTTGATCGGAAACGGTGGCAGTCAGAACTCGCGACAGAACTGCCCCGTCTCGTGTGGCAACCGTGTGGCCTCAGTTTTGCCTGCACGGTACTCACCGTCTTGCGGAGCGGCATGTTTCGCGGGCCGTCCCGATAACCTCTAACTCGTTGAGCCAGAAGGACATCGGCTGCGAGGCGGGATTGCCGAACGTTGATTAGCTCGCCCGCTGGGAAGCGAAGCGGCCACCGTTCAACCGCTACCAGCCGCAACTCTGGCTGAGCTCACCTCCCCGCAAATTCGGAACCTGCCGCCCGAGTTGCTTAGGCCCCTCGGGCGGCAGGACGTTGGTTGCCAATTAACACTGATTGATGCAAGGGCTCGATCCATCATCCTCTGGGGGATGACTGGATTCAAGCGATCGCTGACCTTAAGCCAGGATACCCTTGACCACCTTGCCGCCATCGACGATTTCGATGGGGCGGCCACCCGGAGCCATCAGTTCCTTGTCGGCCACGATGCCCAGCAGGTGGTACACGGTGGTAGCCAAGTCACCAGGATCAACGGCGTTTTCTTCGGGCTCGCTGGCAGTCGGGTCCGACTTGCCATAGATCAGGCCGCGCTTCACGCCGCCACCGGCCAGCAGCACGCTGAACACCTTCGGCCAGTGGTCGCGGCCGGCGGTG
>Ga0180217_1004967_pt1 | contig 10269 bp, 10 predicted proteins | sample eDN3rd37CBELigOP_FD_128521 | JGI IMG/M metagenome (GOLD analysis project Ga0180217, IMG submission 128521) | Enriched Organic Plus compost microbial communities from Emeryville, California, USA - eDNA 3rd pass 37_C BE-Lig OP (version 2) (version 2) ... | reverse complement strand
GCCGAGCCTCTCGCCGAGTGGGAGCAGGAGCTGCTCGCGCAGGCCACCCCCGCGGCCGACGCCGAGACGCCCGCAGCGGACGCAGCCCCCGAGGCCTGATTCGTTGCACGGCCCCGACCTTCCCTCACGGATCACGGTCGGGGCCGTCGCTTCGCAGCCGGAGATACAGGGCTGCCCTTCGTAGCCCGAGGTACAGGGCTGCACCCCGAGACTTTTCCACCACAGACACAGGAGGCTCGCTTCTCATGGCGAACTACACCGCCGCCGACGTCAAGCGTCTCCGTGAGCTCACCGGCTCCGGAATGCTGGACTGCAAGAACGCTCTCGCCGACAACGACGGCGACTTCGACAAGGCCGTCGAGCAGCTGCGCATCAAGGGTGCCAAGGACGTGGGCAAGCGCGCCGAGCGCTCCACCGCCGAGGGCCTCGTCGTCGCCAAGGACGGCGTGCTCGTCGAGCTGAATTCCGAGACCGACTTCGTCGCCAAGAACGACGAGTTCCAGGCTCTCGCCGACAAGGTCGTCACCGCTGCCGCACAGGCCCGCGCGAACGACGTCGAGGCGCTCAAGGCCGTCGAGGCCGACGGCAAGACCGTCGACGCCCTCGTCCAGGAGCTGTCCGCGAAGATCGGCGAGAAGCTCGAGCTGCGTCGCGTTGCCGCTTTCGACGGTCAGACCGCCGTCTACCTGCACAAGCGTGCTTCCGACCTGCCGCCGTCCGTCGGCGTGCTCGTCGAGTACACCGGTGAGGGCGACGCTGCTGCCGAGGCTGCTCGCGCTGCCGCCATGCAGATCGCCGCTCTGAAGGCCAAGTACGTCACCCGTGACGAGGTTCCCGAGGACATCGTCGCCAACGAGCGTCGTATCGCCGAGGAGACCGCCAAGGCCGAGGGCAAGCCGGAGCAGGCTCTGCCGAAGATCGTCGAAGGCCGCGTCAACGGCTACTTCAAGGACGTCGTCCTGCTCGAGCAGGCGTCCGTGACGGACTCGAAGAAGACCGTCAAGGCGATCCTCGACGAGGCCGGCGCGAACGTCGTCCGCTTCGTGCGTTTCGAGGTCGGCGCCAGCTAGTTCTTCCACTCCACGACCCCGTCGGTGCTGCTACCGGCGGGGTCGAGGTGTGTCGGGCCACGCCGCCTCGGGGCCCGGAGGCGCCCGCGCGTGCTGCGCGGTGACAGGTGTGGCGTGTCTATCCGCCCGATCTCGGTTCCCTCGAGCGGATGAGGCAGGATGATAAGGGCCGATTCATGCGCAACCAGAGGAGAGTCATGTCCGACCACGCCCACGATCGGCCCGGATTCCGCCGGGTACTGCTCAAGCTCGGCGGCGAGATGTTCGGCGGCGGCAAGGTCGGACTCGACCCGGACGTGGTGACGACGGTGGCCCAGCAGATCGCGGAGGTCGTGCGCGGGGGCGCCGAGGTCGCGGTCGTGATCGGTGGCGGCAACTTCTTCCGCGGCGCCGAACTCCAGCAGCGCGGTCTCGAACGCGCGCGGTCCGATTACATGGGCATGCTCGGCACGGTCATGAACTCCCTTGCGCTGCAGGACTTCCTGGAGAAGGAAGGCATCGACACCCGCGTGCAGACCGCCATCACGATGGGTCAGGTCGCCGAGCCCTACCTGCCGCTGCGTGCGCGCCGCCACCTCGAGAAGGGGCGCGTGGTCATCTTCGGTGCGGGCATGGGCATGCCGTACTTCTCCACCGACACCACCGCCGCGCAGCGCGCCCTCGAGATCGGCGCCGAGGTCGTCCTCATGGCGAAGGCCGTCGACGGGGTCTACTCCGACGATCCCCGCACGAATCCGGATGCGGTGCTGTTCGAGGAGATCACCCATCGCGAGGTCATCGAGCAGGGCCTCAAGGTCGCCGACGCGACCGCCTTCAGCCTGTGCATGGACAACGCCATGCCGATCATGGTCTTCAATCTGCTGACCAAGGGCAATATCGCCCGAGCCATCGCCGGTGAGAAGATCGGAACACTCGTACGGTCATGAACGGACAACGGAACATGGAGGAACTGCCGTGATCGATGAAGCCCTCTTCGAAGCAGAAGAGAAGATGGAGAAGGCCGTCACGGTGGCCCGGGACGATCTGGGTGGCATCCGGACCGGTCGCGCGAACCCGGGCATGTTCAACCGCATCGTCGTCGACTACTACGGGGCTCCCACGCCGATCACGCAGATCGCCAGCATCAATGTTCCCGAGGCGCGCATGGTCATCGTCAAGCCGTACGAGGCCTCGCAGCTGAACGCGATCGAGACCGCGATCCGCAACTCCGATCTCGGTGTCAACCCCACCAACGACGGCAACATCATCCGCATCTCGGTCCCGCAGCTCACCGAGGAGCGTCGCCGCGAACTCGTCAAGCAGGCCAAGGCCAAGGGCGAAGACGCCAAGGTCGCCGTGCGCAACGTCCGCCGCAAGGCGATGGAGGAACTCGGCCGCATCCAGAAGGACGGCGAGGCCGGCGAGGACGACGTGAACCGCGCCGAGAAGGAACTCGACAAGACGACCGCCAAGTACGTCGGTCAGATCGACGAGTTGATCAAGCACAAGGAAGCCGAACTGATGGAGGTCTGACAGTGGGTCGAGCCGACGGGTCCTCCGACCCGCAGCTTCCACTCGGTGCCGGAGCCGACTCCGGTGCCACCCCTGCAGACCCGACGCCGGCCCCCGACCCCGCGTCGGAGCCGGTGAAGAAACCGTCACGGGCCGGACGCGACCTGCCGGCCGCCTTCGCGGTCGGCGGTGGTCTGGGCGCGCTCGTCATCGGGATCCTGCTGTTCGCCCCGAAGGCGTGGCTCGCCGTGGTCGCAATCGCCATCGGTATCGCGACCTGGGAGGTCACCAAGCGTCTGCGCGAAGCCGACGTGCTCGTCCCCAGAGTGCCGTTGCTGGTCGGCGGGCAGGCGATGATCTGGCTCGGGTGGCCCTACGGCACGACGGGTGTGCTCGGTGCGTTCGCGGGCACGGTCGTCGTGACGATGCTGTGGCGCCTGTTCGGACGCGGCCTCGGCGCGCAGCCGCGCAACTACCTGCGGGATACCGCGGTCGCGGTCTTCGTCGCGGCCTGGTTGCCGTTGCTGGCGTCGTTCGCGACCCTCATGGTCCTCGAGGACCAGGGTGCCCAGCGGGTGTTCTGCCTGATGATCGTGTGCGTGGCGTCGGACATCGGCGGCTATGCATCCGGGGTGCTGTTCGGCAAGCACCCGATGGTGCCGGCGATCAGCCCGAAGAAGTCGTGGGAAGGCTTCGCCGGGTCGGCGGTGGCGTGCATCGCTGCCGGTGTGCTCACCGTGATGTTCCTGCTCGACGGTCCGTGGTGGGCAGGTGCGTTGCTCGGCGCGGTGCTCGTGGTGACGGCGACGGCCGGCGATCTCATCGAGTCGCAGGTCAAGCGCGACCTCGGCATCAAGGACATGGGCACCTTGTTGCCCGGACACGGCGGCATCATGGACCGGCTCGACTCGATCCTGCCGTCGGCCTTCGTCACCTGGCTGATCCTCACGGCCTTCGTGTAGTCGCCCGATGGTGCGTTCGTCGAAGCTCCGTACACCGAAGCCCGGTACACCGAAATCGGGGAGCGGTGTGATCGCCAGCCCCAACATCTGGCACTGGCCCGAGGTGTACGAGGAGGAGAACCGCGCGCAGGACCCCCGCGGCGCCGTGTACGCGGCGCTGCGGGAGGCCGCGGACTGGACCGGCCGCGACGTCGTCGACGTCGGGTGCGGTTCGGGCTTCCACCTTCCGATGTTCGCGGCCGACGCTCGCACGGTGACCGGGATCGAACCGCATCCACCGCTGGTCGCCGCGGCCCGCATCCGCGTGGACGGTCTTCCGTCGGTCACCGTGACGGAAGGCTCCGCTGCGGACATACCGCTTCCCGACGCCTCGGTCGATCTCGTCCACGCCCGCACCGCCTACTTCTTCGGTCCCGGATGCGGCGCCGGGATCCTCGAGGCGATGCGGGTGCTGCGTCCCGGCGGGGCGCTCGCCGTCGTCGATCTCGACGCCACCGCCCATCCCTACGGCGATTGGATGTGCGACGACCTGCCGCATTACGACCCGGCGACGGTCGAGGCGTTCTTCGAGGCGCAGGGATTCGATCTGCGCCGCATCGACACGCTGTGGGAGTTCCCCGACCGCGCGACCCTCGAACGGGTGCTCGGCATCGAGTTCGCACCGCGCGTCGCGGCCCGAGCGATCCGGGAGACACCCGGCACGACGCTCACCGTGCGCTACCGGCTGCACGTGCGCCGCAGACCCGCCGGCCTTGAACTGAGCTGAGACCGGTCAGCGCGACCGGCCGATACCGAACATCCGCGCCAGCTCGGTGATCTTCTTCGCCTTCGCGAGATTCGGCAGGTCGCTGCCGTCGCGGACGTTCCGCCCGTCCTCGCCGAGCCGGTCGATGACACCTTCCGCCCAGTCCACATCGGTGCTGTTCGGACTCAACGCCACATTCGCGTACGAGGCACGCTCACCGGTCATGCACAACTTGCCGGTCATCCCCATCGAGCGGGTCAGCTCGGCCTCACGCTTCAGTACCTCGGGGTCGTCGCTGAGCGTGGGGCCGTCGATGGGGCCCGGCAGGCGCGCGGCGCGGCTCGTGATGACCAGACGCGACCGTGCGTACGCCATCGCCATCGGACTGTCGCTCATGCCGGTGTCGCGCCGGAAGTCGCCGCTGCCGAACACCAGGCGGAAGGTGCCCTCCGCGCGGGCGATCTCGGGGGCCGCCTCGAGCCCCATCGCCGACTCGATGAGCACGAGGATGTGCGTGCCCTCCGGCAGCAGGCCGGCGGTGGCCTCGACCTGGTGACCGCTCTCCGCCTTCGCGAGCATGACGCCCTGCAGGCCGGGAAGCCCGGCGAGCGCGGCGAGGTCGTCGGCCCAGAACGACGTGGTGGCGTCGTTGACCCGCACCCAGGCCTTCCCGCCCCCGCGCAACCACGACACGATGCCGTCGCGAGCAGCGGGTTTGGCCGCGGCGGGCACGGCGTCCTCGAGGTCGAGCACCACCGCATCCGCCGGCGAGTCGGCGGCGGCGTCGAAGAGATCGGGGGAGCGGCCCGGAACGAGCAACCACGAGCGTGCGACTTCGGGAGCGACGAGACCGGTCATGATGTCCATGCTCCCGTATTCCCACTCCACGCTCGGGCAACTCGGCGTGAGGGAGACCGACCGGTGACACCTGCCCGGGAATGGGGGCGAGTATCACAGCGACGCTCGGACCCATCCGTCCCGGATCATGGGATAATAGGTGATTATGGCTTCTTCACTGCCCCTGGTCTTCGATGCACCCAAGCGCGGACTTCCGCCGCGCCATCTCGCCGACCTCGACGCAGATCAGCGTCGTGATGCGGTGCGCGACCTGGGGCTTCCGGCCTTCCGCGCCGACCAGCTCGCCCGCCAGTACTACGGGCGGCTCGAGGCGGATCCGGCGAAGATGACCGATCTGCCCGCCGCCGTCCGCGACAAGGTGGGGGAGGCGTTGTTCCCGCCTCTGCTCGACGCGGTCCGGCACATCGCGTGCGACGGCGGTGAGACCCGCAAGACCCTGTGGCGCGCCCACGACGGCACCCTGCTCGAGAGCGTCCTCATGCGCTATCCCGACCGCGCCACGCTGTGCATCTCGAGCCAGGCCGGTTGCGGTATGGCGTGCCCGTTCTGCGCGACCGGCCAGGGCGGTCTCGACCGCAACCTGTCCACGGCCGAGATCGTCGACCAGGTGCGTGCGGCCGCCGCGGCCCTGCGCGACGGCGACGTCGCCGGCGGACCGGGACGGCTGTCGAACGTCGTGTTCATGGGCATGGGTGAGCCGCTCGCGAACTACAAGCGCGTGGTCGCGGCGGTGCGGCGCATCACCTCACCCGCACCCGAAGGTCTCGGTCTGTCACAGCGCTCGGTCACCGTTTCCACCGTCGGGCTCGCACCGGCCATCCGCCGCCTCGCCGACGAAGGACTCAGCGTCACCCTCGCGGTGTCACTGCACACCCCGGACGACGAACTGCGCGACACCCTCGTTCCGGTCAACAACCGGTGGTCGGTCGCCGAGGTCCTCGAGGCCGCGCGGTACTACGCCGACAAGACCGGCCGTCGCGTCTCGATCGAGTACGCCCTCATCCGCGACGTCAACGACCAGCCGTGGCGCGCCGACATGCTCGGCAAGAAGCTCCACAAGGCTCTCGGGTCGCTCGTGCACGTGAACCTGATCCCGCTCAACCCCACGCCGGGCAGCGAGTGGGACGCCAGCCCGAAGGATGTCGAGCGCGAGTTCGTGCGGCGCGTGCAGGCCCAGGGTGTGTCGTGCACCGTGCGCGACACCCGCGGCCAGGAGATCGCCGCGGCCTGCGGTCAGCTCGCCGCCGAAGGCTGAGCGGACAGACGCGACAGCCGAGCTGAGCCGACCCCCGGCAGACACGGAGGGCCCGTCCGGAGAATTCCGGACGGGCCCTCTGTCGGTGGACCCAGCGCAGTCGATGGACCTAGCGCAACCGGCGGCGACGCACCGCGTCGCGCGCGACGATGAAGATCAGCAGAGCCGCCGAACCGATGAGGTACAGGCTCTCGACGTGGCCTTCGTGGTTGCCGATCAGCATCAGCAGCAGGAACACCGCCGCGATCACGGCCATGACGCGGAAGAACTTGGGGGCTTCCCCGCTCCAACCCCACTCGGCGGACGGCACTTCCGCCGCCACATCACCACGAGTGGACTGCAACTCGGTACCGGCCACGGTTTCCTCCTGCTCACCAGATGCTGCTGTTGCTGCTTATCGTGACATACGACCCCGCGTCGTACGAAGCGGGGCATGCGTGTGGCGCCTGTCGAGGGGTGGACACCGGCCGGTTCAGGAACTGTTCAGGTGCGTGGGGAACAATGCTCGCGTGGCCGACACTCGATCTTCTTCCCGCACCCGGGTGCTCCTGCTGGGCAGTACCGGTTCCATCGGTACCCAGGCACTCGACGTGATCGCCGCCAATCCCGACGACTTCGAAGTCGTCGGTCTCGCCGCGGGCGGAGGCAAGACGGATCTGCTCGCCGAGCAGATCCGTGCGACCGGCGTCCGCGAGGTCGCCGTCGCCGACCCCGATGCCGCCGCACGTCTCGACCTGCCGGTCCGGAGCGGATCGACCGCCGTCACCGAACTCGTCCGCGACGTCGAGGCGGACGTCGTGCTCAACGCCCTCGTCGGATCCCTCGGTCTCGAACCGACCCTCGCAGCGCTCGGCACCGGCGCGCGACTCGCGTTGGCGAACAAGGAGTCGCTGGTCGCGGGTGGGTCGCTCGTCACGAAGGCGGCGGCGCCGGGCCAGATCGTGCCCGTCGATTCGGAGCATTCCGCGCTCGCGCAGTGCCTGCGCGGTGGCACCGGTGACGAGGTGGCGCGTCTCGTGCTCACCGCCTCGGGCGGCCCGTTCCGGGGTTGGACCGCCGACCGCCTCGAATCGGTGACACCCGAGCAGGCCGGCGCCCACCCCACCTGGTCGATGGGGCCGATGAACACCCTCAACTCGGCGACCCTCGTCAACAAGGGACTCGAACTCATCGAGACCCACCTGCTCTTCGGTGTGGACTACGACCGGATCGATGTGACGGTGCACCCGCAGTCGATCGTGCACTCGATGGTCACCTTCGTCGACGGGTCGACCCTGGCCCAGGCGTCGCCGCCGTCGATGAAGCTGCCGATCGCACTGGCTCTCGGCTGGCCGCACCGCGTTCCGCACGCCGCCCCGGCACTCGACTTCTCGACCGCGTCCACCTGGGAGTTCGAACCCCTCGACGACGACGTCTTCCCCGCGGTGCGGCTCGCACGCCAAGCGGGCGTGGGCGGCGGATGCCTCACCGCCGTCTACAACGCGGCCAACGAGGTCGCCGCCGAGGCGTTCCTCGCTGGGACGCTGTCGTTCCCGCGGATCGTTCGGACGGTCGAGGCCGTGCTGAACGACGCACACGAGTGGTCCGCCGAACCCAGTACCGTGGACGACGTGCTCGCCGCCGACGGCTGGGCCCGCGACCGGGCGCGCACACTCGTATAGGAGGATCGGCCACTCATGATGTTCGCACTGGGCGTGGTGGTGTTCGCCCTCGGCATCGCCATCTCCATCGCCCTGCACGAGGCCGGCCACATGTGGACCGCGCAGAAACTGGGCATGAAGGTCCGGCGCTACTACATCGGGTTCGGTCCCCGTGTGTTCGCCTTCCGTCGCGGTGAGACCGAATACGGCCTCAAAGCGGTTCCGGCCGGCGGGTTCTGCGATATCGCCGGCATGACGGCCCTGGACGAACTCGCGCCCGACGAGGTCGAGCGCGCGATGTACAAGCAGAAGACGTGGAAGCGCCTCGTCGTGATGTCGGGCGGCATCGCGATGAACTTCCTGCTCGGCATCGTGCTCATCTACGGCCTCGCCGCCAGTGCGGGGCTGCCCAACACCGACAACCGCGCGGTGGTCGGCACCGTCGGCTGTGCTGCGCCGACCCAGGACGGTCCGCCCGACTACACCCCGGCCGACTGCTCGGGCCCCGGTCCGGCCGAGCAGGCCGGTATCGAACCCGGCGATGTGATCGTCGCCGTGGACGGGCAGTCCGTCGAGACCTTCGGCGACCTCGTCCGGGCCACGCAGCCGCTGTCCGGCACCGTGCCGTTCACCGTCGAGCGCGGCGACGAGACCCTCACCGTGCCGGTCACGGTGCAGCAGGTCCAGCGCTGGGTCTACGAGAGCGAATCGCCCGACGCCGAACCCGTCTCCCGCACCGTCGGTGCGATCGGTGTCGGTGGAGAGCCGGGAATCATCGAGTACACGCCGCTCTCGGCGATCCCCGCGACCTTCGAGTTCACCGGCTACCTCGCGGTCCGCACGGCCGAGGCGCTGGTGAGCCTGCCGAGCAAGGTCGCCGACCTGTGGACGGCCGTCACCGGGGGAGAGCGCGCGGTCGACACCCCGGTCAGCGTCGTCGGCGCCAGCGTCATCGGCGGTCAGTTCGCCGAGCGCGGCATCTGGGAATCGTTCGTGTTGTTGCTCGCACAGCTGAACTTCTTCCTCGGTGCGTTCAACCTCCTCCCGCTGCTGCCGCTCGACGGCGGCCACATGGCCGTCGCGATCTACGAGAAGGCCCGCAACTGGCTGCGCGGCCTGCGCGGACTGCCGGTCGGCCCGCCCGTGGACTACATGAAACTGCTGCCGTTGACCTATGTGGCGGTGGTCATCGGTGGCGCCTACATGGTGCTCACCCTCACAGCAGACATCGTCAACCCCATCAAGCTGTTCTGATCTGCGCCGGTAGACTTGCCGAGTAGCGACGAAAGAAGGCGAACTGTGACCAGCCCCGTCGGATTGGGCATGCCCGAAATTCCTGCGGTCCTCGCACCCCGACGCAAGACCCGCCAACTCATGGTCGGAAATGTCGGCGTCGGCAGCGATCACCCGGTGTCCGTGCAGTCGATGACCACCACGAAGACGCACGACGTGAACGCCACCCTCCAGCAGATCGCGGAGCTCACAGCGTCCGGCTGCGACATCGTGCGTGTCGCGTGCCCGCGTCAGGAGGACGCCGACGCGCTCCCGATCATCGCGAAGAAGAGCAAGATCCCGGTGATCGCCGACATCCACTTCCAGCCGCGGTACATCTTCGCCGCGATCGACGCCGGCTGCGCGGCCGTGCGCGTCAACCCCGGCAACATCAAGGAATTCGACGGTCGCGTCAAGGAGGTCGCCAAGGCGGCCGGAGACGCCGGGATTCCCATCCGCATCGGCGTCAACGCCGGCTCGCTCGATCCCCGCCTCCTCGCCAAGTACGGCAAGGCCACCCCGGAGGCGCTCGTCGAGTCCGCGCTGTGGGAGGCGAGCCTGTTCGAGGAACACGGCTTCGGCGACATCAAGATCTCCGTCAAGCACAACGACCCCGTCGTGATGGTCGAGGCCTACCGCCAGCTCGCCGCGCAGTGCGACTACCCGCTGCACCTCGGTGTGACCGAGGCCGGCCCCGCCTTCCAGGGCACCATCAAGTCGGCCGTCGCCTTCGGTGCGTTGCTCAGCGAGGGCATCGGCGACACCATCCGCGTGTCGCTGTCGGCGCCGCCCGCCGAGGAGATCAAGGTCGGCACCCAGATCCTGCAGTCGCTGAACCTGCGTCCCCGCAAGCTCGAGATCGTCTCCTGCCCGTCCTGCGGCCGCGCCCAGGTGGACGTCTACTCTCTCGCCAACGAGGTCACCGCCGGCCTCGAGGGCATGGAGGTGCCGCTGCGGGTCGCGGTGATGGGTTGCG
>Ga0180217_1004966_pt1 | contig 10269 bp, 8 predicted proteins | sample eDN3rd37CBELigOP_FD_128521 | JGI IMG/M metagenome (GOLD analysis project Ga0180217, IMG submission 128521) | Enriched Organic Plus compost microbial communities from Emeryville, California, USA - eDNA 3rd pass 37_C BE-Lig OP (version 2) (version 2) ... | reverse complement strand
GCTACTCGAATCGAAGTGTCGCCGCACGTCAAACCTGGTGGTCATCGGCGGCGGAGTGCTGCAGGACATCGGGTGCTTTATCGCGTCGGTGCTGATGCGCGGCGTCCGCTGGACGCTCATTCCAACTACTTTGCTGGCGCAGTGCGATAGCTGCATCGGCAGCAAAAGTTCGCTGAATATCAATCGGTTCAAAAATCAGCTTGGGACGTTCTACGCCCCGCACGAAGTGCGGCTGGCGTTCGATTTTCTCAAGACGCTGACGACTGAAGAGCTGCGCAGCGGCCTGGGTGAAGCGATCAAGCTGCACCTGATCGAGGGGCAGGAAGCGGCCGATCGGCTGCGCGCGACGATGGCCAATACCGCGCCGCAGGATCTGCCGCTGCCGACGATCATTTGGGATTCGCTGCGGATCAAAAAGCGATTCATCGAAGAGGATGAGTTCGATCTGGGCGTCCGCAACCTGCTGAACTATGGCCACACCTTCGCTCACGCGTTCGAATCGGCCACACAATATGCGATTCCGCACGGAATCGCCGTGATCATGGGCATTGCGTGCGCGACCTATTTTTCCGAGCAGCTCAAGCTGGCGCCGCCGGGATCGTTTGACGACATTCGCGCGTGGACCAGGCCGTTTTACGCCGATTATCTGGCTCCGCTGATGCAGGTGGACGTCGCCACCATCCTGAGCGGAATGAAACAAGACAAAAAGAACCAAGGCGATCAAGTGATGTTTGTACTTACGCGGGGTCCCGGTATGATGTCGAAACTTGGACTGGAAGCCCAAGCAGTACCAGCGTTGCTGACTAGCTGCCTTGAAGCGTTGTAAACAGATCGTAATTCGAATGGAGTCGAATCGATGATCGCGGGTGACATCTTTGAAGATCTGTTCGTGCTCGAAATGACGAACAATCACCTCGGCCGCCTTGAACGGGGGCTCGAGATTGTTCGGCAACACGCTCGGGTCGTCCGCGCGAACAAGATTCGTGCAGCCATTAAGCTCCAGTTCCGGGACGTCGACAGCTTCATCCACAGCGAGTTCAAGGGTCGCACCGACATTCGCTACATTCGGCGCATCACCGAAACGCAGATGTCGAAGGACGACTATGCGAAGCTGGTCGACGCCATTCGCGCCGCCGGCTGCATCCCGATGGCGACGCCGTTCGACGAGAAGTCGGTTGACTGGTGCGTCGACTTCGACATGCCGATCATCAAGGTCGCCAGCGCCGACGCCACCGACTGGCAACTGCTCGAAAAAATCGCCAAGACCCGCAAGCCGGTGATCGTTTCGGTCGGCGGCACGTCGACTCGCGATATCGACGCGATGGTGTCGTTCTTCGAAGAACGCAACATTCCGCTGGCAATCAATCATTGCGTCGCCGTCTATCCGCACAGCGCCGCTGAGTGCCAACTGAACCAGATCGATTTCCTCCGCGATCGTTTCCCGGGACACGTCATCGGTTTCTCGAGCCACGAGAACACCGATTGGGTCCACTCGATGACCATCTCGTACGCCAAGGGCGCCCGGACGTTCGAGCGGCACATCGACATCGACACCGATGGCGTGCAGATTGCCGAATACTCGTCGCTGCCGCACGAAATGGACATCTGGTTCAAGGCGTTCCGCACCGCCCAGGAATACTGCGGCGCCCCCGGCCATCGCCGCGTGAAGCCGCAGCAGAAGGAAACCGACTTCCTCGACAACTACATCCGCGGCGCCTACGCGAAGCGCGATCTGCCGGCTGGCCACGTGCTGACCGACGAGGACGTTCATCTCGCCATTCCGCTGCGGAAGGGACAAATCTCCTGCCGCGAATTCGTGCAGGGGGAAATCCTGACCACTCCTTGCAAGCAGGGCGAGCCGATCCGCATCGACATGATCGAGAGCAGCTACTCCAACAATCCGGAGCTGCGCAAGGCCATCTACAACCGCGGCTACGACGACGGCGTCGAGTGCCCGCCGGCTGCCGCTCCGCTTCGCCGCGTTGCCTAGCACTTCAAAACGCCCTGGGCGCAAGTCGCTCGCACAAGCCGATGCTCGACGAGCATCGGCAGGTCAGGAGAGAGGTGATGATAGCCGGCCAAGGCGCCTCAATCGCGCGAACGTTGCAGTCAGCAGCCGCGCAGGCGCGCTCGGGGCCGGTCGCCGGATACGTCATCTACACCTGCTCCTACACGCCGAATTCGGCAGGCATCGGTTGCCTCTATCGGCTGTGCGACGAACTGAATCGCCTCGGCTATCCGTCGTACATGACAGGTGGCCTCGAAACGGCGCCCCACCTGAACGCTCCGCTCGTCACGACGGAAGCAGCCAGGCAGCTTTGCTCGTCCGGCTATATCGCCATCTACCCGGAAACGATTCCCGGCAACCCGCTGGAAGCCCGCTGCGTCGTGCGGTGGGTGCTCAATCGTCCCGGTCTGCTCGGCGGCGACGAAGTCTACGACGATTCCGAGCTGGTCTATTACTACTCGGAAGCGTTTCTCCCCTACGTTCAGAATCGCATCGCCGGCAAGCTCTACATGCCGACGATCGACGAGCAAATTTTCTACTGCGACGACAACGATCTGTCACGCCGCAGCCTCGAATGCTTCTACATCGGCAAGTCGCAGTGGCAGGACGGCTTGATCGACCGCGATCGCGTCTTTGAAATCACGCGAGAAACGCCGGCCAAACGCGAACTCGGCAAGTTGTTCCGCGCGTCGCGCGTGCTTTATTGCTTCGACAATAGCACGATCCTCATTTATGAGGCGCTCCTCTGCGGCTGCCCGGTCGTGGTCATTCCCGACGGCACCCAGTCGAAGGCGGATTACGCGCAACTGGAGCTTGGCATCGACGGGATTGCCTGGGGGCTCGAAGAGGCGAGCGACAAGCCGGTCGATGTCGAGGGGCTCCGCGCTCGCTACCGCAAGGTGGAAGAACAATTCGAGCAGCAACTTGTGGCGATGATCGAGCATTCGCAGCAAACGGCCGTCCAGCGGAGCGCAATCACGCTCGTGAGGCCGCCCGCGCCGAGCCTTGGCAAGCGAATTTGGACTCGCTGCAGAACTACCTGGGCCGCCACGCGCAATGCCGGCAAAACGGTCGAACGCACCATTCGCCGGGGCCGCAAACGCCTCATGCGGCGGCTGCTCGGCGATCGAACCGGCAAGCCCTTGCCCTGGGAAGAAGCGGAACACTTCTTCTGCGAAGAAACTGATCTTTCCAAGCGCAGCCTGGAATGCTTCTATCTGGGGCAGGCGGAAGGTTTCGACGGCTCGCTCGAGCGAGACCGCGTGTTTGAGATCACGCCGGATATGTCCGGCGCACAACTTGGCAAGCTGCTCCGCGCAAGCCGCGTCCTGTACACGACCGAGCGCGAGACGCTGCTCATCCGCAGGGCCCAAAGTTGTGGCTGTCAGGTTGAACTGTTGCGGGGAAATAGCCCGATGCGCGCGCGACGGCGAAAAACGTTGCAGCGTGCGGAAGCACGATGAACACCGTTCCCATGGACTGATTGGCGTCTCCCCCTGAAGTTTCGCTCGCAACCGGTTTTCACAAAGTCCCACCACCATGGCACACACCAAGACGCTCACCATTCTGATCCCCGTCTACAATGGTGAAAAAGACATTCGTGGGCTTTTGGAATGTTTCACCGCCTACAGCAACGGGCCGGGGGGCGAAGAGTTTCTGCGGGACTGCGAACTCCTGGTCGTCAACAACCGGTCCGAGGACGGAACGCTCGAAACGGTCGAGTCGTTCCAAGACCGGATCGCGAATCTGCGCATCGTAACGCCTGATACGCACATGCCGTCGGCCGAAGAGAACGTGTTCCGATCGTTCTCGCTCGCGCAAGGCGAGTTCACTTGGGTGCTTGGTTGCGACGACATCGTTCGCTTCGAGGCGTTTCCGGAAGTCTTGCAGGTCGCTCGCGAAGGGCGCTACGACCTGGCCGTGTTCAATTTCATGTCGTGCGACGGCAATGGTCGCATCGGCTCGGTCTGCAATTTCCGGATGAAAGAGCGCGTGTATGAAGGAGACGTGCTCAGCCTGACCCAGCGAGTCGGCTATTGGTGGCTGATCGCCGGTTTTTCCGGCCAGATTGTCCGGACGTCGCGGGTCGCCAACTACAATCACGCGGCGCTCGTCCGACTGACGTCCCCCATCTATTCCCACGTCACCGCCTACATCGAATGCCTCGCAGGGCGTCCGGCGGCAATCGTGAACATTCAGAACGTCATCTATCGCATCGTCGACAACGACGTTCCGCACTGGAAGCGCGCCGCCGCCCGGGTGGGCGTGTTCGACGAGTACTTCTGGACGCTCGGCTATGTGCGTCAGATCGCGTATCTCGAACGCAAGGGAATTGTCGGCCGGGATTACCTGGTGCGAATGATCGAGACCAACCGCGAGTTCCTGTTCCGTCCGACGCGCGTCATCTTCGAAAAGCTGCTCAATCAACTGAGCATCATGAACTCGAAGTGCGAACCGCGCAACCGGATGTCGCGCGAGGAATTCGAGGAACTTGTGACGTACTTCGAAGACCGGGATCTCCTGTCGCGCCCGTACATGGCGTCGGTGCGCAAAATCTTCGACGCGATCGAAAAGGGTCAGCAGGTTCGCCAGGCGGAGTTCGATACGGCGCAGTGGCAATTGAATTGCTATCTGTCGTCGTACCTGCTGGCGCCGAACTTTGCCGCCGTGGAGGCGGACTACGAGATTTACCAACTCGGCGGCCGATTCTATGCGGTCCACCGGCTGTTTCAGGGAGCGCTCATCGAGCGAATTCGTTATCTCGACGATGTCGAATTCGCTCCGATCGTTCTCGAAGCCGCCAGCCGAGAGGAAATGTCGAAACGGATTCGAGAAGACGGCATTGGAATGAACATCGACGGGCTCTGCCCCTCGGCGATGGCCTACTGCTCGCGCCCGCGAGAAACGGGCGCGCTCGCCTGGCATCCCACGATCCCGCCGCGATCCATGAGTGATTCGGAATTCGGCAAGACGCTGAGCCCCACACAAGCCGCGCTCCACGGCGCTCAAGCGGAGCTTCGCAACGCCTATCGGCGTTCGAACCCGTTTCTTACCCGCGTCGCCGCCTGGGTAACCGCGCAGCACATCAAGATTACGCGTTGGCTGTTGAAGCGTCGCGGAACCGTCCCCAGCCATTGCTAATTTGCCCGACGGCGGTCCTCCGTTTATCTCTGGTTCAGGACCATTCGCCCCGTCGCGCCCACGAAGCTGCTGCGCCGCCTAAAGCGAGTCGCAGCATGGACTATTTACGACACCTTTCGATTACTAGCAGCCGCATGCTAGCAATGCCAGCACGCTCGTGGACTCGGTGCTAAACAGGACCTCGGGAAGCGGTATCACTGGCCAACTGCGAGCATCGGTGACGATAACGGACTAGGCGTAGCAATCGTCCGTTCGTCCCCCAACGACCGAAGCCGTGCTCAAGAATTGCGTCTTTATCCATGTCCCGCGCACCGGCGGTTCGTCGATCTGGCATAGCCTGGTCGCGCTCGCCGGCCGTAACCGCGGAATCTGCGATATTTACCACCAGACGCGCGCGACGTTCGGCTCTCCAATTCGCGGTGGGGAGATCGTTGACGCGGTGCGGCAGAAGGTCGGCGACCTGCCCTGCCTCTTCCATCACCACACGTCCGAGCCGATCTGCGATCACTTCGCGCCGGAAGAGTCGGTCTTCGCCACGGTGCTGCGCGATCCGGTCGACCGCTTTGCGTCCGAGGTGATCCACAGCCGCAACTTTCTGCGGACTTGCGGCGATCCGAAATTTGTCGCCTTTCACGAGCGGCACTGGGGCCGGCAGTACGTTCGCGCTCTGCTGAGCGACGATCTGACGCCGCGGGAATTGCTCAATGCCGCAATGGCATCGACCTTCCTCCACAACTACTACACCAAGTATTTTTCGAACCTGCTCGGTTTTCGCGCTGCGATCGCTGATACGGAAACCATCACCTCGGGCGAGTACCTATCGCGGCTGGCCGAGGCGATCCGTTCCCGGATCGCGGTGATCACGCGGTTTGAGGATTTGCAAACCGCCTACTCGAAAATCGTGGTCGCCTTCGCACTCGGCAGCGGCGACGAACGACTGGAACGAACCATCAACGCTTCCGCCGTGAAGCGTGAGGAGATCAAAGCGGAACGCGCACATTATCGTCGCCTGTTTCGCGCCGACTACGCCTTGATGGAGATGCTTTGCCCGAGCGAAGCCTCGCCCGAAGCTACCACGGAATCAATCCCCAGTGGCGTTGCGGCGTGAGTTACAAGGCCGCAGTAACGACCGCCGTACACCGATCGAGACGAGACCTGCATGATGTCCGAAAAACTGCTGACCATCCTGATCCCTGTCTACAACGGCGAGAAGTTCATCGGCAGTCTTCTCGACACGTTCGAAGCGTATTCGCTTTCGGCGGACGGGGCGGCATTTCTCGAATCGTGTGAGATTCTGGTCATCAACAATCGCTCCGAGGACGCGACGCTCGAAATCGCCCGGTCGTTCGAAGGCCGGCTGCGGAATCTGCGCGTCATTACGCCCAAGGACCACGTTCCCAGCGCCGAGGAAAACGTCTTTCGCTCGTTCCACCTGGCCAAGGGGGAATACACCTGGGTGCTCGGCGTCGACGACATCGTGCGCTTCGAGGCGTTTCCCGATGTGCTCGAAGTCGCCCGCGACGGGAAGTACGACATCGCGATTTTCAACTTCATGCAGAGCGATCAGAACGGCCGGTTCGAAACCGCCTGCAACTTCTTCATGCAGAACCGGCAATACGAAGCCGATCTGGTCAGCCTGACGCAGCGAGTCGGTTTCTGGTGGCTGATCGCCGGCTTCTCGGGACAGATCGTGCGGACGCGGCGCGTCGTGCATTACGATCACAACGCGCTGGTCGAGAAGACGTCGCCGATTTACTCGCACGTAACCGCCTATCTGGAGTGTCTCGCAGGCCGCCCGGCGGCGATCCTGAACATCCAGAACGTGATCTATCGCCTGAGCGACAACGACATCGACCACTGGCGCCGGGCTGCGATGCGCCTGGGCGTGTTCGACGAGTATTTCTGGACGCTCGGCTATGTGCGGCAGATCGCCTACCTCGAGCGCAAGGGAATCGTGCCGCGCGATTACCTCACTCGGATGCTCGAGACGAATCGTAACAGCGTCTTCCGTCCGACGGCTGTGATCTACGACAAGCTGCTCAGCCAATTGATCACGATGGCCGGCGAGCACGAGCCGCGCAATCGTATGAGCCGGGCCCAGTTCGAAGAACTGGTCACGTTCCTCGAAAAACGCGACCTGCTGGCCCGTCCATTCCTGTCGGCGGCCCGCGAGCTGTTCGACATGCTCGAAAGCGGAACGCCGATCGTCGCCGGCACAATCGAAATCGCTCGCTGGCGTCTGCAATGCTACCAGTCGAGCTTCCCGCTGGCCGCCAATTGCGTCGGCGTCGATGGCGACTACGAGATCTACGAGTTGTGCGGCAAGTTGCTGGCGGTACACCGGCTGTTCCGCGGCGCCCTGCTCGATCGGGTGCGCTACCTCGACCACACGGGCTGGTCGCCGGTCGTTTTCGAAGGAAAGTCTCGCGGCGAGATCGCCCGGCAGATCGCCGAGAGCGGTTTGGGAATGGACTTCGAGGGGCTGCCCGCCTCGGTGATACGATACTGCTCCATTCCGCTCGACCACGGCGTGCACGCATGGAACGCGAGCGCTCCGCCAAAGCCGGCAATTCCAGTTCCGCCGCCGGCTGCGGTAGCTCCAGCGCCTCCCCCGCCGGCGCCTGTCGCCGCTGTGGAACCAGCTCCTGCTCCACCGGCGCCCGCGCCGCAACCTGCTCCCGAGCCGGAACAGGCCGACGTGCTTCGCATCGCCCAATGGCAGTTGCGCGACACATATAAGAACCGCAACGGCTATCCGTTGCGGGTTTCAGCCTGGGTCACCAATCACAGCATGAAAGTGACCCGCTGGCTGGCCAGGTCGCGCCGCGGCGAGCACGGCGGCGACTCGAAACGAGCCGCTTAGTTCCGCGGCAGGCTTCACCTGCGGCCAGGTTCCATCGCCGCTCGCGCCGTTCCTAAGCGGAGGCTCGTTCCGCCGAACGAATGCCTGCGCCCCCGAGCGGAGAGCGGACAACTGCTCTAGAACGGCTTCATGATCTCGCCGTCCGCTCGGTTGCCGAGTTGACGGAGGACGTCGGGCTCGGTTTGAGACGAGAGGAACCGTACCGAACCGTCGGCAAACGCCATGTTGGCGCCGCCGGGGTGGTAGCTGCCGAAACCGCCGACAAAGAGCGAGTCCGGCTGATTCTTTTCCCCAGCCTTCGCCCCTGCCTGGACCGGCAGATAAGCGGCGGGCATCTCAATCATGCTCGTGTTGCGAAGCGTGGCCCGCGTGCCCGACACCCAGCCGAGGTTGTCTTTGCCGATCAGCGCTTCGCCGCACAAGATCGTGGCGCTGCTGCCGTCGTAAATGTCCGAATAGCGGATATGGCTATTCAGGAAGAGCAAGCCGTGGTTGTCGACATCGATCGGCGCTTCCACATCGTGATGACAACCGACGTAGCTGCTGCTCGCGGGCGACGTCACATCGCGCACATCGATCCGCGGATCGGAGGGACAATGGAGCGTGCGAATCTGGGCGGTGCGCACCTTCATATTCTCTGGAGCGTAAGCCCCTGCATCGATATTGAACTCGCGCGCCAGCGCGTTCTGCTCCATATAGGGAAGCAGCCTTACGATCCAACTGACATGCTGTCCTTTGGGCTCGTTGCGAATGGGCCCTTCCTCACTGGTGACGCCCGCCGGCAATGCTTCAAAGTGGAATTCAAAATTGTGACTGGCCAGCCCTAGTTGGCTGAGGTTATTCAGGCAGGTCGTTCGCCGGGCCGCTTCGCGCGCCGCCTGCACCGCAGGCAAAAGCAGCGCGATCAGCACTCCGATAATGGCGATCACGACGAGCAGCTCGACCAGCGTAAAGCCGCGAGCCGTTTGATTGGTCCTGCGGCCTAAACCGAGTTGGAATCGAACGAACATGGGCTTATTTCTCCTCAGTGCTGGTTGCTTCGTTTTTGAGTTCGATGGTGCGCGACCGCCGCACCGAGTGTTCTGAACCGATGGGATACTCCGCCACGATATGAAGACGCGCCGCCGAGCCGTTTTCGTCTGCGACGGGCTCGATCTTCACCTCGCCGTCCCCTTGGCCCAGCAAGTCGGCCGCCGGCACACGCCAGGTCTCGCCCGAGTATTCGGCGTCGCGGGCAGCTCGGTGCGCCGCCCGCTCGATGCCGGCCTGCAGCAGCAGTTCGCATTGCCGGCGGTCACGCTCCAAGTGAAGCTGACGCCCTGAGCGCACGACGCTCAGCAGCATTTGGCCGAGCATCGTCGTGACGATCAGCAGGCAGACGAGCGCAGCCACCAGAACGACGCCGCGTTGCCGCCGCGTCCTCGCTCCGAGTCGCTTGCGATGGTTGATCTGCCGCTTCATGGCGAATCCTCCGCAACGCTTTCAGCAACCAGGCGGGCGTTCTTGCCCAACACGGCCGTCGCTTCGAGATGCATCGGCGTGATGAAGAGCGGCGACGCCTGATCGATTTTTCCCGGCTCGAATTCGACAGATCGACTTTCGAGCGAGAGCGTGAGCAATCCTGGGGCTCGCTCGTCGATCCGCACTTGTAGCTCCTCGGGAAGGACGAACTGTTCCCTGGCGGGCGTCGCTTGCTTACGGACGACCTGGCGCTCGAGGATCGGTCCCTCTTGCCGATAGACGACTTCGTCGGCGCCAACGGCCAACTGCAGGAGCGTGGCTGGGTCGGCCACGTCCAGCCGACGGGCCGCATCTTGAACGTCGCGGCGGAACGTGGCTGAGAGTCGTTGCGCGCTCCGCTCGGCAGCAATCGCCGCCGCGGTGCGCGATTGAACCGACAAGATTCGGTGAATCAGCTCGGCGCTAAGCGTCAGCACGACGACACAGGCCGACATGACGACCATCAACTCGACGAGCGTCGTCCCGCGGCGTTTCATGGCTGGTCTCCTGCGCTTGAGCTTGCGGCGCTGGCTGCGGAGAAGGGCGTGATCCAGGCGACCAGCGTTACCGGCGCCTTGTCGCGCTGCGGCTCGTCCCATGCAAGTCGCAGCGTTAACCGGCGTGACGGTTCGCCCGCGTCGAGGTCGGCTTCGATTTTTGCGCCCGGCAGGCGGCGACCAGCGAACTCGGTCGGCTTCAGGTTCTGGATCGCCGCTTCCAGCTCGGCCTCCGGTAGCGTCGAAAGGGTCTCGATCTG
>Ga0180217_1004957_pt1 | contig 10280 bp, 7 predicted proteins | sample eDN3rd37CBELigOP_FD_128521 | JGI IMG/M metagenome (GOLD analysis project Ga0180217, IMG submission 128521) | Enriched Organic Plus compost microbial communities from Emeryville, California, USA - eDNA 3rd pass 37_C BE-Lig OP (version 2) (version 2) ... | reverse complement strand
TCACGCTCAAGGAGTTTGACAACGCGCTGGAGGTCGAGGAGGACGGCCAAACGTTTGCCGAGAACGCCCGCAAGAAAGCCGCCGAGCAGGCCGTACACCTGGGCCACTGGGTGCTGGCCGAGGACAGTGGGCTGTGCGTGGACGCCCTGGATGGCCGGCCGGGCGTGTACTCGGCACGTTTTGCGGGGCCGGGCGCCACCGACGAAGACAACAACCGGCTCCTGCTGGAGCAGTTGGCCAACGTGCCGCTGGAGCGGCGCGGAGCCCATTACGTGTGCTACGCGGCCCTGGCTGACCCGCAGGGCGAAATCCGAGCCGAGGCCCAAGGCACCTGCCACGGCCGGATTGTGTTCGCGCCGCGCGGCTCGGGCGGCTTCGGCTACGATCCGCTGTTTGAGATTCCCGAGTATCACGAAACCTTTGGGCAGCTTGGCCCCGCGGTCAAACGGGCTTTGAGCCACCGCGGCCGGGCGATGCGGCAAATGATCGAACCGTTGCAGCGGCTCATCGCCAGCGGCAATTGGCGGTAAAGACGGGGGGATGCCCTGCCTGCTTGCCCAACCGCTTCGCCGCGCCAACTATCGCTGGGCTTCCGAGCCCTGCGCATAATGGAATGAACAAGTTCGCGGGACGATCACCCGCGAACATCGCACAGGATGCAGGAGCAGCGAAGTGGCGCGCACACCTTGGTATGCAACAGCGGCGCTGGCGGGGATCGGGGTTGCGCTGCTGACCGTCGGCTGCAAAGAAAGTGCGCCCCCCTCCCCTGCCCCGGCGGCGAACCATCCATCCGCAGCAGACACCGCGAAGCCGCGATCTGCCCCCGCGCCGGCGAAGGCCGCCCCGCGTTCGCAGCAGGCGACCGGCGACGACCTGCCCGACTTCCCGCCGCCCAAGGCCGCGCAAAGTTCCTCCGCGAGCATGAGCGGCGAGCCATCGTTCCCGCCGCCCAAGTTTGATCCCGAGACGACCGATCCCGCCCTGCGTGGACGGCCGATTGATCCCGGTGCCCCGCTGGCTGATCTGATGCAGCAGGCTCAGCGCGAGGGCCTGGTCGACAGCGAAGGCAATCTCAAGATTCCACCCGCCCGCGAGATCGACGCCGCCAAGGCAGCCGCGGCCGGCATCCGCGAGTTGCGCGGAACGTACGTGCGGATTTACACCGATCTGCCGGCCAGCGACGAGTTGGATCGCTTGCCGGCGGTGTTCGATGCCGTGTACCCGCAGTGGTGCGATTACTTCGGCGTACCTCGCGAGAGCAACCCGCCCTGGCGTGCCAACGCCTTCATCATGCAGAACAAGGAGCGGTTCAAAGCCGCAGGGCTATTGCCCGATTATCTGCCCGAGTTTGAAAACGGCTTTGCCGAAGGGCACGAGCTCTACATTGTCGAACAGCCCACGGAGTATTACCGCCGCCATCTGCTGCTGCACGAAGGCACGCATAGTTTCATGTTGACGCGGCTCAGCGGCAGCTTTCCCACCTGGTACTTTGAAGGCATGGCCGAGCTGTTCGGCACGCATCGCGTGGATGAAGGCCCCAGCGGCCTGACCGTGCAAACGCGATACATGCCGCGCGGCCGTGACGAAGTGCCTTTTTGGGGCCGGACCAAGCTGGTGGCCGATGCTTATCGCGAAGGCCGGGCACGCAATCTGAATGGCGTGTTTGCCATCCAGCCCAGCCGCAACATGGGCAACGAGGAGTACGCCTGGAGTTGGGCGGCGTGCTACTTCTTCGATACCCACCCCGCGTACCGCGACCGGTTCCGCACGCTGTTCAAGCTGCCTGCCCGCGGCGATTTCATGGAAGAGCTGCAAAAGCTCTACGAAGCGGACAGCGATCCGATCATCACACAGTGGCAGGTATTCGTCGCCGGGCTCGATTACGGCTATGACCTGGAACGGGCCGCCATTCGTCTTGAGCCCGGCCAACCGCTGCCAACCGGTGGCGCGACCGCGACGGTTGCCGCCGACCGCGGCTGGCAGAGCACCGGCATCCGCCTGCAAGCAGGCCGCAGCTATCAGATCGCGGCGACCGGGCGTTACCGCGTGGCCAACGAAGCCAAGCCCTGGTACAGCGAACCCGACGGTGTCACGATCCGCTACCACGACGGCCTGCCGCTTGGCACGCTGCTGGTCGCCGTGCAGCCCGACCACGTAGGCAGCGGGGTTACGCCCTTGATCAAGCCGCTGGCAGTTGGTTCCGCTGGCACGCTCACGCCTGAGCAAGACGGCACGCTGTACGTGAAGATCAACGAAGCAACCTCCGGTCTGGCTGATAACGAGGGCAGCGTGCGCGTGACGGTGAAGGAAGGCAAATAAGCGGCGACTAGCGCTTCAAGGTTGCATAGCTCTGCGGCTTCGAACACGGCTCGAAAAATGCCTTTCATTGCTAGACGCAGATAAGTCAGAGCATCTGAGCCGTGGATATGAAACGGCTGCCCACGTTCGACGAACGCATTCCCGAACAAGACGGGATCAGGCAATGTCTAAGTCGTCAATTGAGTGGACGGAAGCGACCTGGAACCCGGTGACGGGGTGCGACAAGATCAGCCCAGGGTGTAAGCATTGTTATGCCGAGAGAATGTCGCATCGGCTCAAGGCGATGGGGCAGGCGAACTATGTCAACGGCTTTGCGTTGACGCTCCAGCCTCACATGTTGGAGAAGCCGCTCGAATGGAAGAGGCCGCAGTTTATCTTCGTCAATTCCATGAGTGACCTGTTCCACGCCGACATTCCCGGCGATTACATCCGCCAGGTGTTCGACGTAATGCGTCGTGCGCATTGGCATCAGTTCCAGGTGCTGACGAAGCGGGCTGAACGTCTTGAAGAGTTGGGGGCCAATATGGATTGGCCGCCGAATGTGTGGATGGGCGTCAGCGTCGAAAGTCAAAAGTATGTCTACCGCATTGACCATTTACGGCGCACGAAAGCGCTCATCAAGTTTTTGTCACTTGAGCCGCTGCTCGGCCCCTTGCATGATCTCGACTTGAACGGGATTGATTGGGCGATTGCCGGCGGTGAGTCGGGGCCTGGAGCCCGCGCCATGGATGGAGACTGGGTGAAGGACATCCGGGATCAATGCGTCCGAGCAGGTGTACCTTTCTTCTTCAAGCAATGGGGCGGCGTCAACAAGAAGCGGACCGGACGGGTGCTTGAAGGGCGAACGTGGGACGAAATGCCTCGTCAGTTCACCCATCAACAGCAAGTAGCGTCCTCGGCAGCGGCGCATTGATGGCCGCGGCCATGCGCCCTTACCTGCCCGAGCCGCGACGTAGGCAGTTTGATCGTTGCCAGAGTTTCAGTCATCTGGCGTGAACCGTGGTTTCAGTCCGGCACGCGCTCACGCACTGGCGGCCAGGGCGTTCAGCAGCAGCCCCAGGTTCTTGGTCGCTTCCTCGCGTTCGATGCCGCGGTCGACCAGGTACTGCACAGCTCGATTGAAGGCTTCTTCACCGCGTGCGGCTTCTTCCGCCTCGTTGCCTTCGGCTGGAGCTTCCGCGCCTTCTTCCGCCGCTTGAGATGATCGCATATCGTCGATGAACTGTTCCACCGCCTGCTTGTAGCGCGGGTCCTGGAGCAGTTGTTCCAGTTGAGCTTGGGCAGCTGCCGCCTTCTTGCGCCGCTGGATCGTGTAAACCGTTCCGCCTCCGATCAGAACGCCCAGCAGGAACAAGCCAGGAGGATAGCTGTAGTTCCACGGCCGGCTGGGCGCGTGTCCCAGCAGTTTGATCATCTGCTCATCGGTGAGCGGCCAATAGGTGTCGTCGGCGGTAAGGCAGTAGGTGCCGCCCCAGGTCCAGATATCCAGGCCAAAGACGCCAAAGCCGCTGTAGAAGTAGCCCACCTTCAAAGGTTCCTTGGCTCCGGTCGCCTGCTGCAGTTCGATTCGGAATTGCGTTGGCACATCGGCCAGTTCTTCAATCGCGTCGCCGTGTGTGATGAAGACCAGTTTTCGGCGAGCCTCGGCTTGGGAAGGAGCAAGCAGCATCGCGGCGAAGAACAACGCGGTTGCCATGACAAGTGCAGCGCGTGACATACGGCACCTCGCGGCCGGCAGAATCAGGAAATAGAAAACGCGAGCAGCGCAAACCAAGATTGGGTTCGATGGCTGAACCCACAGACTTGCCAATTTCTGTAGCGAAGCCGGCTGGCTACGAGCTACAGAAAATCGGTCCCCAGATTCCAAGCCGGGCTGTGAAGATCGTCGGCAGAAGAGAGTATCAGACGCCCGGCCCAAGAACATGCCATCGCGCGACGCGGTAGCCACATGATACCGCCGCGGCCAGCGAGGCGACAACGATTTCTTGCCGGCGCCAAGACTGATAGAGAGCGCCGCCCGATCAGAACAGCTCGTCGATCGGATTGCCGAAAGGCAGCACGCTCAGCGGCCGGCCGAAGTTGTCCAGGTATTGGGCGTGCGTATCCACGCCCAGGTGACGATAGATGGTGGCCAGCACGTCTTGCGGTGTCTTGGGGTTTTCGAGCGGGAATGCGCCCTTGCTGTCCGACGCACCGACCACGCGGCCGCCTTGCACGCCGCCGCCAGCCAGTACCGCGCTGAACACGTTGGGATAGTGGTCGCGGCCCGCCTGCTTGTTCACCCGCGGCGTGCGGCCGAACTCGCCCCAGGCAACCACCAGCGTCTTTTCCAGCAGGCCGCGTTCGCGAAGGTCTTCGATCAGCGCCGGGAATGCCTGATCCCACCGCGGCAGGAAGCCTCGCCGCAGCGAGTCAAAGCCCAGCACGTGCGTATCCCACCAGCGGAGATCGACCGTGACCAGCCGCACGCCGGCTTCGACCAACCGCCGAGCCAACAGCATGCGTTGGCTCCAGGCTGGGGCGCCGCAGCGATCGGCCGCACCGGGATTGAAGGCCGGCATGAAACCGTACCGCTCGCGCACTTCGCGCGGCTCGGCATCGAGGTCAAACGCCTGCTTGGCCGCCGGCGACGAGAGCATGTTCCACGCTTGCTGCTGGAACTTGTCCATCGCTTCCATGTGGCCGCTGCGATCCAGTTCGGCCGAAAGCTGATCGAGCTCCCGGGCAAGCGAGCGGCGGTCGCCTAGCCGCTCCAGCGTGAGGCCGCTGGCCAGCGAAAAGTTGGGCAGCGTGAAGGGGCCTTCCTGGGCGGGATCGGCCACCGTTTCAAACGGCCGGTAGGCTACGCCCAGGTGCGCGGAACCGGTGCCTGGCACCATCCGCGGAATCATCACGTAGGCCGGCAGCTCCGGCCGCAAATGCTGCAATTGCTTGGCGGCGATCGAGCCGCAACTGGGCATCACGTTTTCGTCGGCGTTGCGGCCCGGCGGATAACCGGTGAAGCAGATCTGGTCGGCCGCGGAATGGCCGGCGTCGGTGTGGTGCAGGCTGCGGACGATCGACCAATGCTCCATCACCCGAGCCGAGTTGGGCAGCATGTCGCCGAGCTGGATGCCAGGCACCGTGGTCGAAATGGTGCCGAACTCGCCGCGGTAGTCGATGGGGGCCTCGGGCTTGGGGTCCCACATGTCGATGTGGCTGGGGCCGCCGCGCATCCAGAGGATGATCACGTTACGGTCGGCCGCCGCTGCATTGGTCGCCGGCGCAGCCTGGGCCTGGCATCGCAGCACGTCGGCCAGCGACAGCCCGGCGGCGCCCACCATGCCGATATGCAAGAAGCTCCGCCGCGACAGCGTCGCCTTCAAACCCGAGCAGCCCAGGCGGCGGTTCCAAGCAGTCATGGCGGGCATCCTCCATTGCAGCGGGGGGCGTCGATAGCTCCGCATCAAATATCCTTGATGTCATCCCTCCTTATTGGCGGGTTCAGGCGAAAGGTTACTGCCTGGAAGAGGGGGCCGCGGAGGCCGCTGGGCAGCGATGCCGAGCAAACGTGCAGAGCTGCGGCAACTGGGCGATTTTTGCCGTGCTTGCCAAGAGATGGCGGGAGGCCGGCCGGGCGCATGAAAAAAGCCCCAACCCTTGGTAGGGCTAGGGCTTAGGGTGGCTGAAGGGACTTGAACCCTCGACCCCCAGATCCACAATCTGGTGCTCTAACCAACTGAGCTACAGCCACCGCGTAGAATGTGAAATCATAATGTCTGCCCGGGCACCGGTCAACTGGCATGGCCGGGTAGCTAACTCGGGAATGTGGCGGAGTTTGCCGGCCCCGCCACCGGTGGTACCCCCACCCTGCTGAGGGCCACAGCGGCCAATCTGGGCCGCTGCGGCTCGCCTCCGGCCGCACGGCCCTACCTCTTAATGGGACGCCTGCTGGCCCCGCGAGGTTCGCCTTGCGGCTGAGCGGCCTTTTGGCGTATTCTCCCGCGGATTTTGCGTTTCCGCCAAAGGGGAACATGGCCGCGGCCTCTCCCCTGCCCCGCCACCACCGGCGCTAGTGCCTCCCGCCTGTGCCGAAGCCAGAGATGCCATGAACCAGCAGTTACCGACAGGCCTTACGGAAGATCGGCTCGCTGCCCGGCGCACGTGGCTGATGCTGGGGCTGCTGTTTGCCGCGGCCCTGGGGCTGCGTGTGGCGGCGATCTTCGTCCTCGACAGCCACCACACCGCGTTCACCTACGAACACGGTGAGATCGCCGAGAACCTGTTGGCCGGCCGTGGCTTCAGCGTGAAGTTCCTGGGCGGCAAAGGTCCCACCTCGCAGCAGGCTCCCGGCTACCCGTTCCTGCTGGCCGCCGTTTACGCGGTGTTGGGCAAAGGCCCCGCGGCCCTCTTGGCCGTGCAACTGCTGCAAGCCGTGGCCGGGGCGGTCATCGTACTGCTCACCGTGCAGTTGGGCTGGGCCCTACTGCCAAAGCGGCCGGAGATCGGCTGGATTGCCGGCATCCTGGCGGCCATCGCTCCGCCGCACGTTTACATGGTGACGCATATCCAGGTGGTGACCTGGGCTACGCTCGGGTTGACGGCCATGTTCACGCTGGCGCTTTCGCCCCGCGTTGCTCAAAGCCGCTGGGGCCTGGTGGCGATCGGCGTCACCATCGGTTTGACGCTGCTGTTTGAACCGATCCTGGCCTTGGCCACGCCGCTGGCGGCTTGGGGCGTGTGGCGTGCGAACCTGCGCGGCGGTTGCCCTGATCGCGGTTCGTTCCGCCGGGCGTTTGCTTATACCGCGACGGTAACGGCGGTCGCCGTGGCCGTGGTGATGCCGTGGACCGTGCGCAATTGCCGCGTGCACGGCGAGTTTGTATTCATCAAATCGACCTTTGGCTACGCCTTCTGGCAAGCCAATAACCCGGCCAGCTTCGGTACCGACAAGATCCCCAAGGAATCAGCCCTGCTGATCGCTGCCCGGCACGACGGCACTTGGGCGGGCGTGCACGAAGCGCTGGTGGCCGCCCGGCACGAAACGCTTTATATCGACGACGTGCTGCTCAAGCCGACCAAGTACCGCGAGTTCAAAGGCATGACCGAACTCGAGCGGAGCCGGCACCTGGGCGCGAAGGCGGGCGCGTTCATCCGCGAGAACCCCGGCGAGTACGCCCGGCTTTGCCTGCTGCGGCTGCGGTACTTCCTGCTGGGCGATGAAACCAATCCTAAAACCCGCCACGTCATCTATCGAGCCTTCAACCTGAGCTGGCTGCTGATGGTCGGCCTGGGCTTGTGGCTCTTGCGGGCCGACTGGCGGCAACTGTGGCCGCTGGCAGCCGCGTTCGCCGTGGTGATGCTGTTCCACGTGCTGACGATCACATCTGCCCGATTCCGCATCCCGCTGGAGCCCATCACCCTGCTTTGGGCAGCCGCCCCGCTGGCGGCCCTGTGGGCACGTATTGCCCAAGCTGCGCCAGCCTTCTCGCGGCGACCAGTGGCTAACATGGCCGGCTAGTTCAGGCCGGCAGCTGTAGACGCGACGCATTTTGTTTTGCCAGCCTGACACCCATGCTCGCTAAAACGGGTGCCAGGCTTTATGCGTGCGATACTCTGACGGGATTCGAGTTTTGTAGGGGGGGCTTGCTGGCCACCAAGAGCGAGCCCTTATGCGTTTAGCCAGGGAATGTCTTGGCGACCACTCCCTGATCGGTATCGGTTACGATGGCGATGCCAGAGCCGCTCTCGGCCAACTGAACCAGCAGTTCGCCGTGCTCCGACCAGATCGAACTCCGGCCCGCCGAACGCAGGCTGCCGGACGGACAACCGAAGTTGGCCAGGGCCGTCATCATGCGGTACTGCGTGGCGTAGCGGGTTAGCTTCTCGACCTCGCCAGGGAAGTCAGAGGGGATGACGAACATACTCGCCAGGTAAAGGTCGGCCCCGCGGGCAGCGGCTTCCTCGGCATGAGCTGGTCTGCCGATGTCGGCACAGATGGCCACCGCCGCGACGTGTCCGTTGTGGGCAATCAGCGGGTTTCGGTCGCCCTGCTGGAACACCGTCGCCTCGGCGGGCGGCACGTGACCGTCGACACTGTCGCACCTCGCATCCGGCGGAAACGCCCCCAGCCGCTGCTTGGTGTAGAGCTGCGTCCGCCCGTCAGGTTGCAGGATAAAGGCCCCGATATACAGCGAGGAATCTAGTCGGACGGGCGCGCCGACAATGAGAGTGGCGTCATACACACTGGCGGCGTCGCGCAGCGGATTCAGGCGGGCGTCGTCCTCGGTGAAGGCCAGCCGCTCAGCCAGCTCCAATTCATATCCAGTGACCGACAGCTCGGGGAACACAACCAGCCTTGCTCCCTCGGCCGCAGCGAGGCGGGCCAGCCGAACGTGCTCCTCGGTGTTCACGTGCACGTCACCCGGCACGGGGCAAGTTTGGGCAACGGCGATCCGACGGAAGTGAACCATGAGTTAACCCCAACGAAGTCGTTTGGTGGTAATCATTGCGCGACCACGTACGCTACGTTGAGCGGGCGACGCGAGATGGCAACGCGCACGGCTCACATTGCCGTGGCACGCGGGCATCATGTTTGATTAGCGCGTTGTTCGTGGTCCGCCAGCGGACCGTCCGGCTACGGGAAAAGATGCCGGGCCAGCCACAGGGCGGTGAACGTGGTGCCAGAGATGAGCGCGCCGCCGGCTTGTTTTTCGGCCAGCCAAGCATCCAGTTCGGCGGCAGGCACCACAAAGACTTCGATCTGCTCGTGCTCGTCGCCGCCGCCCTCCCCTTCCTTACGCAGGTCCGTCGCAGCCACGTAAGTGATCTGCTCGGACGTAAGTCCCGGCGACGTGGGGTAGGTGCCTAGCTCGATCAGCTTGCCGGCCGCGTAGCCGGTTTCTTCCAACAGTTCGCGGCCAGCGGCGGTCAGGCACGGTTCGCCATGGAAGTCGGGCTCATCGCCCACCAGGCCCGCGGGAAACTCGACCGATGGCCGCCCGATCGGCACGCGGTACTGCTCCACCAGGATCAGCGAACCGTCGGCGGTGATCGGCACAATCACCACCGCGCCGGAGGTGTTGGTGCGGGCGGCGTATTCCCAGCGGCCCTCTTTCACGAGGCTGAGGAACCGGCCTGCGGCAAGAACTTCAGGTGCGTTCATCGGCGGGAGCGAAGCGTTAGGGGCCGGGGTTATGCCGTTTCGCGGCGGGCTTCCTGATCGAGCCGCTCCAGCCGTAAACGTTCGATCCGCCGGCGGCTGGCTTCCAGCACCGTGAACCGCACGCCGTTGTACGTGATCTGTTCGCCCACCGACGGGATGCGCCCCAACTCGTGGAACACCAGACCGGCCACAGTGTCGTAGTCTCCGTCGTCGGGCAGCGACAGGCCCAGCCGTTCGTTGGCCTCGTCCACGTGCACGCGGCCCAGCACTTCGGCGGTGTCGTCGTCGATGCGGCGGATGCCTTCGACCAGTTCCGGGTCGTACTCGTCGATGATCTCGCCCACGATCTCCTCGAGCACGTCCTCGATCGTCACCAGCCCGGACACGCCGCCGTACTCGTCGAGCACGATCGCCATGTGGTTGCGGGTGCGCTGGAACTCCTGGAGCAGGTCGTCCACCTTCTTGGTTTCCGGCACGAAGTACGGCTCACGCAGCAGGTCTGCCAGCGGCCGCATGTGCTCATCGCCCCGGGCAAGCTCCGGCAGCAGGTCCTTGGCGTAGAGGATGCCAACGATGTCGTCGCGGTTCTTGTCAAAGACCGGTACGCGCGTGTGCGAGATGCTGATCACAAACTCGAGCGCCTCGCGGGTAGACGTGCTGAGCGGCAAGCACACCATGTCGGTGCGGGGCGTCATGATGCTGGAGACTTCGACGTCGGCCAGCTCGATGATGCCCTCGATCATGTCGCGGGCGTCTTCTTCCAGCAGCCCTTCGCGATGCCCTTCGGTGACGATGGTGCGGATTTCTTCTTCGAAGT
>Ga0180217_1004954_pt1 | contig 10284 bp, 10 predicted proteins | sample eDN3rd37CBELigOP_FD_128521 | JGI IMG/M metagenome (GOLD analysis project Ga0180217, IMG submission 128521) | Enriched Organic Plus compost microbial communities from Emeryville, California, USA - eDNA 3rd pass 37_C BE-Lig OP (version 2) (version 2) ... | reverse complement strand
GGGGGGGGGGGGGGGGGGGGGGGGGGGGGGGGGGGGGGGGGGGGGGGGGGGGGCGGATCTGGCTGAGACCCTCCGCTTCCAGCACGCCGTCGGCGGTCTGATCGACACCTACCGCCGCCGCGGGCACCTGTGCGCCAACCTCGACCCCTTCGGTCGCCCCCGTCCGCGGCCGGACCAACTCACCCTCGAATACCACGGCCTCTCCGAGGCCGACCTCGACCGCCCGGTCAACACCGGCTCCCTCCCCCTGCCCGCCAACGCGCCGCTCCGCGAGGTGATCGCGTTCCTCGAACGCACCTACTGCGGCTCCATCGGCGCGGAGTTCATGCACATCTCCGACAGCGCCGAGCGCCAGTGGCTCATCGAGCGATTCGAGCGCGACGGCGGCCGCATCCCGCTGGACCGCGGCCAGCGCGCCCACATCCTCGAGCAACTCGTCCGCTCCGAGCAGTTCGAGAAGTTCCTCGGCAAGCGCTACCCCGGCGACAAGCGCTTCAGCCTCGAGGGCGGCGAAAGCCTCATCCCCCTGATGGACCGGATCATCGAGGCCTGCGGCGAACTGGGCGTCGAGGAACTGGTCATCGGCATGCCCCACCGCGGCCGCCTCAACGTCCTCAACAACATCATGGGGAAGACCTACGAGCAGATCTTCACCGAGTTCGAGGACTCCTGGGAGGACGATTTCGCGGACACCGGCGGCGACGTCAAGTACCACCGCGGCTACTCCGGCGAGCGGCCGCTGCGCTCCGGCCGCACCATGCACCTGGCGATGGCCTCCAACCCCAGCCACCTCGAGAGCGTCAACGGCGTCGTCGAGGGCCGCTGCCGGGGCAAGCAGCGCCTCAAGGGCGACACCGAGCGCCGCCGCGTCATCCCGCTGCTCATCCACGGCGACGCGGCCGTCATCGGCCAGGGCGTCGTCGCCGAGGTGCTGAACTTCTCGCAACTGGAGGGCTACACCACCGGCGGCACGATCCACATCGTGGTGAACAACCTCATCGGCTTCACCACCGGCCCCGAGGACGCCCGAACCAGCCGCTACTGCACCGACATCGGCATGATGGTGGAGACGCCCGTCTTCCACGTCAACGCCGAGGACCCCGAGGCCGTCGTCGCCGTCGGCCAGTTCGTCGCCGAGTACCGCCAGAAGTTCAAGAAGGACGTCTTCGTGGACCTCTGGTGCTTCCGGCGCTACGGCCACAACGAGCAGGACGAGCCGTCGTTCACCCAGCCGATCCTCGCCGAACTGATCCGCCAGAAGCCCAGCACGCTCGCGGTCTACGCCCAGCGCCTCCGCGACGAGGGCGTCATCACCGACCGCGACCTGGAGACGATCCGCTCGCGGATGGACCAGGTCCTCGAGGCCGCGCAGGCCGCCGCCAAGTCCAACCCGCGCGACCCGGTCATCGACCCGGGCTCGAAGCGCTGGCAGGGGTACAGCCACAAGTACACCCTCGACCCCATCCCCACCGGCGTGCCGATGGAGATGATCCAGGAGGTCTGCGCCGCGCTGGGCCGCGTCCCCGAGGGTTTCAACGTCAACCCGAAACTGCGCCGGCTGCTTGAGGACCGCGCCTCGCTGCCCCGCACCGGCGACCTGACGTACGCCGACGCCGAGTCGATCGCCTTCGGCACGCTGCTGCTGGAGGGCCACGCCGTCCGCGTCAGCGGCCAGGACGCCCGCCGCGGCACCTTCTCCCACCGCCACGCCGTCCTGCGCGACTACAAGACCGGCGAGCCCTACACGCCGCTCAACGCGATGCGCCCCATCGCCGAGACGCCCGACGACCCGGCGATCGGCAAGACCAAGCAGGCCCGCCTGTGCATCTACGACAGCCCGCTGTCGGAGATGTCCGTGCTCGCCTTCGACTACGGCTACTCGCTGGCCGACCCGAGGATGCTCGTCTGCTGGGAGGCCCAGTTCCGCGACTTCGCCAACGGCGCCCAGGTCATCATCGACCAGTACCTCGCCTCCGCCGAACTCAAGTGGGAGCGCTGGTCCGGCCTGGTCCTGCTGCTCCCGCACGGCTACGAGGGCGCCGGGCCCGAGCACTCCTCGGCCCGCATCGAGCGCTTCCTCCAACTCTGCGGCGACAACAACATGCAGGTGGTCTACCCCTCGACCGCCGCCCAGTGCTTCCACATGTTCCGGCGGCAGATCAAGGCCCCGTTCCGCAAGCCGCTGATCGTCGCCACGCCCAAGAGCATGCTCCGCGTCGTCACCAGCCGCATCGAGGAACTGACGACCGGCCACTTCCGCAACGTCCTCGACGACCCGATGTTCGCCGCGGCGACGCCCGCCGCCGACCGCAAGGGCGTCAGCCGCATCATCCTCTGCACCGGCAAGATCTACTACGAACTCGACGCCCGGCGCAAGGCCCTCGGCCGCACCGACACCGCGATCGTCCGTATCGAGCAGCTCTACCCGTTCGACGAGGCGCTGCTCCGCGAGGTGCTCGGGCGGTACCCCAAGAACGCGAAACTCATCTGGTGCCAGGAGGAGCCGCGCAACGCCGGCGCGTACGCGTTCGTCGCCGATCAACTCCGTTCCGGCTTCGGCGTCGATCCAGAGTACGTCGGCCGTCCGACCAGCGCGACCCCCGCCGTCGGCTCCAAGCACAAGCACAAGGAGCAGCAGGAGGAGGTCATCACCGCGGCGATGGGGCCCGCCCCCGGCGCCGCGAAGGACCACGCCGGCCCCAACGGCGCCGCGCCCAAGGCCAAGGCTCCCAAGAAGGTCTCCACCCGCGTCTGAGCGGCCGATCCCGCACCCGCGGCGTCCGCGTCCCGTCCCAAGGTCCCCTAGTCTCACCCAACATGGCAACCGACATCGTCATTCCCGAGATGGGCGAGTCCGTCCGCACCGGCGTCATCGCCGCCTGGCGCAAGCAGTCCGGCGAACTTGTGGCGCGCGATGAGCCCGTCCTCGACCTGGAGACCGACAAGATCACCATGGAGATCGTGGCCCCGGCCGCAGGGCGGCTGGTGACCGCCGCGAACGTCGGCGACACGGTCCCCGTCGGCGCGGTCGTCGGCCGCATCGAGGAGGCAGCCGGCGCTCCGGCCGCGCCCGCGGCTCCCGCGACGCCGCCGCCCGCCCCCGCCAAGCCCGAGCCGACCGCCGGCAACGGCCGCGCCCCGGCTCCCGCCGTCGCCGAGCCCAAGCCCGCTCCCGCCCCCGTCCCAGTCGCGGCCGGCGCGGCCCCGGCCCCGTCCTCCGACCTGCGCGCCACGCCCGTGGCCCGCAAACTCGCCGAGGAGCACGGCATCGATCTCTCCCGCGTCACCGGCACCGGCGCCGGCGGACGCATCCGCGAGCAGGACGTTCTGACCTACATGCAGACCGCCCGGGCCGCGACCCCGGCCCCGGCTCCCGCGGCCCCGGCCGCCCCTGCCGCGGCTCCCGCCGCGCCCGGCTCCCGCGGCGTCCGGCGCGAGCGCATGACCCCGCTCCGCCAGCGCATCGCCACCCGCCTCGTCGAGGCCCAGCACACCGCGGCGATGCTGACGACCTTCAACGAGTGCGACATGACTGCGGTCATGGAACTGCGGAAGAAGTACAAGGACTCCTTCGAGAAGAAGCACGGCATCGGCCTGGGCTTCATGTCCTTCTTCGTCAAGGCCGCCGTCAACGCCCTCCGCTCCTTCCCCGCGGTCAACGCCTTCATCACCTCCGGCGCCGGCGGCCAGGCGGAGATCGAGTTCCACGACTACTGCGACATCGCCGTCGCCGTCAGCACCCCCAAGGGCCTGACGGTCCCGGTGCTCCGCAACTGCGAGACGCTCTCCTTCGCGGCGATCGAGGCGGGGATCAAGGACCTCGCCATCCGCGCCCGCGACGGCAAACTCACCCTCGAGGAACTCCAGGGCGGCACCTTCACGATCACCAACGGCGGCATCTTCGGCTCGCTGATGAGCACGCCGATCCTCAACCCGCCCCAGAGCGCCATCCTCGGCATGCACGCGATCAAGAACCGCCCTGTCGAGCACCCCGCCGGCAGCGGCCAGATCGCCGTCCGCCCGATGATGTACCTGGCCCTCTCCTACGACCACCGCATCATCGACGGCGCCGAGGCGGTCCAGTTCCTCGTCGCGATCAAGAACGCGATCGAGGAGCCCGAGCGGCTCATGCTCGACATGTGAACCGCCGTGCCTGATCGCCACGGATAGGAGCATCCGGCGACGGTTGCCGCGCCCCCCGTAGGATCGTGGCGTGGCACGGGTGGTGGTCGGGGTTTCGGGCTGGGCGTACCCGCCGTGGCGCGGGAACTTCTTCCCCGCCGGCCTCCCACAGCGCCTCGAACTGGCCTACACCGCTCGCCGCTTCAACGGCATCGAGATCAACGGCACGTTCTACTCCCTCCAGCGCCCCGCCGCGTACGCCTCGTGGTACGAGCAGACCCCGGCGGGCTTTGCGTTCGCCCTCAAGGGGCCCCGCTACATCACGCACATGCGCCGGCTCAAGGACGTCCGCGAGCCGCTGGCAAACTTCTTCGCCTCCGGCCCGCTGCTGCTGCGCGACAAACTCGGGCCGATCCTCTGGCAGTTCCCGCCGCACCTGCGGTTCAACGCCGACCGTCTGCAAGCGTTCTTCGATCTGCTTCCGCGCGACACCGCCGCCGCGGCCGCGCTCGCCCGCGGCCACAGCCCGTGGATGACCGGCCGCGTGCACACGCAGGCGGACGCCCTGCGGCCGATCCGTCACGCCGTCGAGTTCCGCCACGAGAGTTTCCTGAACACAGAGTTCGTCGCGCTGCTGCGGGAGCACAACATCGCGGTGGTCGTCGCCGACGTCGCCGGAGCCTTCCCGACCGCAGAGGACGTCACGGCCGACTGGGTCTACATCCGCCTGCACGGCTCGCGCGAACTCTACCGCAGCGGCTACACGCCGCGGGAGATCGAGCGATGGGCGCAGCGCATCGAGCGCTGGCGCGACGGCGCTGAGCCGGATGATGCCCGCCGCATCGGCCCGCCGGCCCCGCGCGCACGCCGCGGCCGCGACGTCTTCGTCTTCTTCGACAACACCGAAGTGCGGCTGCGGGCGCCGGTCGATGCACGCCGGCTTGCGGAGCGGCTCGGTGTGGCTCCGCCGGGGACGCCGCGGTCCATCCTCGGCGACCTCGGCGTCCGCAATCCCCGCGGAAGGATCGCCCGGAAAATCGGTTGACATATTCCCATATGGGAATATGATGTTCCCGTGGCCCGGGCCCAGACGACCGCCGACATCTTCAACGCCATCGCCGAGCCCCGGCGCCGCGAGATCGTCGATGTGCTTGCCCGCGGCGGCCCGCGCGACGTCGGCGGCCTCGTCGATGCACTGCGGATCCCGCAGCCCGCGGTCTCCAAGCACCTCGCGGTGCTGCGCAAGGTCGGGGCCGTCACCGTGGAGCAGGTGGGCCGCCGGCGCGTCTACCGCCTGGAGCCCACGGTTCTGAAACCCGTTCACGATTGGGTGAAGATGTACGAGCAGTACTGGTCCCACAAACTTGACCGAATCAAGGAGCGGGCCGAGCGGCTCGCGGCCGAGCGTGGCCGCCGCCCGCGGACCGATGACCCGGGACAGGAGCAGCAGCGATGACGACCGCCGTCAACCAGGAGTCCGTGCAGACCCTGTATATCCGCCGCGAGATGCTGATCGCGGCGCCGGTCGAGATTACCTGGGAGGCCGTGCTGGAGGAACTCGGCCCGGGCAGCCAACTCCCCGACGGCAAGCCGTTCCCGATGAAGATCGAGCCGTGGCCCGGCGGCCGCTGGTACCGCGACCTGGGCGAGACGGGCGGCTACGCGTACGGGCACTTGTGGGGCCACGTGCAGGTCATCAAGGCCCCGACACTCCTGGAACTCGTCGGCCCCATGCCCATGTCCTATGCCGCGATCAATCACGTCCAGTACCGCCTCAGCGCCGAGGACGGCGGGACGCGCCTCACACTCGTCCACCGCGCCATGGGCCTGATCCCGCCCGAGCACCTCGACGGCATGCCCGAGGGCTGGACGCACGGCCTGGGCCGCATCCGCGAGATCGCCGAGTCGAAAGCGAAGCGAAACGGATCGCGCTGACCAACGTGCTCGTCCGAGCCGCCCACGACTTCACTTGAAAGGAACCACGACCGATGGCGACCAATACGATCCGCCTCCACCGCGTTCTCCGCGCTTCGCCCGAGAAGGTCTTCTGCGCCTTCCTCGATCCGCAGGCGAAGGCCAAGTGGCTTCCGCCGCGGGGGTTCACCGCCATCGTGCACCACGCGGATGCTCGCGAGGGCGGGACGTACAAGATGTCGTTCACGAACTTCACGACCGGGCAGTCGCACAGTTCCGGCGGCTCCTATCTCGAGATCAAGCCGAACGAGCGGATCCGCTACACCGACAGTTTCGACCATCCGAACCTCCCCGGCGAGATGGTGACGACGGTCACGCTCAAGGAAGTCTCCTGCGGGACCGAACTCACGATCGTGCAGGAGGGCGTGCCGGGCGTCATCCCTCCCGAGTCGTGTTACGTCGGCTGGCAGGAGTCGCTGAACCAACTCGCCGATCTTGTCGAGCCCAGCATTCCCGACTGACTCGCGTCTTTCCCACGACCAGGATCGACCATGACCACGACCCTCCCAACGACCGCCGCGGCGCACCCCAGGATCGTCACGCGGGCCGAGTGGCTCGCCGCACGCATGGAACTGCTCGCGAAGGAGAAGGAACTGACGCGTCTCGGCGATGCTCTCGCCGCGCAGCGGCGGCGGCTGCCCATGGTCCGGATCGACAAGGAGTACACGTTCGAGGGGCCAGCGGGGTGGGGGGGCAAGGCGACGCTCGCCGACCTCTTCGACGGCCGCCGGCAACTGATCGTGTACCACTTCATGTTCGATCCGGACGATCCGCCGCCCGGCAAGTCCGGCGCGCCGTGGGACGAAGGGTGCGAGGGGTGCTCGTTCCTGGCGGACAACCTGCCGCGGCACCTGGAGCATCTGCACGCACGCGACACGAGCCTGGTCCTCATCTCCCGGGCGCCGCTGGTGAAGATCGAGCCCTTCTACCGGCGCATGGGCTGGACTCTGCCGTGGTACTCCTCCTTCGGGTCCGACTTCAACTACGACTTCCATGTAACGCTCGACCCGGAGCGCGGGAGCACGGAGTGGAACTACCGCAGCAGCGAGCAACTGGCCGAGGGCGGCAAGATCCCGTCCACCAGCGGCGAGTTGCCCGGGCTGAGCGTCTTCCTGCGGATCGGGGATGATGTGTTCCACACGTACTCGACCTTCGGGAGGGGGCTGGAGGCCGCGCTGACGACCTACCGCCTGCTCGATCTGACGCCCTTTGGGCGGCAGGAGGAGTGGGAAGACTCGCCCCCCGGGTGGCCCAAGACGCCGGCGCACGAGTGGCTGCGCCATCACGACCGGTACGCGGAGCAACCGAAGTCGGGCTCGTGCTGCTGCTCAGAAAGGGCGTGCCACTGATGCGTCGGGCGGAGTTCACTTCTCCGCCAGCGCGAGCAGACGGCTCGCCATCTCCGGTCCCTTTCCCTCATCCTCGTGCTTGAAGAAAATGAAGGCGTCCCTCCAGTTCTGGCCGCGGACGCGGTCGAGCCAGCCGCGGAGGTCGGCGTCGGTGTACTCGGGCATGCGCAGCCGCAGGTATCCCCAGTCGGCGGTGGAGACGAAGGGGACCTCCACGCCGTCCTCCGCTTCGGCGATGCAGAGCGAGGCCCCGTGCCGGCGGAGCAGGTCCAGCACATCGTCGTCGAACCAGGACTGGTGGCGGAACTCGATCGCGGCTCGCGTGGCGGGCGGCAGGAGGGCCAGGAAGTCGGCCAGGCGGGGCAGGTCTTTCTTCAGGTTCGGCGGGAGTTGGAAGAGGAGCGGGCCGAGGCGCTGGCCGAGGGCGGCGGAGACCTTGAGGAGGTACGCGACGTCGTCGCCGGCCTCCTTCAGCCGCCGGATGTGGGTGATGCGCCGCGAGGCCTTGAGGACGAAGCGGAACTCCGGCGGCACTTCGGTCGCCCATCCCTCGAGCACGGAGACGGAGGGCATGCGGTAGAAGGTGTTGTTGATCTCCACGCTGCGGAACCGCTGGGCGTAGTACGCGAGCATGCGGTCGGCGGCGATGTCCTTCGGGTAGAACGACCCTTTCCATTCCTTGTAGGAGTAGCCGCTGGTGCCGACGTACAGGTTCATGAACTCGCTCACGTGTGGGGGACGACCGGGAGTGCGGGACAGGATTGTGACGTCACGAGTGTACACGATCCGATCCGCCGCGCTCTCGCACGTCGCGAAGGAGCATTGAGATGACCTCAACCGAACAACGTTTTCCCGCAACGGACGGCGAGGTGGCGAGTATCCTCGCGTCACCGCACGATCCGCGGCGCGAGATCATGGTGTCGCGGACGATCAACGCACCGCCGGACATCGTCTTCGAGGTGTGGACCGACCCGGCCCATATCAGCGAGTGGTGGGGGCCGCGAGGCTTCTCGACAACAACGCACGAGTGGGACCTGCGCCCGGGCGGGGTGTGGCGGTTCACCATGCACGGGCCGGACGGGACCGACTATCCCAACCGGATCGTCTTCGTCGAGGTCGATCGGCCGCGGCGGCTGGTGTACCGGCACACGGGCGTCGAGGAGACGCAGACGCAGGACGTGCGGTTTCTCGCGGCCGTGACGTTGGCGGATCTTGGCGGGCGAACGGAGGTCACGTTGCGCATGATCTTCGAGACGCCCGGAGAACTGAACGCGGTCGCCCGGTTCGGCGCTGTGGAGGGGGCGCACGATACGCTGGCGCGTTTCGGCGAGGCGGTTGCGAGGCTGACGCCGGGCGCCGGGCGGTGATGCGGTCAGATCAGATCGATCCATTGGCGCAGGACCTTGCGCAGCGCCGGCGCCTTGGCGTCGAAGTCCGCGGCGTCGCGGATCGTGACCATGCAGCGGTCCGCCGCGAGTCGCTCGAGGATCCCCGACGGGTCCTCGACCTGGTCGGCGGGCTTCGCGCCCGCCTTGGGCTTCGCGCCGGCGTGGAGGATGAGGCGCAGGGCGTCCTTGCGGTGGATGTTCATCGTTGCGAAGAAGTCGGATGTGCGGAAACTCGGCGCGTTCCACTTGATCCCCTCGCGGATGCGGGGGCTGACGCCGAGAATGAGTTCGCGCAGCCGGAGAAGTTCCTGCCGGCGAGGGTGATCGAGCGAGGCGAAGAACGCGGCGACGCCCGGCTCCATCGAGGCGGACGCATCGGAGTCGGCTGGCGCCGAGGGCTTGGGTGCGGTGGAGGGGCGCCGCTTCGGACGTGGGCTTGTGGTCATCGGTGCTCCTGTTGGCGTGCTCGGCGCGGGGGATGCGGCTCGCATCGATCAGTGTGGGGTCGCCGCGAGGATGGTGTCGAGGTTGTCGTAGCCGGCGGCAACGCCGCGCGACATGCCGGAGGCGATCGTTGCGTCGCGGGCTTCCTTGGTGGGGTAGAGCACGGTGAGCGTGAGGTGCGTCTTGCCGTCGCGCTGGGTGAGTTCGAGCGTGCAGAGTTGCTCGCCCGCCTGGGGGCCGCAGCCGAACTCGAAGGTCTCCGTGCGGACGATGCGGCCGCCGCCGCCGTCGGGCCTCGGGGGGACGACCTCGCGGTAGACGCCGCGCATGCTCATCGCCGGGCCGTCGGGACCGCTCCAGAGCCAGTGGAACGATCCGCCGGGGCGGATGTCTTCGGTGCACTCGGTCAGCGACCACCCCGGGGGGGAGAAGAGCCACTTGCGGATCAGGTCGGGCTTGGTCATGGCGTCCCAGACAAGATGCCGCGGGGCGTCGAAGGTGCGGGTGATGACGATCTCGCGGTCGGTCGGGGTGGTGACGCTGAACGAGTTGCTGGCCATGTCGGCCTCCTCTGTGTGTGCGGTCAGTTGCGCCTCAGGGCGGGGTGGGCCAGGGCGTGGAGCACTCGGTCGAACTGATGGACCGATCTACAACCAACTGGTTCAACATATCGCGCGGGGGATGGGAAGTCAAACCAGTTGGTTTAGGATGTGGGAGGCACCAGGCATCAGGCACTAGGCAAGGCACCAGGCATCAGGCACTAGGCACTAGGGGGAGAGGACTGACGACTAAGGACGAGGACTGAGTGGTGGTGGGTTTGGGGGCGTTCTTTGCTGCTTTGGTGCTTTGCTGGTTTGCTGCTTTGTCCTGCCGTCCTGCCGGAGTTCCGCAGGGACACACGTGGCGAGCCCACGGCCGCCTCCCGGAGGCCCCGGTGCTTGGCCGGGGCCTCAGACAAGGTCGGCACGGCCGATGGCACGTGCGCCTGCGGCCGGCTGATCCGCTCC
>Ga0180217_1004949_pt1 | contig 10292 bp, 9 predicted proteins | sample eDN3rd37CBELigOP_FD_128521 | JGI IMG/M metagenome (GOLD analysis project Ga0180217, IMG submission 128521) | Enriched Organic Plus compost microbial communities from Emeryville, California, USA - eDNA 3rd pass 37_C BE-Lig OP (version 2) (version 2) ... | reverse complement strand
CATCAATCCGCTCGACTTGCATGTATTAGGCACGCCGCCAGCGTTCGTCCTGAGCCAGGATCAAACTCTCCATAAAAGAGAAAATTTGATTAGCTCAAATTTTTGCTGGCATCATTTTGATGTCCAAAATTTCGTTCTTCTAAATTATTAGAAGAAACCTTTATTTCATTAACGTTTTGTTGTTCAGTTTTCAAGGTTCATATTGTTACATTACCGCGTTACCTTGCGGCGACTTTTCTATAATACACTGATTTATTCATGAAAGTCAATAATATTTCATAAGTTTTTTATGAGACTCTATTTTTCATTTTTAAAATCGCTAATAAAAGGGGTAGATTAATGGTTCGCAAGCTCATGGTAACAATGGTTTTAGTGGTTATTGCAACATTATTTGTTTATCCACAAAGAGATTCAATTATTTCAGTCTTTCGTATGACAGAGGAACCTCTCGTAATTTCAAAGGGAAATTATGGACAATCTCTAGTCGTAGAACTTTCTTTTTCCCACGAAGGATTAGAAGATTGGTTGCAATCTTTAAAACAACCTTATCCATTATTAATGTTAGATGCCGATTGGATTGCCCGTTCTCCGAAGATAGTGGAGCAAATAAAAAAACTAAATATCCCAACTGGCCTTCTTGGTGGTAAAGGTGCAAAAGATAGTTATAATATTGAGGAATTCAACAAAGATCTCAAAATTTATGAGGAACATTTTAATAACAAACCTCTTTGGTTTATGACTTCAGATTATGAATTTAGCTCAGATTTACAACAAGCTCTTTTTAACGAGGAAATAAATTTACTATCCCCTTCTATGATTTATTCTAAAGACACGTATCAAAAAACTGATGGTGCCATTCTCTCGCTTAAGTTAAACGAGAACGTTAAACCAAATTTTGAGGAGTATTCAAAGTTGATTGAGACAGAAAAATTTATTTCTATTGAGGAAAATGTATTTGGCTATACAATTAAAACTAAAAAAGTTCCTCAATAACCGTGAGAGCTATAAAATACTCGCGTTAATATGAAAAGGCTAAAACCATATTCAATTATGGTTTTAGCCTTTTAGTTTATGCATTGACATTTGTTGAATTTGTTTTTTGCTTTTGATTCCGTTCTTTTCTACGTTCTACTAACCTTTTTCGGTCTGCATCCGATTTAGAATTATATTTCGGTAATAGTAGTAATTGGTAGGCATTGACTGCTATTAACGGGAATAATAATAATGCCACGTATGTATCAATATTACCTTGACGTCCCATTAGTGCAATAATCCATTCAAGAGACGTTATTACAATCATAAAGAAGATTGAAGATACGAGTACATGCTTTTTACCCGTCAATTGAACCTTTTTTATAGCTGTTGCAATCGCTGCAAATACCAGGAAGATTAATAAGCCTATGTAGAAGACCCAATCGTTTGTACTTTCGGCACTTGGAGCAAAACGAAATACAACTAAATCTACAACGAGAACCGCTACTAGTAACATTTGTACCCAGTTCCATAAAGTTAGTGTTCTGAAAATACCAACACCTACCTGATGTAGGGTCAAATATGCAAAAAAACCTGCTTGAGCAATAACACTCATTGTACAACCTAATAAAATCATCCAACCAAATGCAGCAAGGAATTCGCCAATTTGCCCATCAGCTAAGTATGGTTGAAAGAAGTTCCAGCGTACAATTATCCCTGCAATACCGGTTACGACGCCACCAATTAGCATACACATTAAGAAGAATTTTACCCAATTTCGTATTGTCACAACTTAACGTCCCCCATCTTATCGTTTAGTTTTTATCATATCTATCAGCAATTGCCGAATAATAACCAAGTTACACTTGCCTTTGGACTTTCAATAAACATGAAAGTTATATTATCTCATAAAATTTGGCTTTTATTGCTTTTATTATCAAGTTGAAGCCTTATAAATTGTCAAATCTGTATTTACTGTAAGGGTTTACTTTATATTTTAACAATGCACTCTGAAAAAAGCTAATGAAGTCATAATCGTGTACATATTATGTGCGCGTATTGTGAACAATAATTGAAAGAGAGCCTTTAAGAAAGGACTGAGAAAAATTGTTCAACCGTATACTTTCCCTTTTATTTGTCGTACTTTTACTTGCCAGCTGTTCTGAGCCAAATAGCCAAGCACTTTCTTATGAAGAAGTTAAAAAAATTATGATGGACTCTATTCAGACGGAAGATGGAAAAAAAGCTATTCGACAATTGCTACAAGATCCAAGTTTCCGCGATTTGATTGTACTTGAACATGAAGAAGTACAAACAGCCATTAACACTACTTTACTTTCCGAGGATTCTAAGAAATTTTGGAAGAAACAATTTGAGGATCCATCATTCCAAGAAAATATAGCCAAGAGTATGAAAGAACAGCAAACCGAAATTATGAAAGAACTAATTAAAGACCCGACTTATCAAGAAGATTTGATTTCATTTTTCGGACAAGCTGAGATGCAAAAAGAACTCGAGACTGTATTAAAAAGTGCCCCACTTCGTAAACAAATGGAAGAAGTCGTAACGCAAACAATCGAAAATCCTCTTTTACAAACGAAGTGGCAGCAACTTATCAAAGAAAGTGGCGGTGGCGAAGGTTCATCAGATAAGAAATCCGAGGAAGAATCGGGTGGTGGCTCTGGTGGCGAAGAAGGTGGCGGCGGTTCAGAAAAAGAAGGATCAGGTGGCGGCGAAGGTTCATAATTTATGATAATAATTAAACGGATTGCATCATTTTGGATGCAATCCGTTTTTTACGCTCTATTTTGAAAGTTTGTCGATAACTTTTTGTGCTGCTTCTAAATAAATTTTTCCTGTTGGATGATTTTCTTCATAAACAGAAGGTGCAAAATCTTCATTCGTCCAATCTGGTTGACCAAGTGGAATTTGACCTAATAAATCAGTACGTAACTCATCAGCAAGCTTTGGTCCGCCACCTTGTCCAAATACGTATTCACGTTCACCAGATTTTGATTCAAACCATGCCATATTTTCAATAACACCTAGAATATCGTGGTTAGTTTGTAAAGCCATTGCACCTGCACGAGCAGCAACAAAGGCAGCTGTTGGATGAGGTGTTGTAACAATAATTTCTTTTGATGAAGGTAACATTTGGTGTATATCTAATGCAACGTCCCCTGTACCTGGTGGTAAATCTAATAATAAGAAATCAATATCTCCCCATTCTACATCGCGGAAGAATTGGTCTAATACTTTTCCAAGCATTGGGCCACGCCAAACGATTGGTGCATTATTTTCCACAAAGAAGCCCATAGATATTACTTTTACCCCTTTACGTTCTACAGGATAAATTCGATCATCTTTTACAACAGGCATGTCTTGAATGCCCATCATATCAGGTACACTGAATCCATAAATATCTGCATCAATTAGTCCCACTTTTTTACCTAGTCGAGCTAATGCTACAGCTAAGTTAACTGATACTGTAGATTTTCCAACCCCACCTTTACCAGATGCGATTGCTAGAAATTGGACAGATGATAATGGAGATAACAAATCATGCACTTCCGACTCAGTAGCAGTTCCACGGAATTGCTCTAAACTTTCAGGGGATAACTCTTCAAAACGGATTCCTACCGTATTTGCTCCAGCTTCTTTTAACACTTCTACAATTTTCATTTGTAGTTGCATTTGTTCTGGTGTATTTGTTTTAGCAATTGCCACTTTTACACTGACATGATTTTTTTCTTCTTTAATGGATACGTTTACGATACCATTCGTTTCAGCAAACGTTCTATGTAAAAAAGGATCTTGTAATTGTCCTAAAACGTCACGGACCTTTTGTTCATTTATCACTGAATACACTCCCCTATTTTCTGTTTCTAATAATGTTAGTATAACATAGTGTAATTCTACTACTTATTTTCTCCGCGCTCCACTATTACTACTCGCCTAATACGCTCTTTGTTAAAGGGATATTATCTGTAAAGTAGCCATCTATGTTTAACTCTTTCATTCTCTTTTGTTCATCTTCCATCGTGTCCGGGTTATTAAAGAATACATGTACTTCCTTGCCTTGACGATGTAACGCATTTACCACTTTAAGGGAGACATCTGTAGACTCTAGTCCAATTACAGGAAAATCTACTGCTAATGCTTTCTCTAAGTCGAATTCACCCTCTTTAAATAAAAGAGTCAGTCGTAAATCTGGTGCTAAATTAGCCATTTTGTTTAAACTTTCTTCTGAAAAAGATTGGATAGCTACTTTTTCTTTGTCTAATAAATGATTTTCCACTAGCACTTTAAATAATATTTCTTCCATAGCAGTCTCTCCGTAGACCAATCGTGTCTCAATATAATACTTTTGTGTATCTCCAAATGTTTTAAATACTTCTTCTAAGGTTGGTACCTCTTCCATCGTAATTTCCCCTTGATATTGACCTAATGTAACACAGGATTTAATATTCCAAAGCGTTAAGTCACTCACTCTACCTGTACAATTTGTCGTACGATCAATAGTCTCATCATGCATAACAATTAATACATAATCTTTCGTCATACGTAAATCTATTTCTAGCGCGTCTACATTATCTTCACTTGCAATTTTATAGGATGTGATTGTTCCCTCATTAAAGCGGTCACCTGCTCCGCGGTGGGCAAATATTTTGGGTGTTACTACGTTTTCAGACTCTGCCTCTGGCTCACTTTTCCCAAGAAAACCAAATAAACCTAGGAGTAACACGGTAAAAATCATAAATAAAAGCAATCTTCTCTTTTTAACCATTCGTGTTTTACACTCCCGTTTTTTCATTTTTTCATTCTATGTATAGCGTGTTTCCCTTATTAAATTTCTATACAATATTCATATTTAAAAACCATTCGCAAAAATGCGAATGGTTTTTTTGTTTATAATAAATAAAACAATTCCTACTTCTTTAAAACGTATTATTATGTATTGTTTGCAGATTGAGTAATTTGCTCCTTTATACATAACAATCGTATAGTTTTACTTAAACTCTAAATTAACATAACTCTCAATTCCACTAACAATGGCATTTGCCATTTTATCTTGATATGCCTGACTTGATAGTAATTCACGTTCCTCGTTATTACTTAAGAAACCTGTTTCAACTAATACTGCAGGCACTTCTGCTTTCTTTAAAAGATATACTTGTTTAATCGCTAGTGCTTCTCTCTCTGTATTTTGCAGAGACTCTTTGATAGTAGATTGAATTGATTTTGCTAAAAGCTCGCTATTTGGATGCCCGTCTTTATGATAGAAAACTTGAGCACCTCTCCACTGTTCTTCAGGAATAGCATTTGCATGAATGGTAATGAAAATATCAGGTTCATTTTTTTGTACAAGGTTTGAGCGTAAGAAAATATCTTCTTTCTTTCGTTCTCTTAATGTAGAGAACTCTTCACCTGAGGCATGTTCTTCTATTACATCTCCATCTGTTGAGCGCGTCATGACAACCTCAGCGCCTAAACGTTTTAACTGCTTCTCAACCTTTTGGGCAATAGCAAGTGTGACATCTTTTTCAATGACTTCTCCAGATGAAGCCCCACCATCAATTCCACCATGGCCAGCATCAACAACAATTTTCACACCACCCAATGGCTCTGGTAAGAAGAAACTTCGATCAGATGCGCTTGTCTCATAAACAACAATACCCAAACACCCTAACAAGATAACCCCTAGTGCAATCCATCTTTTCAAATCATTACACCACCTTTTGCAACCTTTTGCACTACTATACGCAAAAATTTGGACGAGTATGCGTGAACTTTTTTACTTCCAAAATGTGTTCCTATACAAACATTTATTGAATTGAGGTAAGAGAAACTTCTACAAATTTGAAAGTATACTTCTCTAACAAAAAAGGACACGCTTAACAATTTATGTTTAGCATGTCCTGATTATTTATCGATGATGTGAATATTTCATATTTCTTTCACTCTAAATTACTGTACTTGTAGCTGATGCTGTAATGAAGCATATAAGCCATTATTCAACATTAAAGTATCATGATTTCCTTGTTCTAAAATTGCCCCGTCCTTTATAACAAGTATTTGATCTGCATTTTCAATTGTTTTTAAACGATGGGCAATGACGAAGCTTGTACGCCCTTGCATTAAATTGTTTAACCCTTTTTGGATTTGCACTTCAGTCATAGTATCAACACTTGACGTCGCTTCATCTAAAATCAGAATATCTGGATCTTCTAAGATCGCCCGCGCGATGGCAATAAGCTGGCGTTGCCCCTGACTCAAATTCATCCCTCCGGAAACAAGCATTGTTTCATAACCTTGAGGTAAGTATTTAATAAAATTGTGTGCATAGGCAATTTTGGCGGCTTGTTCAACTTCTTCATCTGTCGCCTCTAATTTTCCATAGCGAATATTTTCACGAACAGTTCCCGAGAATAGATACGTATCTTGCAATACAACCCCTATATGATCTCGTAGATTTTCCATTTCATATTGCGTAATATCATTACCATCAATGAAGATTTCACCACTTACCGTGTCATAGAAACGATTAAGTAATTGTATAATGGTTGTTTTACCTGAACCTGTTGGCCCTACAAGCGCGATTGTTTGCCCTGCTTTTGCTCTAAATGAGATATTTTTCAGTATCGCTTTTTCCGGGCGATAAGAAAATCCAACATGACGGAATTCAACATCCCCATCATAGCGATTTTTAGAAATCGCATCTGGTACATCTGCTACTTCGTTCTGTTCATCTAATATTTCAAATACACGTTCTGTACCAGCAATAGCTGATTGGAATGTATTGAAAAGGTTCGATAATTGGTTAATTGGTCGGAAGAATTGTCTCGTATAAGTGACAAAGGAAGCAATGACCCCAACAGTTACCCCCAAATTTCCAATTACTAATAATGCCCCAACACCAATCACTAATCCTATGCCTAAGTTATTAATAAAATTATTGATTGGACCAAGAAAACCGGAAGCAATTTCTGCTTTCAATGCAGACGTCCGCAGTTTTTCATTAGCTTCTTTAAATTGAGCAATTGTCTGCTCTTCTTTTCCAAACAAAGTTGTAATATGAGAATTCGAAATGGTTTCTTCTATAAATCCATTTAAATTGCCTAAATCCTTTTGTCTTTGTACAAAGCTTTTACTACTACGTTTAATGATTTGCTTTGTCGACCAAATGATTACCGGTATGACAAGTAAAGTTACTACTGCTAATACCCAGTTTAAATAAAACATGGCTATTCCTGTACCTACTACCGATAATACCGTCGTTACTATTTGAATAATACTTTGTGAAAGTGCCATATTTAATGTTTCGATATCATTAGTCATACGACTCATTAAATCGCCTTGCTGACGTTTATCAAAAACAGATATCGGTAAGGATTGGAATTTTTCAAATAACTCCTGACGAAGCTGACGAATTGTCTTTTGAGAAACTCGAATCATCATTAAAGTTTGTAGCCATGTAAAAATAGCAGATACAATGTAAATACCACAAAGTACTAACACCATTCTAATTGCTCCATCGATATCAAGCTTTAGAATATAGTCATCAATAATAATCCCAATGAACAATGGTCCTACTAAACTTAAAAGGGAAGAAATGATTACGAAAATAACCGAGCTGACAATTCCAATCCTTTGATTTTTTAAATATGCCCAAATTCGCTTTAAAGTTGCTTTTTGGTCTTTCGCTTTTTCTGCAGGACCATTAAATCTTGGGCCAGGATGTCTACCAATTGGTGGAGGCCCTGATGGTCTACCTGGTGGTTTATGCATTTAAAGTCCCTCCTCTTACCAACTGTGTAGAAACGATTTCTTGATATGCTTTGTTTGATTCAAGCAATTCTTCGTGCGTCCCTTGGCCAACAATTACCCCATCATCTAAAACTAAAATCTTATCTGCATGACGAATAGATGAAATTTTGGAAGAAACAATAAACTTTGTACTCTCTTTAAAGTTTTCTTGAATTGCTTTTTGAATTCTTTTCTCAGAGATACTATCTACAGCAGACGTAGTATCATCTAAAATTAATATGGCCGGTTTCCGAATAAAGGCACGTGCCAAAGCAAGTCGTTGTTTTTGACCACCAGATAAATTTGTAGCTCCTTGCGTAATCACATACTGTTCTTTGTTCTCTAACTTTTCTACAAATTCTAGTGCACATGAGGATTCCAATGCTTGTATTAAGTCCTCTATAGTAGATTCATCATTACCATATTTGACGTTTTCCTCTATCGTCCTTGAAAAGAATGTCGCTTTTTGCGGTGTAAAACCAATGGCTCCTCGTAAAGTTTGCAAATCGTAATCTTGAATTGGATTACCATCAATTTTAATAACTCCTTGGTCTGCTTCAAATAAACGAGGGATTAATTTTACAATGGATGATTTCCCACTACCGGTCATTCCGATGATTCCAACTGTTTCGCCAATATTTGCTTTGAAGGAAATATTCTTTATAACTGGCTCATTGTTTTTGTTATAAGCAAAACTTACATTATCAAATTCAACTTCACCTTTTATCGGTGTGTTCACCGGGTTTTTTGTATCACGTATCTCGGATCGTTCTTTTAGTACGGCTGCAATCCGTTGTGCACTTGGCACCGCACGTGCAATTTGCATTAACACATTGGAAGAACTCATGAGCCCACCCATGATCATCATTAAATAGTTGATGAATGCTAAAATGACCCCTACTTCAATTGTGTTGTTCTCGATTTTAATAGCGCCCATCCAAAGAGCTGCGATAATTCCCATATTCACAACGAAAGCTGTTAATGGCATTAAAATACCAATAATCTGATCCGCTTGAATATTTCGATCCATCAAGGTTTTATTCACAGTTGTAAATTGATCAATTTGATGATTTTTACGATTATAAGCTTTAATAACACGGATACCCGCCAAATTCTCTTGCACTTTTGTATTAACACCATCTACTGCTTCTTGAACCTTTAAAAATAGCTTTCCAGATAGTTTTGTAAAAAGGAAGATAGAAAATGCGAGAATCGGAACGACAACTAATAAAATTGAAAATAGTTCCCGCGCGGTTAGAAAGACAATGACGATTGCGCCAATGAAAGTAAATGGACCACGAACAAATACCTTTAAAAGCATATTTAAGGCTCTTTGTAACATCTCCACATCGCTTGTTATATTTGTGATAAGCTTTCCAATGGTAAAATGATCTTTATTCCTATTTGAAAAATAAGTAATTGTTTCGTATAAGTCTTGACGAATATCTGCTGAAAAGCTAATGGCCGTTTTTGAAGCATAAATCGAACAACCTGCACCACCTATTAACCCTACAATGGCACAAAGAATCATCAGACCAAACATTGTTATAACATAGGCTGTATCTTCTTTAGCAATCCCATTATCAATAATATGTTGCATGATGGTTGGTTGGACTAAATCCATCGCAACTTCTAACACCATCATTAATGGGGCAATTATTGCAAAGGCCATATATGGCTTTATGTATTTTTTTAAGTATAATACTGCTTGCATAACCTACCTTCTTTCTATTAAAACTTCTAATAATTTAAGCATTTATAGACATTAGGGAAATGAAAGTCTATTTTTAATCCTCCTCTTCTGTAGAAATCTCATCTAGTTCAAAGGCCGCTTTAAAATCATTCATAATGGCTTCTGTTGCCTTAAGTTCTCCTGCAATCACCTGATGTATTGACTTTAATTCTTGAGACTCTAATTGTTGCAATAAAGTGCCTCGTCTTACTATCAACTTTTCATAGAACGCTAGTGCTCTTCCACGTCTAAATGTTTTAGCACCTTGTTGCCCTCGTCCTCGTCGATTGCGACCATGGTGTTCAATACTTATGTTTTTACTCTCTTCATTTATCATTAACGCATCACCCTTCGTATACAATCGTATACATAAGTATACAATTTTACAATTATCATTTCAACAACTGACATGAACACACATCTGAGGTTACTCCTTCTATATATAACGTTCAGGGATAAAACTGACATTATATGACCTTTGCTCCATTACATATAAAAATCTCTCTCCAAAAAATATTGGAGAGAGACAATACTTATAAATATGTTATTGATTTTTATTTAAGTTTTCTTGGGCCATTCTTACAAGCTCTTTTACCATGCTTCCACCGAGTCTACCACCAACTTTTCCAGCTTGTTCAGATGTTAGCTTTCCGTTATAGCCTTCTTTTAATGGTACGCCTACTTCCTCTGCCACTTCAAATTTAGCTTGTTCTGGATTGGTTGTACCTGCAACTTTCGCTTTTAGTTGATCAAGTCCTTGGCGAGCTTCAGGGACTAGAAT
>Ga0180217_1004948_pt1 | contig 10292 bp, 11 predicted proteins | sample eDN3rd37CBELigOP_FD_128521 | JGI IMG/M metagenome (GOLD analysis project Ga0180217, IMG submission 128521) | Enriched Organic Plus compost microbial communities from Emeryville, California, USA - eDNA 3rd pass 37_C BE-Lig OP (version 2) (version 2) ... | reverse complement strand
GATGCGCATCTCATCAAGAAACCAGACATCACTGCGGGATGGCTGCTTACGGCGCAGGTCACGCGCATAGGCAGAGCCGAACTTCCTGCCCCAGCGCCGGATCGTTTCGTAGGAAACCGAAATGCCGCGTTCCAACAGCATTTCCTCGATCATACGGAGGCTCAGCGGGAACCGATAATACAGCCAGACAGCGTGCGCGATGATCTCGGAGGGGAAACGATGGCGCTTGTAACTGGCAGATACGGTCTTCATGGCTGTCAGCTTATCTCGCAAAAAACTGCCTCGTCGTTAACGTGACAATCCCGCTCGCCTTTCTCTGGACCATGCGCAGCGGCCAGTTGGAGGATTTGGATGGCGCAGCCGTGCGGGTGCTTCTCGACCATGAGGACCGGCCCTTGAAGGAGCCGTCCTTCGATCACGACGATTCAGCAACAACGGAACGCGAGCATGATGCCTAGAGCGGCGGACGCCCGGGATAAATCCGGGCTGCCGCTCTATCTATGTGTTTTGGCTGCATTTATGCGACGTCAAGTGATTCCACTTGACTGCAAAATGCTCTAGCGTTCATCATGACGAAAGGGCAAGGAGGCACAGCCGATGGAGAAAACCTTTGACGAGAGAAACGAGTGGGTCGGCATTCTCTCTTTTATTCTGGGCGCTGCCGTCATCGTGCCCAGCATGATCGTTCTGGCGATCACCATTCTGACGGTGCTGTTCAAGATTTTTTAGTTGATCGGGCGCGCCTTGGCAGCGCGCCGATCACACACTCAAAGCCTCCGTTTGCTCCTTCTGCTGCATATCGCCGGACTTGCGCAGAATAGCGCAGATCGTGTTCATCAATGTTTGCGCGGCGATCGAAAGACTGCGATTGGGAAGATGGCAGCAGGCGAGAACGTTGGACGACAGTAGGACGTCGCTGATCTCCACATATTCAACATTGTTCCGGCCCATGACTTCATCGGTTCGTCCAGTTACGATCCCAACTCCGATTCCAATTCCAACCAGTGCATAGATCAGATCGAACGAATTCGTCTCAATGATGGGACGGATAAGCGCATCCGATTGGCTCAGGGCAACGTCGAAGGTCTGCCGTAGCAGCAGGGAACTGTCTGGTAGAACGAGATTGACGTTGTTCAGATCCGAGATCGTTACGTTCGGAAGTTTCGACAGAGGGTGATCTCGCGCAGTAATCAGAAACATTTTGAGCGAGAGCTTTTCCACGAATCTGAGATCCGTGTTGGTCGGGAAGTTGTAGCCCACGGCGAAGTCGATCTCGCCCGCGCGCAGGCGCGACACGAGTCTGCGCGTGTTGTCCACCAAGATCGTGTAGGTGATGCTGGGATACTGCTCATTGAAGCTGCGAACAGCTCGCGGAATCAGGTTGGTCGCCAGACCCTCATTTACACCGATGATCACGTGTCCCCGTTGCAGCCCCTGAAGCGCATTGATTTCGTCATTCGCAATATACAACTCGTTGAGTGCTGCACGAACGCGGAATTGCAGTATCCGGCCGGCATCAGTCAGCCGAAGCCCCGAGCGTCCACGGGCGCGCTCGAAGAGCTTGATGCCAAGATCATGTTCTAGGTTCGTCACCTGGCGGTTCACCGCTGAGGGAGCAATGTTGAGGGATTCTGCGGCCGCGCGAAACGATCCCTTGGTCGCCACCTCGGCGAAGTAGCGAAGTGCAGTTGAACGTGCGAGACGAGGTGTCGCGATTTGATCAAGCATCGGTCCCTCCGTCTCTCGATAATGAACTCATTTTGAGATCTTAGACAAGTCAAATTGGCGCTTTACTGCTGCTACCCGTTGCACAAGATTAGAAAAAGGCCCGCCAAGTGGCCGCAGCTGGGCAACTGGCAAAATAAGGGGAACAGAAATGGATAATACCACAAGGCTCCGCGCCGTCGCTGACGTGCGTGACCGTTCGTCAATGGACATGCTACTTAATCCATCCGCTGTGGCGGTCATCGGAGCATCAGAGCGCCCCGGCGCGCCTGCTAGCGTCGCATTCCAAAATTTGCTCGCGGCCGGCTTTGAGCATCGGCTTTTCCCAATCCATCCCACCGCAACGAGCGTCTTCGGCATCAAGGCATATCCACGAGTTGCCGATATACCATCGGATATCGACTGCGTGGTGATCGGGCTAGGGGCTGATAAGGTTACCGGCGCGCTCGAGGAAGCCGCGGAGGTTGGCGCTCGCGGAGCGGTGGTTTTGGCAAGCGGTTTTGCCGAGCTTGGTGAAGCTGGGCGCGAAAGGCAAGCCCAGTTAGCCACGGTAGCCCGCAACGCTGGTATGTCCGTATGTGGACCGAACTGTCTCGGCCTCGTGAATGTAAACGCTGGAATTCCGCTCTACAGTGCCGCCGTTTGGAAGGAGTTGCCCAAGGGGGGCCTGGCAATAATTTCCCACTCCGGCTCGGGAGCGGTGTCTCTTTCTACCAGTGGTCGAGTAGGGCTTAGCCATGTGATTTCTGCTGGCAACAGCGCGGTTTGCGACATGGCCGATTATCTGTTGCATCTGGCACAGGACGAGAACACTCGTGCAGCGGCGCTCTTTATGGAGACGATCAGCGATCCCCTGGCTTTTGAGCATGCGATGGCAGTGATGCACAAAGCTGGCAAGCCGGTGGTGGTGCTGCGGGTAGGTCGTTCAAAGGCGGGTGCCGCCGCTTCCGCCGCCCATACCGGGTCGCTCGTCAGTTCGGACGAGGCTTTCGGCGCATTCTTCGAACGCAATGGAGTTATTGCCGTCGACGATATGGATGAACTGATCGAAACAGCCTCTCTGATGACCAGCTTAAAGGCGCGTCCGACTACGTCCGGTGTTGGATTGATCAATGTTAGCGGGGGCGAAGTCGCGCACGCATGCGACATCGCTGAAACGATCGGCCTCACCTTCCCAAAGCTGTCCGAGAGCACACTGGAAAAGTTGACGGCAACACTTCCGTCCTTTGGAACAGCCAGCAATCCCCTCGATGCTACAGGGGCAGTCTTTGCAGATCCGACCCTCTATCCCCGCTGTATTGAAGTGATGGCATCGGACACGGCAGTCGGCTTGCTCGCGATTGTGCAGGATGCGCCAGTGGGTCTTGGAGGCGATGGAGCGAACAATTATCGGAAGATCGCAGAAAATGTCGCCGATTACGCACGCTCTGGCAAGAAGCCGATCGTCTTCATCAGCAATCTCTCAGGAGGGGTTCATCCGCATGTGCGTGAGCCGCTTGAAGATGCTCAGGTGCCGATACTCAATGGTACGCGTGCGGCACTCAAGTCAATACTTAAGCTGACCGCCCGACAGGAAACGGAGACCCGCAAACCGCATGAAGCTGTGCCTCCTCAGGAGAAATGGTTGCGCCGCCTTCGTGCGGGCCACCCTTTTAGTGAGCATGAGACGAAGACTTTCCTGCGGGACCATGGCATCCCGACCACGCGTGAAAGCCTAGCGCGAAATGTCGACGAAAGTGTCGCCATTGCTGCTCAGCTTGGCTTTCCGGTGGCTCTGAAGATTGCTTCCGCAGCTTTGCCACATAAGACAGAAATCGGCGGTGTTGCATTAAACCTCTGCAATGAGGGGGAGGTACGCGAGGCGTATTCCCGCATCATGACCTCAGTCGCCAGGCACATGCCTGACGTTCGGCCGGACGGCGTATTGGTTCAGGAAATGGTGAATGATGGGATTGAATCCATCATCGGCTTGACCCGCCATCACCCCTTCGGCCTTGCAGTGGTGGTGGGCTCGGGCGGCGTGCTCGTGGAGTTGATCAAGGATGCAGCGCTCGCCCTTCCCCCTGTGAGCAGAACACAGGCGCGTGAACTGATCAAATCAACGCGGCTCGCCACACTGTTGAAGGGGTTTCGGGGAGCGCCCGCCGCAGATGAAACCGCATTCTTCGAGCTGGTCACCGCTATCTCGGAAATTGCTGTGACATATGGAGAGTGGATTGGAGCTCTAGATCTGAATCCGGTTACGGTCTTGCCGGCCGGCAAGGGCGTTTGTGTTCTGGATGCGCTCCTGGTGCCCGCTTCGAAGGGGAACGATGAATGATCTCAGTCCAACGTCTGAATAAGACCTATCACACGCGGGATGGCAACGCGATCAACGCGTTGTCAGACATTAACCTAGAGATCACTCAAGGTGAATTCATCACCGTGGTTGGCCCTAGCGGCTGCGGTAAGACTACCTTGCTCAAGATCTTGGCGGGAATTCTGGGTAAAACGTCGGGCGATATTCTGGTCGGTGGCACAGTCCTGGATGGCCCAAGCCGACAACTCGGCGTCGTTTTCCAGGAGCCGTTATTGCTCCCTTGGCGATCCATACTTGAGAACATAATGGTGCCGATAGAGATTCAAAGGCGTTCTCGCACCGAGTTCGAGCCCAAAGCTCACGAGCTCTTGGAACTCGTCAGCCTTTCAGGCTTTGCCGACAAGTTCCCGAACGAGCTCTCGGGAGGTATGCAGCAGCGGGTGGGAATTGCTCGTGCCTTGATCCATGATCCGGACTTCCTGTTGATGGACGAGCCATTCGGTGCCCTCGACGCAATGACCAGGGAGCAGATGAATCTGGAGTTGCTGCGCATCTGGGGTGAACGACGAAAAACTGTGCTGCTTGTCACCCACAGTATCCCTGAAGCGGTTTTCCTCGGCGACAGGATCGTTGTTATGAGCCCCCGCCCGGGTCGCATCGCGGAAATCATCACCGTCGATCTCCCCAGACCTCGCCGCCTTGAGATGATCAACTCGGAAGACTTCGGCAACTACGTCAAGCGCGTACGCTCGCATTTCGGTTCGGAGGGCCTCGATTGATGACCATAGTGACCGCTCGCACGACGGACCGGGGTATGATGACATCCTTCAAGTCGAGCCCCGAAGCCGGACTATCCGTTCTGCTCTTCATACTTTTAATCGCGGGATGGGAGGCGGCTGTCTGGCTGTTTTCTATCCCCTCCATCCTTGTGCCTCCACCGTCGGCGATTGCCCAAGCCTTGTGGGCAAATCTAACGACGGCCCGCTTCTACACGCATGTGGGGGTAACACTGTGGGAGATCGTTGCAGGCTTTGCGATCGGCTCAAGCGTTGGCCTCATCATCGGCGTTGTGATCGGGCAGTGGAAGCTTCTGGAACGAACCGTTTATCCCTATGTCGTAGCGTTTCAGACGGTCCCGAAGGTTGCTATAGCCCCGATGATCGTAATCTGGTTCGGCTACGGTATTTCCTCAAAAATTGTGATCACCGCCCTGATCGCCTTTTTCCCTGTGGTGGTGAATTGCATTGCCGGAATGAACGCCGCTTCCCCACAGCAAGTGGAAATGCTGCGCTCGTTCACTGCGTCGCGTTGGCAGGTATTCCGAATGGTGAAGTTGCAATCTGCACTTCCGTACATTTTCGCGGGTCTAGATGTAGCCGTTGTCCTTGCCGTCATTGGCGCAATCGTTGGTGAGTTCATCGGTGCTCAGGCCGGTTTGGGATATCTGCTGCTGCAGCGCAACTTCTCGATGGATACCGCAGGCAGTTTCGCAATCCTGATCGTTCTTTCAACGATCGGAATGATCTTGCACCAGCTCACAAACACCGTCCGTAAGCGCGTGGTGTTCTGGGCAGAGCGCGACGAGCGTCTGGCGACGGAAACGACGTGATCCTTTGGCACGCAAACAATAAGGGGACTGAAATGAAGAAGATCATATCAATGGGAGTACGCACCGCCCTGTATGCCGTCATCGCTTCGGGCGCCGCCCTGTTGGCAGCGGTACCCGGCATGGCACAGCAGCCGGTTAAGATCGGCGTTGGCGGTAGCAATTTTCTGAACCTCACCTATTACTACCTGACGCTTCCAGGGCCGCTTGGCTACTGGAAGGAGGAAGGCTTTGACGTAGATGTGTTCCCTGTAAGCGGCTCCACCGAGGCCGCTCAGCAACTGGCGGTGAACAATCTCGATTTCGCCGAGATGAACGCCAGCGTCATCATCCAGTCGAATACGGAACACGATCTGCCAATACGGGCTGTTATAACCAACGGGACGGTTGGTTGGGGCCTGGCGGTCAAGAAGGGCGGTGCCATTAAGTCAGCCGCCGATCTGAAAGATCGCACGATAGGTATCGTAAGCCTTTCAAGTGGAGGTATCCCGCTCCTTCGCTCCTTCATAGCGAGCGCGGGGCTTGACCCGGATACGGACGTCACTTTGATAGCGACGGGTGTGGGCGCCCCGGCTCTCACCGCACTTCAAAGCGGCCGTGTAGACGCGTTGATGTACTGGTCATCCGCACTCGTCGGTTTTATCAATGCTGAGCCGGAAATCGACATCATCCGCGACCCCGAGTGGCTGAAGATGCCTGATTTCACGTTTTCGACCAGCAAGCGTGTTATGGATGAAAATCCCAAGATGGTGGAGGGCATCGCCCGCGGTGTCGCCAAGGCGATGGTGTTTGCTGCCGCCAATCCAGACTGCGTCCGGCAGATACAGTGGAAATTCTATCCTGACACGAAGCCGACAGGCGTTGACGAGGAAGAAGCTATCCGCAACGAGCTTGCGCTCCTGGACGCCGTCCTGGAAGAGCAAAAGTTCGCCGCTGAAATCAATCCCGACAACATGGTCGCCGCCGCAAGTGTAAGTGCACTGGGTTCGGTACAGGACTTCCTCTTCGAAGCTGGTGTGATCACCGACAAAGTTGACCCAAAGCAGTTGGTAGTTGCTGACAACAGCTTCTGGCAGAAGGTGAATGATTTCGACAAGGCGGAAATCGAAGCCCAGGCAAAAGCCTGCGAGTTGCCCTGATTTCTGCTCGCCTTGCCTGCGCTTTTGCAGGGAAGGACATGTTTCCACTAATCGGATCAATCCACGATGGCGGGTCCACGCCATCGCAAGGACCACTTGCCCAATGAGAGGGAAAGCCATGGAATACGAGACAATTAAGTTGGTGAAGGACAACTGGCTGGGAATTCTTACTTTGAACCGGCCGGCCAAGATGAACGCCCTGAGCAAGGAACTTCAGCTTGAGATGCAGCATGCCCTGGATGATCTCGAAGCCGACGAAAACATCCGTGCCGTAATCATCAACGGAGAAGGGAAATGTTTTTCCGCCGGTTTCGATATCTCAGGCACAGGTACCGGTGAGCCTCCGTCTGTTCAACAATGGCGGGCCAATGTGAAGCGGGAAAACGACACATGGTATCGGATCTGGCGTTCCCGGTTGCCGTTTATCGCGGCGGTTCACGGTTATTGTCTGGGAGGCGCGTGCGAACTGTCGATGGTCTGCGACATTACCATCGCATCGGAGGACGCCCAGTTCGGTGAACCTGAGATTCAGTTTCAGTCTGCCCCGCCATTTCCAATTATGCCGTGGGTCATTGGCATGAAGAAGACGAAAGAGCTTTTATTAACAGGGGACCGCATTGATGCCCGCGAGGCAGAACGGCTGGGGCTGATCAATCGCGTCGTTCCCAACGACCAGTTGATGGAAAGTGCTCGGCAGTTAGCGCGCAAGCTGAGCATGATCCCGCCGCCGGCCATGCAGCTCAACAAGCAAGGTCTAAATCGCGGGTACGATATCCGTGGGTTCCAGTCGACCGTTGATTTCTCGGCCGAGATTTTCACTCTAGTCCTGACGTCTGACTCTCAGGAGAAGCGCGATTTCGACAAGATCGCTGCAGAGCAGGGTCTTAAGGAAGCCTTCAAGTGGCGTGACGCCAAATTCGCCTGACCAATCGTTCGCGAGGAGGGATGACGAGCATGAACAGTCACAATGCAGAAATCGTCCCCTTACATCAGGCGCTTGCAAACAGCCTTGCCGAACATGGTCTCCGGGCCATGTTCGCCCTGATCGGCGATGCGAACTTGTTTCTGGTGGACAGTTATACGCGGCATAATGGTGGCCGCTTCGTTGGCGCCATTCTCATGGCTCACGGATATGCCCAGGCGACAAGCACTATCGCGGAAGCCACTATAACTCACGGCCCTGGTCGTCCTCTGCGGCGATACGCCAGCCACTGACCTGGACCACCTTCAGAAGATCAATCAACGTGAACTCGTCGCAACCACCTGGCTGGGCACAGGGCAACGTCTAACGAATTCCCGAACGAAGGAAATCTAAGATGAATGAACGTTTTCATGCAATGCTGATCGAGAAAGTTGGCGAAAAACCCCATGCGCGGCTCGCGGAACTTTCGCTCGACGATCTTCCCGATCATGATGTCCTGGTGCAGATCACTTGCTCCAGCCTCAACTACAAAGACGGACTGGCAATCTCCGGTCGGTCAGCCATCGCCCGCAAGTTGCCAATGGTGGCGGGGATCGACCTAGCTGGAATCGTGGTCGAATCCCGATCGCCTGAATGGCAGACAGGCGACCGAGCAATTGTAAACGGCTGGGGCCTGTCGGAAACGGAATGGGGAGGTTATTCGCAGTTTCAACGGCTCAAACCTGAATGGCTGACAAGGCAACCTGGCGGCTTCACGCCGCATGAGGCCATGGCAATAGGGACAGCAGGATATACAGCAGCGCTTTGTGTCAACGCTTTAGAAGAACGGGGTGGCCTGACGCCGCAGAAGGGGGAAGTGCTTGTTACCGGAGCAGGTGGGGGAGTTGGATCGGTCGCGGTAAGTTTGCTCGCCGCAAAAGGATATAGCGTGGTGGCATCTACAGGCCGAGCATCGACGCATGAGTATTTGGCTGAACTCGGTGCCTCCGCTGTGATCGACCGGGCAGAATTGTCTGGTTCCGTGCGGCCGTTGCAGAAGGAGCGTTGGGCCGGTGTTATTGATACGGTCGGTTCCACGACGTTAGCTAACGCAATCGCTCAAACAATCTATGGAGGGACAGTGACCGCATGTGGTCTCGCCGGCGGCCCGGATCTGCCGGCAACCGTTTTCCCTCACATCCTGCGGAGCGTTGCGTTGTTAGGCATAGACTCGGTCTATGCTCCGCACACTCTACGCGATCGGGCGTGGGCAACGTTGGACATGTACCTCGATCGCGGCGCGCTGGCTAAGATCATGTCCGTCCATGCGATGGAAGAGCTGGCGACACTCGCCGACCAGATTGTGGCGGGAGAAATTCGCGGTAGAGTGGTCATTCAGATCACGCAAGAATAATCGGCCAGTTGAAAACTGTACGATGGAGCTTGGCGTCGTGTCGATACATGCCGTGACACGGCATGTATCACGGTGGGCCTCGTAATGGGGCAGATGGTCAGGCGGTAGAACCTGTTTGATCGGCAACGCACAGCCCGCCGGCGATGTCCCTTGGCTGCGCTCCGAAGGAGACAGGCCCGCAAACACCCGAATAATCCGCGCTTCCAACGATCTTGCGCGGCTGCTCATTCACCTCAAGCGCCGGGGGAAGGCTTTGTTGCCGCAGCCTTGTCGTGGCAGGTTGCTTGCGTCTGGCAGTTACCATAGCGCCGATAAGCTAAAAGGTAGGTGGCGTATTTACCCAAAGCACGCGAGCAGGCGTTTCTCCCGGATTATTGTAGGCATGCGGTATTTCCGAATGAAACAGGAAAGAATCGCCAGCCGTCAGCCGGTAGGTGCGGTCCGCGACCTGCAGATCGATTGTCCCCTCCAGGACAAATCCCATTTCTTCCCCCACATGGCTGATGGCTTCGTGTCCGCCGCCTTCTGGCGCTATGATATGGATATTCGCCTGCAGCAGTGATTTCGGGCTAAGCGGAACCACTTGCTCCAACAATACCCCGTTAGAAGTTGGCCGTGAGTTCATCTGGATACGTGGGCGATTGCCGCTCCTCACGATAAAGGCTGGTTCCTCGCTCGGCTGATCGGCATCGAAGAGATTTGAGACGTTGATGCCGAGAGTGGCAACGAGGCGGTGCAGCAATGTGAGCGACGGTTGCACCTTGTCGCGCTCAAGCTTCGAAATGAAGCTTTCCGAGCAATCAACCAGCTCAGCCACCTGCTTCATGCTCAATCCCTTGACCTTGCGAGCATGACGCAAACGACCGCCAATATGAATCTGATCAGTCTTTTCAGCCAATTTGAATGATCCTTTGCTGGTGGACACGCCGGCGAGCGGGTCAGCAATTAAAAATGCAGGCACCTGAACAAATAGTAAAGTAGCTTGACAAGGATGAAATTGTCAGTTTCTCTGTCCTTATCACCGGGCCAAGACGTATTTCAACCTGAGAGACATTCAACCTGACTTCCTTGCCGGTAGGAGGCCCAGCGGTTCAACGTTTGCCCTCGCGTTGGCATTTCATTTTCTTATTAAGTAGGAGCGTGGCTGAGCATGACATTGAAACTGATAGGGTCAGCTCCACAATGGCCGAACGGCGCCAAGTGCGCAG
>Ga0180217_1004947_pt1 | contig 10293 bp, 9 predicted proteins | sample eDN3rd37CBELigOP_FD_128521 | JGI IMG/M metagenome (GOLD analysis project Ga0180217, IMG submission 128521) | Enriched Organic Plus compost microbial communities from Emeryville, California, USA - eDNA 3rd pass 37_C BE-Lig OP (version 2) (version 2) ... | reverse complement strand
CGTTCCGCGCGCTCGTGGATCGCGCCCGCGTGCACGCGGGGCAGAGCGTCGTCGTCTTCGGCTGCGGCGGCGTGGGGCTCTCGGCGGTGCGCATCGCGGTCGCCCTCGGCGCGCAGGTCACGGCGGTGGATGTCGCCCCCGCCGCTCTCGACCTGGCGCGGGAGAGCGGGGCGGAGGCGGTGGTCCCGGCCGCGGGACTCGACGACGCCGCCCTCGTCGACGCCGTGCGTGCCGCGACCGGCGGGGGAGCCCACGTCGCCGTCGAAGCCCTCGGCCGTGCGGCGACGCTCGCCGTCGGCATCCGCTCGCTCCGCAGCGGCGGGCGACTCGTGCAGGTCGGACTGCTCGTCGACGACCCGGTCGTGCCGATGGGCGAGGTGATCGCGCGGGAGCTCGCCGTGCTCGGCAGCCACGGGATGGCGGCCGCCGACTACCCGAGGCTGCTCGACCTCGTGCGGTCGGGCGCCCTGCGTCCGGAGGAGCTCGTCGCCCGCCGCATCGGCCTCGACGAGGTCCCGGACGCCCTGCTGGCCCTGCACGAGGGCCGCGCCCCGGCGGGCGTCACGATGATCGTCCACTAGGCGCCGCGGGCGAACGGGCCGCGCAGCGCCGCCCACTGGAGCAGCATGATCGTCTTCGCATCCACGATGTCGCCCCCGACCCGCGCGAGGGCGTCGTCGAAGGGGAGCTCCACGACGTCGATGTGCTCGCCCTCCTCGTGCAGCCCTCCTCCCGCGTGTCGGCTCGTCGCGGCGGAGTAGCGGGCGGCGTAGAAGTGCAGGCGCTCGGTGACGGATCCGGGGCTCATGTAGACGTCGAACACGTGCTCGAGGTCGCTCACCTCGTGCCCCGTCTCCTCGAGGGCTTCGCGTCGGATCGCGGTCTCCGGGTCGTCGGCGTCGAGGAGTCCCGCCGCCGTCTCGAGCATCACGCCGTCGGGGTGGTCGTTGACGTACACCGGGTAGCGGAACTGCCGCGTCAACAGCACCGTGCGTCGCTCCGGGTCGTAGAGCAGGATCGTCGCGCCGTTGCCGCGGTCGTACGTCTCCGCGGTCTTCGCCACCCACTCGCCGTCGACGGCGCGCTCCCGGTAGCGCGTGCGCCGCAGCACGTGCCACGCCGACGCGACGAGCTCGACCTCGTCGACCACGACATCCGGGTTGCGGTCGAGTCCGAGTCCGGTGAGGTGGAGGCCGGTGCGGCCGCGGTGGTCGGGTTCGTCGGCGCCGAGCATCCCCTCAGGGTACGGAAAGAGCCCCGGATGCGCGGGGCATCCGGGGCTCTTCGCGCGGTCGGGCGGCTTACGCCTCGACGGCCTCGACGGTCTCCACGGCGACCGGGGTGGCGGGAGCGCTCGCCTGCACCTCGATCTTGCGCGGCTTCGCCTTCTCGCTGATCGGGATGACGACGCTCAGCACGCCGTTCTCGTAGGACGCCGAGATCTTGTCGGTGTCGACGCCCTGGCCGACGTTGAGCTGGCGCAGGAACGAGCCGGAGGTGCGCTCGCGCGTGATCCACTTCACGCCCTCCTGGCTGCGCGGGGTGCGCTCGGCGCGGATCGTGAGGAGCTGGCCGTCCACGTCGATGTCGACGCTGCCCGGGTCGATGCCGGGGAGGTCGGCGTTGAGGACGTAGTGGTCGCCGTCGCGGTAGAGGTCCATCGGCATGAGCCGCGGGCCCCGGCTGGTGTCGAGGAGCTGTCCGGCAACGCGGTCCAGCTCACGGAACGGGTCGAAGTACATCGCCATGAGTGTCCTCCTGAGTCCAACTTGAGTCTTGGTGACTCAACTATTGGTGAGATTAGCACTCTCGGTATGCGAGTGCCAGATTCTCGGGATCGCCGTCGGCGAACGCAGGGTTCTCGCGCCTCGGAGTTGCACCCGCCGCCCGGAGTTGCGACGCGGGTGCAACTAACGCGGTCCGAACCTCAGTACCCGACGAAGACGTCGGTGTGGATGCGGCGGACTCCCGCGCGACGGAGGGCCCGCTTGAGGCCCGCGACCATCGACGGGGGTCCGGAGAGGTAGACGCTGCGGCTCCGGATGTCGGGCACGGCGGCGAGGAGCGACGCGCCCGTCAGGCGCTCGGGGCCGATCCAGTCCCAGCCGGCGGGGAGGTCCGCGGGGCGCTCGACCGACGCGATCGCGACACGGCACCCCGCCGCCCGGAGCCGGTCGGCGTAGGCGAGGTCGTCGATCGACGAGACCGCGTACACGACGGCCAGGTCGCGCGACTCGCCCGAGGCGGCGAGCTCCTCGAGGTGCCCGACGAAGGGGGTGATGCCGATGCCGCCCGCGACGAGGAGGAGCGGACGCGCCGGATCCCCGGGGAGCACGAAGTCGCCCCCGACGCCCGTCGCGGAGACGACGGCACCCGGCTCGAGGTCGAGGAGCGCGCGCTTGAAGGAGCTCGCGCGCTCGGGGAGACGGATGCCGAAGCGCAGCACGTCGCCGGGTGCGGAGGCGATGCTGAACACCCGCCGCCAACCCCGGGAGTCGGCGCCGCGGTGGGGGAGCGTGAGCTCGACGAACTGGCCGGACCGGAACGACACGGGCGTGCGGGCGCGGAAGTCGAACTCCCACGACGACGGCGACAGCTGCCGACGTCCCGCGTACTCCAGGCGGATGCCACGGCGCTGCCCGGCGAGGAACGCGAGCAGGTTGACGACGAGGAGCGCGAACTCGGGGGAGTTGAAGATCGGCCCGATGTGGAAGGTCACGAAGTACAGCGCCGCCGCGAGGGCCGCGTAAACGAGCTGCTGCCACCGGCGCGGCGGCAGCGTGAGCGGCTCGGTGAGCATGAAGCCGACGAAGAACCACAGCGCCGATTGCACTCCGACGCGGTAGACGGCGTCGGCGAAAGTCAGGCCGAAGAGCATCCCCTGAGCCGTGCCGAGCACGAGGCCCGTCGCGACGTAGACGCCGCCCATCGGCAGCCGGCGCGTGCGGAACAGGATGAGGAACGCCAGCACGACGACGAAGGGCAGCATCCACGCGTTGCCGGGCCACCAGGCTCCGAAGGTGAGCCCCGTGAAGCCGATGACGAACGCGCCGAGCGCCGCGGGGTTGAACACGTGCCGCCCGCGGATCGCGAGGAGGTACTTGCTCGCGACCGCGACCGCGCCGGCGATCGCGGCACCCCCGAGGGCGGGCAGGGTGAGCGTCGGCGGAAGGATGAAGTACAGCAGCCCCGCCGTGATGAGGGTCGACTCGGTGTGGGCGCGCACGCGGAAGAGCGCCGAGAAGGCGAGGCTCGCGACGAGGCACACGGCGACGAGCACCGCCGCGCTCGCGAGCATCCCGAGCGCGTCGCCGGGGCGCACGACGCCGAGCAGCGAGAACACCAGTCCCGCGGCGAAGAGCACGGCGAGCGAGTAGAGCACGAGCCGGTACATCGTGAAGCGGCCCAGCACGTGGTCGAGCCAAGGCGTCATGCGAACAGCTCCCCGGGGAACTCGGTGGATGCGTCGACGGTTCCGTCCGACGCCATCCTGGCGTACGCGGTGGCGGAGCGGGAGAGGAAGACCGGGTCGGGCTCGAGGAAGAGAGCGGTCGCGACGCCGTCGGCGACGAGCGCCGTCGGGGCGAGCACCCACGTCGCGAGCACGGACCGCGTCGGCAGCCCCGTGACGGCGTCGAGCACGTGGTGGAGACCGTCGCCCCACGCGCGGCGGGTGGTGGCGCTCGCGCAGAAGGCGCCGTCGGCGAGCTCCGCGACGCCGACCGCCTTCGACGGGTCGAGAGGATGCTCGAGCGCGATCGTCATCGGCACCCCGCGGGTGCGGAGGTCGCCCGAGGCGTCGACGATGTGCTCGTCGACCCCGGCGTCGGCGAGGAGGTCGCTCACGAGGTCGACGAGGTAGCCCTTGCCCGCCGCGCCGACGTCGACGACGACGGGTCGCGCGACCTCGAGGGCGACGCCGTCCCACGCGACCGCCTCGTCCCACCTGGGCGGCGCGGGGATGTCGGCCCCGGCGCGGAGACGGTACGCGGCGTCGTAGCCGAGCGCCTCGAGCGAGCGTCCGACGAGCGGCGAGACCCGGCCCGCCGTGGCGTCGTAGAGCTCGCGGTAGAACGCGAGCAGCGGTCCGGCGTCGGCGGCGAGCTCGTGGCGCCCGGGCTCCCGCGCGATGCGGGCGATGCGGGAGTCGGCGCGGAACCTCGACCAGTCGCGGTCGAAGCGCTCGACGCGCTCGGCCACCGCGTCCGCGACGGACGACGGGAGGGCATCCCGGGTGTCGATCCTCCAGTGGGTGCCGATGGCCTCGAACCGCCAGGCGACCGGCAGGGGGTCGACGATCAGCGGAGGGCCTCCGCCTTGATCTTCTCGAGCGCGTCGTGGAAGCCGCCGCTCGTGAGCGAGGAGCCGCCGACGCGTGACACGCGGAGGGCGTCGATGTCCTGGCCGACGACGGCCGCGGCGACGCCGTCGGCGAACTGGGTCTGGAAGCCGAGCGAGGTGGGGTCGGTCGCGAGCGGCGTCACGGTGACGGCGGTCACGACGTCGTCCTGGAGCGTGAGCTCGACGATGACGTGGGAGGGGCCGGCGGGGGAGACGTAGTCGCCCTGCGCCTCGTAGCCGCCGTCGGCGTACTCGGCGGAGGTGTCGGCGCCGGGGTCGACCTGGGCGCTGCCGGTGCCGCCGGTGCCGCCGGAGGCGCCGGGGGCGGCGCAGGCGGCGAGGGCGGCGGTGACTCCGAGTCCGGCGAACCCGAGGGCGGTGAGACGCGAGGCGGTGGTCGGCATGCCGACAGCATCCCAGGTTTCGGTTCCCCGAATCCGGCGGCTCGCTCCGAATGTGCTGGATGTGTCACCTACCTGATCGCCGTGTAACGGATTTGTTAACCGTCCGATCAATCCTTGCGCGAGGTTTGTTCGTCGGGTTTACTAACCCGCATGCCTCCTCGCGCATCGCTGCGGCCGACGTCGAAGTCGCTGCCCGAGCACGCCCGCGGGCACAACCGCTCCCTCGTCCTCCAGACGCTGTACTCCGACGGCGCGATGAGCCGCGCCGACCTCGCCCGCGCCACCGGACTCACGCGCGTCACGATCTCCGACCTCGTCGCCGAACTCCTCGCCGAAGCCCTCGTCGTCGAGCAGGGCACGCGCGGCGAGTCCCGCCCGGGCAAGCCCGCGACCCTCGTCGACATCGACCGCACCGGCTTCCGCATCCTCGGCATCGACCTCTCCGCGCACGACGTCTTCCGCGGCGCCCTCCTCGACCTCGACGGCCGCCTCCACGACCGGGTCACCGTGCCGCTCGACGGCGCCACCGGCGAGCGCGCCCTCGCGATCGTCGTCGACCTCGCGCGCGACCTCGCCGCCCGGGCCGACGTGCCGATCCTCGGGATCGGGGTCGGCTCGCCCGGCGTCGTCGACCTCGCCGGTGTCGTGCTCACCGCCCCCAACCTCGGTTGGCACGACCTCGCCCTCCAGGACCGGCTCGCCGAGGCCCTCGGACTCCCCGCGCTCGTGGCCAACGACGCCAACGTCGCCGCGCTCGCCGAGCACTCCTTCGGAGACGCCCTCAGCGACACGATGCTCGTCAAGATCGGCAACGGCGTCGGTGCCGGCCTCATCGTCGGCGGCACCCTCCTCTCCGGCGCCCGGTTCTCCGCGGGTGAGCTCGGCCACGTCGTCGTCGGCACGGACGGCGGCGAGGAGTGCGCGTGCGGCAAGCACGGCTGCCTCGAGACTTGGATCGCCGTGCCCCGCCTCGAGGCACGGCTCGCGGCCGCGACGTCCGCCGCCGAGCGGGACGACATCCTCTCCCGCGCGGGGGAGCGGCTCGGCATCGCCCTCGCCCCCGTCGTCGGGGCCCTCGATCTCGCGGAGGTCGTGCTCAGCGGCCCCGCGTCCCTGCTCGACGGACCGCTCTCCCGGGCGGCCCTCGACACCCTCCGGGCGCGCACGATGGCCGAACTCCACGGCGATCTCGCGCTGCGGGGGAGCGCCCTCGGAGAGGACATCGTCATGCGCGGCGCCGCCGCCATGGTGCTCTCCGGGAGGCTCGGGGTCAGCTGACCCCGAGCACCGTTGCACCACCGGGTGCCCGCGATCCTGCGGCACCGTCGCCCTAGGAAAGGAAACAGGAAATGAGGAAGCTCGCTCTCACCGCGGCCCTGGCCGCCGGTGCGATCGTCCTCGCTGGCTGCTCGGGCACCCCCGCCGGGCCGGAGTCCGGCGAGATCCGCGTGTGGCTCGTCGGCGCCGACACGCCGCAGGAGGCTCGCGACTACCTGAAGGAGACCTTCGAAGAGGAGAACCCCGGCTCCACCCTCGTCATCGAGGAGCAGCAGTGGACCGGCCTCGTCGACACCCTCACGACGGCGCTCTCGTCGAACGACAGCCCCGACATCGTCGAGGTCGGCAACACCCAGGCCCCGGCGTTCACGTCGGTCGGCGCGTTCCGCGACCTGAGCGGCATCTACGAGGACCTCGGCGGCGACGACCTCCTCCCGGGCTTCGTCGAGGCCGGCTCCTACGAGGGCACGCTCTACGCGGCGCCGTACTACTCCGGTGCCCGCGTCGTGTTCTACAACACGGCGCAGTACGCCGAGGCGGGCGTCGACGTGCCGGAGACGCTCGACGACTACGTCGCCAACGCGGGCGCGCTCGCCGCGGCTCTGCCCGGCGTCTCGGGCGTCTACTGGCCCGGCCAGGACTGGTACAACGCCCTCCCGTTCATCTGGGAGAACGGCGGCGAGATCGCGGTCTTCGAAAACGGCGAGTGGGACGCGCAGTTCTCGTCCCCCGAGTCGCTCGCGGGCCTCGAGCAGGTCGCCGAGGTCATGGCGTCCTCGCTCGCGCCGAAGGACGGCGACGAGACGGATGTCTGGGTGCCGTTCCGTGATGCGCAGGGCGCGACGCTCTCCGCGCCGAGCTGGGCGTACTGGTCGATCATCGCGGACGGCGACCAGCAGCCGACGGCCGTGACCGACACGCTCGGCTACTTCGCGCTCCCGGGCAAGGACGGCGGCGCGGCGCAGGTGTTCGCGGGCGGCTCCAACATCGCCATCTCGGCGAAGTCGGCGCACCCGGAGCTCGCCGAGGCGGCGCTCAAGATCATCTTCAGCGACGAGTACCAGTCGATCCTCGCGGCCAACGGCCTCGTCCCGGCGAAGACCTCGCTCGGCGACCAGGTCGCGGCGGCGAACCCGGAGATCGCGGCGATCATCGCGGAGGCCGCGGCCAACGCGAAGCTCACCCCGGCGAGCCCGAAGTGGGCCGACGTGGAGGCGGCGCGACTCCTCCAGGACTTCTTCGTGCGCATCGCCACGGGCGGTGACATCGAGGCGCTGGCCACCCAGCTCGACCTCGACATCGAAGAGATCCTGAACGGCTGAGAGTACGGCGGTGCGGCACGACTCGACCGTGCCGCACCGCCGGCGCCCGTCGCCCTAGGAGAGGTTCCGGGGCACGTGACAGAACCTATCCGAAAGGCCTCCCCATGAGTCAGACCGACGTCCGCCTGCGGCGCCGGCGCGACCTCACCCCCCTGTTCCTGCTGATCCCGGCGGGGGTGGTGCTGCTCGCCCTCACCGCCTGGCCGCTCATCCAGCTCGTCGTCACGTCGTTCCTCGAGTTCGGACGCGCCCAGATCTTCGGCGCCCCGCCCGAGTTCGTCGGGCTCGACAACTACGTCGACGTGCTCACCGACGACGAGTTCTGGCAGGTCCTCGGACGCAGCATCGCGTTCTGCCTCGTCAACGTCCTGCTGACGATGCTCCTCGGCATCGCCATCGGTGTGCTCATGACGAAGCTCGGCAAGGGCTTCAAGCTCCTCGTCTCCGTGGGGCTCCTGCTCGCCTGGGCGATGCCGCCGGTCACGGCGAGCGTGGTCTGGGGCTGGATGTTCGACACCGACCGCGGCGTCGTCAACTACCTGCTCACCCAGATCACCGGCGTCGACTTCGAGGGCCACTCGTGGCTCATCAACCCCGTCTCGTTCTTCTTCGTCGCGACCCTCATCGTCACCTGGCAGGCGATCCCGTTCGTCGCGTTCACCGTCTTCGCGGGCCTCACGCAGGTGCCGCCGGAGGTGCTCGAGGCCGCCGAGATCGACGGCGCGACAGGCTGGCAGCGGTTCCGGATGATCGTGCTGCCGTACCTGCGCGGCGTGCTCGTCATCCTCCTCGTGCTCCAGATCATCTGGGACATGCGCGTGTTCAGCCAGATCTACGCGCTCCAGACGGTCGGCGGGATCGCCGCGGAGACGAACACGATCGGCGTCTACATCTTCAAGGTCTCGATCGGGTCGGGCGACCTCGGCGCGGGCGGCGCGATCTCGGTGCTGCTCGTCATCCTCATGCTCGGCCTCTCCGGCTACTACATCCGTTCGCTCCTGAGGCAGGAGGAGTCATGAGCCGCGGCTCGACCCGTGAACTCGCCCCCGGCCGCCCCCGCTCGGCCGTCGTCCGCGGGCTGCTCAACGTCGTCGCGGTGATCGTGTTCGTCGCGTCCGCGTTCCCCGTGTACTGGATGGTGAACTCGGCGCTGCTGCCGAACCGCGCCATCCGCGAGCAGGTGCCGCACTTCTTCCCCGACCAGTTCACGCTCGACAACTTCGTGAAGGTCGTGACGCAGCCGTCGGGCACGATCGAGTTCCTCCCCGCTCTCACGACGTCGCTCATCGTGACGCTCTCGACCGTCCTGCTCGCGGCGGTGCTCGCGTTCTTCGCCGCGCTCGCACTCTCGCGGTTCCGGTTCCGGTCGAAGAAGACGCTCATCGTCGCGCTCCTCGTCGCCCAGATGATCCCGGCGGAGGCGATGATCGTGTCGATCTTCCGCGTCCTCGACGGCTGGCAGCTGCTCAACACGATCCTCGGCCTCACGCTGGTGTACCTCGCGGTCGTGCTGCCGTTCACGATCTGGACGCTCCGCGGCTTCGTCGCCGGCATCCCGGTGGAGCTCGAGGAGGCGGCGATGGTCGACGGCTGCTCGCGCTTCGGCGCGTTCTTCCGGGTGACGCTGCCGCTCCTGTGGCCGGGGCTCACCGCGACGGGGGTCTTCGCGTTCATCCAGGCGTGGAACGAGTTCCTCTTCGCGCTCGTCATCATGCAGAAGCCGGAGGTGCGCACGCTGCCCGTGTGGCTGCGCGCGTTCGTGCAGGCGACGCAGGCGACCGACTGGGCGGCGATCATGGCGGGCTCGACGCTCATCGCGATCCCCGTGATCGTGTTCTTCCTCATCGTGCAGGGCCGGATGGTCGGCGGCATGGCGGCCGGGGCGGTGAAGGGATGACCGCGTCGGTGGATGCCGTGCTCCTGCCGGGATTCCGCGGGACGACCCTCCCCGAGTGGGTCGCAGGACGGCTCCGCTCGGGGCTCGTCGGCGTGTGCCTCTACGGCGAGAACGTCGAGTCGGACGGGCAACTCCGCTCGCTCACGTGGCAGATCCGGCAGGCGAACCCCGACGCGATCATCGCGATCGACGAGGAGGGCGGCGACGTCACGCGCGTCCACTACGTCGACGGCTCGCCGTATCCCGGCGCCGCGCTCCTCGGCCGCGTCGACGACGTCGCCGAGACCGCCGTCGTGGGCCGGGCCGTCGCCGACGTGCTCGGCTGGATCGGCGCCGACCTCAACCTCGCGCCCGTCGCCGACGTCAACTCCGACCCGCGCAACCCCGTGATCGGCGTGCGCTCGTTCGGCGCGGAGCCCGAGCTCGTGTCGCGGCACGTCGCGGCGTTCGTGCGCGCGCACGAGGCGGTCGGGATCGCGACGAGCGTCAAGCACTTCCCGGGACACGGCGCGACGTCGGCGGACTCGCATCTCGCGCTGCCGGTCGTCGACGTACCCCTCGAGGTGCTGCGCGAGCGCGACCTCCCGCCGTTCCGCGCCGCGATCGAGGCGGGCGCGCGCACCGTCATGACGTCGCACATCCTGCTGCCCCACGTCGATCCGGAGAACCCGGCGACGTTCTCGTCGCGCATCCTCGGAGGACTCTTGCGCGACGAGCTCGGCTTCGACGGCGTCGTCGTCACCGACGCCCTCGACATGGCGGGCGCGTCGGGCGCGATCGGCATCCCCGCCGCCGCCGTGAAAGCGCTCGCCGCGGGGTGCGACCTGCTGTGCCTCGGCACGGGCGGGTCCGCTGAGCAGCTCGACGACATCCGGGATGCGGTGGCTCGCGCGATCGACGAGGGGACGTTGACGGAGGATCGCCTCGCCGACGCGACCGCCCGGGTCTCCCGACTCGTCGAGTCGTTGCGCGGCGCCCGTACCGCTCCCGTCAGCGGCCCGAACGGACCCGATTGGGATGCTCTCGTGGCCGCGTTCGACGTCGCGCCGGG
>Ga0180217_1004938_pt1 | contig 10304 bp, 8 predicted proteins | sample eDN3rd37CBELigOP_FD_128521 | JGI IMG/M metagenome (GOLD analysis project Ga0180217, IMG submission 128521) | Enriched Organic Plus compost microbial communities from Emeryville, California, USA - eDNA 3rd pass 37_C BE-Lig OP (version 2) (version 2) ... | reverse complement strand
TGACGCTTCCTGCTGTTCGTCATGATCTGACCAGTCTCCCTGCCCGCGACCGCGGACAACAGGACGACTCTCATAACGACTGGACCTACGAAACGGGGTCAGCCCACACCAGATCATCGACTTCGCGCTCCACGGACCGGCTGGCTCACCGACCAGGAGAGCCGAATCGGAGACCCTGTGGTCCCTGATAGACGGACTCTTCAACGCTGGGGACGCTACGCCGACGCCATCACCCGCTGGGAACACATCACCGGACGCCCCGCGCCAGCGCCAGCCCTCCTGAACGACGCCGACGGCCCCCGCCCAGCACCAGCATTCGTCGAATGGCTCATGGGCTTACCGAACGGATGGGTTACGGACAGCGATGACCTGACGCAGAACCAGCAGATCACCGCGCTGGGCAACGGAGTGCTACCTCTCCGGGCCGTGTCCGCACTGTCGCTGCTCGCCGCGTGAACGTGGGTTACTGCAGAGCCGCGTCCTCCGGTGCGCCCGGTGCTGTTCCCAGAGCGGCGAGTAGGCGGGTCCGGATTCGCTGCTTGCGCTGCTCGAAGAACGACGTGAAGTCGGCCAGGTCGAGAGGAAGGCCGTCGAGGTCGTTCTCGGCGAGGTAGGTGGCTCGCTTGTCCTCGCTCGGGAAGGCAGTCTCAATCCACTCCGCGGGCAGGCTGTCCTGCTTCTCGATGTTGGCGGTGCCAGCGAGCAACTGGAGGTTCGGCAGGAGATTCACGGCCGCCAGGTAGTCGTCGATGCTGTCGAGCGGGACTCCGGCGTCGAGGAGCTTCTTCTTGGTGAACCGGGACTTGGGGAAGATGTGGTCTTCGTGGAACTTCTTGCTCAGGTCCAGCCCCGGATACAGAACCGAGAGGACGGAGAACGTCCGCTGGCCGGCGTACTTGAGGTTGAGCAGTTCGTCGATCTCGGCGTTGTCGAACGTGAGGCTCTTGCCGACGGCCGCCATTGCCTCCTCGACCGCAGCGACCGGGAAGCCATTCGTCGAGTTAGTGCGGAGGACATCGCGGATGCGGGTGAGGAGCGTGTCGAGTCCCGACCCCCAGATGCCGCGCTTGACCAGCGAGCGGGTCACCCACCGTTGAAGGGCGAGCCTGTCGGCCGCGTCCGCGGTGGAGTCGAGGTAGGAGTCACCTGCGCCCCGGAGGTGCAGGTAGTGCGCGACCGGGACGATCACGCTGTTCGCGGTGAGGTTACGTTCGTTGTACCCGAACTGCTGAAGCAAAGTCGCAGCACGCAGCAAGGCTCCCTTGATCTGCGGCCACGCGGCCTCCACCTTGGCCATGTTCCCCTGGGTGAAGTTGGTGACCTTGAACCGCACATCCACGTCCGCGATCGTCAACGCGGTCTTCAGCACCACATCCTTGGAGAACGAGAACTGTCGCCCGGCGTTGCTGTTGATCTCGGAGACCAGCGAGCGGACCTCCTCGCGCGCGTCCAGCTCTTGCCACTGGTTCGTCGCCATCGACAGCAGCAGGTCGGAGTACGAGAGCGTGGTGCCGCCGCTGTTGACGCGGACGAAGATTTCGAGCACCTTGTCGGCGTCCTGATCGGTGACCAGGAAGTAGTTCATCGGCTTCAGAACCCGCACCGCCTCGTACAGGTCGTAGAGCCGCTGGAACGCGTCAGCCGATCCAGCGATGCCGCGTTGCTCCAGCTCGCGCATGATCGCGGGGCCAGCGTTGGCGAGATCGAGGACTGCGCCGACCCGGAACCACTTGTCGGCCTCGCCGTCCGCCGGGGAGGCCTGTCGACGACGCGTGAATACTGACCCCGTGGCGACGGGTGAATGTTGACCCCTCCGACACTCTTGGAGGGTGATTTCAGTGGAAGATTGGGCGGAGATCCGCCGGCTGCATAGGTCTGAGGGGATGCCGATCAAAGCGATCGTGCGCAGGCTCGGGGTGGCGAGGAACACGGTGCGGGCGGCGTTGGCGTCGGACGAGCCGCCGGCGTATCGGCGGGCGCCTCGGGGGTCGTTGGTCGACGCGGTCGAGCCGGAGATCCGGAAGTGGTTGCGGGTGGACGCGAAGATGCCCGCGACGGTGATCGCGGAGCGGATCGGGTGGGAGCACTCGATCACGATCTTGAAGGACCGGATCCGGTTGATCCGTCCGGAGTATGCCGGTGTCGACCCGGCGGACCGGATCGTGCATGAGCCAGGGCAGGCGGCGCAGATGGACCTGTGGTTCCCGGAGCCTCGGATCCCGGTCGGGTTCGGTCAGGCGGCGATGCTGCCGGTGCTGGTGATGACACTCACGTTCTCGCGGTTCCTGTCCGCGGTGATGCTCCCGTCGCGGCAGGGCGGGGACCTGCTGGCGGGGATGTGGCAGCTGATCGCTCAGGTCGGTGCGGTGTCGAAGACGCTGGTCTGGGACCGTGAAGCCGCGATCGGAGGGAAGGGGAAGGTCACCCAGGCCGCGGCGGGGTTCGCGGGGACGCTCGCGACCAGGGTGGTGCTCGCCCCGCCCCGGGATCCGGAGTTCAAGGGGATGACGGAGCGGAACAACGACTACTTCGAGACGTCGTTCCTGCCCGGCAGGCAGTTCGCGTCCCCGGGGGACTTCAACACCCAACTGAGCGACTGGCTGGTCCGCGCGAACCAGCGGAAGATCCGCTCCCTCGGCGGTCGACCCATCGACGCGCTCGACAGGGATCTCGCGGCGATGACGGTCCTGCCGCCCAGGCCACCAGCGACCGGGCTGCAGAACCGGGTCCGGCTCAGCCGGGACTACTACGTCCGGTTGGACAGCAACGACTACTCCGTCGACCCGCGGGTGATCGGCCGGCTGGTCGATGTCACCGCGACGCTGGACCGGGTGATCGTGGTCTGCGACGGCCACGCGGTCGCCGATCATGCTCGTTCCTGGGCGACGCACGCGGTGATCACCGACCCCGCTCATGTCGAGACCGCCCGCGGGCTGCGCGCCCAGTTCTCGACCGCGAAACGGGAACGAGAACGCGCGAGCCTGGCGGCGCCGGAACGGCGGGTGATGTTCCGCGACCCCGCGGACTACGACGACCTGTTCGGAGTGAACTTCGACGCCACCACCGGCGAGGTGTTCGACTGATGCCCAGCACGGAAGTCACCGCGACCATGGGGTATCTGGCGAGGGCATTGAAGACCCCGACGATCGGGCGGGTCTGGGAACAGCTCGCGGTCACCGCCCGTGACGAGGGTTGGTCCCACGAGGAGTATCTCGCCGCGGTGCTGCAACGGCAGGTCGCGGACCGGGAAGCGAACGGCACCAGCCTCCGCATCGCGGGAGCCCACTTCCCCGCAGTGAAGACGCTCGAGGATTTCAACACCGACCACCAGCCCTCGCTGCGCCGGGACGTGCTCGCGCACCTGGCGACGACGACCTGGATCCCGAAAGCGGAGAACGTGATCCTGCTCGGCCCGCCCGGCGTCGGGAAGACCCACCTGGGCATCGGGCTCGGGATCAAGGCCTGCCATGCTGGCTACCCGGTCGCGTTCAACACCGCGACGGGCTGGGCGACTCGCTTGCAGACCGCGCACCGTGACGGGCGTCTCGAGCACGAGCTGAAACGGCTCCGCCGCTACCGGCTGCTGATCATCGATGAGGTCGGCTACCTGCCCTTCGACGCGGACGCCGCGAACCTGTTCTTCCAGCTCATCGCGGCCCGCTACGAGCAGGGCTCGATCCTCGTCACCAGCAACATGCCCTTCGGGCGATGGGGCGAGATCTTCAGCGACGACATCGTCGCCTCAGCCATGATCGACCGGCTCGTCCACCACGCCGAGGTCCTCACCCTCGCCGGCGACTCCTACCGGACACGCTCCCGACGCGAGCTCCTCAAGACCCCGCCCACCCCGGGCGGAGACCGATAACAACCCCAGAGGGGTCAACGTTCAGACGACGAAAAGGGGTCAGAATTCAGCCGACGTTGACAAGGCCTCCCGGTCGGTGAGGAACCGCAGGTCGTACTTCGTGCCGAGCTCCTCGTCGTCGGGCTCGTCGACGAGGTTGAGGTAGAGGCGCTTGACGGGGAACGCGTCCGCGCTGTTCCACCACGCGTACTTCTTCTTCTCCGCGAAGCTGCCGTACAGCGCGATGTTCAACGAGGTGAGCCGCTGCTGTCCATCGAGCACCGCCGTCGTGCCACTCCCGGAGGGAACCGTTGCCTTGTCGGCGTAGGGGTTGTCGCGCTCGTGGTAGTTGGTCAGGAACTCGTAGAACGTGTACGACTGCACAGTTTCAGGCTTGACGTCCCAGAGCAGGAACGACCCGACGGGTTACCCACGCATGAGGCTATCGACGAGCTTGGTGATCTGATCGGCACCCCACACGAACTCTCGCTGGATCGCCGGCATCAGGTACTCGCGCTTGTGGATAGCGGTCAGCATCTCCTCGATGCTGCGCGGGGTCTGGAACGACATGCGGATTCTCTCGGTCGGGCTGGCAGATGGTCAGGCGATGGCGTCGTCATCGACGGCCACGACAGTGTCGTAGAGGCCGTAGTGCCGCAGCCCCTTGTGGGACTCGATGCCGGTGTAGGACAGGGACGAGTCCTCGTAGCGCCGGAAGGCGAAGACGGCCTGGTTCATGTGGGTGGCGTTGAAGACGCCGAGGTTCACGAGCAGATGGAAGTCCTCAACGGTCAGTCCAGTGACGGTGCGGAACAGGCCCGGTTCGAGCTTGGTGATGACGTCCTGGAGGGTGTTCTCGCGGAAGTCGGTTAGATACATGAACGCCGGGATGCGGGTGGCGAACTTGACCAGCTTCTCTTGAATCTGCTTCCGCTTGGATTTGTACTCCTTCTCTTCCGCCGTGAGTTCCTTCTTCTCCGCCGGAGTGATCTCTTCGCCCTTCTCCTTCTTCGCCTTCTTCACGGCGTCGCTCTTGTTCACGACGGTCTCGAAGATGTCGTTGCCGAGCGCGCGGAAGCCTTCGATGTTCATGACGGCGTTGAGGGCGTCAGGGTTGTTCATGATCTTGCGCAGGGTGTCGTTGTCGACGTTGACGAGTATCGCGGACTCCCACTTGCGGGCCAGGAGGGTCGCGGACGTGCCCGACATGGCGATGTCGAGGATGCCGCCAGCATCGACCTGGGTCATGTTCGACCCGTCGTAGGCCAACACGGGCAGGAACTTCACGAGCTCCTCGACGGCCTGCTCCGGGTTCGGCGTCTCCGGCGAGAGACCAGCCCCGTAGTCGGCGATCTGACGCAGCGCCCGGGTGGGCGCGAAGTCGAACACGAAGCACACCGGCTTGAGGACAGCTTCGGCGCTCGGATTGTCCCCGTCGGGGTTCTTGATCGACCATGGGGACTGCACACGGAACGCGGCCTGGAAGTAGGTCTCGGGCGAGTTGAGGTTTCGCAGCATCAGGATCGAGGACCACTGCTTGACGGTGACGCCCGTGGTGAGCTTGCCGCAGGACAGGGTGATCGTCTTCGTGTCGTGGCCGTCGCCGATCGCCGCTCGCACCGGTGGGAGGGCATCCAGGCCAATGCCCGCGCCAGTGCCTGCGACGACGAGGACCTTATAGTCGTGCCAGAACACGTTCTGCTTCTCCGCGAGCAGGTTGGCCATCGCCTGGCAGGCAGCCACATTGGGTAGGAACCAGAACGAGTGCTGCAGGTAGGGCAGGAGCCGGACATCGGAGTACGGGAACGGCGGGCGGGTGCCCATTCGCATGGCGTCGACCTGCGTGGGCAGGTGAGCTCCACGGATGAGGTCGAGCCACTTCTGAACGTCGGTCTTGTGCGTAAACTCGGCGTCCGCGCCGATGCCCTTTGCCTCGAAGAACTCGTTGAGGTCGAACTCGTCGAACTCGCCCTGGTTCGCGACGGCGATGAGCTCGTCGGGCATCTGGTAGGTGAACAGGCGCATCTCCGGGAGTGCCCCGTACGGGTTCCAGTCGTTCGGGTGCGCGACCGCGTACTCAGCCTTGGCCCGCTGCTCGTCGGTATAGGTCCAGTTGAAGATTTGCTCCTCGATGAACTCACCAGTCGCCAGCGCCTTGAACGGCGTGCCCGACAGGTACAGGTAGGCGCGGGTGGTGATCGGCAGGAAGTCGTCCTCGTCGTTGCCGAGCTCGTCAAGCTCTTCATCGAAGGCGACTAGGCCGTCGTTGTACTCGGCGGCCAACTCCTTCTGCTTGACCTTCTCGTCCTCGCCCTCGAACAGCTCCTTGGCGGATTCACGCCAGGCACCGAAGTGGTACTCGTCGAAGATGACGAGGTCCCAGTTGGTGGTGTGGACCCATTCGTTCTTTGCCTTGATGAGACCGGTCTTCCGGTCGCGCCCGAGCAGGTCCTGGAACGATCCGAAGTAGACCAGCGGCCGAGTCTTGTCGGCGTCGTCCGGGCTACCCCCAGTCGCTGAGGAGAGGTACTGCCAGCCGTCGAAGTCGGCGTGAGATTCCAGGTCGGTCTGCCAGGCGTCCTCCACCGCAGGTTTGAAGGTGACCACGAGGATGCGCTTGGCGCCGAGCCGCTTAGCGAGTTGGTAGGAGGCGAAGGTCTTTCCGAAGCGCATCTTGGCGTTCCACAGGAAGCGTGGCACCGCGTGGTAATTCTCGGCCCAAATCGACTCGAAGTAGCCCTGCGCCTTCTCGACGGCGCTGACCTGCTCCGGGCGCATTGGGAAAGTCTCATGATGGGTGCCGCTAAGTTTCACGCCCGTGCGAAGCTCAGTGATCGCCGTGCGCACATCGTCCGGGGTGCAGCGCATCCACTCTCGCGCTGAGCCGAAGATCGGGTTCTCGAAGCCCTTGTCGACCAACCGTTGACGCACATCTGAGTCGCGGAAGATCGACCCATCGCCGCGTTCGGCTAGCTCATCCACGTGGAGCGTGTAGGCCTGCTGCATCTGGCCCTGCGACTCGCGGATGCGGGCGTTCACGTCCGTCTTGGTCGTCTGTCCCACCTTCAGCAGTCCCGTATATCCCGCGGGTGGATCATTCGGCGACCACGCGTATATGCGTAGACGCGCCTTCGGCCTCTCCGGGAGAAGCTCGTCGAGACTTCTACTCATCGATTCCCAACTCCATCGGACGGACTACTTTCTCGACGAACGCGATCTCCTCATCGGTCAAACGGTACTTCGCATACAAGTCAGAGTCGGTCCACTGCTTGGTCCATTCTTGAACAGGCACGAAGCCGTAGACCCTGCTCGTAACATGCTGGGAGGCCTTTCGGAGCTGAATCAACAAGCGCGTCAACCGGCAGGACAGGTACGAGAGCGCACTCTCTGCTTCCTCCTTCGAATTGAAGGGGCCGATGGCCAGGTATGTCTCCGTGGAGATACTCCCGGGTTCGCCGAGGAATGGCGTGCTGATGACGCGGTGGGGATACGAGTCCTTGTTGCCGGTACCCGGAGCCGCGTAACTGACGAAGATCTTCCACTTGTCGATCAACGCTTTGCCAGAAGCCACTTCGCTCCTCGCTATATAGCCGATGCCACCGTTCTGGTAGACCTTCACATCCTCGGGGCCGGCGACGGACTTCGCTTTGAAGAAGGTCCGCAACCCGAACGCACGGGCCGAACTTACAAGTTCGCTGAAGCTCTTCTCGGCCGGGAGGGAAACGCTCGGCTGCCCTGCGAGCTCGACCTTCATGATCTTCTTCAGGATGGAAACACCCTCATTGAAGCGTATGAAGACATCGGCGCCTTCTTCGAGTAGCGGCCGGGTGTCGGTCGAGTCATCCCATCCTTTGAAGTGGGTCGTGACCACGCACTCTCCAGGATGGTCGCGATCCCAGAGGAAGTAGTTCACGCCGCCCTTGAGGCCAACGCCCGGAAAGACATCGGCCGCACTGAGGAAGTCGTCTATCGAGCGAAGTCGTCCGTCTTTGAGCATCGACTCGCGGAAATCCTCCAATCCCTTGCCACCGGCAAACCATCTGGAGGGAATGACCATCGTGAGGAAGCGGGGATCAAGCTTCTTGGCTTGCTCCACGAACAGTTGATAGATCGGCGCAGCACTGGTTCCGTGTCCGCCGTCGCTGAGCTGGTAGGGCGGGTTGCCGATGATGACGTCGAACTGCATGTTGTCTCCGAACAGCTCGGCGATCCGAGCTTCGATGTCGTCAGTATGGATGAAGGCGTAGGCGTGAGTCTCAAGGTCGTCGCCACGTGCGTAGTCGTCCTCGGCTGCCCCGCAGTAGACGCACTTGCGACTGGTGTAGAACGCGACCTCTTCGCTCGTCAGAGGATCGGCTCGAAACTCGCGTTTGCCGCCGCCCCATGTGTGCTCGGTGCGCCCGAACCAGATGTTGCCGTCCTCAGTCGTGAATGACTTGGCGATCGAGTGCGGGCCGTTGGCTAGTTTCGAGCAGTAGACGCTGCGGCGTGCCAGCAGTGCGGTGAGTTGAGTGATCCCGATGCCGAACACCTGGCGGGTGAGGATGTGATCGACGCGTTCGGCCAAGTCGGGGATCACCAAGATCAACCCGTCGGTGAGTCGACGGACGATCTCGCGGAGGAACACACCGGACTTTGTGAACGGATCGAGGAACGTGATGTCAGGATTGGCCCAGATGTTCGCACCGTCGTTGGCGTCTGCCCAGGCGGCGGCAAGCGTGTCGAGCATCTGGCTTGCGAACTCCGGCGGAGTGAAGACCTCATCGTTGGAGAGATTCGCGATGCAGGTCAAGACATCCGGGTTGTGCCCTCTGAGGGTAAAGGGTGCAAGGGTCACGCGGCGGCCTCGGCGATCTGATTGACGGTCATGGTCGGGTAGGTCTGCGCGGGAACGAACAGGTCGTCGTCGTCCAGTTCGCCGAACAGTGTGCCCTCGTACGAGGCTCGCTGGGTGAGATCGTCGTAGCGGAAGTCGCGCCTCTGGAACTTCCCTTTGCCGAGGTAGCCCCACTCAGGGAAGGTGATCGGCTGGCCACTCACCAAGGTCATGGTCAAGGCATCCCCCTGGACGATGTTCACGGCTAGGACCGCGCGCGCCGCTTGCGCCCACTGGTCATCGCTGCTGATGCCCAGAAACGTGTTGAACACCTCGGCTAGATTGTCGCGGCACTCTTCGGCGTTGTCTGCGAGGAGTTCGATGCCGTACGTGCACATCAGCGCAAACAGGGCGTAGTGGCGCTTCTCAAACTCGCTCTTGCCGTGACGGAGCTGGACAGTGACGAGCTTGCGGGCCAGGACCGGGACAAGGAAGTTTCCCGAGCCACAAGCGGGCTCAAGCACGCGAGCGTCGATCCGCTCGGACTCGTGCTTGACGAGATCAAGCATGTCCTCGACCATCCACCCCGGCGTGAACACCTCGCCGTGATCGGCAACGCGCTGCTTGGACTTCACCAACCGCTGGGCTTCACTCAGCGTCATCGGCTCCCCTTCCCGTACTCGTTGTCACGATCGTAGGAGCGACCGCTGACATTCGCGTGGGCTGCTGAGCGGTCTCGTCGTCGCTGGCCGCCGCACCCGCACGCACCCAGTCGTCGATCTCGCTGGCTTGGAACTTCCAGAGGCGTCCGACCTTGTGGGCGGGCATGGCCTTCTCGGCGATCCAGGTGTAGACAGTGTCTTTGGTGACCCCGAGGTGGGCGGCGATGTCGTCTGCGGACAGCCACGGCTCAGCCACGTTGGTCCTCCCTCGCTCAATGGCCCAGGCAGGCCAACACTCACGATGATACCGGCGGAGGTACGGCTTGAGTTGGGTTTCTCCGGGCGTGGCCGAACGAGGTGGGTGCCGAGAGTGATCGCTCCCTTCTGCCGATCAGCGTGGGACACGCGCCTTGAGCCACGCGGTCACTGCTTCCCGCCACGGGTCGGGGTCGGTGTTCCAGCAGAGGGTGTGGTCGGCGTCGAAGGTCTCCAGCTCGACGAGGTCCGGGCGGGCGTCTCTGAGTGCTTGTGAGAGCCGGATCGGTACGGAGTCGTCTCGGGTGCCGTGGAGGATCAGGGTCGGCGTCGCGAGGTCTGCGGTTCGTGCGGTCCAGTTGAAGGAGCGGAGCGGGATGCTGCCCGGCGAGCCAACTGCGCAAGCCAGCGGGCCGACGGTGAGCCACGGGATCGCAAGGTGCCCGGCTGCTGCGGGCAGTCCACTGCGAACGCAGTTGGTCTTGATGACTTCGGTCCAGTTGAGGACTGGTGAGTCGAGTACGAGCGCGGCGATCAGTCCATCGTGTCGCGGGTGGTCGGCGAGTTGGAGGGCGATGGCGGCCCCCATTGACCAGCCAAAGAGCACGACTTGCTGCGCTCCGCGTCGAACGGCGTATCCGATGGCTTCGTCAACGTCGCTCGTCTCGGTGTGGCCGAGGGTTGTTCGGCCGGTGCCGACTCGTGGCCCTTCTGTTGTGTTGCGGTG
>Ga0180217_1004937_pt1 | contig 10308 bp, 9 predicted proteins | sample eDN3rd37CBELigOP_FD_128521 | JGI IMG/M metagenome (GOLD analysis project Ga0180217, IMG submission 128521) | Enriched Organic Plus compost microbial communities from Emeryville, California, USA - eDNA 3rd pass 37_C BE-Lig OP (version 2) (version 2) ... | reverse complement strand
GTACTCGATCTCGACGTTGCGCTCGAGCGCGTCCTCGCGCCCGAACAGGTCGGCGATGACCGAGTGGTCGATGACGAGCTCGGCCGGCGAGAGGGGGTTGATCTTGTTGGGGTCGCCACCCAACTCGGTGACGGCCTCGCGCATCGTCGCGAGGTCGACGATGCACGGAACGCCGGTGAAGTCCTGCATCACGACGCGCGCCGGCGTGAACTGGATCTCGGTGTCGGGCTCGGCCTCCGGGTTCCACGACCCGAGGGCCTGGATCTGCTCCTTGGTCACGTTCGCGCCGTCCTCGGTGCGAAGCAGGTTCTCGAGCAGCACCTTGAGGCTGAACGGAAGCTTCTCGTAGCCGGCGACCTTGTCGATGCGGAAGATCTCGTAGTCGGTGCTGCCGACCGTCAGGGTGCTCTTGGCACCGAAGCTGTCAACCGTGGACACGTCAGTCTCCTCTGTCGGCGGGATGGGCGCGGGCGCCTCGCATCCCCATCTTCCCCCGCGCGCGGACCGACGGCCAGTGAGGTCGCCCTAATCCCGCACGCGAGCGCAATTTATCTTGATATCAAGATAAATGTATCACTCCCCCGCCGCGGCCTCCGGCTCGCGCGGCGTCTTCGCGTAGGCCGCGCGCACGGCCAGCCAGGTCACGGCGACGAGTGGCGCGAACAGCGGCAGCCCCATGATGAGCTTCAGCGTGCCGAGCGCGGTGACGTCGCCCGCGAGGTACAGCGGGAACTGCAGCGCGAGCCGCGCGTAGAACAGCGCCGCCCATGCGATGGCGAGCCAGAAGAAGACGCGGCGCTTGCGCTTGTCGCGTCGCCACGCAGTGCCTTCGCCCATGAGAAAGCCGGATGCGAGGCCGATGAGCGACCATCCGATGAGCGCCGAAACGAGGAACGCCGTGCCGTACAGCGCATTGGTGATGAAGCCGGGGACGAAGTTGTCCTCGCCGCGCCCCGTCAGCAGCGCGAGGGCTGCCGCGGCCGCGACGGCGATGAGACCGCCGAGCGCCGCGGAGACGGGCGAGCGTTGGGTGAGCCGAACGATCGTGAAGATGGCGGCGACGCCGACCGACAACCCCAGCGAGAGCCACAGGTTCCCCTGACGGGTGTCGGGGTCCATCGTGACGGTGAACGCGACGATGAACACGAGCCCCGGCAAGACGGACTCCAGCACGCCGCGCCAGCCGCCCATCGCGGCCCACACCACGTGGTGCGTCTGCGCCTCTTTGGACGGGTCGAGGCCCGCCCGGCGAGCGGCGGCGCCGAGCGCCGCGCCCATCAGCTCCGAGGCGGACTGCTCGCGCGGCGCGGGGTCCTGTTGCTCGGGGGCGCCGGATGCGGCATCCGTCGGGTCGCTCACGCCGATCCCGGGGTCGCGGGCATCCGCAGCGGAATGAGGTCGCGCGGAGGCATGGGCGATCCGCCGCGGACGACGACGATCGAGCGGAAGAGGTCCTCGACCTTCGTGGCCGCCTCGACGTCGACCGCCGCCGCGCCGCCGATGACGCCGCGCAGGAACCAACGCGGACCGTCGACGCCCACGAAGCGCGCGATGCGCTTGCCTGCCTGGCCTTCGGCGCCCGCGACGACGGGCACCTCGGCGAGTAGCTCGGCGCCGAGCGGCCCCTCACGCTCCTCGACGCGGCCGCCCTGCTGGCGTATCTGGGTGCGGATCTGCTCGCGCGTCTCCTCCCACAGCCCTGCGTTGCGCGGTGCGGCGAACGGCTGCACCTGAAGCGTCGAGTTGGCGTAGTCGAGACCCACCGCGACGATGCGCTTGGTCTGCTCTTCGACCTCGAGGCGCAGGTTCAGGCCCTCTCGCGGCAGCACCTTGATGCCCCCGAGGTCGATGTAGGGGCGGACCGGGTTGGCCTCGGACTCGTCGAACGGACCGGCGGTCGCCCGATCTGCGGGAGCGCTCTTGGGAGCTTCGGGGAGCGGTGCGTCGGTCATGCGGGGACTCCGTCCTTGGTGGAACCGTTCGAGCTGAAGCCGGTCGAGCCGAAGCCGCCCTCGCCTCGTACGCTCTCGGGGAGCGTCTCGACCGGGATGAATCGCGCGCGCGGCACGGGCATCACGATGAGCTGGGCGATGCGATCGCCGACGTTGACGTCGAAGGCGTTCTCGGTGTCGGTGTTCAGCAGCGACACCTTGATCTCGCCGCGGTAACCGGCGTCGACCGTTCCGGGGGCGTTGACGATCGTGATCCCGTGCTTGGCGGCGAGCCCGCTGCGCGGGACGACGAACGCCGCGTAGCCCTCGGGGAGCGCGATGCGCACCCCCGTGCCCACCAGCGCGCGCTGACCGGGCTCGAGGCGCACCGATTCAGCCGCGACGAGGTCGGCGCCGGCGTCGCCGGGGTGCGCGTAGGCGGGAGCCTCGGGGGCGATAATGAGGACGTCCACCGTTTCAGTCACGCATCGAGGGTAATGCAGAAGCCAGCGCGCCATGTCGGCGGCGAGTCCGCCGAGCCGACGTACCGCGAACGCCTGAGCCCCTCGCTGTGGGTGCTGGCCGCCGCGGCGGTATGCGCGCCGATGGCCGCGCTGGTCGTCGCCCCGATCGACACGACGATCGCGCTCATCGCGGGTCTCGCGGTCGGCCTGCTCGTGGTCATCGCGCTGATCCTCGTGTCACCCGTGGTCGAGGTGCGCGACGGCGAGCTGCGGGCAGGACGCGCGCACATCCCGGTCTCACTGCTGGAGAATCCTCACGCGCTCACGGGCGAGGATGCGCGGGTCGCGCGCGGCTCGGGACTGCATCCGCGGTCGTGGCACCTCATCCGTGGAGGCATCGACGGGATCGTCGTGGTGGATGTCGCCGATCCGGACGATCCGACCCCGTCGTGGGTCATCTCATCGCGGACGCCGGATCGACTGGCGGCGGCGGTGCGCCGCGCTCAGGTCAGGCGCACTCCACGCAGATAGGGCCGCTGGCCTCCTCGTGGTCGAGCTGCGAGCGGTGCTTCACGAGGAAGCAGTTCGAGCACGTGAACTCGTCCTCCTGAGGAGGCAGGACGACGACATCGAGCTCGACGTCGGACAGGTCGGCGCCCGGCAGTTCGAAGCCCGAGGGGTTGTCGGCATCTTCGACGTCGACGGAACCCGAGAGCTTGTCGGGCACGCGCTCCTTGAGAGCTTCGATCGACTCGCTGTCGTCCTCGGTCTTGCGGGGGGCGTCGTAGTCGGTTGCCATGCGTGAACGTCTCAACTTCCGGTTGTGCAGCGTGCCTATGCCCGTCGGGCGGCGATAGTTTGCACGACTGCTGTGCTTTTCGCAAATGCTGGTCGCGATTCGCTCCGCGGTTAAACTCGCGGCACGCGTCGGATATTCCCGCCGCCCGGGATGCCCTGTGACAGCATGGTCACCACCGCCGGATCGGAGAGGCGTCCCCCATGGAAAAGCTCAGAGTCATCGGAACCGAAGACGACGTGCTCGTCCTGGCCACCGAGTCGGGCGAGCGCTTCGCACTTCCCGTCGACGATGCCCTGCGCGTGGAGCTGCGGCCCGCCCACCGCGACCGCACGGCCGAGGCGTCAGCACCCAAGGCCAGCCCGCGCGAGATCCAGGCCCACATCCGGGCCGGACTGTCAGCCGACGAGGTTGCGAACCTCCTCGGCATCCGTGTCGAGGACGTCGCCCGCTATGAGGGCCCCGTACTGGCCGAGCGCGAGCACATCGTCGGGCAGGCGCTCGCCGTGCCCGTGCTGCTCGGCGGCGAGCTCGAGCACGACGCGCTGCCGACGTTCGGCGCGGCCGTGCGCGCGAAGCTGAGCGAGGCCGGTGCCACCGGCGAGCGATGGACGAGCTGGAAGGACCACTCGGGCTGGATCGTGAAGCTCGAGTTCACCGCGAACGACGTCGATCACGACGCGCGTTGGGGCTTCGACCCGCGGCGTACGACGCTGTCTCCGCTCAACTCCGATGCGATCCAGCTCTCGCGGCAGGGTTCGCTTCCCGAAGGGCTGATCCCCCGCTTGCGCGCCCTCGACGCAGCTCCGCCGAAGGACGAGTCGCGGTTCGACAGCGGCGCCTTCGGTCCGCGTCGCCCACCCGAGGCGGACCTCGAGTCGCCCGAGCTCCCCGCTCCGGTCGCCCCCGCTGTGCAGAAGGCCGCTATCAAGCGGGCCGAGGAGACAGTGGTGACCTCCGCCGAGACGGCCGACCTGCTCGAGGCACTGCGCCGTCGGCGCGGTCAGCGCGAGCCGGCGCCCACGGCGGAGGAGTCGTCGCCGGTGCGCACGCACGCGCCCGTCGCGCTCTTCGACGCGCTCGAACCGGGCTACGACGAGGCGCCTGCGGACGAAGAGCCGGATGCCGCACCGCCGCAGCGCCACGAGCCGGCGCCGCTCTCGCTTCCCGCGCAGTCCGCCGTGGGCGAGACGTCGGGCCGTCGCAAGGGTCGCGCCGCCATGCCGTCATGGGATGAGATCGTCTTCGGCGCCCGCACGGAGGAATGACGCGAGCTATCGCGCGAACGCGCCCAGCCGGATGAGCGGCACGATCCGCTCCTCGTCGGTGAGGGATCCGTGCTGGCCGACCATGCGCTGCGGCGCCTTGTCGGCGAGTCGGTCGTCGTAGTACGCGATGCCCGAGCGCGCCGCGACGAGCACATCGCCGATGCGCGCCCGCACGGCGTCGTCGACCTCGCCGAAGAGTCCGGCCGCGATCGCCTCGTCGCGAGACACGATCCACGACCGCGAGGCCTCGACGTCGCGCCACGACGTCAGCACATGGCCGGCCGCCCCGGGCTCGGCGTAGAGGTGGAGCATCCGAGGTTCCCCGCCGATGTGCCGCACGCCCTCGACGAGCGGACCGCCCTCTTCGAGCAGCACGTGCCGGCGGCGCGGAACGTCGATCATGCCGTGGTCGGCCGTCACGACCAGCCCGACGCCGGGGGCGAGGGACTCCGACAGCCGCCGCGCGGCCGCGTCCACGCGCTCGAGCGCCGCGCTCCAGCCGTCGGACTCCCAGCCGCGCCGGTGACCGATCGCGTCGAGATCCGGCACATACAGATAGATCAGGGCGCCCGGATGCCGCGCCGCCAGCTCGGCCGCGCGATCCACGCGCGTCGTGAAGTCGTTCTCGCCGACGAACGCCGCGCCACGCATCGTGGCGACGGTGAACCCGGTGTTCTCGTACTCGGACTTCGTCACGACGAAGACCGGGCGACCTGCCGTCGCCTCGCGCAGCAGAAGCGGCTCCACACGCTGCCACGTCCACGGGTCGAGGCCGTCCGTGTCCCATCCACGGAGCTGATTCAGCACGCGGTCGGATTCGGGCTCCAGCGCGCGGTAGCCGACGATCCCGTGCCGGCCGGGGCTCTCACCCGTGAGGAGGCTCGAGAGCGCCGACGCGGTCGTCGACGGGAACACCGTGCGGGCGACGTCCTTCCTCGCGCGAACCGACGTGAGGAAACGCGCGTGGCCGGAGCGCGCCGACAGGTTGTGCACCCCGAGGCCGTCGACCACGAAGAGGATCACGCTGGTGGCCGGGGGGAACCACGGGGCATCCGGTCCGCCCGGCGACAGCGATCCCTCCCCACGGCGCAGCGCGTCGATCAGTTGCGGCACGAGCCCGGTGAGGCTCCGGGCCGACGGCGGGTCCGCCGGTAGGCTGAGGGACATCGGGGCCAGTCTCGCACACCGCGCACACGGCCCCTCGAACCTGAGGCCCGAAGAACGTCCATGCCCGCATCCCGCACTGAGTCCGCCCCTGCCGACCACGGCCGCATCGAAGACGTCGATGTCTCGGCCGAGATGCAGGGGTCCTTCCTCGAGTACGCCTATTCGGTGATCTACTCGCGCGCGCTGCCCGACGCGCGAGACGGCCTGAAGCCCGTGCAGAGGCGCATCCTCTTCCAGATGGCCGACATGGGCCTGCGTCCCGATCGCGGCCACGTCAAGAGCGCGCGCGTTGTCGGCGAGGTGATGGGAAAACTCCACCCCCACGGTGACGCCGCCATCTACGACGCGCTCGTGCGGCTCGCCCAGCCGTTCTCGCTGCGCGTTCCCCTGGTCGACGGCCACGGCAACTTCGGCTCGCTCGACGACGGCCCCGCCGCCCCGCGCTACACGGAGGCGCGACTCGCGCCCGCGGCCCTCGCGCTCACCGAGAACCTCGACGAAGACGTCGTCGACTTCATCCCGAACTACGACGGCCAGTTCCAGCAGCCCGAGGTGCTGCCGGCGGCGTTCCCGAACCTCCTCGTCAACGGCGCATCCGGCATCGCGGTCGGCATGGCGACCAACATGGCTCCGCACAACCTCATCGAGGTGGTCGCCGCCGCGAACCACCTGCTCGAGAACCCGGATGCCACGGTCGAAGACCTCATGGAGTTCGTCCCCGGGCCCGACCTGCCCTCGGGGGGTGTGATCGTCGGGCTCGACGGCATCAAAGACGCCTACACGTCGGGCCGCGGCTCGTTCCGGACGCGCGCGAAGGTGTCGATCGAACCGCTCGGCCCACGCCGAACGGGACTCGTCGTCACCGAGCTGCCGTACCTCGTGGGTCCCGAGCGGATCATCGAGAAGATCAAGGACGCGGTGAGCAGCAAGAAGCTGCAGGGCATCTCCGACGTCACCGACCTCACCGATCGCCGCAACGGCCTGCGTCTGGTGATCGGGATCAAGACCGGGTTCGACCCGCAGGCCGTCCTCGAGCACCTGTACCGCTTGACGCCTCTCGAGGACTCGTTCGGCATCAACAACGTCGCCCTCGTGGAGGGACAGCCGCAGACGCTCGGGCTCAAGGAGCTGCTGCGCGTCTACCTCGACCATCGCATCGAGGTCGTGACGCGTCGCAGCCGGTTCCGTCTCGCACGCCGGCGCGAGCGACTCCACCTCGTCGAGGGCCTCCTCATCGCGATCCTCGACATCGACGAGGTCATCCAGGTCATCCGCACCTCCGATGACGGCGACCAGGCCCGCTCTCGTCTCATGACGGTGTTCGACCTGACGGAGCCCCAGGCCGAGTACATCCTCGAGCTGCGCCTGCGCCGACTCACGAAGTTCTCGCGCATCGAACTGGAGCGCGAGCGCGACGAGCTCCAGGCCGAGATCGCGCGCCTCGAAGAGCTCCTCGGCAGCGACGTCCTGCTGCGGCAGCAGGTCGCACGCGAGCTGGACGCCGTCGCCGAGACGTACGGCACGCCGCGGCGCACCCTCCTCATGAACGGCGGTCCCGTGCAGCCTCGGTCGCGAGCGGCCGCATCGGCGGCCGATCTGCAGATCGCGGATGCCCCGTGCCGGGTCTTCCTCTCCGCGACGGGCCGTATGGTGCGCGCCGACCTCCGTGCGGGCGAGGAGGGCAACGGCAGCAGCGGGATCGTGACGCCCTCACGGCGGTACAAGCACGACGCGATCCGCTCGTCCGTCGACACCACGACGCGCGGCGACGTCGGGGCGGTGACGACGGCGGGGCGCCTCATCCGCTTCTCCCCCGTCGATCTGCCGTCCGTTCCGGGCAACTCTGTGCAGCCGGCCGCCGGAACCCGGGCCGATCAGTACCTCGGCCTCTCGGGCGGCGAGCACGTGGTCGCGCTCGTGCCGCTCACCGGCGAGCCGCCGATCGCCCTCGGAACGGCGCAGGGTGTCGTCAAGCGCGTGTCGGCGACCGAGCTCGGCAACAAGCACGACGTCGAGATCATCGCACTGAAGGACGGCGACTCCGTGGTCGGCGCTGCGCCCGCGCCCGACGACGCGGAGCTGGTGTTCGTCACGAGCGACGCGCAGCTGCTGAGATTCGACGCATCCGCGGTGCGGCCGCAGGGGCGCTCCGCGGGCGGCATGGCGGGCATCCGCGTCGCGTCGGGCGAGAAGGTCGTCTTCTTCGGCGCTGTGCAGCCCGGGGCATCCGACACGGTCGTCGTCACGATCGCCGGCAGCACGCAGGCGCTGTCGGGCACGGATGCCGGCACCGGCAAGGTGTCGCTGTTCGACGAGTTCCCGCCGAAGGGCCGCGCGACCGGCGGCGTGCGAGCGCAGCGCTTCCTCAAGGGCGAAGACACGCTCACGCTCGCGTGGGTCGGCGACGAGCCGCGCGCGGTCGGGTCCGACGGTGGCGTCCGCACACTCCCGCCCGCGGGCGCGAAGCGCGATGCGTCCGGTCAGCCGCTCGACGGGGTCATCGGCGCGGTCGGCACCGTCGTCCGCTGACACGCGGCCACACGGCGCGCCACCCCGATCCGACTCACTCACACGCGACGGAACACCGTCAGGTCGTACTCGATCCATCCCTTGGCGAGGCCCGTCTGCAGCGCGGTGCCCCCGATGAGCGGGTCGAGGCGCGTCGATCGCCACGGCAGGAGACCGAGCGGGGCGATGAGCGCGGCGATCGCGACATCGCGGGGTCGACGAAGCTCGAGATACGGCGTCAGCCGCTCAGTGGACTCGTGGACGAAGCCGGCACGCTCTGCCATCGCCGCCAGCTCGTGGGGAGCGAGCAGCGTGTTGGCGTGCCAGCCTCGCGCGAAACGCCGGAGCGTCCGCTCGGCCGCGCTGCCGCCGGCGGCGCCGCGCATGTCGTCGCAGATCGCCAGCGCACCGCCCGGCCGCACGAGGTGTGCGCACTCCGCGAAGAAGCGCTCGGGGTCAGGGGCGTGCACGAACGACTCGATCGCGAAGGCGACATCCGTGGGCTCGAGATCGGGCGGCAGATCGGCGAAGTCCCCCTCTCGGCACGTCACGCGGTCCTCGAGGGCGAGAGAGGCGATCCGCGTGCGCCCGAGCTCTGCCTGCTCCGGGCTCAGTGTGATCCCGGTTCCGCGGACGGGAAGACGCTCCGCGAGATAGCACAGGCTCGCGCCCACTCCGCATCCGAGATCGACGACGTGCAGCGAGCCCGGCCCTGCTCCGCGCGCGCGGATGATGTCGGCGATCCGGTCCTCCACGTAATGGAGCGCCTGCCGCCGGTCGCCCACGCCGGGTCCCCACACGGCACGGTGGATCGCTCCCTCGCCGCCCCCGTGACCGTAGCGGAGGAACGCGCGCGTGTTGCGGTCGTAGTACCGCCGGATCGCCGCCGCGTCGAAGTCGGGCCGTTCGCTGCGCGTCGGAGGCCCTGCCATGGGCGTCAGACGTCGATGCGCTCGCGGTCGAGGCGCGTGCTCGAGTCGATGATGAACTCGCGGCGAGGTGCGACCTCATTGCCCATGAGCAATTCGAACACGGATGCCGCGGCCTCGGCATCCGTCAGATTCACGCGCCGCAGCAGACGCCCTGCACGATCCATCGTCGTGCTCGCGAGCTGCTCGGCGTCCATCTCACCGAGTCCCTTGTAGCGCTGGATGGGCTCCTGCCACCGCTTGCCCGCCTTCGTGAGCTTCGCCAGCAACGCGTGCAGCTCCTGCTCGCTGTAGGTGTAGATCGTCTCGTTGGGCTTCGAGCCCGGGTTCACGACGATGATGCGGTGGAGCGGAGGAACCGCCGCGTACACGCGGCCCGCCTCGATGAGCGGCCGCATGTACCGGAAGAACAGGGTCAGCAGCAGCGTGCGGATGTGGGCGCCGTCGACGTCGGCGTCGCTCATGAGGATGATCTTGCCGTATCGAGCGGCGTCGAGGTCGAATGTGCGGCCCGACCCCGCGCCGATCACCTGGATGATCGACGCGCACTCCGCGTTCGACAGCATGTCGCTGATCGACGCCTTCTGGACGTTGAGGATCTTGCCGCGAATGGGCAGGAGAGCCTGATATTCGCTGTTGCGCGCGAGCTTCGCGGTGCCGAGGGCCGAGTCGCCCTCGACGATGAACAGCTCGGAGTCGGCGACGTCGTTCGAACGGCAGTCGACGAGTTTCGCGGGCAGCGACGACGACTCGAGTGCGTTCTTGCGCCGCTGCGTCTCTTTGTGGGCGCGCGCCGAGATGCGCGCCTTCATCTCGGAGACGACCTTCTCGAGGAGCGCCGCCGACTGCGCCTTGTCGTCGCGCTTCGATGAGGTGAAGCGCGCCGTCAGCTCGCGCGAGACGACGTTCGACACGATCTGGCGCACCGCCGGCGTGCCCAGCACTTCCTTCGTCTGGCCCTCGAACTGCGGCTCGGGCACACGAACCGTGAGCACGACGGTGAGCCCGGCGAGGATGTCGTCCTTCTCGAGCTTGTCGTTGCCGACCTTGAGACGCCGCGCGTTCTGCTCGACCTGCGAACGGAGCACCTTCATGAGGCCCTGCTCGAACCCCTGCTGGTGGGTGCCGCCCTTCGGCGTCGCGATGATGTTGACGAACGAGCGCTGCACCGTCTCGTAGCCCGTGCCCCAGCGCACCGCGATGTCGACGTGGCACTCGCGCTGGATCTCGGTGGGCACCATCGCG
>Ga0180217_1004936_pt1 | contig 10309 bp, 5 predicted proteins | sample eDN3rd37CBELigOP_FD_128521 | JGI IMG/M metagenome (GOLD analysis project Ga0180217, IMG submission 128521) | Enriched Organic Plus compost microbial communities from Emeryville, California, USA - eDNA 3rd pass 37_C BE-Lig OP (version 2) (version 2) ... | reverse complement strand
CCCGCGCACACGCACCAGCGGCTCGTGGGGAAAGACCACGGTGCCCTCGGGCACGGCGTCGATGTCGAACTGCAGCCGGAGTTGCGCCAGGTGTTCGAGGAAGTCCTCGGCAAAGAGCGGGCGGCCGTCGGCTTTGAGCGTGCGCAGGTAGGCCAGCTCGTCGGGCTGGAACCGGAAGCCCTCGATGTACTCGATCAGAGGTCCCAAGCCCGCGGCGATGGCGAAGCCACCGCCGAACGGCAAGCTGCGAAACACATGATGGAAGACCGCGGGGCGATCAGCCAGCCCTTGGCTGCGGTACGCCGCGGCCATGGTGAGCTGATACAAGTCCGTCAGGAGGGCACTTGCCGAGGCAGCGCGGGCAACCGTTTCGTCCATACCAACCCCTCAACGGTTGACACCTACATGCCGGCTGTTGCTACGCCGGTTTTACCTACGGACACGCCCCCCTTCCATCAGGTTAGCGTTGATTGGTACCGGTCCGCATCCCGGCGGTATTGCTCGAGCGGTTGGCCGAGTCGCTAGGGCGCTGGCCTGGCAGCGTGAAGGCCACGATGAACCAGCCGTTGGCTTCCGCACGGCCCACCTGGCCCGAGGGACGCAGGTAGCCGCTCAGCCGGTCGTAGTTGGGCAGGCGCTGCGTGTCGATGTCGGCCTCATCGTCCTCCAAGGCACCCAGGTTCGGCAGCGAACGCAGCGAGCGAGCCACCACCGACTGGCTGTTACGAAGCTGCTTCTGTTGCAGCAGCTCGTACGACGCCCGCAGTTCTTCGTTGGTCTGGGCGTAGCGGATCAAGCAGGTCTGGTCCCAGTTGCGGCGGGCAATCTCCTGGCGCACCGCGGTGATGACCTGGTTGTATCCTTCCGACTGGGCAAGGCTCGGGCGCTGCTGCAAGCCGGGGGCGTTGGCAGCCGCCACGTTGTGGAGAATGTCGCCCATCATGCTCAGGTGCGTGGCATAGAACAGGTATCCGTGAGCCACGCACACGGCGGCCGGCTCCAGTTCGACCACTTCGGGAGCTTGCTGCACGTTGAGCTGGCCGCCGATCTCAATGCGGACGTCGTCCAGTTCAACGCGGCCTTCCTGCCGGTCACGCAGCAGCGACCAGATCACCTGGCCGGGCACCAAGCGGTCTTCACGCCGTACGTGCATGGTGTCCGGAGCGAGGATCCGAGCAATACCGTCGGCCACTTGGGCCTGGGCCTGGGCATCGCTGGCATCGCCGGGCAGCTTCACGATCGGCATGGCGAACAGCAGCCGCTCGTCGTTGGGGCCCAGCAGTTGGCCAGGAGCCGCAGGCTTGTTGTCGGTGATGATATACGCCTGCTTGCCGAGCCGGGCCACGATCTGTGAGCGGATATCCACGCCCGGCGAACCAGGCCGCTTGCTGCTCACGCGACGCAGCGTGCGTTCCCACAAACCTTGGCTGTTGGGGCCGCCTTTCACGCGGTCGAACAGCGGGCCGACGTGATCGAACGCCTTCAGGACGTCGATCTCCACCGCGATACTGCTGCCCAAGCCAGCGGGAATCCACGAGGGAATATTCTCCAGGCCGGTGCCGTTGACCAGGCTGAGCAGGTTCATCGAATCGCGCCACTGCTGACGGTTGGGCGCGTAGATGGCAATCCGCTGGATGGCGTCGTACTGCTCGCTGGCCAGCGTGATGCGACCGCCGGCGCCTTGCAACGCCTCGAAGCCGGTCGCCCGCAGGCTGGCCAACAGGTCGCCGCCGGGTTCATCGCGCACGTCGTCGCGCTGAGGGCGAAGCGTCCGCACGGCTTCGGCATACCCCAGCGGCTTCATGAACCACGAAAGATGTTCGGGATCGCGATCAGCGCCGGGATCGGCAGCCAGCCGCTGTTGCACGTAACGGTAAGCCGGGTCACCGGCGAGCCGGGGTAGGGCGGCATTGGCCGGAGCCAACAGCCGGGCGGCAACTTCTTGCGCGACACGCGTATTGCGTGCCAGGCACAACAGTCCCTGGTGCTGGAAGATCACCATCCGTTCGCCGGCGCCCTGCGTCACGCGGCGGAACGTGATGTTGCCGTAGTTGACCGTGCTTTCGTTGGCACCGCGACGCACCAGGTCGGCCACCACCTGGTCGACCACCTGGGTCGCCTGGCCTTCGCGGCCGGTCACGTCGATCAGCACCACACGGCCGGGCTGAGCGTCGGCCGGGGCCACCATGGCCACGGTCGTTTCGCCGGTGGCGATCCGCTGCAGGTCGTCGAGCGACAACTCCAGGGCACTGCCGCGGCGATCGCGGGCAGCCCTGATTTCGTCCTTCATATCATTGATAAAGCCCGCCAAAGCCGGGTCGGCCAGCAGTTGGCCGAACTGGGTGCGGTTGAAGGCATCCCGGGCAGCGGCCACGTTGGGGATGGAGAGCCAGCCCTGGGTGCTGGCTGGCAACAGATGTTCACTCGGCGGAGTCGCGGCTTGCGCGCGAACCGAACAGCAGAGAACGCAAACCACCACCAAGACCCGCAACATAAGCCGTATCCTCCAAGGGGCGAGCCACCGCGGCATTGTGTAATTTGTCAGCCACCCAGCAGGCCGAGCCAACAATGCAATGCCCCGCGACTTCGATCGGCCAAATCGCGCTCGAAATTCCAATCGAACCGGCTGTAACGCCCGGCACGACCGCCAAGCGGGGGAAAAGCCCCCCGCGCAAGTGGCGACTCGCGCATAGTTGCGGCTTATTGTACGCGAGCCATGGGGCTGGGAAGAGGACGGCTGGAAAAACCCGGCAACCTCTAACGGTAAAAGAGGTTAGTAAGCCTGCGAAATGTGCGGCGAGATGTCGTCTTTGCCGCGGCGGCTTGCTAGCACCTGCCCCCTTAACAACGGTCGCCGCCAGCCATAAGGCGCAAAAAAGCAGCCCGCCCTCTACGGAGGTGAAGGCGGGCTTGATGCAATCACCATCCGGGGGCTGCCCGGTGCTCAACCCCGGAGGGGAACGGCTCCTGGGCAGCGGGCTGGCCGAATCAGCCCTGAATGGCGATCTTCTTCGGCTTGACCTCTTCCGCTTTAGGCAGCGTGACCGTCAGCACACCGTCTTTGAAGTGCGCCTCGATCTCAGCTTCCTTCACGGCGCCGGTCAGCGGAATCACACGACGGAAGTGACCATACCGGCGTTCCACCCGGTGATACGTCTTGCCCTCTTCTTCCTTCTCTTCCTTCTTCTCACCCGTGATCCAGAGGTGCCCCTCTTTCAACTCCACGTTGAGGTCTTCAGGCTTGAGTCCGGGCAGATCGACGGTCACTTCGTAGTGGTCGTCCGTTTCGGCCACGTTCACTCGAGGAGCGTAAACCGCGCCACCGTTCTCCTCGAGCATCTCCCGTCCGAAGAACCGGTTGACCAGGTTCTCCATCTCCTCTTCAAAGCGGGTAAAGGTCCGGGGCAGATTTGCCGTCCAAGGTACTAGCGCTCTCATCACACACCTCCCTTCCTCAACTGCAATCCGTTGCGAGCGGCCGCAGGCTCCGTAGCCGCTAGCCGCTCCGCACGCACAACCTCCGTTTGTTGGGGCCAGTCCCGGTTCCGGTGTTCGACTCGGGGGAGGTTCCCACCGGCCCCGAGCCCCGGTTGCACGGCCAGTCGCGTATCCCCACACGGGCTGCGGTGGGTCCGGTTCTCAGCAGGAGAGAACCGTTGGTGGTCCGGCGGTGAAAACCCATCCGCCGAGACCTAGAGACCTCAACCGCCTCTTACTCGAAGCTGGCCCATAGCGTCCGAGGCTCCCTTACGCTACGTGCTAGTCCTACAACCGATTGGGCCCTCCTGTGCTCGAGTCTCGTTGCTGGTCCCCTGAGGGAGAAGGTCAGGCACCTGAGGTGGCCTCTGGCGGCCTCCTCGCCACTCCCTTGTCCCTCCACCTTCTGTACGAAGCAAAGGTCATTCCAGTTCGAGAAAACAACCGTTTTTTCCGGGGGAAAACGCCCATTTGCCGTATCTGCGGCAGCTACGGCATCGCCCCGCTCAGAGCCACCGAGCGGGGCGTGCCATCAGTCACCCAAAGGAACGAGCGGGTAATGAACAGCAGCGCGCGTGTCGCGTGCTTTTTCGCTCACCCGAACCTCATTACGCACCGGCTTGCGGCGCGGTTCTGAGGGGCGCGCAAAGATGCCGTACCACATGCGCGGATGTACAGCGCACGGTCGCGCATGCGACGCCTGGTTATGCGCCGTCCGAACGAGACTTCTCGGCCGTTACTTCAGCGACAACAGATAGGCAATCAGGTCGGCCATCGCCTGGGGCGAGATCTCTTTCTCGAGCCCTTCAGGCATGATCGACTGACCGGTGCTTTGTAGCGCATCGATATCGCTGCGGAGGATGGTGTCGCTCTGGTTCTCCGCCCGGCGGACCGTCACGCTGGTGGCCGTTTCCGCCGCGATCATGCCGGTGACGGAGCGGCCGTCGGTGGTGATCGCCACGTAGTTCAGATACTGCGGGTTCACCTCGCGGTTGGGGTCCAACACGTTGAGCATGATGGCTTCCGGGCCCCGGTTGCGCATCGCCGCCAGGTTGGGGCCGATCTCATGCCCTTGGTTCTCCACGCGGTGGCAGGCGGCGCAATTCTTGATGAACACCTGTTTGCCTCGGGCCGCGTCGCCTTGCATGGCCAGCGCCGACTGGTACGCCTGGACCACGTCTTGCCGACGGCCGAGCTGAACCTCGGCCAGCAGCTTCTCCGCCCGGCTGCGAATCTCAGCCTGCTTGTGCTGACGCAGGAACTGAATGCGGGCCGGCTCGAGGTCTTGTGGGCGAGCCTCGCCCGACTCGATGGCATCGAGCAGCATCTGGAGCCGTTCGGGCCGCGCGAACAGCACTTCGGTCGCCTGGGCGCGGACGGCAGGCGAGTAACCCTGCCAGTTGGACAGCACCACCTTGGCCACGTCGGCCCCGGCGAAACGCGACAACGTCCGCAGCGCCGCCGACTGGACCGGCTGCGGCTGGCGGCTCTCCAGCAGCGAGCCCAGCAACTTGCGTTCGGTGGCCAGGTCGCTCAGGCCGAGTGTTTCCACAGCCGCCAACCGATCGGCCACGGAAGCACGTTCGTTGGCCGCCGTACGCCGGGCAACGGCCAGCAGATCGTCGATCAGGCTACCGCTGTCGCCAGCCATCGCCGCCAGGTGCGTACGCAAGGCCGGTCCCGATTTGTTCATGCCTTGGGCCAGCTGCTGTACCCAGTGGCCGGCCAGCGTGCGGCGTTCGACCGGCAACGCATGGATGGCTTTGAGCACCGCCGCCACCTCAGCCTGATCGCCGCGCGTGCCAATCTGCCGGGCAACATCGCCCAAGAAGATACGCCCGGCAGCGGAGGTCGCAAAGTCCAGATCGCCGGCCAGGCTCGTGAACACGTCGCCGCTGCCTTGAGCCAGCGAACTGTAAATGGCCAAACGCACCCATGGTTCGGCCGCATCCATACGAGCCAGCGTCGCCAAGGCCGCCTGCCGCTGCGGCGACGAAGGCAACTCGCCCAGGCTGAACGCCAATTGGTACCGCACGCGCGGGTCGTCGTCGCCTGTCATGGCCAGCAGCCGCTGGGCGACGGCGGGCTTGTCCGCCAAGGTCTCCGCTAACCGCACCGCATGTTCGCGCACGCGGGGATGCTTGTCGGCCAGGGCGGCGAGCACGGTTGCGTCGTCCAAGGCTCCCAGCCCTGCCAGGGCGTACAGCGCGTGCATCCGTCCCAACGATTCTTCGCCGCTGGTGGCCAATTGCCGCAGCGGAGCGATCGCCTCGCGAGGCTGCCGCTGGTAGAGCAGCCGGGCCGCCGTTTCGCGGTGCCAGCCGTTGGGGTGCGAAAGCAACTGCACCAGTTCGTCGGTGCTGGCTTCAGCCAACTTCGGGTTAGCGCGCCGCTGGAAACCATCAGGGGCAAGCCGCCAAATGCGGCCGCGGTCACGGCCGCTGGTCAGGTCCAGATGCTGCTTGATGATCGGCGGGATGCTCTTGGGGTGCTCGATCACCTCGCGATACATATCCAGGACGTAGAGCGTGCCGTCAGGCCCTTGGGCAAACTGCACCGGGCGGAACCAGATTTCTTCCGACGCCAGGAACTCGCTCTCTTGGTCGATGCGAACGCCTTTGAGCCCCACGCCATCGGGCAGCAGCCGTTTGCGATGGACGATATTGCTGCCCACGTCGCCCACGATGACCAGGCCTCGATATTCCTCGGGCCAGGCATCGCCGCGATAGATGGTCACGCCAGTGGCACTGGTGAAGTAGCCGGCCGCTCGCCCACCGCCTTCCACCGCACCCGGCACGGTGCCGGCCACGCGAAGCCGCGTACGGACGATTCGCCACGGTTCCACCGGACTGCGGCGAAAGACTTCAGCCTGACCGCCATCGACGGCGATCACCTTGCGCGGCGAAGGTGCCGCCACCACTGGGTTCCGTTGCAGGTAACGGTCCTCAAAGAAGACCATCTCCAGATGGCTGCTGTTGGAGCAAACAAATTTGCGGCCCCAGGCATCGAAGTCCAGGCCGTGTTGCGAGCCGCCGCTGGTCGGTTCCAGCTTGCGCGTCCGCGGATCGAACGCAAAGTCGCGGCCCTTGAGCACCACCGGCGGAGCATCGACGCCCGGCCGCGTGACCGAAGCGCCACTGCTGCTGGTCGCGCCGTGAATGCGGTTATCCAGCCCCCAGCGGAACGAGTTGAGCATCCCTTGCACGTTGGTGCGGCCAAACCCGGTGAAGGCGATCTCGTTGTGGTCCGCCCGGCCGTCGCCGTCGGTGTCCTTCAAATAATAGATGTGCGGCGGGGCACCCACGAACACGCCGCCGTCGTAGCAAATGATGGCCGTCGGCCAGGAGAGCTTGTCGATAAAGATGGTGCTGCGTTCGTACACGCCGTCGTTGTCGGCGTCCTCCAGCAGCCGCACTTCGCCCAGCTGGTCGTGTTCCTGCTCGCTGTAGTCGCGCATGCAGATGACGTACAGCCGGCCCCGTTCATCGAACGAGCAGGCGATCGGGTCGACCACCTGCGGCTCGCTCGCGGCCAGTTGGACCGTGAATCCGGGCCGCACGTGCAGCAGCTTGTGCGACTGCTCGGGCGAATTGGGGGCAATCCTCGGAAGCTCGCCGGAAAAGTCGGCATTGGGATCGACCGGGCCAGCCTGGGGCGGGGTGCCCTCGGCCGCCCATGCCGCCGCCGGCCAGGCGACCGTAACCGCCATCAAAGCAGCCCAGGCAGCAAACGCTGAGCGTTTCAGGACGCAAACGGGCGTAACGCGCAGCCCGGCTTGGGCAATCTGATGGACAGACCGGCGGCAACCAGACGGAAACAGTCTCATGAGAGGCAGGCACTCCGTAAACGCGTAAGCGAAGCGGATCGGCAGGCGGTTTGCTGCATCGATGGAGGCGTACAGGCGGGTCGCTTCGATTGTAACTGCCGCCGAAACCACATTCACGCCGCAATCGGCAGAGCCGGCCTGCGTGGCACCATGTTCAAACGGTCTACCGGCCGTCTGCGGTCCAAGATCGCGGCCGGTGCGGCGAATGACGGTTGGAACCGCGCGGGGGCAGGGCGGCAGTTTCCTGAATTGCCCTGCTTTGACAACTTATGTGGGCGGCCCTATGGTAACTGGGGTCGAAAGTGCGCCGTGCGAAGCAGCCAACGGCCGATTCCCGCTGCCCAGCGGGCCATTCCACACCGTAGAGCAGTATTCCCCATACGCGCGCCGTTCGATTTGTGTTACACGCGAAGCATCGGAAGCTGCCGTTTTAAGGGCTGCTTCCGCCGGCGGCCGCCCTTGAGGTAGCCGCGAGAACGTTTCCCTGACTGTTCTACCTTTTCTTTGGCCTTTCCCAGGCAGAGGTATCCCCATGGCTGGCCGTTTTGTCCGTCATTCTCTCAGCACGCTGGCCATGGCCACGGCTGTCGTGTGTTGTGTGGCTGCCACCGCGCAAGCCCAGGTCGAGCTCAAGTGGAAGTTCCAGCAGGGTCAGAAGCTGAACCTGCAATTGGCGCAAGACATGACCATCGCCATCGCCGTGCAAGGCCAGGCGATCACCCAGAAGATCCAGATGGGCATGGACCTGGCGTGGGATGTCAAGCAGGTCGACAGCCAGGGCGTGGCCACCATCGACCAGAAGTTCAACCGCATCCGCATGACCATGGAAATGCCGTTCGGCAAGCTCCAGGTCGACACCAATGACGAGAACGCGGAAGGCCCGGCCGCCCAGATTGCCGAGCAGCTCAAGCCGCTGACCGCAGGCATCATCACGCAGAAGCTGTCGCCCAGCGGACAGGTGCTGGAAGTGAAGCTGGATGAGAAGGCCAAGGAAGCCCTGGCCGCCAATCCGCAATTCAAAGACATGTTCGGCGAAGACGCCATGAAGCAGATGTTCGGCCAGTCGATGGTCGCGCTCCCGGAGAAGCCCGTCAACGTGGGCGACACCTGGGACGTGGCGCTGGGCATCAAGACGCAGTTTGGCGAAATGAAGCTCGACAGCCAGTACACCTACCAGGGCATGGCCGAACACAACGGCAAGCAGATGGCCAAGATCGGCATCAAGGGCACCTTGAAGATCAACAAGGAAAAGGCCGATCCCAACGAACAGACGAAGCTGGACATCAAGGACAGCAACATCACCGGCACTGCCTGGTTTGACACGGCTGCCGGCCGCGTGGCCGACACCGACGTGCTGCAGAAGGCCACCATGGTGGTGGAAACCGGCGGTCAGTCGCTGGAGCCGAACATCACCACCGACACCAAGCTCCAGGTGAAGCCGACCCAGTAGGCCGCGATGAGCCAGCAGCCTCCCGGCTGCCGCAACGCTTGAACGCTTTGCACTCAGGCGCTGGTCCACGTGCTGGACGAGCGCCTGAGTTTTTTGTTGCGCGCGTGCTAGCGATCCAGATGATGGACGAACCTAGTTAGTCCTAACCCGACGCGTAAGTGAGGATCATTCCAAGCCTGAAGCCAGCGAAGGAACACCAGGTACACGCAGTGCGATAGGGCAGTACTTGTAAGGTCCGCTGTGCGGACCAGGAAACACCAGCGGCGAGGTAAGCATTCCTAACGCCACGCGTTAGTGAGGGAATCGACGCTGCCACAACACCAACGCACATTCCCTCGCTGACGCGTCCGGGTTGAGATTGATAGCGAGAACCCGATCGAAACCAAGCGCGGCGTCAGCTAAGCGGTTCTTCTTCCACCTCAGCGCAGCCGCTGCCCACGTACAGTTGCAGCACCTGGTTCTGCACCTTGATGGCTCGCAGCAGAATACACACCTGGTCCGGGGCCAGTTCGTGTGGGTCGCGGCTGGCCAGGGCTTCCAGTTCCTCGGTCATCGCCGCGTGCTGGTCGGCCGCCGCTTGCAATCGGAACGCCACGTCGCGCCAGGCATCGGTCAGCACCTGGTCGTCTTGCAGGTGCGCGATGTCGCCCACCTGGTTGGCCAGCAACAGGCACAACCGGGCCACATCGCGAGGCTGGGCCTGCGGCTGCAACTGCTCGATCCGCGCTGCCAGATCCTGACACCTCATCGGCATCTCCGCCTGGCCAAGCCAGTGCATACCACGCCAGGGAATACCGCGGGTTCGTTCGTGCGGGGCGGAAGCAACCCGCGCACGAAACGAACTCCGCGCAGGAACGATCCACTCAGACGAAGCACCTACCAGGCAGCCAACGGGACGAGGGGGGCGGCTACCCGTTTCACCCAGCCAGCCTGGGACGAACGCCCACAGGACCAGGAACACCTCTTGGCTCGCTGGGCCGCCATACCAATGGCGGTAACGCAACTCTAGGTCGCAAACCCCTCGGCGACAAATGTCAGACGGCTTGAAGGCCCGCCGTGCCGCACATCAGGCTTTCGCTTGCCCACACAATCGCTACCAGCGGCAAGGTCGTCGGCAGCGTCTGGTAAAATGATGCGATCCTGCCACGCATATGGCCGCATGTTGCCCAATTGCAACGTATGGTTGGGGGTCGAAGTCTTCGGGAAGCGGAAAGCTTGCCCGGCCGTCATCGTCCCCACAAGCCATCCCTTGGGCATGAACCGCACGACCTGCACTCACGTCCGGCACTCGTCCTGCTCCACCAGCGGCGTCCTGCGTGGACGGCTGGCGGTCGCGGCCGTTTGCGGCCTGACGATGCTGCTGAACGTGCCCAATGCCTGGGCCGCCAACAGCTACAGCCGCAATCGCGAGGGATTGTCGGCTCGCCCGCTTCCGCCGCTGGCCGCGCAGCAACCGCCGGCCTCGTTGCATCAGCATGCGGTGTTGCATGGCGGGGCACCCTCGCAACCGCTGCTGCCGGCTCTGGCCCGCGAGCAAGGCACCGAGGTTCTGTTGT
>Ga0180217_1004933_pt1 | contig 10314 bp, 10 predicted proteins | sample eDN3rd37CBELigOP_FD_128521 | JGI IMG/M metagenome (GOLD analysis project Ga0180217, IMG submission 128521) | Enriched Organic Plus compost microbial communities from Emeryville, California, USA - eDNA 3rd pass 37_C BE-Lig OP (version 2) (version 2) ... | reverse complement strand
GCGATTTTGTCGGTTTTACATTAAAAAATATTGCGCGTAAGAAGATTCCGAGAGTCTCTTTAGTAGGGATGATGGGGAAATTCTCAAAAGTTGCCCAAGGCGTTATGATGGTTCACTCAAAAAGCGCACCGATAAGTTTTGAGTTTTTAGCAGGCATTGCCAATAAAGTGGGTGTTGATGAGGAGACGCAGCGAGAAATTTTAAAGGCGAATACGGCTTCACAGGTTGGTGAAATGCTTCAGGGAAACGAAGCATTCTTTGCAACACTTTGCAAAAACTGCTGCTACTATGCACTGAATCATATGAATACTGACATGATCGTGTCGACAACCTTGTATGCCATGAATGGAGATTGTTTAGGAAAGGCTGAGAACATTGATGAATTGGATGAAGATGATTGGTATAGGGGATAATGGCGCGGAAGGATTGCTCCCCCAATATGTTGAGTGGATAGATGAATGTGATGTACTTGTAGGCGGGGAGCGTCATTTAACATTTTTCCCTGAATACAAAAAAGAGAAAAAAGTAATCAAAGGTGGTTTAACACCGTTAATAGATGAATTGCAGCAAGAAACACGGAATGTCGTTATTTTAGTGTCCGGTGATCCACTGTTTTATGGACTTGGTAGTGTACTTGCGAAGAAGCTTCCAATAGAAATTTATCCATATACCAGCTCGGTACAACTCGCTTTTTCTAAAATGCAGGAAAGCTGGCAGGATGCGTATATTGTCAGCTTGCATGGCCGCACCATTAAAGGATTTGCGCAAAAAATTGATGGGCGTAAAAAAGTTGCTGTTTTAACAGATGAAACAAATTCCCCTAATGAAATCGCATCATATTTAAAGCGTTTTGGCATGACAGAATATGATGCTTTTGTTGCTGAAAATCTACAAGGTGAAAAGGAGCGCTGCCGTTTCTTCAATATAGACGAAATGGAACAAAGCTCCTTTTCTCCATTGAATGTTGTGATTTTAAAACAGCGCGTGGTGGTCGAACGCGCCTCTCTTGGAATTCCGGATGATGCTTTTCTTCAAAGGAAACCAGATAAAGGATTAATTACGAAAAGAGAAATTCGGACTCTTTGTCTGCAGGAGTTAGGACTTAAGGAAAATAGCATTGTATGGGATATTGGCACCTGCACAGGTTCAGTTGCAATTGAGGCTGCGAAAATAGCTCGGGAAGGTGCTGTGTATGCAATTGAAAAAAATGAGGGTGACCTTGAAAACTGTCTGCAAAATCAATGGAAACATCGTACAGATTTTGTTGCAGTGCTGGGGAAAGCACCTGAGCGTCTGGATGAATTTCCAGATCCACATGCAATTTTTATTGGTGGAAACGGTGGAAATATGGAGCATTTATTACAAACATGTATTTCACGATTACAGCCCGATGGACGCCTTGTAATGAATATTGCCACGATCGAAAATCTGGCAGAAGCGCTGCAACATCTAAAAATATTAGGATGTGAAGTAACGATAATACAAGCACAACTTTCAAAAAGTAAGCCAATCTTACATTTAACACGTTTTGAACCGTTAAATCCAATCTATATCGTGACGGCAAAGAAAGGAAAAGAATAATGAAAATAGGAACTTTATTTGGATTAGGTGTCGGGCCTGGAGATCCAGAATTAATCACAGTAAAAGCATTTCGCAAATTGCAGGAAAGCCCGGTCATTGCTTATCCCAAAAAATTAAAGGGCAGTAAATCTTATGCCCATCGTATTGTTGAAGTGTATATTAATCCGGCGGAAAAAGAGATGCTTGGCTTGGTATTCCCCATGACAAAGGATGAGGATACCCTCCGTACAGAGTGGACGAAATCTGTGGAAGCAATTTATGGCTATCTAGTACAAGGAAAAGATGTAGCTTTTGTAACGGAAGGGGACCCGATGCTGTTCAGCACATTTATTCATTTAATGAACTTAATGAAATCGATGTACCCAGATGTCCCAATTGAAACGGTAGCAGGTATTTCTTCATTTAATGGTTCTGTTAATCGTCTAGGGATTGCATTGGCCGATGGGGATGATTATGTGGCCATGATTCCTGCTACAGAGGATATGGAAGAAATGCGTAGAGTGATTGAAACACATGATGGAATCGTCTTTATTAAAGTAGCAAAAGTATTAGACGCAATGCTCGATCTACTAGAGGAAATGAATTTATTAGAAAAAGCACATGTGGTTACAAAAGTTACATCCGACGAAGAGGTCATTTGGAAGATCAATGAGCTTCAGGGTGCAGAATTAAATTATTTGTCATGTATGGTGGTGCGTAAATAATGAAGAAAATTTGGATTATCGGAGCAGGTCCGGGAGATCCGGATTTAATCACGGTGAAAGGCTTAAAGCTATTAAAAGAAGCGGATGTTGTGATGTATACCGATTCACTTGTGAGTGAAACGTTAGTAGCGGAAGCGAAGGAGTCAGCTGAAATAATCCGCACAGCAGGGATGCATCTGCAGGAAATGGTGGATTGTATCGTCGATCGTGTTCATGCAGGCAAAAAGGTCGTTCGTTTACATACAGGCGACCCCGCGATGTACGGGGCAACGATGGAGCAAGTAGCATTATTAAAGCAGCATGAGATTAGCTATGAAGTTGTGCCGGGTGTAAGTTCTGTTTTTGCATCTGCAGCAGCTGTTGGGGCAGAACTTACGATTCCTGATTTAACTCAAACTCTTGTTTTAACAAGAGCTGAAGGACGAACACCGGTGCCTGAGCGTGAAAAATTACAGGCACTGGCAAGCCATCACTGTACAATTGCCATGTTTTTAAGTGCAACATTAACAAAGAAAATTACCAAAGAACTGCAGGCTGCTGGGTGGGCAGATGATACACCAGTTGCTGTTGTGCAGCGTGCTTCATGGCCAGATCAAAAAATTGTGAGAACAACACTGGTTGAATTAGATGAAGCAATGCGTGTTAATGGTATTCGCAAACATGCGATGATTCTGGCAGGCTGGGCATTAGACCCGCATATCCATGAAAAAAAGTATCGTTCGAAGCTATATGATAAAACCTTCACTCATGGCTTCCGCAAAGGTGTGAAGGAAAATGATTAGTTTATGTGAAGGTGAAATTCCAGTAATTGTAAAGCGGAAACCGTATGCACTCGTCGCCATTACGAAACATGGAGTCACACATGCAAGAAGCTACCTAGAAAAATTTCCGTATGCGGACCTATATTATATGAAGAAATTCGAGCAGGGCGACGAAGACATTCGTCAAATTCAGTTATTTGATGGAACAGTCCGTTTATTATTGCCCGCTTTGTTCCAGCAATATAAAGGCATCATTTGCATCATTTCCCTCGGTGCCGTTGTACGCATGATTGCTCCGCTTTTAATTGATAAAAAGAAAGATCCTGCAGTGTTAGTAGTGGATGATAAAGGTCAATATGTCATCAGCGTATTATCAGGTCACATTGGGGGTGCCAATGCCTTAACACATGAATTTGCCCATGCGATCGGTGCTGCGCCCGTCATAACAACCGCGTCAGATGTTCAAAAAACGATCCCTGTGGATTTATTTGGCGCCCAATTTGGGTGGATATGGGATAGTGAAGAAAAATTAACACCTGTTAGTGCATCGGTAGTTAATGAAGAGCATGTTGCGATTGTGCAGGAAACAGGAGAAAAAAATTGGTGGATGTACAACCGCTCAATGCCTGAGAATTTAAACATTTATCCAACGATTGAAGAAGCAATCAAAGCTAAGCCGCAAGCGGCCCTGCTAATTACAGATCGTTTAATTGAGGCACATGAAGAGATGCTGCTCGAGAACGGAGTTATTTTTCGGCCAAAATCAATTGTACTTGGCATTGGCTGTAATCGTGGTACAACAATGGAAGAGATTGAACTAGTCATAGATGAAACATTATCAGAGCTGTGTTTAAGTAAAAAGAGTGTCAAAGCAATTGCGACCATCGATTTAAAGAAAAACGAAACAGGTCTGCTTGAATTAACTGCTAAACATAACTGGACGTTTGTCACGTACACACCAGATCAACTAAATGAAATTCCGATGCAAAACCCATCGGAAACAGTCTTTAAATATACAGGCGCGTATGGGGTCAGCGAGCCGGCCGCATTACGGTATGCGAATGCGAAAGAGTTACTGCTGGAGAAAAAGAAAAGTGGAAATGTAACGATTTCCATTGCACGTGTCAACTTTGAGGAGGAAATACGATGAATCGATTTGTTCTGGCCGGCACAGGAAGCGGTGTTGGAAAAACTACGTTCACAATCGGCATCATGAGTGCTCTTATGAAGCGTGGTTTAATCGTTCAGGGCTTTAAATGTGGACCAGATTATATTGACCCAACCTATCATACTGCTGTTACACAACGACCTTCTCGCAATATTGATAGCTTCATGATGTCCCATGAAACAGTTCGTGCCATTGTCGCAAGAGCGAGCCAAGATGCAGATGCAGCGATTATTGAAGGTGTCATGGGCTTTTATGATGGCAAATCGCCATTATCAAATGATGGTTCTGCTGCTCATATTAGTGAGATTACAAACAGCCCTGTCATTTTAATTGTCAATGCTGCTAGTATGGCAAGAAGTACGGCTGCCATCGTCAAAGGATTTCAAATGTTAGATGAAAATTCAACTATTGTGGGTGTTATTGCCAATCAATTAGGAAGTAAAAGTCATTTTGATATTGTCAAAGCAGCGATTGAACAAGAATGTGGAATTCCTGTCATTGGTTATTTGCCAAAAGGAGCCGTACCAAAGATGCCAAGTCGTCATCTGGGGTTAGTGCCAGCCATTGAACGGGGTGATTTAGATTCCTATTTTGATAGACTTTCAGAAGCAATTGAAGAAACAGTAGATATTGGACAACTTTTGGAAATTACGAAAACACAATCATTAGAAATCTCTGCCTCTATTTTTGATATTAAGCCGCAAGGACAAGAAGTACATATTGCAGTTGCAAAGGATGCCGCTTTTAACTTCTATTATGAAGAAAATTTGGAATTACTCCGTGCATATGGTGCCACACTGCATTATTTTTCTCCATTAGATAATGAGAAAGTTCCGGAAAAAGCTCAAGGGTTGTATTTCGGCGGGGGTTTCCCGGAAGAGTTTGCTAAAATCTTGGCGGAAAATGAAGAAACGATGCAATCAATAAGAGCAGCGCTTAAGCGAGGGTTGCCAACATTAGCGGAGTGCGGGGGTTTTATGTATTTAACAGAGGAAATTGTGGATCGTCAAGGACAGGTATTCCCGATGCTCGGAATTATTCCGGGACGTGTGCGGATGCAGGATAAATTAGCGGCACTTGGATACCGGGAAATTACAGGTGTTCCAGGTAACTTTCTAATAAATGAAGAGGAGTGGGCAAAAGGGCATGAGTTCCATTACTCAACGTATGAGGGGAAGCATTCATCACCTGCTTATTTTAGTAAAGGCCGTTTTCGTGCTCAACAGGAAGGATATCTACATAAAAATATTGTTGCTGGATATACACACTTTCATTTTGCTTCGAATCCACAGCTTGTGAAAAATTGGCTGACAGCATGTTTGGAGGTAAACAATGAATTATTTCCCACTATTAATGAATATTGACTATAAAAAGGTTGTTGTTGTTGGGGGAGGCCATGTAGCACGTCAAAAGGTGGAAGCACTGATGCCAACAAATGCGCTGGTGACGGTGATAAGCCCATCGGTAACCGAAAAATTGTATCACTATATTAAAGAGGGACATGTGACATGGAAAGAAAAAGATTTTGATCCTGCTGACTTAGATGATGCAGCACTGATTTTTGCGGTAACAAATGAAGAAGAGGTAAACACTGCCGTGGAAGAAGCGACCCAGCATTGGCAATTACTCAGTCGTGCGGATGCTAAAGGACGTGTTGATTTCATCAATCCAGCAGTTGTTCGACGCGGTGATCTCGTTTTAACTGTATCAACGTCTGGAGCAAGTCCAGGTCTGACACGCAAAGTAAAGTCGGATTTAGAAGAGCAATTTGAAGGACATTACGCTCAGTATGTTTCTTTTTTAAAGGAAGCACGTCAGCTAATTTTACAAGTGTTTACAGGGAATATGAAAAAACAGCTATTAGCAGAGCTCCTGGATCCACAGTTACTAGAATGGATGGAGAAAGGTGAAAAACAAAAATGTGAAGCGTGGCTGCAACAGCGAATAGGAGAAAAACGGTGAGTGGATTTGTATATATTGTAGGAGCTGGTCCTGGTGACCCAAAACTATTGACGATTCGAGGATTAGAGTGCATTCAGCAAGCAGATGTGATTTTGTATGACCGTCTGGTGAATGTTGAATTATTAAAACATGCGAAAGCAGACGCTGAGCAGATTTATTGTGGAAAAGAACCTGGCAGGCATGGACTGATTCAAGATGAAATTCATCGTGTACTAGTGGAACAAGCTAATCTTGACAAGCAGGTTCTCCGCTTAAAAGGCGGTGATCCATTTGTATTTGGACGTGGTGCAGAAGAAGCAGCGATTTTACGGCAAGCAGATATTCCATTTGAAATCGTGCCAGGTATTACAGCGGGGATTGCGGCGCCTGCTTATGCGGGGATTCCTGTCACACATCGTGATCATGCTGCAAGCTTTGCGATTGTTACAGGTCATGGCCGCCCAGAAAAAGAGCAGGACTTTTTAAATTGGTCCGCGCTCGCTCAAATTGATACGGTGGCCTTTTATATGAGCATTGGCAATATCGAGCATATTACGAAAAGCTTAATAACCTATGGCAAAAGTGAAACAACCCCTGTTGCCGTTATTGAATGGGGAACAACCAAAAACCAGCGTACGATTACAGGTAATCTCTCCACGATTGCACATGATATTCAACTACATCGTATCACTAATCCAGCCATGATTTTAGTTGGCGAAGTGGTTCGTGTTCGAGATCAAATTACCTGGTTTATAGAAAAGGAGCATGAATTATGTTAGATGTTTTAAAAAAACGCCGTGCGATTCGCCAATTTGAAACGCGAGAAGTGGAACGTGACAAAATCGAGACATTACTAGAAGCAGCAACGTATGCACCAAATGACCGTATGCGTGAGCCTTGGCATTTCTACATATTACAGGGAGACAGCTTACACCGTTATGAACAGGTGGCGCTTGATTATTTACAAAAACGTTTTCCAACAAAACCACATTTAGTGGAAAGCTCAATGGAAGCCATCATTAAAACTCCGCTTATCATTGTGGTGACATCTGTCATTGTTGATCACGATGAAGGTGCAACAAAAGATAATACCTTTGCAGTCAGCAGTGCGATTATGTCGATGTGGTTAATGGCCGAACAACTGGGTTTAGGAATGGTATGGCGTACACGTGGGGTAGGCTTAGTTCATGATACAGCATTACATGATTTTATAGGTGCATCAGATGGGGAACAATTAATCGGTACGTTATGTATTGGTTATCCTGCAGAAGAAATCACTACTGAAAAAAAGCGTACACCATTTGTAGAAAAAACAACTTGGTTATAAGAAGGTTTGTAAATGGCGACACGACAGGGGATGCTTTTTGCCTATAAAGTAACCGGAATAGGAATACAGAAGATTTCTATCTTAACAAGGGAAAAGCTAGGCAAAAGAAACTACGTCGTGGCGTGTTCAGAATATTAGGCAAGTGATACTTAGGAAGCGTCAATCAATGCAGCCTTGTACATCAGCTAAAGTACAAGCTAAGACATCTAAAAGATTTGTAAACAGTAAGAGTAGTTGTTGAAAACACCAAAAATATTGCCCATATTGTTGTGAAAATTGAGGAGAAATTCAATGATAAAACAATCCCCTTTGCAACTTGATTTTGAAAAGCTGTGGAAAGAAGGAATGTTAGACTGGCATGGGAAAATGCCAGAAAGAATGATTGATGATGAGCTGGAAGAAGCATTTTGGGCTCAGTCCATGAAGAAAAAAACATATAAGCAAACTGATGAGTATTCAAAAAAAATATACGAAAAAATAAAACAGCATATTCCGCAAAATTCCACTTGTATTGAAATTGGTCCCGGATGGGGCAATTATACTTTCCAACTCCATCAAGATGTAAAACGTTTAACGTTGGTGGATGGTTCTGAAAGTGTGCTGACTTATTTAAAACAATACTTTGAAAACGATGCAAATGTTCAGTTCGTTCATAGTAAATGGGAAGAAGAGCAAATTGAGGAACATGATGTTGTTATGGGGGTTAACTGCTTTTATCGTATGTATGAAATGAATGCGGCGCTGAAAAAAATGAACAATCTTGCCAAAAAACGCGCCATCATTGGCTTAACAACAGGACCTATACAGCCCCATTACATACAATTAGATGAGCAGTTCGGCTATGATATTAAATACCCTCGCCGTGATTATATTACCATCGTCAATATGCTGTATCAATTAGGAATTTATGCAAATTGTGAAATGCTCAAGCTGGAGCGTGAGTATCGTTATGAGACATTACAGCAATTATATGAAGCACAAAGCAAAAAAATCTTGTCAACTCGGTTTGATATGGCACATGTAAAAGAATCACTCGAACGTTTTATAGTAATGGAAGATGGCCAGTATGTTTACCGTTATCCATTCTATGCTGCGATTATTAGTTGGGAGCCTGTGAGGTAAAATGACTAAGTTTCTTTTTGACATTACGAATATGTGTACAAGATGAAAGATGATGGAAGAGGGGGAGATCACACTTTATGACAACCTGGAATTTAACGCAAATGCAGCGTCACTTACTTATTTGCAATGGGGCAACTTGTATGGGAGCAGGAGCCGAGGAGGTAACCCAGCAAATTCGAGACGAAATTCGAAAAAACCGTTTAGATGAGGATATTCATACATCGCGGACACGATGTAATGGCCGCTGTAAAGATAAATGCGTCGTAATTGATTACCCAAAAGGGACATGGTATTCGGTTCAACATGAAGAAAATGCACGTGATATTGTTCATGAAAAAGTGAAAGAAGAAGCTATCATTTATTCAATGCAGCAAGGTGTGCGGAAACGTAGCGAAGATCGAATAAAAGGAATTGAAAAATACAAGAAAGGTAATGCACCGATGAAAAAAGCTGTATTATTTGTTGGACACGGTAGCAGACTGGAGGCAGGAAATATAGAAGTTTGCGAATTTGTAGGGCAAATGAAAGAATACATAGATCCAGCCTTCCTAGTAGAAACCTGTTTTTTAGAATTTGCCTCACCAAATATTGAAGATGGAATTCAGTTGTGTATTGAAAAAGGTGCAGATGAAATACATGTCATTCCAATCATTTTATTACATGCAGGACACTCAAAACTGCACATTCCTGCAGAAATTGAACATGCGAAAGAGCATTTCCCAGATGTTCGATTTACCTATGGCCAAACGATAGGTGTTCATGAGGAAGTGTTTGAAATTTTAAAAACAAGACTTACTGAAGCAGGTTTTGATGTGGATCAAAAGCATGAGGACACAGCAATTTTATTAATTGGACGAGGCGGCAGCGATCCATATGCAAATGGTGATTTTTATAAAATCAGCAGATTATTGTGGGAGAAATTACATGTACCTATTGTTGAAAGTGCCTTTATGGGGGTCACCACGCCAACTGTGCAGGATGGGATGGAACGATGCATTAAATTAGGCGCAAAAAAAATTATCATGCTGCCATATTTTTTATTTACAGGAATTTTAATGGAAAGAATGTATAAAATGGCCGAACAGTTTAAGGAAACATATCCGTATATAACAATTGATATTGCTCAGTATTTTGGCTATCACCCAAAATTAAGAACAGTACTGTTGGAACGAATGAATCAGGCCATTAACGGTACTTCCACTGGCAATAAAGATTTAGAAAATTTTCGTAAGTATGCGGAAGAACATGGATATGAACATCATCATCACCATAATTAGAGGATATAATACCGGATTTGATTTTAATCCGGTTTTTCTTAGTAACAACGATTACTATTTTTAAGAATAGAAAATCCATTTTTCTAGGTTTTCTCTAATAGTATGAATTGAATAATGAACGTTTTTATTGATAATTTTTTCTATTCGAAGTGATGAACTATTTTAGAATACACGTGGCTTTATTAAGAGTGGTTTAGGTATAGCCTTTCATTTTTATATACCAGCTTTCAATCTAAATAATGAACTTTTCACTAGTAAACAAACACCTCTAAATATCGCGAATTAATAAAACTAAATCTCTCCAAACCAATACTGTAGGTAGGTTGTTTTAAAAGATAAATATAATTTCTTTACATTTTGTTAATCATGATAATAGTGCTTATCTTCTTAAGAAAGGAGGAGGTGATATTGATCAACATCTTTATACTACTTG
>Ga0180217_1004929_pt1 | contig 10317 bp, 8 predicted proteins | sample eDN3rd37CBELigOP_FD_128521 | JGI IMG/M metagenome (GOLD analysis project Ga0180217, IMG submission 128521) | Enriched Organic Plus compost microbial communities from Emeryville, California, USA - eDNA 3rd pass 37_C BE-Lig OP (version 2) (version 2) ... | reverse complement strand
TGAATCCGCCGCCGAGCACGCGGGCCTGACCCTCGGCTGCGTCATAGAACACGCAAGCCTGACCGGGAGACACACCGTCCTCGCCGCAGGCCAGTTCAACCTCGTAGCCTCGATCTGAGACGGTCAGCCATGCCGGCTGCGGCGGTCGTGTGGAACGCACCTTCACGAACAATTCCTGCCGTCCCATTGCGGGCTGCCCATCCTCCAGTCCGCCGCCGATCCAGTTGACGTCACGAAGCGTGATCCGCCGTGTGGTCAGCGCCTCGCGGGGGCCGACGATCACGCGGCGGCTGCCGGCATCGAGGCGCAAGACATAAAATGGCTCCGGCCCTGCGATTTTCAGTCCTCTCCGCTGACCGACCGTGAAATGGATGATGCCCTCGTGATGCCCCAGGACCCGGCCGTCGAGATCGACGATCTCGCCAGGCTCGGCGGCGTTGGGCTTCAGCCGTTCGATGATGTCGGTGTAACGGCCGGAGGGTACGAAGCAGATGTCCTGGCTGTCCTGCTTATCGGCCACGGCAAGGCCAAAGCGGCGGGCCAGTTCGCGCGTTTCGGACTTGGTCATGTCGCCAAGGGGAAAACGCACCTGCGCAAGCTGCTCCTGGGTGGTCGCGAATAGAAAATAGCTCTGGTCGCGATCGGCGTCCTTGGCGCGGAACAAGGCGCGTCTGCCGTCCGGCATCGCCCGCGAGGCGATGTAATGGCCGGTGGCGAGGACCGCGGCGCCCAGCTCCCGGGCGGTTGCGAGCAGGTCCTGAAACTTGACCGTCATGTTGCAATTCACGCACGGCACGGGCGTCTCGCCGGCGACATAACTGTCCGCGAAGGGCGCGATCACCGCCTCCTTGAACCGGCTCTCGTAGTCCAGCACGTAATGCGGGATTCCGATCCGCGTCGCGGCCGCGCGAGCGTCATGGATGTCCTGGCCCGCGCAGCAGGCCCCCTTGCGATGGGTGGCGGCGCCATGATCGTAAAGCTGCAATGTCACGCCGACGACGTCGTAGCCCTCGGCCTTGAGCAGGGCGGCCGTCACAGACGAATCGACTCCACCGGACATCGCGACCACCACGCGGGTGGCCTCGGGCCGGCCTTCGATATCGAGACTGTTGCGCATGACGGCCGCGGCTGACACCACGCTCCTGGTCGGCGGTTGGGGGGTCGAAACGGACTCTTACTTACTACAGGCAGCAACCGTCCGGGCGCAATGCGGGCCGTCAGAGCTTTTACGCGTCGGTGAGTTCCACAAGGACGGCAAAAGTTGCCCAGCGGCGGCACCGCATGCCGGCCCGAAGTTGGCCGCCTCCATATAATGGATTGATATGATTATGGTTTTTTCTGGCCCGGCGATTGCAAAACCGTTGGCGACAGACGGCATGCCGCCACCTCCTTGAGGCCGCCCTTGCACAGCGTTGCAATCGATCATTCCGCGCCGTTCGTTCGGTCGCCCTCCCGCGCCTCCACCGGCCATGGCGGCGGCGATGGCGCATTTTCGCATTGGCTCGACCGGCCTGATCCGGCTGAGCCACGGCGGGCCAAGGGCCATCGTGACACGGATGGTTCCGATGTCGCGAAGCCCGCGGGTGCTTCTGCTTCGGCAGGTAGTGATGATGCGTCGCAGGATCGCGATGAGGTCCTTGAGAGCCGGCCGTCAACGGGGAATGCGGCCGCGCCGATGGAGCAAGCCGATCCGCGGGCGCCAGCATCTCCATCCGATGATGGCGTCATGGCAACGCATGGTGAACTGCCGCATCCGTCTGCGGATGAAGGCCGGCCTGTCGATGGCGGCCCGAGCATGACGCAAGACACCAGTCGCGAGGTTGAGGCGGATCAGCAAGCCGGTGTTGTCAACGAACAGCCGGGCGTTCAGGGCGAACCGTCCCAGATCGCTTCGTTGATCCTTGGCGGGACGCCGAATGGCGATGGGGCATCGGCTGCGGCACGGCCGTCGGTGCAAGGGGACATGGCGCAGGGAGACATGGAGGCTTCGCCGGAGGCGCCGGATGCAACCACCGATGCGACAGCTCAGATCGGTGCGGCCAAGAAAGTCCCGGGTTCTTTGTCGCCGCCTGCCCACCGTTCCGCCGCTGCGGTGATGCCCCCATCTGTCTCTTCGAAGGGGAGCGAGACGACGCTCGCGCCGGCGGATGAACCTGTTGAGGGGCAGGGGTCGAGCGACGGCGAGATTCAGGCTCGTGTGGCGGACGATGCGAAGGCCGAGGATGAGACCGCGTTGCGGTCGAAGGCGGCCAGCGAGGACGTGGCGTCACGCACGGAGCCGGCGCGCCCATCGCGGCCCTTCGAGCCCTTCGCCGCCGTGAGGGCTGGCGCGGACGCGGTCCAGAATCTCAATCAGACGATGAACCACGGCGCGGCTCATCTGACCTCGCCCGCGCAGCCTTCGACAGTATCCCACACCATGCCTTCGGCTCCCGCCATGCCGTTGGCCAATCCCCCAGCGGTGCCGGTCCCGATGAGCGGCGTCGGTGTGGAGATCGCGGCCCAGGCCCTGGCCGGCCGCAATCGTTTCGAGATCCGTCTCGATCCGCCGGAGCTTGGACGCATTGATGTGCGGCTCGACATCGATAAGGACGGCAAGGTCACGACACGCCTGACGGTGGATCGCGTCGAAACGCTCGATATGGTGCGCCGCGATGCGCCTCAGTTGGAACGGGCGTTGCAGCAGGCCGGGCTGAAGACCGCCGATCAACCCATCGAATTCTCGCTGCGCGACCAGGGGACAGGCCACCATGGCGGCCACCACGATTCCGCTGGAGCGGCGGCCGGTCACGATTCCGGCGACGGAACAGACGATCCAATCATCCAACCCGTGCGCATCATTCGCGCTGGCGGGGTTGATATCCGCATCTGAGTTGCTCAAAGAGCCCGCGCATTTCGAAAGCCAGCCGTCATGACCGCCATACCAGCGACCACATCCAGCATCACCGCCGCGATCAACACCTCGAACCAGACGGCTGGCACCGCGATCACCGGCGACAACAACACGCTGGCCGACAATTTCGCGGCGTTTCTAACCCTCCTGACGACACAGCTTCAGAATCAGAATCCGCTTGAGCCGTTGGACACCAATCAGTTCACCCAGCAGCTCGTGCAGTTCGCCCAGGTCGAGCAGCAACTGAAATCGAACGGCCAACTCGACACGCTGATCTCGCTTCAAAAGAGTGCGCAGCAGACATCGGCTCTCGGCTTGATCGGCCAGACCGTTTCGGTCGACGGCAGCACGTCGCGACTGGAGGATGGTGGCGCTCTCTGGCGCATGAACGCCCCCAAGCCGGCGACCGCCAAGGTTACGATCACCAGCGAGACCGGACAGACCGTCTACAGCGGGACGTTCAGCGTGAATACGGGAATGCAGGAGTTCTTCTGGGACGGCAAAGGCTCCAATGGCGTGCAATGGCCCGATGGCGACTATAAGATTTCGGTCGTCGGAACCGACGCTGCCGGCCAGCCGGTGTCGATCCCGACCGAGGTCGAGGCTCCCATCGATTCCGTCGATCTGTCCCAGGACCCGCCGCGCTTCCTGATTGCCGGGATGGAGTACACGATGGACAAAATCCGGCGGATCGTTCGCTGATTTCAGACAATCGGCAGTGTTGCGTTTACGATTGAAAGCGCAGCCTGAAATCGAAATGTGGCGAAACCGATTGATCCGTCAGGATTAGCGGGCGTGAGCCTCGCACCGGCGACGTTAACCTTGTTTCTTCCCTCGTTTAGCCATTTTTTAAGCCGCGACGGATAGGTTGGGGTTCTCGTTAGTCAGTGGTTGTGAGTGAAGCGATGAACGAACCCTATCGCCCGAGGGTGAAGTATGTGATCGGGCCCGACGGCTCTCCGCTTACAATCGCGGACCTGCCGGCTCCGGGCACGAAGCGATGGGTGATTCGCCGCAAGGCTGAAGTGGTCGCCGCTGTTCGTGGCGGACTGCTCTCTCTTGAGGAAGCCTGCTCCCGCTACACGCTGACAGTTGAAGAATTTCTGTCCTGGCAAGCCTCGATCGACAGCCATGGCCTCGCCGGACTGCGCACCACCCGGATTCAGCAGTACCGCCAATAAGCGCGACGCTGGCAATCGGATTGTTATGAAGGCGCCGGCTGGAGAGGCCGGCGCTTTGTTTTTGGTCGTCTGAATGGCCGCCGGAGAGAACTCCGATCGAAAAATTAACCCCTCGGTAACCATAAGCTGGGCAATTCTTGCCGGGTGCGGCGCGGCGGCGCCGATTCTGAGGGGCCCCGTGCAGGATTTCACCTCCTTCTTCAAGTCCATCGGACCGGCTCGCATCATGGCCATGGGTGCGGTGACGCTGGCCATGGTTGCGTTCTTCACCTACCTCATCATGCGGGCGACGACGCCGCAGATGGCGCCGCTCTTCACCGACCTGTCGCTTCAGGATTCATCGGCGGTGGTGCGGGACCTGGAGCGCCAAGGCATCGCCTATGAGCTACGCAACGGCGGTGCCATCGTCATGGTGCCCAGCGACCGGGTCACGCGTCTGCGCATGGGCCTTGCCGAGAGCGGGCTGCCGAAGGGCGGCAGCATCGGCTACGAAATCTTCGACAAGTCCGACACCCTCGGCGCGACCAGTTTCGTTCAAAATATCAATCATTTGCGTGCTCTCGAAGGTGAACTTGTCCGGACCATCCGCGCCATCGATCGCGTCGAGGCTGCGCGCGTGCATCTGGTGTTGCCCGAGCGCGCGCTGTTTGCCCGCGAGCGGGCGGAAGCCTCGGCCTCCATCGTCCTGCGGGTCCGCGGCACGCTGGAGCAGCAGCAGGTTCGGGCGATCCGCCACCTGGTCAGTTCGGCCGTCAACGGCCTCAAGCCGCAGCGGGTCTCGATCGTGGACGAGACCGGCCGGCTTCTGGCGGACGGCAGCAACGGGGAGGCGGACTTACCGGGCGCCACGGCGGAGGAACGCAAGACCGGTTTCGAACGCCGGCTGCGCGAGCAGATCGAATCGATCGTGACTTCGGTCGTCGGCTCGGGACGCGCACGGGTCCAAGTTGCCGCTGATTTCGATTTCAACCGGATCACGCAGACCTCGGATCGCTTCGATCCGGAGGGCAGCGTCATCCGGTCGACCCAAACGCGAGAGGAATCGACGGCCGCGGGTCGCCAGGAGGGGCAGGTCACCGTCGCGAACGAATTGCCCGGCGGCGGACAACCCAATGCGGAGCAGCAGGCTGCGCAGCAGGACCGCAAGAGCGAGGAAATCGTCAACTACGAGGTCTCGCGCACGACCCGGACCGAGGTGGTCGAAGGCGGACGCCTGCGGCGTGTTTCGGTGGCCGTTGTCGTTGACGGGTCTTACACGGCCGATGCCCAGGGCGAGCCCGTTTACCAGCCGCGCTCTCAGGAGGAGATGGAAAAGATCGCGGCTCTGGTGCGATCCGCCATCGGCTTCGACGAGCAGCGCGGCGATCAGGTCGAGGTCGCCAACATGCGGCTGGCCACCCCGCCGGTGCAGCCGATCACCGCGGATTCGAATTGGTTCAGCCTGCCTGAATTATCGCGCGCGGATATCATGCGCATGGTCGAGCTTGGCGTGATGGCGATCCTGGCGCTGATCGTGCTGCTGGTCGGCGTGCGCCCGCTCGTGCGCAAAGCCATCGGCACCGACACGCCGCGCGACGCATTGCTGGCCGGCGGAGCCACGGCGGCGCTGTCCTCGGCCGCGGGTATCGCAGGCGTGGGGGGCGGCGGACTGGTCAATGCATCGGGTGTGCCCAATGTTTCCATCGTCGGAGGTGAAGACGTCGCCATCTCCAATCACACCTCCGCCATGATCGATATCGCGAAGGTTCAGGGCCAGGTCCACGCTGAATCCGTGAAGAAGGTCGGTGAACTGGCCGACAAGAATCCCACCGAAGCGGTGGCCATCGTGCGGTCGTGGCTGCACGAACAGGCTGCCTGAGTTCCATCAATCCATATTGAACGCCATGCCATCCGCTTACGCCGAAAAAGAATCCCGCAACCAGATCGCAAGCGCGATCTCGACGCTGGCCGGTCGCCTGCCGGAGAAGCCTGAGCAGCGGTTGAGCGGTCCCGAGCGTGCGGCCGTGTTGATGCTGGCGCTCGGCGACCAATACGGCGCCAAGCTCTGGAATCTGCTGGATGACGATGAATTGCGTCAGATCTCGATCACCATGTCCACGCTGGGCGCCGTGGATTCCGATCAGGTCGAGATGTTGCTGCTGGAGTTCGTCAGCCGCCTCTCGGCTTCGGGCGGACTGATGGGAGGCTACGACGCCACCGAGCGTCTGTTGCAGCAATATCTGCCGCCCGAGCGCGTCACCGGTATCATGGACGAGATCCGCGGACCGGCGGGCCGCAACATGTGGGAGAAGCTCTCCAATGTTCAGGAGCAGGTTCTCGCCAATTATCTGAAGAACGAATATCCGCAGACCGTCGCGGTGGTGCTGTCGAAGCTTCGATCCGAGCATGCCGCCCGGGTTCTGGCGATCCTGCCTGAAGAATTGTCCCTCGATGTCGTCAACCGCATGCTGCGCATGGAATCGGTGCAGAAGGAGGTGCTCGAACGGGTCGAGCAGACACTGCGCACCGAGTTCATGTCCAGCATTTCTCAGACCAGGCGCCGCGACGCCCACGAGGTGATGGCGGAGATCTTCAATAATTTCGATCGCCAGACCGAAACCCGGTTCATCACCGCGCTTGAGGAGGAGAATCGCGAGAGCGCCGAACGCATCAAGAATCTGATGTTCACCTTCGACGATCTGGTGAAGCTCGACGCCGGATCGGCGCAGACGTTGATGCGTCACATCGACAAGGACAAGCTTGCGGTCGCGCTGAAGGGTGCGAACGATGCGGTCCGGCAGTTCTTCATGAGCAACATGTCTTCGCGAGCGGCCAAGATGCTGACCGACGACATGGCCTCGATGGGACCGGTGCGGCTGAGAGAGGTCGACGAGGCGCAGGTGCTGCTCGTCAATCTGGCCAAGGATTTGGCCGCCAAGGGCGAGATCGTCATTTCCAAGCAACGCGGCGACGAGGAGCTCGTCTACTGATGGCGGCAGCGGCGAAATTCCTGTTCGACGTCGACTTTGCGCCGGGTGCCAAACCGGCGGAGAAGCCGGTGTCGCGGACAGAGCATGCGCTCAAGTTGGCGGAGGCCGAAAGTCGTGGCTTCAAGGCAGGATATGCCGAGGGTGAGAAGGCCGCCGTGGCGGAGGCGGAGCGCCGCCGCGCCGCCGCCTTCGAGCAGATTGGCGATGCCATCGGCCGGCTGGCGCGCGGTCTCGATGCGGTCCAGAGCCAATTGGAGGCCGAGGCGGTCGAGGTTGCCGCCGCCGTCGGACACAAGCTCGCGCCAGCCCTCATCGCCCAGCAGCCGTTTGCCGAGATCGAGGCGCTCGCCCGCGCGGCATTCCGCCAGCTCAACGGCGCGCCGCACGTTGTGGTGCGCGTCAACGATGCGCTCCTTGAGACAGCCCGCGACCGGTTGCAGGAGCTTGCGCATCTGTCCGGCTTCGAGGGCCGGCTTGTTGTTTTGGCCGAGCCTCAGATCGCGCTCGGCGACGGTCACGTGGAGTGGGCCGACGGCGGCATGACGAGGGACCGCAATGCCATCGGTGCGGCCATAGACGATGCAATAGGCCGCTATCTCGGCGGCGGGCGCGGTCTGACCGACCGGAACCCTGGAGATGCGAAATGACCGACAACGTGCCGTTCCCCAATCTCGACAGCGCCAGCGTTCCCGAGCCGCAACCGGATGCATCTCCATCGGCGGAGGGAGAGGGCGACCAGGTCGATCGCAGCGCCGCCGATCTTGAAGCTGTTTTCGATGTGCCGGTGCAGGTTTCGGCGGTCCTTGGACGCGCCCGGATGGAGGTCGGTGACCTGCTCAAGCTTGGGCCCGGCGCCGTTCTGGAGCTCGACCGCAAGGTCGGAGAGGCGATCGATATTTACGTCAACAACAGGCTCGTGGCGCGCGGCGAGGTCGTTCTCGTCGAGGACAAGCTCGGCGTGACCATGACCGAGGTCATCAAGGCCGCGCGCAACTAGCTGGAATTCAAACCTTCGTCTTGTTGCGTTTCGCAGGCCGCTTGTCACTTCGCTCGAAAATGCCGCAAGCGCGAAGGATATATGGAAGGACATTTGCCATGCGTCTCCTCATCGTCGGTACGCTGCACGGTCAACTGACGACGGCGACCAAGATCGCCATGGATCGCGGGGCCACCGTAACCCATGCGGTTACGCCCGATCAGGCCATGGCCGTGTTGCGCTCGGGGCGCGGGGCCGATCTTCTGATGGTCGATGTCGCGCTCGATATCGCTCACCTGGTCGCGCGGCTCGACGCCGAGCACATCCATGTTCCCATTGTGGGCTGCGGTGTCGACAACGACGCGCGCGCGGCGGTGGCCGCGATCCATGCCGGGGCCAAGGAGTACATTCCGCTGCCGCCCGATCCGGAGTTGATCGCGGCGGTGCTGGCGGCCGTCACCGATGACGCGCGCGATCTGGTCTGGCGGGACGATGCCATGGCGCGCGTGATCAAGCTCGCGCAACAAATCGCGACCTCAGAGGTGTCGGTGATGATCACCGGCGAATCCGGCACCGGCAAGGAGGTGTTGGCGCGCTACGTCCACAGCCGCTCGAATCGGTCGAAGAAGCCGTTCATTTCGATCAATTGCGCGGCGATCCCGGACAATCTGTTGGAAAGCGAGCTGTTCGGCCACGAGAAGGGCGCCTTCACCGGCGCCGTCGCGCGCCGTATCGGAAAGTTCGAGGAGGCCAGCGGCGGCACGCTGCTGCTCGACGAGATTTCGGAAATGGACTTGCGGCTTCAGGCCAAGCTGCTTCGGGCCATTCAGGAGCGCGTGATCGATCGAGTCGGCGGTGCGCGGCCCGTGCCGGTGGACATCCGCATCATCGCGACCTCGAACCGCAATCTGGCCGAGGCCGCGCGCGAGGGCACGTTCCGCGAGGATCTTCTGTTTCGCCTCAATGTCGTGAATCTGAAAATTCCGCCGCTGCGGGATCGTCCGGCGGATATCATCGAGCTGACCCAGTTCTTCGCCAAGAAATATGCCGAGGCCAACGGGGTTCCATTGCGGCCGATTTCGGCGGAGGCCCAGCGCGCGCTGTCGCTGCACCGCTGGCCCGGCAATGTGCGCGAACTTGAGAACACGATCCACCGCGCGGTGCTCTTGGCGACGGGTGAGGAGATCGGCATCGACGGCATCTTGACGCCAGAGGGCACGCGGCTCGATGAGGCGCGCGGGCCGTCGGCCGTGGTCCATGCGGCCATGGCGGCGGAGCAGGTGACACGTTCGCTCGTGGGGCGAACCGTGGCCGATGTCGAGCGCGACCTGATCCTGGAGACGCTCAAGCATTGTCTCGGCAATCGCACCCATGCCTCCAACATTCTGGGCATCTCGATCCGCACGCTGCGCAATAAGCTCAACGAATACGCCGCCGAGGGCGTGCCGATTCCGGCACCGGGCGGCGGCGAGGTGCGCGGCGCAGCGTGAGCCGATCCCGCCCTCGGTTCACGGCCGAGGGCAGGCTTTCGCGTCAGGCCTTAGAGGCCGAGAAGCCGTTTGGCGTTGCCGCCGACGAGCTTGGCCGTGGTGGCCGGATCGAAGCCGGTCGCCACCACGTGCTCGATCGGATTGTAGTCGGCCATGTCGAACGGATAATCGGTGCCCATCACGACGTGATCGGCGCCAAACGTCGTCACCAGCGCTTCGAGTTGGGCCGGCGTGAAGACCACCGTGTCAAAATAAATCCTCTTGAGATATTCGGTCGGCGGCTTGGGCAGTTCGCCGTGCGAATCGGCGCGCGCGCCCCAGGCGTGGTCGATGCGGCCGTGATAGGCTCCGAGAAAGCCGCCGCCGTGCACCGCCAGGATTTTGAGATCGGGATGGCGCTCCAGAACGCCGTCGAAGATGAGATAGTGCAGGGCGATGGTGGTTTCGAGCGGATTGCCGATAACGTTGTTGAAATAGAACCGCGTCAGGCGTTCGGCATGGGTGAAGCCGATCGGATGGATCAGGACGAGCGCGCCCAACTCCTCCGCCTTGTTCCAGAACGGCGCGAGCGTGGGATCGGACAATTCGCGCCCAGCCACGTTGGTGAGAATTTCCACGCCCTTGAAGCCGAGCTTTGTGATGCAATGCTCGAGCTCCTTCGCCGCCTCATGATCGTCGGTCAGCGGCACGCCATCGAGCGCGACATAGCGGTCCGGCCAGCGCGTCACGAACTCGGCCACACCTTCGTTGACCATGCGCATGGCCGGCACGGCGATCTCGGTCGGAACGGTGTAATAGCATTGCGGCG
>Ga0180217_1004925_pt1 | contig 10318 bp, 13 predicted proteins | sample eDN3rd37CBELigOP_FD_128521 | JGI IMG/M metagenome (GOLD analysis project Ga0180217, IMG submission 128521) | Enriched Organic Plus compost microbial communities from Emeryville, California, USA - eDNA 3rd pass 37_C BE-Lig OP (version 2) (version 2) ... | reverse complement strand
GCGGACCCCGCCCGCCCCAGCGCGATCCGGCTGCATCCGGACGACCTGGAGACACTGCGTGCCGCGGGCGCGGACACGGAGGGGGTGCCGCTGCGCCCCGACCCCGGGCTCGCCCCCGGCGACGCCGTGGTGGAGGTGGCCGACGGGCTCGTCGACGCACGCATCGGTGCCGCGCTGCAGCGGGCCCGCGACGCCGTCGAGGAGGGGCTGCGGTGACCGCGTGGGGCGCGGTCCTCGACGCCGCCCGGCCGCTGCGGCTGGGTGAGGTCTCGCGGGTGCGGGGCCTGTCGGTCGAGGTCCGCGGCCTGCCCGGCGCGGTCGGCGACGTGGTGGTGCTCGACGGCGGCGTGCGCGCCGAGGTCGTGGCGACCGGGCACGACGGGCTGCGCTGCATGCCCCTCGCCCCGGTGGAGGGCATGACCGTCGGCGCACCGGTGCGACGCCTCGGCGGGCGGATGCGGGTGCCGACCGGTCCGGGGCTGCTCGGCCGGGTGCTGGATTCGCTGGGCGAGCCGATCGACGGTCTCGGCCCGGTGCGCGGCCCCCGGGTCGACCTCGGCCACGACACCCCGTCGGTGATGGGCCGCGACCGCATCGACACACCGCTCTCCCTCGGGGTGCGGGCACTCGACACGATGACCCCGGTCGGCCGTGGGCAGCGCCTGGGCCTGTTCGCCGGGTCGGGGGTGGGCAAGTCGTCGCTGCTGTCGATGATCGCGCGCGGCACCGAGGCCGAGGTGAGCGTCATCGCGCTGGTCGGCGAGCGCGGCCGCGAGGTGCGGGAGTTCATCGAGGACGACCTGGGGCCGGCGGGCCTGGCCCGCTCGGTCGTCGTGGTGGCGACCTCGGACCAGCCGGCGATGGCCCGGATGCGGGCGGCGTTCACCGCGACCCGCATCGCGGAGGCCTTCCGCGACGAGGGCGCGCACGTCGTGCTCATGATGGACTCGCTGACCCGCGTCGCGATGGCGCAGCGGGAGATCGGACTGTCGGCCGGTGAGCCGCCGGCGACGCGCGGCTATCCGCCGTCGACGTTCTCGCTGCTGGCGGGACTGCTGGAGCGGGCGGGGACCGACCGGGGCGGCTCGATCACCGGGATCTACAGCGTGCTGGTGGACGGCGACGACCACAACGAGCCGATCGCGGATGCGGTGCGCTCGATCCTCGACGGTCACATCGTGCTGGACCGTTCGCTCGCGGTCACCGGGCACCACCCGGCGATCGACGTGCTCGGTTCGGTGTCGCGGGTGGCCTCGAAGATCACCGATCCGCAGCAGCGGGCGCTCGCCTCGGCGCTGCGGGCGGTGCTGGCCGCGCGGCGCGGCGCCGCCGACCTCGTCGACATCGGCGCATACCGGGAGGGTGCGAACCCGAAGGTCGACGCGGCGCTCGCGAACGAGCGGGCGATCTCCGACTTCCTCACGCAGTCGCTGGACGAACGGGCGGACGCGGCCGACTCGTGGCGGCGGCTCGCGTCGCTCGTGGACGCCTTCGGAGGTGCCGTGTGACCGGATCGTTCCGTCTGGCGGGGCTGCTGCGGGTGCGCCGGCTGCAGGAGGAGGCCGCCGCCGAACGGCTGTCGCGGGCGTCGGTCGCGGCCGAGCAGACCCGTGCGCACGATCGCCGCGTGCGGGCCGCGTTGTCGGCCGCCGGCAGCGAGGCGGCGGACGTGCGTTCGCTGGCCGCACTCGCGGCGTCGCGGGTGGCGGCGCGGGCGATGCTCGCCGAACTCGAGGGCGTGCAGCAGCTGCGCGAGCAGGAGCTGGCCGAGGCGCGCGAGGAGCACACCGAGGCCCGGCGCGCGGTGCGGGGGCTCGACCGGATGGCCGCCGCGCACGAGCTGCGCCGCCGCGCCGAGGAGGAGCGAGCCGAGCAGGCGGCGCTCGATGAGATCGCCGGCCGCGCGAAGGGGGCGGAACGATGACCATCATCACCACGACCGGACTGCCGGCGGCTCCCGCACCCGCGGGCACAGGTCGCGCCGCGGCCGCCGAGGCCGGCGGCCTGTTCGCACTCGTCGTCGGCGCTGTGACGGACGCCGAGGGCGCCCTCCTCGGGGGTCCCGGTGCCGACGCCGGGGGGTCGCTCCCCGAGCCGGCGGCCGAGGGCGGCCCCGCACCGGAGCCCGCCGTGCTTCCGGAGCCGGTCCCCGCGATCCCGGCGCCCCCGCCCGCATCCGCCCCGATCGTCGCCGCTCCCCCGGCGGTGACGGATGCGGCGGCCCCCGCCCCGCCGTCATCGGCACCGGTGACGGCGCCCGCTGACGAAGACGAGGACGCGTCCGGGGAGGCCGATCCCGCCCCCGCCCCGACGGTGCCAGCGGCCGCCGTCCCGGCGGAACCGCTCCCCGTCGCGACGCCGCTTCCGACCGCCGCGCTCGCGGACATGGATGCGGACCCGGATACGGTCAGGGCGTCGGCCGATACGACCCGGACCGTCGCGTCCGGCGACGTCCCCGCCACGTCCGGCGACGTCACCGCTGCGACCGCCGAGCCACACCCCGCCCGGGCGGGCGCGGCCGTCCCCGTCGACACCGCCGCGGGCCGGGGCGCACCGGCTGCGCCCTCCGCCGAGACGGGCTCACCCGCCGCGGCCCCGGCCGGCAGCGGGCACGTCCCGCACTCCGACACCACCGCCGCAGCGGCGTCGCCCGCGCCCGTCGCAGCGCCGCCGGCCGGGATGGTCCCGCCCGCGACGCCAGCATCCGCACCTGCCCCGGTCTCCGCACCGGACGCCCCGCCGGCGCCCGCGCCCGCGGCGCGCACCCCCGCGCCGCCGATGCAGCCGCAGCCGGTCGCCGACGCCGTGCGCTCGTTCGTCACCGCGCCCGACGGCGAGCACCGGATCACCGTGACGGTCGACCCCGAGGGGCTCGGGCCGGTGACCGTCCGCGCCCGCATCACCGCCGGGGTCATGCACGTGGACCTCACCGCCCCGACCGACGCCGGCCGCGACGCGCTCCGGGCGATCCTCGCAGACCTCCGCCGCGACCTGTCGGTCGCTGCGCCCAACGCGTCCCTGTCGATCGGCGACGGCGACGCGCCCGCCCCCGACACCGCGCCGCGGGACGGCGGCGAGCGCGAGGGCGGTGCCGGTCGTGACGGCGGTCCGGGTGGGCAGGGCCCGTCCGCCGCCGGCACGCCGCAGCATCCGCACCCCGCCGCCCCCGTCGCCCTTCCCACCGCCGTCGGCCTCGACGTCTTCGCCTGAACGAGAGGAACCCATGACCAGCGTCGACCCCGTCTCGAGCGCCACCGCCGCATCCGGCACCACCGGCATCGGCACCGGCAGCACGAAGGACCCCTCGCAGCGCAAGACCGCGCTCGACGCCGAGGTGTTCCTCAAACTCCTGGTCACCCAGCTGACCAACCAGGACCCGAGCTCGCCGATGAACACGAACGAGATGATCGCGCAGACCACGCAGCTGGCATCCATGGAGCAGCTCACCGCGATCAGCTCCACCACCTCGGAGGCGTTCGCGCTCAGCATGCGGCAGACCGCCGCCGCGCTCATCGGCCGTCAGGCGCAGTACGTCGACGACGAGGGCGCCACCCGCTCGGGCCTCGTCGCCTCCGTCTCCTTCGCCGGCAGCATCCCGACCATCGACATCGGCGGCACCACGGTCCGTCTCGACGCCGTCCTGGGCCTCGCAGCCCTGTCCTGATTCCACGAGAAAGGCATCACCAATGCTCCGTTCCCTCTACTCCGGCATCTCCGGGCTGCGCTCGCACCAGACGATGCTCGACGTGACCGGCAACAACATCGCCAACGTCAACACCACCGGGTTCAAGGCCTCCGCCGTGCAGTTCCAGGACTCGCTCTCGCAGCTCGTGCGCAACTCGATGCTGCCGCAGGAGGACGCCGGCGGCTCGAACCCGGCGCAGGTCGGTCTCGGGGTGCAGGTCGCCGGGATCAGCACGAACTTCGCGCAGGGCGCGGCGCAGTCCACGGGTGTCCCGACCGACCTCATGATCTCCGGTGACGGCTTCTTCATCGTCCGCTCCGGCGGGGAGACGCTCTACACCCGCAACGGCGGGTTCTCCTTCGACACGATGGGCCGGCTCGTCACCGCCTCGGGTGCCCTGGTGCAGGGTTGGACCGCGCAGAACGGGGTCGTCACGGCCGGTCAGGCGCTCGGCGCGATCACGCTCCCGGTCGGTGCCGTCGCCGCCGCCACCCCGACCACAACCGCGAAGGCCGCGGGCAACCTGCCGGCCGGGACCGCGGTCGGCGAGTCGCTGCTGCGCGACATCCAGGTGTACGACGCGGAGGGCGCGACCCGCTCGCTGGAGCTGACCTTCACCCGCACGGCCACCGGCTGGGACGTGTCGGAGCCCGGTGGCGCCACCACCTCGCTCGCCTTCGTCGACGGGCAGCTCACCGGTCCCGCCTCGATCGTCTCGGGCGGCGTCACGGTCGACCTGTCCACGATCACCGGGTACGCCGACGTGAACACGATCGCGATCACCGAGCAGGACGGCCGCGCCGCGGGCACCCTCAGCTCCTACGCCCTCGCCGAGGACGGCAGCCTCATCGGCACGTTCAGCAACGGCGAGACCGCGGTGCTCGCCCGCATCGCCATGGCGAACTTCGTCAACCCGGGCGGCCTGGAGAAGGCCGGCGACTCGACGTTCCGCCCGAGTGTGAGCTCCGGGCAGGCGACCGTCGGTGTGGCGGGTTCGGACGGCTACGGCTCGCTCATCAGCGGCGCACTGGAGATGTCGAACGTGGACCTCTCGCAGGAGTTCACGAACCTCATCGTCGCCCAGCGCGGGTTCCAGGCGAACGCCCGCATCATCACCACCAGCGACGAGGTGCTCCAGGAGCTCACGAACCTCAAGCGCTGACGGATGCCGAGTGCGTCGGCCCGGCGCTAACGATCCGCGCCGGGCCGCCGACAGTTCACCCTGACGGCCCAGGAGGGGCCGTCCGTGTCGGTCCCGGCGACGGGGCGCGACGACCGTTCCAGGATGGAGCCCATGATCGTCCTCACGCGCCTGAACCGCTCCCGGTTCGCGGTGAACCCGGATGTCATCGAGCGCGTGCACGCCTCGCCGGACACCACGGTCGTCCTCGTCGACGGCACGACCCTCGTGGTGAGCGAGACGATGGACGAGGTCATCGAGGCCGTCACCGGATACCGCGCCGATGTGCTCGCCCGCGCCGCACGTCTGGCGAAGGAGGAGGACGCCTGATGGACCTCGCACTCATCCTCGGCATCGTGCTCGCGTTCGGTGCCCTGCTGGGCATGATCAGCCTGGAGGGCGCCTCGGTCACGGCGCTGCTGCTGCCGGCACCGATGATGCTCGTGATCTTCGGCACCATCGCGGTCGGCATCGCCTCCGGCACCATCCGCGACGCGAAGAACGCGGTGGCCGCCCTCCCCCGCGCGTTCCGCGGCGAGCGCCGCACCGCCGCCGGCATGATCGAGACGGTCGTCGGGTACGCCGAACGGGCCCGGAGCGAGGGCCTGCTCGCCCTCGAGTCCTCGCTCGACGAGGAGAAGGACCCCTTCGTCCGCAAGGCGCTGCAGAACCTCGCCGACGGCGTGGACCCGGAGGAGCTCCGCGTCGTGATGGAGGACGAGATCACCACGGTCGCGGCCCGCAACCGCGCCGTCTCCGGCTTCTACCAGACCCTCGGCGGCTACGCCCCGACGGTCGGCATCATCGGCACGGTCGTCTCGCTGACCCACGTGCTCGAGAAGCTCGACGAGCCCTCCGAACTCGGCCCGATGATCGCCGCCGCGTTCGTCGCGACCCTGTGGGGCCTGCTCTCCGCGAACTTCATCTGGCTGCCCATCGGCAACCGGCTGCGGCGGCTCGGCGAGATCGAGATGGACCGCATGAACCTCGTCATGGAGGGGATGCTGGCGGTGCAGTCCGGGATGTCCCCGCACCAGCTCTCCGATCGGCTCCAGGCCCTCGTCGACGAGCCGGTCAAGAAGGGCCGGGGCAGGAAGGGCGGTGCGGACGACGCCGCGACCGAGGAGGCGGCACCGGAGGAGGCGCTCCTCCCATGAGCGTGCGTCGCCGCCGCACGGCGCACGCACCGGGGCACGAGGGTCCGGACGAGCGCTGGATGGCCTCGTACCTCGACATGATCACGGTGCTCATGTGTCTGTTCATCGTGTTGTTCGCGATGTCGACCGTGGACAAGGAGAAGTTCGAGCAGCTCGCCTCCTCGCTCGCCAACGGCTTCGGGCAGACCGAGACCGAGAAGATCGACGTGTCGGAAGGTGTCGTCGTCCCCGAGGAGCTGCTCGACGAGCGGGGCGCCGGCTTCACGCCCACCCCGGAGGAGCTCGCCCAGCTCGAGTTCGACGAGCTCACCGCGCTGCGGGAGCAGCTGCGCAGCGCGCTCGCCGTGCGCGGCCTGGAGAGCGCCGCCACGTTCCGCATCGACGAGGTCGGGCTGACGGTGGGCCTGGTGAGCGCCGAGACGCTCTTCGCCACCAACAGCACCCAGCTCTCCGACCGTGCCCTCGCCGTGCTGGATGCGGTCGGGTCGGTCCTCTCCCAGACCCCGAACGAGATCTCCGTCGAGGGGCACGCGGACCACCGGCGCCCCTCCGGCCCCTTCGCCACGAACTGGGAGCTCAGCTCGGGCCGCGCCACCCAGGTGCTGCGCTATCTCGTCGAGGCCAAGCAGCTCCCCGCGGACCGGGTCCGCGCGGTGGGGTTCGGCGACGCCAGACCCGTGTCCTCCGGATCGACCGACGCGGAGCTCGCCGCCGACCGCCGCGTCGACATCGTCGTCCTCTCCGACGCCAGCGAGGAGGTGCGCCAGCTCGTCTCCCGGGTCGCGCAGTCGCAACCCGCGTCATAGACCGGTCACCGCTCCCGCCTAACGCGCGCCGATCACCTCCCGATAGTCGAGGACGTGGTGATCGAGGACAGCGCGCGCTCGGGCGTGCCCGCGCAGACGCAGCCTCAGCGTGCCGAACCCGAGCTGTACGACTTCGGCCGGCCGGCCACCCTCTCCCGCGAGCATGCCCGGGTGCTCGACCTGTCGTTCGAGACGTTCGCCCGGCAGTGGGCGACCCAGCTGTCGGCCCGCACCCGCGGGCGGGTGCAGATCTCCGTGGGCGAGCTGTCGATGCTCACCTACGACGAGTACGCCGACTCGCTACCGCAGACGACGATGGTCGTCACCTTCTCGCTGCCCGGGGTCGATTCCCGCGGCATCCTCCAGTTCCCGGTGTCGACCGCGGTCGACTGGATCGTGCAGATGTTGGGCGGGCGCCACGCGCCGCAGTCGCCCGACCGGGTGCTCACCCACATCGAGCAGGCGCTCATGCGTGCGCTCGCGGGCGAGGCGGTCGACACCCTGACCCTCGCGCTCGGCGGACTGCTGCCCGCGGGCGCGTCGGTGGCCGGCATCCACTACAGCGTGCCCTTCGCGCAGGCCGCCGCGGCCGGCGACCTCGTCATCGTCTCCCGGCTCGAACTGCGGTTGGGCGACGACACCGTCGCGGCGAGCATCGTGCTGCCGGCCCCGGTCATCCTCGCCGGCTTCAGCGCGCAGGGCGAGGACGTCGCCCCGATGCCGCCCGGGCTCATGCAGCGGCAGGTCGAGGCGACCCCGGTGGAGGTCGCGCTGCGACTGACCACGCGCACCATGCGCCCGAGCGAGGTGCTGAATCTCGCGGTGGGCGATGTGATCCACCTCCCCCACGCCGCCGACCGGCCGCTGGAGCTGGTGGTCGACGACCAGGTCGTCGCCTCGGCGGCGGTGGGCACCAGCGGCGCCCGGCTCGCCTGCGTCGTCACCGCCGCATCCCCCGCCCCCGTCCCCGAATCCGTGCAGGAGCCCGCGTGACCACCACCCAGTACGAGACCGCCGTCGCCGCCGCCTTCGCCGCCCGGCTCCCCACCGCCGGTGCCGTGCACGCCCGGGCCTCCCAGGCTGCGGGGGATCCCGGCGACGCGGTGGTGGCGACCTTCGTGGGCGAGGCCAGCGCCGAGTTCGCGGTGCAGCTGTTCGATCCGTCCTCGCTGGTGGACGGCCTCGCCGACACCCCGCTGCCGGCCCGGCTGCGTCCCGTACTGGAGGCGGCGACCGCCGCGCTCGGTCACGGCGCGCTCGGCGAGACCGCGCTCGGCGACTCCTCGACGTTCGCGAACCCCGCGGCCCAGGTCTTCGACCTCGTCGAGGAGGACGGTCGCACGATCGGCCGCATCGCGGTGCGCATCACCCACCACCCGCTGACCACGACCGCACCGACCGGCCGCCTGCACCGCATCGCCGGTGTCGAGATGGACCTCACGGTCGAGATCGGCCGCACCCGGATGGCGGTGCGCGACGTGCTAGAGCTGGAGCCCGGTCGCATCATCGAGCTCGACCGCTCCGCCGGCGCCCCCGCCGACGTGCGCCTGAACGGCCGCATCATCGCCCACGGCGAGATCGTCGTCGTCGACCAGGACTACGCGGTCCGCATCACGCGGATCCTCGAGAACGCCGAGGTGTGAGCTGGACGAACTGCTGCTCGCGCTGCGCGTCGTCGTCTCCCTCGGCGCGGTGCTCGGCGTGCTCTGGTACCTCCAGCGGCGGCTGAGCCGTCGCGGCGCGTCCCTGCAGCGGCCGAGGTCTGCCGTGACCGTCATCAGCCGGCAGGGCGTCGGCCCGAAGGCGCAGGTCGTCGTCGTCGAGATCGAGGGCGTCCGCTACGTCCTCGGGGTGACCGAGCACGGCATCACGGTGCTCGACCGCGGCGACCACACCACATCCGTCCCCGTCACCACCCCCGCCGCGGGGCCGGCCGCGCCCCCGGCGCCCGCCCCGTCGTTCGAGCAGGTCCTGGCGGCCACGCCCGCCCCCGAGACGCAGCCGATCCCCCGCCTGCGTGAACGCCGCCGGCGCCCGGACCCGCTGCGCGGTTCGATCCTGTCGCCGCAGACCTGGCGGGACGCGTCGGAAGCGATCCGGCGCGCCCGATGACCGCCGTCCGGCCCGAGCGACGGGGCGGTGCGCTGCGGCGACCGGCCCTGCTGGTCGCGGCCGTCCTGCTGCTGACGGCGTTCCTCGTGCTGGCGCAGACCGCCCCCGGCTGGGCGACCGTGTCCACGCCCGACGCCCCGGACGCGCCGGTCGACCCGACGATCCCGCCCTCGGGGGTGACGATCGACATCAACGGCGTCGACGGCACGCCGTCCGCCTCCATCCTCACGCTGCTCGGCATCACGGTGCTCTCGATCGCGCCGGCGCTGCTGCTGATGATGTCGTCGTTCACGAAGATCTTCGTGGTGCTGGCGATGACCCGGAACGCGCTGTCGCTGGCGACGATCCCGCCGAACCAGGTGCTGGCCGGGCTCGCGCTGTTCCTGTCGCTGTTCATCATGTGGCCGGTGCTGATGGACATCAACACGGTCGCGGTGACCCCGTACATCGAGGGCGACATCACGTTCCAGCAGGCGTTCGAACTCGCCCAGCCGCCGCTGCGCGACTGGATGCTGGCGTACACCCGCGAGGAGGACCTGGCGCTCATGAGCCGGGTGGCGTCCGAACCGAATCCGGCCGACGCGGCCGAGGTGCCGCTGTACACGCTCATCCCGGCGTTCATGCTCTCGGAGCTGCGGGCCGCGTTCATCATCGGCTTCGTCATCTTCGTGCCGTTCCTGGTGATCGACCTGGTCGTCTCGGCGGCGCTCATGTCGATGGGCATGATGATGCTCCCGCCGGTCATCATCTCGCTGCCGTTCAAGATCCTGCTGTTCATCCTCGTCGACGGGTGGGGGATCATCATCCGCTCGCTGCTGGAGAGTTACGGGGGCGTCGGATGAACCCGGAGGCGGTACTGGACATCGGGATGCAGGGGCTGCTCGTGGCGGCCAAGCTCGCCGCGCCGCTGCTGATCACGGCGCTGGTGGTGGGGTTGGCGATCTCGCTGCTGCAGTCGATCACGCAGGTGCAGGAGGTCACGCTCTCGTTCGTGCCGAAGTTCGTCGCGGTCGGGATCGCGCTGCTGGTGGCCGGCAACTGGATGATCTCGGAGATCGTCACGTTCACGCACGAGATGTTCGCCCGCATCCCGATGCTGCTGGGCGGAGGATGACGTGTTCATCCCGATCGACATGGCCCTGCTCGAGGGGATGCTGCTGATCGCGGTGCGGGTGACGGCCTTCGTGTTCCTGGCGCCGCCGTTCTCCTACGGCGGGTTCCCGGCGCGGATCAAGGCGATGCTCGCGATCGGGCTGGCCCTGCCGATGGCGTTCGCGTTCGCCGGCGACCACCGGCCGCTGGACACCGGCCCGTTCCTCGGCGCGCTGACGATGCAGCTGCTGGTGGGTGCGCTCCTCGGGTTCCTCGTGATGGTGTG
>Ga0180217_1004923_pt1 | contig 10319 bp, 6 predicted proteins | sample eDN3rd37CBELigOP_FD_128521 | JGI IMG/M metagenome (GOLD analysis project Ga0180217, IMG submission 128521) | Enriched Organic Plus compost microbial communities from Emeryville, California, USA - eDNA 3rd pass 37_C BE-Lig OP (version 2) (version 2) ... | reverse complement strand
GGGTCGAGGCGGACGTAGGCGTCGGGGCCCCGCCACTGCCAGGTGCCGCCGCCGAGCTCGTCGTGGACGGTGTAGGGCTGGTCGGGCGGCAGGCCCACGGCGCCGAGGTCGAGGCGCACGGTGGTCTCCTGCGCGTGGTGGGGGTCGAGGTTGACGACGACGAGCAGCAGGTCGCGCTCGAGGTGGCCGCGGCTGTAGACGAGCAGCTGCTCGTTGTCGCTGTGGTGGAAGCGCACGTCGCGCAGCGCCCACACGTCGGGGTGCCGGCGCCGGATCTCGTTGACCGTGCGGATCAGCGGCGCGAGCGGGGGGTCGGACCAGTCCCGCTCCTTGATCTGGTACTTCTCCGAGTCCAGGTACTCGGTGTTGTCCTCGCTGGCCGGCACGTTCTCGACGAGCTCGTAGCCCGAGTAGATGCCGTAGATCGGCACGAGCGTGGCGGCCAGCACGAACCGCAGGGCGAAGTGCGACGGCGGCGCCCAGCGGAGGCGCTCGTCGAGGATGTCGGGCGTGTTCGGCCAGAACGACGGGCGCATGTAGTCGACGAGCGGCTCGGTGGTGAGCTCGGTGACGTACTCCCGCAGCTCCCACGGCTCGTGGCGCCAGGTGAAGTAGGTGTAGCTCTGGGTGAAGCCGACCTCGGCCAGCTTGGCCATCATCTGCGGGCCGGTGAACGCCTCGGCCAGGAAGACCACGTCGGGGTCGGTGCGGTGGATGTCCTCGATGAGCCAGGCCCAGAACGCCACCGGCTTGGTGTGGGGGTTGTCGACCCGGAAGGTGCGGATGCCGTGGGCCATCCAGTGGCGCACGATGTCCCGGCAGGCCTCCCACAGCGCCGCCCGGTCGGCCTCCCGCGCCGGCCAGAAGTTGATCGGGTGGATGTCCTGGTACTTCTTCGGCGGGTTCTCCGCGTAGCGGATCGACCCGTCGGGGCGCTGCTCGAACCACTCCGGGTGCTCCTTCACCCAGGGGTGGTCGGGCGAGCACTGCAGGGCGTAGTCGAGGGCGACCTCGAGGCCGAGCTCGGCGGCTCGGGCGACGAAGGCCTCGAAGTCCTCGATCGACCCGAGGTCGGGGTGGATGGCGTCGTGGCCGCCCTCCTCTGCGCCGATGGCCCAGGGGCTGCCCGGGTCGTCGGGACCGGCCACGAGCGAGTTGTTCGGGCCCTTGCGGTGGGTGCGGCCGATCGGGTGGATGGGCGGGAGGTAGACGACGTCGAAGCCGAGGTCTGCGATGTACTCGAGGTGGGCCAGCGCGCCGCGGAACCCGCCGAAGGAGCGGGGGAACATCTCGTACCAGGCGGCGTGGGCGGCGAGGGGCCGGTCCACCCAGAGCGCCCGGGTGGGCGACGACGAGCGCCGGCGCGTGTCGGGGACCTCGGCGAGGAGGTCCGCCACCGCCGGGCTGAGGGCAGGGGCGAGGCGCACCTCGAGGACGTCCTCGCGGCGGCGCAGGGCGGCGGCCGCCTCCCGCACGACCTCGGCGCCGCGGCGACCGGCACCGGGCGCGAGGTCCTCGAGGATGCGGGCGCCCTCCTCGAGCTCGAGCTCGACGTCCACGCCGGCCTCGACCTTCACCTCGATCTCGTGGACCCAGGTCCGGTAGCGGTCGGTCCAGGCGTCGACGACGAGCTGGTGGGGCCCGATCTCGGTGGGGGTGATCGTGCCCACCCAGCGCTTGCGGGCCCGGTCCTCGACGAGCGGCGCCGCGTTCCAGGCCCGTGTGCCCTGCCGGCGCCACCGCACCCGGGCGCCGAGCAGGTCGTGGCCGTCGGCGATGAGCACCGCGCTGACCGGCACGGGCTGGCCGGCGACGGCCTTGGCCGGGAACCCGGCCGGGGTGGACGGGCGGACGTCGTCGATGATGATCGGCGGGAGCAGCGCCATCAGCGGTCCACCCGCTCCGCGAGGGCGCCCCGGACCCGGGTGGCCACGTCGGAGGCGAGGACGTCCTCCACCGGCTCGGGGAGGCTCCAGCACCAGCTGGGCCAGCCGCCCGTGGTGCCGGGCATGTTCGGGCGCTCGGACATGAGGGCGAGGTCCTCCAGGGTGGCGGCCACGAGGTGGGCCGGCGACGTCGACAGGAGCGCGTGCAGCCGCACGACGACCTCCTCGTCCGGCAGCGTGCCGTCAGGGTCCCCGGCCCAGCCCCGGAGCCGCTCGACGGCGGCGTGGGTGCCCTCGACGTTGGGGTGCAGGTCGAGGGCCAGCTGGGCCTCGAGGTCGCTCCCGGAGAGCAGGCCGCGGATCGTGGGGAGGTCGTGGGTGGTGATGGCGGCCATCGACCGCGGCGGGTAGGTGGCGGGGTCGTCGGCGCTGAGGGCCATCACCCGGTACGACAGCAGGCCCCGGGCCGCCATCGCCTCCCGGATGGCGTCCGACACGGTGCCGAGGTCCTCGCCGACGACGAAGGCGTCGGCTCGGTGGGCTTCGATGGCGATGACGTCGAGCATCTCGTCGAGGTCGTAGCGCACGTACACGCCCTCGTGGGGGGCGGCGCCAGCGGGGATCCAGTAGAGCCGCTCCATCCCCATGATGTGGTCGATCCGGATGCCCGCCGCGCCCCACAGCGACGAGCGCACGGCCCGGATCCACGGCTCGTAGCCGGCGGCCCGGAGGCCGTCCGGGTGGTACGGGGGCAGCCCCCAGTCCTGGCCGAGCGTGTTGAACGCGTCGGGTGGCGCGCCGATGCGGGTGCCGTCGAGCACGAAGGCGTCCGGCCACAGCCACGTGTCGGCGCCCTGCTGGACGCCCACGGCCACGTCGTGGACGAGCACGTCGCCGGCCCGGTGGAGCTGGTCCTCGAGCTCGATCTGGAGCCACGCCCAGAAGCGCTGGGCGTCGTCGGGCGGCGCGGTGAGGTCGACCGCTGCGGCGGCCGGGGGCTCGGTGCCGGCGGCCACCGCCGAGCACCAGACGGCGTAGCGGCGGTGGATCGGGTCGGCCAGCCACCGGTCGATCCGGGCCCCGACGGCGGGATCGTCGCGCTGGGTGGCCCACACGGCGACGAGCGCGGCGTGCTTGGCCGCCCAGGCTCGGCGCCGGTCGAGGAGCCGCTCGGCGTTGAGCGCGAGCCCGGCCCGGCGGTGGGCGTCGAGGTCGACCCGGTCGGCGCCGGGCAGCTCGTCGACGGCGAGGTAGAGCGGGTTGCGGAAGATGCGGCTGGCCGCGAAGTAGGGGCTCGCCTCGGGGTCGGCCACCGGGGCGGGCGCGTGGAGGGGGTTGATCATGAGGTGGCCGCCCGGGCCGCCCTCGGTGACCCACTGGACGAGGCGGCGGGCGTCGCGCAGGTCCCCGTGGCCCCAGCTGTCGCGGGAGCGGGCGGCGTAGAGCTGGGCGACGACGACCCAGCCGGGCCGGGCCCCGGCCGACGGGACCTGGGGCGGGGCGTGGAGGACGAGGATCTCGCCGTCGTCGCCGTCCATGCGGTGGTAGCCGACCGGCAGGTCGTCGGGGATCCGGTCCCCGATCACGACCTCGCCGCCGTCCTCGAGCCGCAGGGTCCGTCCCTGGAAGGAGCCGGCGTCGGTGCCGGCCCGGATCCGCCAGACGTCGGCGTAGGGCCCGTCGCGGTGCGACTCGGCGAGGATCTGCCGGACGCGCGCCACCGACGCCTCGGGCGACGGGCGCTCGTCGCCGAAGGCGCTGCGGTAGTGGGTGATCACCCGGTCGTCAGCCATGTCCTCCGCCGTCGGGTCGGTGACGGGGGCCGGTGCGGTGCCGGCGGGCCCTGCGTGCGATGTCCACGACCTCCCATGGTGCCTCAGGTGCGGCCCCGCCGGCCCCGACCGCAGCCGAGGCGACCGGCGCCTACCCCGCGCCCACGGATGTCATCCGCGGCCCGGGGGCGGGCACCCGCAGGGCGTAGCCGCGGCGGGGCACGGCGACGACGAGGCGACCGGCTGGGCCGAGCCGTCGCCGCAGGCGGCCCACCGTGACCTCGACGACGTGGGGGTCGAGGTCGCCGTCGCCCCAGACGGCGCGGAGCAGGTCCGCCTTCGGGACCACGGCGCCGTCCCGCTCGGCGAGCACCGCGAGGAGCTGGGCCTCGGTGGGCGACAGCTCGACGGGCTCGTCGTCGACGCGAGCGACGGTGCCGGTGAGCAGGAGCGGCCCTCGGCGGACGGCGGTGGCGAGCAGGCGCTCGCCGACGGCGCGCACGAGCGGGCCGAGGCGGAAGGTGCGGGGCTGCACGACGTCGTCGCCCAGTCCGGCGGCGCGGGCCGCGGCGGCGCACACGGGTCCGACGCAGCCGACCACCACCGCCGGGGAGGCGAGGTGGCGGCGGAGGTCCTCGCCGACCCCGGCGGCGTCGGCGAGGGCGAGCCAGCTGGTGACGGCGGGCGCGGCGGTGAAGGTGACGGCGTGGACCCGTCCGGCCAGCACCGCCTCGGCGAGGCGGAGCGCGGGCCGTGGGTCCTCGACGGGCCGCCACCGGTACACGGGCACCTCGAGCACCTCCGCACCGGCGGCGCGGAGCCGGTCGGCGGCCGGGGGCGGGTCGCCGCCGTCGCGCTGCACGACCACCCGCTGGCCGGGCCGGAGCGCCTCGAGGACGAGGGCGACGCAGTCGTCCAGCTGCTCGGAGCCGGCCCGGCCGGCGACGTCGAGGCCGAGGGCGGCGCAGGCCCCCGCCGCCTTCGGGCCCCGGGCGTAGATCCGGGCGCGCCCGAGCACCTGGGCCAGCCGCTCGCCGAGCCCCCACGCCTCGGCGGCCTCGAACCAGGACCGCATGCCGATCCCGGTGTTGGCGACGTCGAGGTCCGGAGGCCGGGCGAGCGCGGCCTCCGTGGCGGCGCGGAGCCCGGCGTCGTCGCCCAGCGGGAGGGTCCGGATCGCCGGTCCGTGGAGCACGGTCGCGCCCCGGCGCTCGAAGAGCGAGATCTGCTCCTCGGCGCGGCGGTCGGCGGTGACGCCGACGGTGTACCCGTGCAGCACGGCCGCCATGTCACCAGGCGACTGTTGCGGGACCGTTTCCCGGCGGTGACGGCAGCCCGTCTCCGCGCGGCTCCGGGGCTGTGGTCCTCGCGCCGCTCACCCGGCGAGGGCGGGGGCGGGGGCGTCGGCCTCGCCGTCGGGAGCCGTGGCGAGCGCGGCCACCGCGGCGGGACGGCGACCGGCCACCCAGGCGTAGCCGAGGCCGACGACGAGACCGCCGCCGAGCACGTTGCCGGGGACCGTCCACGCGAGGTTGCGGGCGAGGGCATCCCAGCCGATCGAGCCGTCGAGGGCAGCGAGCCCGAAGACGGTGACGTTGGCGACCGAGTGCTCGAAGCCGGAGGCGATGAACGCCAGCAGCGCCCACCAGAGGACGGCCAGCTTGGCGCCGTCCGAGCGGGTGCGGGCCGCCATCCAGAGGGCCAGGCAGACGAGCGCGTTGCACAGGACCGCCCGCCACAGGAGCTGGGGCCCGGTGGCAGCGTGCTTGGCCGCGGTCACCGTCGCCAGCATCGAGGTGCCCGGGCCGGTGAGGGTCCCGCCGGCGTGGACGGCGGCGGCGAGCAGCAGCGAGCCGACGACGTTGCCGAGGAGCGACGCGGCCCACACGCGGCCGAGGTCCGCGGCGCTGGTGGTCCGACGCCACCAGCCCTGGAGCATCACCATGGCGTTGCCGGTGAACAGCTCGGCGCCGGCGAACACGACGAGCGTGAGGGCGAGCCCGAACACCGCGCCCTGCACGAGCCGGGCGGCCGGGTTGGCGGCGGCCACGAGCGGCGCCGAGACCGACACGAGGAGGACGACGGCGAGGCCGACGTTGGCGCCGGCCAGGGCCGAGGTCCACAGGTAGCGGGGCAGGTCGCGGGACTGGGCGGCCTTGGCGACGGCCAGGGAGGCGTGGTCGTCGAGGGCCTCGGGGACGGGGACGGGCATGGGGGCTCCTTGCGGGTCAGGTGAGGGCGACGGGGACCTCGTCGAGCGGTTCGGGACCGGGGGCCCAGCGGTGCTCGAGGGCGGCCTGCACCTGGGCCGAGAGGGCGTCGAGGCCGAGCCGCCGGGCGAAGGCGCCGAGCCCCTCACCGGGGTGGCGGAGGGCCTCCCAGGTGCCGACGACGGCGGTGACGGCGGCGTCGAGGTCGGTGGCGGCGACGCGCCCGACCACCTCGCCCACCTCTCGGCGGGCGAGGTCGGCGCCCAGGTAGACCTGGTAGCCGTCGACGGTGCGCCCGCCCACGCGGACCTTCGAGCCGGCCAGGCCGATGTCGCCGATCTGGTGCTGGGCGCACGAGTTGGGGCAGCCGGACGCGAACACCCGCAGCGCGGCGTTGCGCGACAGGGCGGCGTTGCCGGCGAGGGCTCGGCCGGCGCCGGGCGAGTCGGTGATGCCGAGCGCGCAGACGCTGGCGCCGGTGCAGGCGCGGATCTGGGCGGTGCGGCCCTCGCCGAGCAGGTGCACGCCCCGCTCGGCCAGCGCGGCGCGGATCGTGGCCACGGCGGCCAGCGGGACGTTGCGGAAGGTGAGGTTCTGGTCCCGGGTGAGCGTGACGTGGCCGTCGGCGTGGCGGTCGGCGAGGTCGCAGACGAGGTCGAGCTCGGCGGCGCAGGTGTCCCCGAGGGGCAGGTCGATCGTCACCGACGCCAGCCCCGGCGTGCGCTGCGGGCGCACCCCGGCGGTCCAGCCGCCCGGTGGCACCTCGGTGAGCACCGCGGCCCGATCCGCCTCGTCGAGCACCTCCACCTCGGGCGGGGTGGGGTGCGGGCGGCGGCGGGCCTCGTCGAAGGCGGCCTGCCAGAGGCTGCGGGAGCGGTCGGCGCCGAGGTCCTGGACGAGGACCTTGAGGCGGGCCTTCGCCGGCTCCTCGAAGCGGCCGTGCGCCACGAACACGTCGATGAGCGCCTCGACCGCCGGGAGGGCGTCGATGCGGGGGACGAAGGGGTGGAGGAGCACGGCGAGGGAGGGCGCCTTGCCGAGGCTGCCTCCGACCCACAGCTCGTAGCCGGGCACGCCGTCGACGACCTTCGACACGAGTCCGAGGTCGTTGACCAGTGCGTCCTCTCGGCAGCGGGGCGAGCCGCCGAGGGCGATGTTGAGCCGGCTCGGGAGCTGGCAGTTCAGCTCGGCCGAGCGAGCCACGACGGCGTCGGAGACCAGCCGGGCGTCGGGCAGGCAGTCGAAGGGCTCGTCGAGGCCGACGCCGGCGTCCTCGGAGCACATGACGTTGCGGAGCGTGTGCCCGCACGCCGACCGGGTCGACAGGCCGATGCGGGCGAGGTCGGCCAGCAGGAGCGGGACGTGTCGGGCCTCGACCCAGTGGAGCTCCACGTTCTGGCGGGTGGTGAGGTGCAGCCAGTCGGCGGCGTAGCGGGCGGCGAGGCGGCCGACGCCCCGAAGCTGCTCGGTGGGGGCGACGCCGCCGGGGACGCGCACCCGGACCATGAACACGCCGTCCTGGAGCTGCGTGCAGACGCCGTGGGTCTTGAGCGCGTAGCGGTCCTCGGGGGTGAGCCACCCGTCGCCCTCGGCGGCGAGGCGCTCGAGGTCGACGCGCAGGCCGGCGCGCTTGGCAGCGGGGATGTCGGGGAGGGCCATGCCCGGACCGTACGGACGGCGTGGATCGGCCGGGTTGCCCCTGCGTTTCGCTCCGACCAACGCCCGCGCACACGGCCCCGCCCCCGGCTGTGAGCGCGACGACGCCGCGGTGCGCGCTCAGGCCGCAGCGGATGGAGCGGACGCAGCGACGTCGTGGCGGGTCAGTGGCCTCGGGCGATCCACTCGTCGAGGTGGGGGGCCTCGGCGCCGATCGTGGTGTCGTCGCCGTGGCCGGTGTGCACGACCGTCTCGGGCGGCAGGGCGAGCAGCTTCGTGCGGATGCTGTCGATGATCGTCGGGAAGTCGCTGAAGCTGCGGCCGGTGGCGCCGGGGCCGCCCTTGAAGAGCGTGTCGGCGCTGAAGAGCACGGCGCTCGCCGCGTCGTGGAGGCAGACGCCGCCCGGGGTGTGCCCGGGGGTGTGCAGGACCCGCAGCTCGTGGCCGCCGGCCCGCAGCACGTCGCCCTCGTGCAGGTCGCGGTCCCAGCGCCGGTCCGGGTAGACGTGGCGCCACAGCTCGGCGTCGTCGGGGTGCATCAGGATCGGCGCGCCGGTGGCGTCGGCCAGCGCGGCGCCGGCGTTGATGTGGTCGTTGTGGCCGTGCGTGGCGACGATCGCCACCACCCGCCGTCCCCGGATCGCCTGCAGGATCGGCTCGTGGTCGTGGGCGGCGTCGATCACGAGGACCTCCTGGTCGTCGCCGACGAGCCAGACGTTGTTGTCGACCTCGAAGTCCTCCCCGTCGATCGAGAAGGTCCCCGAGGTCACCACCCGTTCGACCGCCATCGTCAGAGCACCACCACCGAGCGCAGCACCTCGCCGCGCTCCATCTTGTGGAACGCCTCCTCGACCTCGTCGAGGGCGATCGTCTCGCTGACGAACCGGTCGAGCGGGAGCCGGCCCTGGAGGTGCAGGTCGACGAGCATCGGGAAGTCGCGCGACGGGAGGCAGTCCCCGTACCAAGACGGCTTGAGGCGCCCTCCCCGGCCGAAGAAGTCGATCATCGGCAGCTCGATGCGCATCTCCGGGTTGGGGACGCCGACCTGCACGACGGTGCCGGCGAGGTCGCGTGCGTAGAAGGCCTGCTCGAAGACCTTCGGGTGGCCGACGGCCTCGATGCAGACGTCGGCGCCGAAGCCGTCGGTGATCTCCCGGATGGCTTCGACGGGGTCGGTCGACGAGGCGTCGACGGTGTGGGTGGCGCCGAACTGGCGGGCCAGCTCGAGCTTGCGGGGGTCGAGGTCGACGGCGATCACCGTGCTGGCGCCGGCCAGCACGGCCCCGGCGATCGCCGCGTCGCCCACCCCGCCACAGCCGAACACGGCCACCGAGTCCCCTCGGGTGACCTCGCCGGTGTAGAGGGCGGCGCCGAGGCCGGCCATCACCCCGCAGCCGAGGAGCCCGGCCACCTCCGGCTTCACGCCCTCGGGCACCTTGGTGCACTGCCCGGCGGCGACGAGGGTCTTCTCGGCGAACGCGCCGATCCCGAGCGCCGGCGACAGCGGCGTGCCGTCGAGCGTCATCTTCTGCGTGGCGTTGTGGGTGGCGAAGCAGTACCAGGGTCGGCCCCGCCGACAGGCCCGGCACTCGCCGCACACCGCCCGCCAGTTCAAGACGACGAAGTCGCCCGGTGCCACGTCGGTGACGCCCTCCCCCACCGCCTCGACGACGCCCGCCGCCTCGTGGCCGAGGAGGAACGGGAACTCGTCGTTGATGCCGCCCTCCCGGTAGTGCAGGTCGGTGTGGCAGACCCCGCAGGCCTGCACCCGCACGAGCGCCTCCCCCGGTCCTGGGTCGGGCACCTCGATCACCTCGACGGTCACCGGCTCCCTCACGGCCTTCGCCACGACCGCACGGACCTGCTGTGCCACGTCGCACCCCCCTCTGGTCGGCTGAGGCGCCGACGGTACCGCGCGTCGGCGGCCCGAGGGTCGACGACGGGGCCGCGAGGTGTGCCCATCGACCGGTGACGGTCGGGAGGGGTGGTCGGTAGGGTCGGGCGCCATGAGGTCGCTCCGCAGCTTCACCGTCCGGCCATCGCTCCCGCCGCAGCTGTCGGCACTCGAGGAGCTGGCGATGAACCTGCGCTGGTCGTGGGACGCTCGCACCCGGGACCTGTTCCGCTGGGTCGACCCCGACGCGTGGGACGCCACGGTGCACGACCCGGTCCGACTGCTCGGCGTCGTGTCGCGCGAGCGGCTCGAGGCCCTGGCCGAGGACCCGGGGTTCATGGGCTTCCTGGGCGAGGTGCGCGAGGAGCTGCAGCGCTACCTCGACGGCGACCGCTGGTTCCAGAGCCGCAACGGCTCGCCGCTGCGCTCGATCGCCTACTTCTCCCCCGAGTTCGGCATCGCCGAGGCGCTCCCCCAGTACTCCGGGGGGCTCGGCGTCCTCGCCGGCGACCACCTGAAGGCGGCCAGCGACCTCGGCCTCCCGCTCGTCGGCATCGGCCTGATGTACCGCCACGGGTACTTCCGCCAGTCGCTGTCCGGCGACGGCTGGCAGGAGGAGGTCTACCCGGACCTCGATCCCTACGCGATGGCGCTGCACCTCTGCGAAGGCGTCCGGGTCGAGGTGGACCTGGCCGGCACGCCCTGCGTGGCCCGGGTGTGGCGGGCCGACGTCGGCCGGGTGCCGCTCTACCTGCTCGACGCGGACATCGACGAGAACCCGCCAGAGGTGCGAGGCATCACCGACCGCCTCTACGGCGGCGACACCGAGCACCGGCTGCGCCAGGAGATCCTCCTCGGCATCGGCGGCGTGCGGGCGCTCGACGCGCTCGGGATCGACGTC
>Ga0180217_1004921_pt1 | contig 10322 bp, 8 predicted proteins | sample eDN3rd37CBELigOP_FD_128521 | JGI IMG/M metagenome (GOLD analysis project Ga0180217, IMG submission 128521) | Enriched Organic Plus compost microbial communities from Emeryville, California, USA - eDNA 3rd pass 37_C BE-Lig OP (version 2) (version 2) ... | reverse complement strand
CGGCCAACTAGCCGCCCTCCTCCCATGCCACAATCATGCGCCACGGGCGGCCGATCTGGCCGCCCGTTGTCTTTGGCGGGAGCCGGACCACGGCGAAGCTCCGTGACCGGCAGCGGCGTGATAAGGTCGGCCCGGCTGATTCGCGAAAGGTCGGCAAGGGGGCCACAACAGTGACGACGGACGATCTGAGCACTCCGCTCGGGCAGGAGACGCCGCCGCCAAAGCGACGACGCCTCCCCGTTTCCGGTCTTCAAGTCGCTGCCATTCTGCTTGCCGGGTTTCTTTTGACCTTTGCGGGCTTTGCTCTCTTCCATCGCGATCCGCTCGGCGGCGAGCCGGTCGTCAGCCTGACGCTTGAAACAACGCCACCCGCAGCCAGGACACCGCCTGCAACGGAGCCGGCCAGGCCGCCGGAAGCGGCGGCCAAGAACGCTGACACGCCCGCGATGCCGGCACCGGGACAGCGAACCATCACCATCATCGATGGCTCCAGCGGCGCGCGGCAGAACGTCGTCATTCCCGGTGACGATGTCGGGGGCGCGGCCGGCAACGCCGGCGATCCGTCAACGCCCGGCATCAACCCGCGCCTGCTCGAGAAATCCCGCCACGGCATGATTCCGGTGGCCGCGGATGGATTGATGCCATTCACCGCCTATGCCACCGCGACCCCGGCCGAGCAGGCCAAGGCCGCGACCATGCCGACCATCGCCATCGTCGTCACCGGCCTTGGCATCGGAGCGGCGCGCACGCTCGATGCCGTCATCGCCCTGCCCCCTGCCGTGACGCTGGCCTTCATTCCCTACGGCGCCGATCTTGCCAGGCAGGCGGCGCGGGCGCGGGCCGCCCGCCACGAAATCCTGCTGCAGGTCCCGATGGAGCCGGTGGATTATCCGGACAACGATCCCGGTCCGCAGACCCTGCTGACGACGCTCAGCGCCGAGCAGAATCTCGATCGCCTGTTCTGGCACCTCAGCCGCTTTCAGGGCTTCGTCGGCATCACCAACTTCATGGGCGCGCGCTTCACCGCGTCCGAGACAGCGATGCAGCCGCTGATCCGCGAAGCGGCCAAACGCGGGCTCGGCTATCTCGACAGCGGCACCATGCCCCGCAGCACCGCCGGCCAGTTGGCCCTCGGGCAGGCCATGCCCTTTGCACAGGCCGACGCCGGCATCGACGCCGTCCCCACCGCCACGGAAATCGACCGCGCCCTTGCCCGCCTCGAGGACATCGCGAAAAGCCGCGGCAGCGCCATCGGCATTGCCTCGAGCCTGCCGGTGACGATCGACCGCATCAATGCCTGGTCCAAGGGACTGGAGAATCGCGGCCTTCTGCTGGTGCCGTTGACAACGGCCATGCTGAAATCAAAATCGAGCTAGTCCCGCTGCGATGGCAGCTCGCCGTTCCATATGCTTTCCAATCAGGGCCCATATCGGGCCAAGCCCAGAACGCTATAGTAGAAGCTGACAGGAATGGCGGCGGTCACGGCAGTATGGCTTTGACCTGGGATGATATCGCAGCGGACCCCACGTCCCGCGATGGTATCGTGGATTTGACCAACCGAAAGGGCCACACGGAATGGTGCACTATGATGATCTGCCCTATCGGACGTGTGTCGGTGTCATGCTGATCAACCCGGCAGGGTTGGTCTTCATCGGCCGGCGCGCCAGCGGCCCCGAGCATATCGACGCCACTCATGTCTGGCAGATGCCGCAAGGCGGCGTCGATCCCGGCGAGGACACCTGGGAAGCTGCCAAGCGTGAACTGTTCGAGGAGACCAGCATCCGCTCCATCGAGCGCCTCGCCGAGATTCATGACTGGCTGGTCTATGACATTCCCCGCACCGTGGCCGGACGGGCATGGAAGGGGCGCTACCGCGGCCAGCGTCAGAAATGGTTCGCCGCGCGCTTTCTCGGCGACGAGGCCGAGATCAACGTGCTCAGCCCGGGAAACGGCCACAAGCCGGAATTCATCAAATGGCGCTGGGAGCCGATGCAGAATCTTCCCGACCTCATCGTGCCGTTCAAGCGGCCGGTCTATGAGCGGGTGGTGCGGGAGTTCTCAAGCCTCATTCCCTCGCAGGCATGACCGCCGGGCCCTACCGGCCGAATGTCGGCATCGCGCTGTTCAACGCTGCGGGCCTCGTCCTCATCGGGCGGCGATACCGCGACGACGGACCGGAAATCATCCTTCCCGGCCTCGAGTGGCAGATGCCGCAGGGCGGGATCGATCCGGATGAAAATCCCCGCCAGGCGGTGATGCGCGAGCTCTGGGAGGAGACCGGCATCCGCCATGCGGTGTACCTGGCGGAGACCGGTTGGATGACCTACGAGTTTCCGCCCTATGCCGGGCCGGCCTCGCATCGTCTCGCAGGCTTTCGCGGCCAGCGCCAGAAGTGGTTCGCGCTCCGCTTTGCCGGACAGGACGACGACATCGATCCGCTCGCCACCCGCAATGGCCAGCCGCCGGAATTCGACGCCTGGCGCTGGGAGCGCCTCGATCGTGTCGCGGATCTGGTGGTGCCCTTTCGCCGCGAGGTCTATCGGCAGGTCGCGGCCGCTTTCGCGAGTATCGCCGAGCGTGCGAGCGGCGACCGATGATCCTGCCGCCGCCCGGGCATGCGTCGTGAATGGCCTCTTACTTAAGGCCATCACCAGCTTTCAGAACAGAGCTTAGTGAACGCGGCAGCCGGCACTCACGCCTGGTGTGCTGCTCCTCACCGGCCACACCGGCGAGGGCCCGGCCCCGACGGGGACCTCCGGACCATTCGAAGCATGCGCCTCGTCCAGCGCCTCGACGAAGTTCGAGAACCAGCGCTGCACCGTACCGATACGCAGCTTGCGCATCATCGACTCCCAGCGCAGCCGGCGCTCGACCAGCGGCATCGACAGCGCGGTTGCCATGGCCCGCGCCACACCGTCGATATCGTTCGGATTGACCAGCAAGGCCGCATCCAACTCGTTGGCGGCGCCGGCGAACTTCGACAGCACCAGCACGCCGGGATCGGACGGATTCTGCGCCGCGACATATTCCTTGGCGACCAGGTTCATGCCGTCGTGCAGCGGCGTCACGACCCCGACCTGCGCGGTGCGATACAGTCCGGCCAGCACCGTCTGGCTAAAGCCCTTGTTGAGATAACGGATTGGCGTCCAATCGACCTCGCCGTGCCGCCCGTTGACGCCGGAGACCAGCTTCGCGACTTCGTCTTGCAGATTGCAATAGGCCTCGATGCCGCCCCGCGACGGTGTCGCAATCTGCAGCAGCGATACGCTGCGGCTGAGCGAGGGGTTCAGCGTCAGCATTCGATCGAACGCATTGATGCGGTTGACGAGCCCCTTCGAATAGTCGAGGCGGTCCACGCCGATGGCGAGCTTCTCCCCGTGCAGGCTGCGGCGCAGCCGCGATACGTCTGGGTGCGCCATGGCCTTCACCGCATGGGCGCTGAACTTCTCGACGTCAATGCCGATCGGAAAGACCGCGAGGCGCGACTTGCCGTAACGGGAGGTGACCTCGCCATTCTCGACTCGCAGACCAAGATCGGTCTCCAGATAGTCGATGAAGTTGGTGCAGTCGTCGTCCGTCTGGAACCCGATCAGGTCATAGGCGAGCATCGCCTCGATGAGATCGCGGTGGTTCGGCACGCCGTCGATCACCGCACGCGCCGGCCAAGGCGTATGCAAGAAAAATCCGACGGCCTGCTGAACACCGAGCTGGCGAAGTTCCGCTCCGAGCGTGAGGAAGTGGTAATCCTGAATCCAGAACACCGAGTCCGGCTTGCGGAACCGGAGCAGCGCGCGCGCCATGAAGGCGTTGACCTCGCGATACGATTGATAGTGTTCATGCGAGGTGCGGATCAGATCGGTGCGGGAATGCAGCGCGGGCCACAGCGCCGAATTGGCGAAGCCCTCATAGTAACCGCCATAATGCGCGGCAGGAAGATCAAGCAGCGCCAGCGCTCCCTCCCCGAGGGATTCAATCTCGGCAAAGGGCTCCTTCTGCGCGCCATCGCGCACCCGACCGCTGGAGCCGACCCAGATTGCGCCTGACTTTTCCACCACGGGGAGCAGGGCCGCAGCCAAACCGCCGGTCATCGGCTCGTTGGCCTTCGCTCTCGCCACGCGATTTGAAACAACGATCAGGTTCACAGGGTGTCCCCTCCTTACTTTACGCTCGATCATAAACAGTTATTCATCAATATGGTTCCTTGCCACATTTGCATTCATCTTCGCGTCGATTGAAATCCTTCCACGTGGATGAGGCGCAATGCTCTCCCCAGCAGGCGGGGACGGCAATCAATCTGACGGCAACGGGCCAAGGACGATTTGTCTCGCGATGTCACCCTGCTAGCTGATTTTTTCCGGCTTCATGGATTGCATAGGCTGATTGCAGCGTCATGAACGCTTTTCAGCAACCGCCAGGTTCCGCAGGCACAACATGGAACCGACTTATGCGGGCCGGTGCAAGGCCTCTAGATAATTCCGCATTGGCTTTTTGGAACCGTCTGCCAAAAACACATGGCGGCCACGCGCATCTTCAGGCGCATTGTCGCGCCATCATGGCGTGATGAAACTGGTTCCATTCGCAAGTCCCGCCAGCCAGCGCCGGACGGCTGTCGGCGATGAGAAATATCCATTGACGCCCTGGGCCTGTCGCCCGACGGAAAATGACAGTCCGTTGAAGTCCGGCATAATGGCAAACACGCTTTCGTCAGTGACATCGTCTCCGAGAAAGACGGGCCGGCGTCCCTTGAACGGCGGATGTGACATCAATTCGCGTACGCCTGTCGCCTTGGTGAAGCCGGCTTGCTTGATCTCGCAGACCGCCTTGCCCGGAAGAACCTCGATCGGCGCGTTGGGCAGTTCAGCACGAATCGCGGAAACCCCGTCATAGATAGCGGTTTCGAGTTGCGGAACCCGCCGGAAGTGCAGGGCGAAGGAATAGCCTTTGTCTTCAGTGACGATGTCCGGATGCAGTTCCGCGATCGCGGCAAAGCGCCGCTTCAGCTCCGCATTCAGCGGCGGCGCGCGCGTGGCGACGGCTTCGGTATCGATCGACAGCCGGATTTCGGCGCCATGCCCGCCGACCGACGGATAGCGCGCCGGCGCAAACATCCAGTCGATGTCCTCCAGCGAGCGGCCGCTGACCAGAGCCAGCGCGCCGCAGGTTCGTGCCAAGAGTTCGCTCAGCGTTGGCGCAAGTCTCGGCGGCACAATGACCTCCCGCGGAGTCGGCGCCAGATCGAGCAGCGTGCCATCGATGTCGAGCAGCAACGCACATTCATCAAGTTCCAGATGCGCGGCTGATTGGTCCGCAACGTCCGCATCAGCCGATGCATGTACTTCTATATCCGACGTCATTCTGAGGAGGCCTCCTTTCCTGATCAGTCGATTTGAGCCAATGGCCGCGCCACCGCCTCCAGCGGGCGTCGCTCGGCGGCGACACAATAGCGCCATGCCACTGCGGCCGCGAACAACATCAGCGCCGCGCCAAGAAGATAGCCAAGAAAAAGGCTTTGGCGCGACCCGGTGTCGATCAGCGCGCCGAACAGCGCGGGTCCCACCACGCCTCCGATCCCGGTTCCGATCGCATAGAACACCGCGATGGCGAGGGCGCGGATCTCCATCGGGAAGGTTTCACTCACGGTGAGATAGGCGGCACTCGCCGCCGCTGATGCAAAGAAGAAAACGATCATCCATGCCATGGTCTGCGTTTGCGCGCTCAAGACATCGATGGCGAACAGATAGCCCGACCCGGCCAGCAGCAAGCCCGAAACCGCATAGGTCACCGTGATCATCACGCGTCGGCCCACGCTGTCGAACAATCGGCCGAGCAGGACCGGGCCGAGGAAATTGCCGGCCGCGAAGGGCAGAATGTACCAGCCGACATGGTCGGATGTGATGCCATAGAAATCCGTCAGCACCAGCGCGTAGGTGAAGAAAATCGCATTGTAGAAGAATGCCTGCGCCGCCATGAGCACGAGGCCGACCATGGCGCGCTGCCGGTACGATCCGAACAGCGAACCCACCACTTCCCGCAGCGGCGTGAAGGCACGCATCCGCAGCTTGATCTTCGCCGCGCAGACTGCCCGCGGCTGTCTTGCGGAGGCCTCGATCTCAGCCGCGATCGCTGCAGCACGCTCCGGATGGCCGTGGATCACCAGCCAGCGCGGGCTTTCCGGGATCCAGAGCCGCATCGCGAAAACGACGAGGCCGAGAACGGCACCGATCAGGTAGGCGAGACGCCAGCCGATGTCCACGCTCAGAAACGACGTATCGAGCAACACGATCGCGCTGACCGCACCCATCGCGGCGCCGAGCCAGAAGCTGCCGTTGATGACCAGATCGGTCCAGCCGCGGTAGCGCGCCGGCACCATTTCCTGAATCGTGGAATTGATCGCGGTATATTCGCCGCCGATGCCGGCACCCGTCAGGAAGCGGAACAGCGCATAGCTCGCGAGATTCCACGACAGCGCGGTGGCCGCGGTCGCCATGAGATACAGCGACAGCGTGATGAAGAACAACTTCTTGCGCCCGAGGCGGTCCGTCAGCCAGCCGAAGCCGATGGCGCCGAGAACCGCACCCGCAAGATAGGCGCTGCTGGCAAAGCCGATATCGAGGTTGCTGAACTGCAGCGTCGGGCTCTGCTTCAGCGCGCCGGAGAGGGTTCCGGCCAGCGTGACCTCGAGCCCATCGAGAATCCAGGTGATCCCCAGCGCGGTCACCACACGCGTGTGAAACCCGCTCCAGCGCAACGCGTCGAGACGCGCCGGAATATCGGTTTCAACAATACGGTCGCAGGTTTGCACCTTCTGGCCTTCGCCTCCCGTTGAACCGGCCGGCGCACCTGCCGATGCCAACGCGAGGCCCCATCGGTCGATGGGCCGGCCTCGCGGCCGATTCGCCGGAAGATCAAAGAGATACAACGCCTGCCAGCGGCCCGGGTTCCGCGCTCAGGCGGCGCGGAAGCTGTTCATGAAGCGATCGAGTTCCTGCCGCAGCCGCGCGCTCTCGGTCGCCAGCGTGCGCGCCGAACCAAGCACATCCGCCGAGGCGGACCCGGTCTGCTCCGCGCCGCTGTTGACCTGCGCAATATTGTTGGCGACCTCCTCGGTGCCGCGCGCCACGCTCTGGACGTTGCTCGCGATCTCCTGGGTCGCTGCGCTCTGCTGCTCGACGGCGGTCGCAATTGTCGATGCGATCGCGGAAATCTGGCTGATGGTGCTGCCGATCTCCTTGATCGCCGCAACCGAATCCCGCGTCGCGCTCTGCATCCCGAGAATCTGCGCGGATATTTCCTCGGTGGCCTTTGCCGTCTGGCTCGCCAGCGACTTGACTTCCGATGCGACCACGGCAAAGCCGCGGCCCGCCTCGCCGGCACGGGCCGCCTCGATCGTTGCGTTCAGCGCCAGAAGATTGGTCTGCTCCGCAATGGTCGTGATCAGCTTGACCACATCGCCGATATTCTGGGCCGCGCGCGACAGATGGCTGATCCGCTCGTCGGTCTGGTGTGCCTGCTGAACGGCGCTGAGGGCGATCCGGTTGGATTCGCGCACCTGCCGGCCGATCTCGTCCACCGACATCGATAGTTCTTCGGTGGCGGCCGCCACCGACTGCATGTTGGACGAGGCTTCTTCGGAAGCGCCCGCGACATGGGTCGAGAGAGTCTGTGTGGTCTCAGCGGTCTGGGTCAAGGTGTTGGCCGCGGCCTCCAGCTGGGCGGCAGACGATGAGACGTTCGAGACGATGGCGCCCACCGCGGATTCAAACTGATCGGCGAACTGGGCCATCTCCGCGCGGCGGGCCTCCCGCGCGGCGCGATTGCGCTCCTCCTGCGCCGCGGCATCACGCTCCGCCTTCGCCACCGCCTGCACCTTGAAGGCCTCGACGGCTGCGGCCATCTCGCCGATCTCGTCCTTGCGGCCGATTCCGGGCAGAATGACGGCGAGATTGCCCTCCGCCAGCTCGCGCATTGCCGCGCACATCTTCACCATGGGCCGCGAGATGCCGTTGCCGAGGATGACGGCGAGCAGGCTTCCGACCAGAAAGCTGCCGATCGCCAGCATCGCGATCAGCCAGCGCGTGCGCTGGGTCAGCGTCTCGGTCTCGCTCTCGATCCGGCGCTGATCGGCCACGAGATCCTGCTTCATGGCATCCGACAATGCGGTGATCGAAGCCGCGGATGCCATCATCTGCTCGCTCAGCTCGTCGATGGTCTTGGCCTTGGCCACCAGATCCGAAAAGGAGTCCTGATAAGCGTCCATTTCCGATCTGATCTCGGCAAGTTTGGCGCCGATGAGCGCGTTCGAGGTCGCCGGCAGCGCCGTAAACGCCGCCTTGAGGAATTTGAGCCGCGCCGTGGCGCTCGCCGCGGTGACCTGATCGGGCCGGCGCGCATAGGTGTTGAGCATCGCCGACGTGACGATCAGCTGGGTCGAAGCCTCCCTGAGCTTGGTCTGCAGCTCCTCCAGCCCTGCGTCGCCGGCGGAGCTGACGGTGTCGTCGAGCCGATAGCGCAGCGATGTGCCTTTGGCCGTCACGCGGTTATTGGCGATGGTGGCGTATTCCTGCTTCGCCTGCAGCGCCTTCGCGAAGGTCGCGGCGAAGCCCTCAAACTTGTTCGACAGCTCCTCGATCCGGAGCAGCTGGTCCGGATCCTGCGTCCCGCGGCGGGCGTCCGCGATCGCAGTCTTGAGCCGCTCCTGCGCCGCAAGGGCGGCCTCGCCGTCGCTATCGCTTCCGGTCAGAATGAAATAGCGGGCCAGCTCCCGATAGGAGAGCAATTCCTGATCGATCTGGCGCGCCAGACCCGCCTCGGCGACGCTGGTGCGATAGGTCTGCACTCCGTTGGCGATCCGGCCGAACCCGACATAGGCAAAGGCCATGCTGGCTGCGGCGATCGCCAGCAGACATCCGAAACCCAGCATCACCTTGCCGCGGAACCGCAGGCTGGGCCACTTCAGACTCGATAACGTCAGGGCCGGAAACCGGCCACGCTGCAACGCCCCCACTTCGAACCCCCAGAATCTCGGCTTGCTTGGCCCCGGGAAGAACTCCCGCCAAGTCCCCTGAAATTAGATCGAAATGGATAAGAGGGCGTAAATTGATACCAGCCTGATGCAGATGGCTGATCTCAGTGCCTCGGGTGGCGCCACCGTCGGCGCGGCACCCGCTCGTCCCGGGATTGCAGCCGGCCGAACGCCACGCGCGGGTTGATGTTGCAGTCGGCATAGCGCCCCGAAGCCGAGGCCCGGCATTGCGCATAGGTCTCATATGAGCAGTCGCCCGGAATGCCGATCTCCGGCGACTGCAGGCAGTAAGGATAGTCGCGCGCATGGGCAGCCGTTGATGCCGCCAGCATGCCGAGGCCCGCCGCAAGGAATGTGAAGGCGATCCGTCCCATGGTCTTCCGCCTCGGCGTCTGCGATCGCGACTCGGTCCAGAAACCTGATCCAGAAAAACGAAACGCCGGCGTCACAGCACCGTTCCAGCCGCCCCGGGGCCACGCGGATATTTGATCACCATCCGGCGCAATGGCAAAGTGTCGCGCAAGGTCCCCGCCGGCATCGGCAGGCGCGCCACCCGCGCCGGGAGGGACCGCAGGGAGGTCTTATGTCTACGTCGTCAGTCCCCGGAGTCGTCGGTCCTTTTGCCGGCCTCGATGTGCCCTGGCTGCTGCGCATGCACGCGGCAAGGCGCGGGGATCATCCGTTCCTGATCTGGGCCCCGTTCGACGGGCCGGCACGGCCCTGGAGCTACCGCGAGTTCGATCACCAGGTCGGTGCGCTGGCTGCGGGCCTTGCCGCGCGCGGCGTCCGGCCGGGCGATCCTGTCCTGATTCATCTCGACAATTCCATCGAGGCGATGCTCGCCTGGTTCGCCTGTGTCGAGCTCGGCGCCATCGCCGTCACCACCAATACGCGGTCCGCGGCGGCGGAGATGAGCTATTTCGCCGACCATTGCGGCGCCGTGGCCGCCATCACTCAGCCGGCCTATGCCGAGCTGATCGGCGGGAATTGCAGGAATCTGCGCTGGATTGCGGTGACCGCCCACGATGCCGGCAAGCCTGCGGCCCAGGGGCACGCTGTCCCTCACGCCGATCGTTTCGAGGCGCTGTTCGGCGATCCCGCCGACCGGCCGCGCCGGCCCGCCGATCCCGCGGCGCCGTGCAGCGTGCAATACACGTCGGGCACCACATCGCGTCCGAAGGCAGTGCTGTGGACCCATGCCAACGCGCTATGGGGCGCCAAGATCAATGCCGCGCATCAGGATCTGCACGCGGGCGATGTACATCTCACCTATCTGCCGCTCTTCCATACCAACGCGCTG
>Ga0180217_1004919_pt1 | contig 10328 bp, 12 predicted proteins | sample eDN3rd37CBELigOP_FD_128521 | JGI IMG/M metagenome (GOLD analysis project Ga0180217, IMG submission 128521) | Enriched Organic Plus compost microbial communities from Emeryville, California, USA - eDNA 3rd pass 37_C BE-Lig OP (version 2) (version 2) ... | reverse complement strand
CGTGCGGTGATCGAACAGGTCAAAGGCATGCTGATGCTGATCTACGGCATCGATGAGAACGCGGCCTTTGACCTGCTGAAGTGGCTGTCGCAGGAGAACAACGTCAAGTTGCGCGTCCTGGCCGAGCAGGTGGCGAAGGATTTCACCGCGCTCGGGGACACCGGTGTGCTGTCGCGGTCGAAGTTCGACCAGCTCCTGCTGACCGCCGCGCGACGTGCCGTCAGTTCCGACGACGATTCGATGTCGACGTCGGCGTAGTTGTCACGCCGTTTACTAGGTGCTCGAAAGATGCTGTGCGTCAGTTGTATTCGGCGTGCCGTGGGCGACCTGGGTGCGTAGCCCGGGGTGGTCGAGCTGGTACACCGGTTCGTGCCTCACCCGGTCGCGCAGTGGGGTGAGTGCTGCATGGGCGGGCATGCGGTCAGAGACCAGCGCGGCAGCGGCGGCCGAGATCAGGGTCTGGCCTCCACGAGCGATATCGCGCAGGCGCGCGGCACCGTCCGAGTCGACCGAGTCGGTGTGCTCGACGGTGTGCACTCCAATGCACAACGCGAAGGGTTCCAGCGGGGCAAGCTGTAGATCCAGTGCGCACGTCACGGCATCGGAGGCACGGTCGAACGCGACCACGAAGCTGTCTGAGTCATCGACCTGCACCACGCCCTCATTGAGCGCGGTCAGATGAGACATTGATGCGCGCAACCAGGGGATCGCCGCGATGGTTTGATCAAGCTCGGATTGCCACAGTTCTTCGGCTCGATCGACGCGCGCCATGAGCAACGTCTTGGTTCCGGTTGACAGCTTCTCGGTCACACATCGCTCCAGTCAGTGTCGTACGATCCATCGGTTCAGAACGCACGCTGCAGATATCAGCGTAACCACCTGTTTCTGGGTGTGCCGCCGATGATTCACCTGGTAGCCGATCCGTCAAGCGCCGTGAGAAATAGTCCGTTGCTGGCTCGGCGATATCGCGAACATGACGGGTTGAACGCGCATCAGCCGGCGGGGAGAGGATTAGCCGGCGCTCAATGGGCCTCGTGACTCGGGATTCATGGCCGGACTGGGAGATCAGCCGGGAGGCAGAGGATCGAGGCGTTGCATGCTCCCAGTGGACGGCTGATCTTCGCGCCACTGGTACCGAACTGTCCGATATGTGCCGTCTGCGCAGGCATTGCAACTACCGGGAATCTTGTACCTGAGAGACACGGTGTCGTCTCGGGTGCCGGACGCATCGAACGACGTGAAGCCCCGAGGAGTCGGCGTCGCCGGGCCCACATATGCACCACGATGGAACAGCATCGCCACACTCGGCGAACTACCCGTCGCGCGGTCGATCGGCGCGATGACAACGGATAGCGTCGCGCAGGGGTCGAAGTTGCCTTCGAACGAGCCGGGGTCCCGACTCCACTCGGCGTCCGGAAACGGAGACGGTTGCGCGGCGAGGGCCGACTGAATCACCGGCGACGCAAGGTCTACACCGCAGCTGTCCTGCGGAGTCGCGTGCGCTGGACTCGGAAAACCCAAACTGGCCAGTGCGAGAACCGCACTGGTGCCAGAAACCAAATGGCGGACGGAGTTTGTCGGTTTCATGTCCCTTGAACATAAGCCATACCGAAGGCAACCTCCTATCGCAGCTGGCGCGCAGGAAGGCCAGGAACCAGTTCTTCGAGCATCAGATCAGCTACCGGGCTGTCGGTCAGGGGTTTGAGGACCACCCCGTCGGCGATACCGAGGCGTTGCACGTCAGCGATTAGTCCGGCGAGCCCGCGCGGAGTGCCGACATAGCGAAGCCCGCCGCGCTTCGGCGCATTCTCGAGCGCGTCGAACGCGGACCGCGTGTCGCGGTCGATCAGCACTTCGATGTCGAGCAATATCGGAATGGTCGGGCTTGCGGCCCGGTGCCGTGCGCTGCGGCGCTGAGCATCCATCAGGTCGGTCGCGGTGATTCGAAATCCATCAGCTACGTCGTTCACGATGACTCCTTGTCGGATTTCATTGGAACGCTGGAATGACCTCTTTGATGAAGAGTTCCAGCGACTTTCGCTTCTCGTCGTGAGGCAAGCTGTTGTCGCACCAGAAGCTGAACTCATCGACACCTAGTTCGGCGTAGAACCGCAGCCGCTCGATGACTTCCTCAGGCGTACCGATCATTGCCGTGCGGTGCAACGATTCGAGTTCGAATTCGGGACGCTCGGAGAACTTGGATTCCGGACTGGGAGCCAGGAATCCGTCCACCGGAGTGGTCTTGTTGCCGAACCAGGCGTCGAACGTGCGGTAGAACTTCGATATCGCCGCCGCGGCCGGACGCCATCCATCGTGATCTTCGGGCGCATGAATATGAGTGTGACGCAACACCATCAGCTTCGGACGAGGTACCTCGGGGTGGTTCCCGACCGCAGTGTCGAATTTGCGCTTGAGATCGACCACCTCTGTGTCGCCCTTCATCAAGGGCGTCACCATCACGTTGCAGCCCTCTGCGACAGCGAAATCGTGAGAATCGGGATCGCGCGCGGCGATCCACATCGGCGGCGTCGGTTGCTGAATCGGTTTTGGCACACTCGTTGCCGTGGGGAACTGCCAGATCTCGCCATCGTGGGCATAGTCGCCCTGCCAGAGTTTGCGTACTGCGGGCACCAGCTCACGCAGGTGCTTGCCGCCGTCGGTGGCCGACAGGCCAGGAGCCATCCGGTCGAACTCGATCTGGTACGCACCACGTGCCAGCCCGACCTCCATGCGACCGTTGCTGATCACGTCGAGCAGCGCACACTCACCGGCAGCGCGGATCGGATTCCAGAACGGTGCGATGATGGTGCCTGCGCCGAGACGGATCGTGGTGGTTCGCGCGGCCAGGTAGGCCAGCAACGGCATCGGGCTTGGTGAGATCGTGTATTCCATGGCATGGTGCTCGCCGATCCACACCGTCGAAAAGCCGCCTGCTTCTGCCATCAGTGCCAGTTCGGTGAGATTCTCGAACAGTTGCCGGTGAGTGACCGACTTGTCCCAGCGTTCCATGTGGGCGAACAACGAAAACTTCATGACTGCTGGTCCTTCATCTCCGCGATGGTGACATCACCGGTGGTCCAATGGGTTTGGGGAACTTCGTGGACGATGACACGAATATGCTGCGGATGGGTGTCCACCGTTCTCAGCACCGCTGCGTGTACTTCGTGCATCATGGCGCGGATCTGATCAGGTGAACGACCCGCGGCAAGAGTGACCTGGATTAGTGGCATCTCAGCTCCGCATCACGAACGGGTCGGGGACTGGGCCCTCGTCGGTGTTGATCCACACGCTCTTCAGGCGCGTGTATTCCTTGATGGTCTCGGTGCCGTGCTCGACTCCTACCCCGCTGCTCTTGAACCCCTGTCGCGGCGACATCGGCGACATCGCACGGTAGGTGTTGACCCAAACGGTCCCGGCGTCCAGGTGTGCGGCCATTCGGTGCGCACGAGCGAGATTCGACGTCCACACGCCGGCGGCGAGTCCGTACCGGGTGTCGTTGGCCAGCGCCACCACTTCGTCCTCGGTGTCGAACGGCATGATCGCGGCGACCGGGCCAAAGATTTCTTCGCGGACGACTTGCATCTGGTTGTGAACGTCGATGAGCACCGTGGGTTCGTAAAAGAAGCCACCGAGACCGGCGTCGGTGGCCTTGCCGCCGGTGAGCACACGTGCGCCCTCGGAACGGCCGAGGTCGACGTAGGACGCCACCTTGTTTCGCTGGTCTTCGAAGGCGAGCGGCCCGAGTTCGGTGTCATCGAGCAGCGGGTCTCCCATGCGGATGCTGCCGGCGCGGTCCGCGACACGTTCGAGCAGTTCGTCATAGATCGCCCGCTGGGCGAACACACGGCTACCTGCTATGCAGGTCTGGCCCGCCGCGGCGAAGATACCCGCCACCACACCGGTGGCGGCGTTGGCGACGTTGGCGTCGTCGAACACGATGTTGGGCGATTTGCCGCCGAGCTCCAGTGTGGATCCGATGAACCGGCCTGCCGCGGCCGAGGCGATGCTGGCTCCGGTCGCGGTGCTGCCTGTGAACGAGATCTTCGCCAGCACAGGGTGATCCACGAGCGCCTGGCCGGCCTCCGCACCGAAGCCGGTGACCACGTTCACCGCCCCGGGGGGAAAGCCTGCTTCGATCACGAGTTCTGCGAGGGTCAGCACGGTTGCCGAGGTGTGCTCAGATGGCTTGACCACGACAGTGTTTCCTGCACACAACGCCGGTGCCAGCTTGCTGGTGGTGAGCGTCAACGGCGAATTCCACGGGGTGATGGCGCCGACCACGCCCAGCGGCTCACGCATCGTGTAGTTGATCACCCGCCGATCCGAGGTCGGGATGACATCACCCTGGATCTTGTCGGCAAGACCGGCGTAATAGTAGTAATACTCGGGCAGAGTGGCGAGTTGGCCCCGCATCTCGCGCAGCAGCTTGCCGTTGTCGAGAGATTCGGAACGGGCGAGTTCCTCGGCGTGCTCTCCGACGAGGTCGCCGAGACGACGTAGCAGACGGCCCCGCTTGGTCTGGCTGAGGTCACGCCACCGAGGGTCGTTGAATGCCGCGGCGGCCGCGGTGACCGCAGCGTCCACGTCGGCGGCGTTGCCGCGAGCGGCCCGGTAGAGCACCTCACGGGTGGCAGGGTTGGTGCTCTCGAAATGCTCGCCTGACGACGGCGCGACGGGCTTGCCGTCGATGAAGTGCTGCAAAGTGCGCAGATCAGACATGGATGTCGCCTCCTATGACTGTGCCGAGGAATGCGGTGATGGTGTCGGCTAGTTCACGTGGACACTGAACCGGAAGCATGTGGCGCGCACCGGGAATGATGTGCATGCGGCAGTGTGGTATCGCCGTGGCGAGCCGCCGCGACATCTCCGGTGTCGAGCCGGGATCGTCCGAACCGGTTACCGCCAGGGCGGGAACGGTTATGCGTTCGAGAAGTGGTGCGATCTCGGCATCGGCGGTGGCGAACACCCGATAGCAGTTCAGGAAGCTGTCCGGGTCGATGGCCAGGAGCATGGCCTCTGTGCGGGCGACCTGATCGAGGGCGACGGAGGTACCGTCGTACCAACGCCTCAGAGAGGCAACTGAACTCGCGCGGATGTCGGTCGCTGCGGTATCGAGCCGGGTCAGGACTTGAGCGCGTTCCTCCGGAGTGCGCCGACATACCGAGGCCACCGACGTCAGCGAGGCCACCAGTTCCGGACGATGTATCGCCAGGTGCTGCGCGACCAGCGCACCCAAAGAGAACCCCACGAGATGTGATCCGGCCGGAATCGCACTGGCCATCCCGTCGGCCAGGTCGGCGAGCGTCACGCCGGGCGGGGCGGGTGGCCGCTTGCCGTGGCCTGGAAGATCGGGAGCGATGACCTCGAACCGGTCGGCCAGGAGTGCTGCCACCGTGTCCCACACGGAGTGATCGAGCCCCACACCGTGCAAAAGGACGAGCGTCGGCCTGGACATGTCTACTTCTCGCTGCTCAGCGGGGCCAGGCGTTGCTGGGGCCGTCCCTGTGACGCGGCGGCCAATGCGATGACGATCTCGCCGGCGTGCGGGGCGTCGGCGATACGTGCCTCCACGGTCTGGTGGTGCGACCGGATGGTGGCGTCAGTGATGTGTTTGAGCGGGATGTCGAAGATGATTCCTGCTGGTCCACGCTTTTCGACGGCGGGTAGCAGCGTGGTGGCGTTGGCGGCCTTGCGGAAATGGTCACCGAACTTCAAGGTGTGGATGAGCCCGGATCCGTGCTCGATCTCGCCGTCCAATCCGACGATCGCTGCCTTGCCGTAAGCCTCGGCGGGTTCCTCGAGTGCATCCAGCACCAGCGGAGCCAGCAGAGCACCCAGATCCGATGCGGTGGCATCGATCCCCGGCGTCAGATCTTTGACAAAACCCTGACCAGCCCACGGATTTTCAATCACCGCTGCCACGACAGCGACACGTGCCGGTGGATTGACCTCCCGATCACCCTCGGTGCGGATCTCTTCGACGATGGTGACGATTTTGCGGAGCTTCATGACAGGACACTCTCCAGACTCTTGATGGTGACTGCGGGGTCGGTGGTGCGGTCTCCGATGCGGGGATGGGGGCGGGGGCCGCTCGACCCCGCCGCAACGATGACGAGCTCATCGGGTCGCGGGGCATCGGACACCCGCGTACTGACCGTTTGATAGTGACTGCGAGTTGCGGCATGGGTCTTGTGCCACAGCGGGATCACGAGCGGGTCACCTGCTTCGGCGCGGGCATCGGCGAAACAGAGGATGGAGGTGCCATCGAGATATTCGCGCATCACATTGCCGAAGTACGGGGTGTGGATCAGCGCTGCCCCATGTTCGATCTCGCCGCCGCATCCGACGATGGCCGCCTTCCCGAACGCCTCGACAGCGTCGACGCCACCAAGAGCGCTCTGCAGGCGATCGGTGAGCAGGAGCGCAAGTGCCGGTGCGATGCGGGTGACCTCGTCTGACAGTTCGTGTGTCGGCGGCGTGCCAACCCATGGGTTGCGCAACACCGCGGCGACGCTGGCTTGCAGTGTGCGCCGGGCGGGCTGTTGACCGCCTTCGGTGATGACTGTCTCGCGGTAAACGACGACCTTCCGGAGTCCAATTCCCTCACCACGGAGGCTCTGTTGCATGCCACAGACCATAGTTCGTAGTCGATGTGGCGGTCAAGAATCGATGATGTCGAATACGGTACTGACCAAAAAGGTTATGAGATATACGCAGGTAACAAGCGTGTAATGCGACACTTGCTCAGTGCGGCGGAGCGACTTCTCGCCAGCCGTTGACACTCTGTTGTGGCTGCGCTTACATTCTGTTGTATGCCAGAACCGATAGGCGCTCCCTGGAGAATCGCATGACCAGTGACCTCGGCACCGCACCCGTCGCAGCCACCGCCTTTGAAAAACCGGATCGCTCGACCGGGAGGCTCGGATCCGTGTTCTGGACGTCGGTGGCCATCTCGGCCGTCTTCGTCGCATGGGCGGTGCTGTTCACCGAAAATCTCAACAAGGTCACATCGGGATCGCTGAATTGGGTGACCGGCAGCTTCGGCTGGCTCTACCTCGTGATCACGCTGGGCATCCTGGTCTTCCTGGTCTTCTTGGCCTTCAGCCCCTACGGGAACACCAGGCTCGGCAAGGACACCGACCGGCCGGAGTTCAAGACCGTCACCTGGCTGGCGATGATCCTCAGCGCCGTGATGGGAATCGGATTGGTCTCATACGGTGTCGCTGAACCGATCTCGCATCTCAGCGCGCCGCCACACGGACTCGCCGAACCCGGCACACCGCAAGCCGCCGTGCGCGCGATGCAGTATTCCTACTTCGACTGGGGGCTGCACGCCTGGGCGGTTTTCGCCGTCTTCGGCCTGGCCATCGCGTATTCCACCTATCGCATGGGCCGGCGCATGCTGGTCAGTCAACTGTTCGTACCGCTGCTCGGGGACCGGGTCAACGGCCCGATCGGAAAGCTCATCGACGTGCTTGCGGTGTTCGCCACGCTTTTCGGCACGACGACCTCATTGGGGCTTGGCGCTCTTCAGATCAACAACGGCCTTTTCTCGATGTTCGGCATCCCCGTCAACAGCATCAGTCAGGTCGTCATCATCGCGGCCGTCACCGCGATCTTCACGATGTCCGCAGTCACCGGGGTGAGTAGGGGAATCAAGCTCCTCAGCCAGGGAAGCACGGTGTTGGCCGTTGCGCTGTTCCTGTTCATGCTCGCGGCAGGACCGACCGTCTTCGTCGTCAATCTGTACATCGAATCACTCGGCACCTGGGCGACTGACTTCTTCCGAATGAGTCTGCAGGGCACAGCGTTCGGTGACCTCCAATGGATGCAGTGGTGGACTTACTTCATGCTGGCCTGGTGGGTCGCGTGGGCCGCCTTTGTGGGAGTGTTCCTGGCCCGGATCTCGAGAGGCCGCACAATCCGCGGGTTCGTGGTCGGTGTCCTGGTCGTGCCTAGCGTGGTCTTCTTCACCTGGTTTACTGTATTCGGCGGAACCGCAATACATGTCGACATGTACGAGGGTGGCGACATCGCCGAACAGACTGCCGCGGACATCAACAGCGCGTTCTTCGCGACGCTGGATCACTTCCCGTTGGCCTCGGTCACTTCGGTGGTGGCGATCCTGCTCGTGCTGATCTTCTTCATCTCCGGTGCCGACGCCAACACCTTCGTCCTCGGGATGATGACCAGCGGCGGCGCTCTAGCGCCGCGCCGCAGTGTGCTCATCCTCTGGGGTGTGCTCACAGGGGTCACGGCCATCGTGCTGATGTTCGCCGACGGCCTCGACGCACTGCAGAACACGGTGATCGTCGCGTCCCTGCCCTTCTTGATCATCATCGCCTGCCTGGCCGTGTCGTTCTGGAAGGACCTGATCGCCGACCAGCGGCGCACGACGCCACAAGCACCGATCGTCGACCTCATTGACGATTGACCGAAAGGAACCCCATGAGTGACAACGAGACTCGTCGGAAGCGCATCTCCTCCGCATGGGGCGCCGCGTGGGATATCGGCGACGTCGATGCACTCGACGACCTCCTCTCCGAGTCGTACCAGCGGATCAGCGGCACGGGGAGCACGCAGAACCGCGACGAGTTCAAATCCTCGATCACCGCGACCCGTTCGGCATTCCCTGATCTCGCCACCGTCGTCGACGAAGTGGTGGTGGAAGGCGACCGCGCGGCCATCCGCTGGCACAGCACCGGCAGCCACGAACACTCCTTTCTCGGGGTGCCCGCCACCAAACGTGAGGTCACTGTCAGCGGCGCAACCTTCGCGCGGTTCGACAACGACCGCATCGTCGAAGAACACGTCACCTGGGACCCCCGCGCGCTGTTGACCGCGCTCGGCATCATCGCGATCGGGCAGGACCGATGATCGAGGTGCCGGCGCCCGGTATGGACCTGATGAAGCAGGTCAACCGGCAGTTCGTCACCGGTGTTACCGTGGTCACCGCACTCGACGGTGACGCCCCGCGAGGCCTTGCGGTGAACGCGTACGCCAGTGTCTCGCTGGAACCGCCGACGGTCATGGTCGCGGTGCAGCACACGTCGGCGACCCACGCGTGCCTGTTTCGCTCCGACCATCTGGCAATCAACATCCTCTCTGCGGATCAACTCGACGTCGTGGGGCGGTTTGCATCGAAGTCCGAGGACAAGTTCGCCGGATTACGCTGGTCACCGGGTCCCTTCGGCAGCCCGCTGATCGACCGCAGTGCCGCGGCAATGGAAGCCGAGATTCGCGAGAGGCTGCAGGCCAGCACGCACACAGTGTTCATGTGCCGCGTGGTCCACGCCGAGACATCAGGGCGAAGTCCGATGGTGTACAGCGACGGTAAGTTCTTCGACGGCGGCAATCTGGCCCCGCTGTGAGAGTTGACGAGGGAGCGGCAGTGACCAGCAAGAACGGCTCGATCCAGGGTCGGCTGATCGAAGAGATCCGGCGGCGCATCATCTCGGGAGAGATCAAGCCAGGCGTCAACATCTCCGAGCTGGCGATCGCCGAGGAGTTCGGCGTCTCTCGCACACCGGTGCGTGAGACGTTCAAGCAGCTGCAGACCGAGGGGCTCATCGAGATCCGGCCCAGAGTAGGAACGTTCGTCACCACTCCGTCGCGCCGTGAGATCACCGAGCTGTTCCAGATGAAGGAACTCCTGGAGGGGGCCGCGGCACGATTGCTGGCGCAACGGGGGCGCGTACCGGAAATCGACAAGCTCGAGGAAAACCTCCGGCAGGCCGACGATGCTGTCGCGCGGGATGACCGCGTCCGTTACGCGGAATTGGTCGAGGAGTTCCACAACCTGCTCATCATGGGTGCCGACAACAACAAGCTGGAAGCCCACTACCGCATGCTGATGAATCAACTGGCCTATGCACGGCTGGTGCACACCTCGCTGAGCCAGCCGGGCCGGCCGCTGCAATCAGACCGCGAACATCACGTCGTGCTCGATCTCATCATCGCGAAGGATGGTGACAGTGCCGAACGGGTGATGCGCGAACATGTCCGGGCCAGCAGGCAGGCGCTGATGGCCGGCCTCGAACTGGACCTCTGATCGCACCTCCGAAACTTGCAGCGACAGAGTGATTGAAGATCAGCCACCACAGGTTCGGGCGGCGTGCGAGCAGCATCAGGGCTTGCGTGCCTGGATCGTATAGGTGAGGGGAAGACGTTCGGGGTGTTCGGCGAGCACGTACTCACCCTCGAACTCGGTGCTCTCGATCATCCCCTGAACCAACGCCTTCCACGGCGCTTCTCGGTGCTCTTCGAGCGCGGTGACCGTGAGCCCGGCCTCGGTGAGGGCCGTGAAGACCTCGCCGAGGCCGTGGTTG
>Ga0180217_1004918_pt1 | contig 10329 bp, 3 predicted proteins | sample eDN3rd37CBELigOP_FD_128521 | JGI IMG/M metagenome (GOLD analysis project Ga0180217, IMG submission 128521) | Enriched Organic Plus compost microbial communities from Emeryville, California, USA - eDNA 3rd pass 37_C BE-Lig OP (version 2) (version 2) ... | reverse complement strand
CGACGTGTACCCGGCAAGCGACCCCGTCACCTTCACCGTGATCGTCTTGCCCGCATCAGCACCCACCAAGGTGTACGAGCTGCCCGTCGCACCCTTGATCGCCTTCCCCGAGCGGTACCACTGATACTTCAGCGTCGGCTTCGGCGACCACGTCCCAGCCTTCGCCGTCAGCTTCGAACCGACCTTCGCCGTCCCCGAGATCGTCGGCGTCGGCGACTTCGAGAACACCCCAGCAGCCACCTTGCCGGTCGCCTTCGACGTCTTCGTCACCGACAGGTACCCGGTCTTCGACCCAGTCACCTTCACCGTGATCGTCTTGCCGACATCCGCCGCCTGCAGCTTGTAGGTGCTCTTCGCAGCCCCCTCGATCGCCTTACCCGAACGGAACCACTGATACTTCAGCGTCGCCGACGGCTTCCACGTCCCAGCCTTCGCCGTGAGCGTGGCACCCATCTTCGCCGTCCCCGAGATCGTCGGCACCGGCGTGGCGGTGAACTTGCTCGCCGCCTTGATCGCCGCAGCAGCCGACTTCTTCGACACCGACACATACCCCGGCTTGGACGCAGTCACCACCACCTGCAGCGACTTGCCACTGTCCTCATTCACCACCGTGTACGTCTTCGACGTCGCACCCTTGATCGCCTTCCCCGAGCGGTACCACTGGTACTTCAGCGTCGGCTTCGGCGACCACGCACCCGGATCCGCCGTCAGCTTCCCACCGACCTGCTTCGAACCCGAGATCGTCGGCTCCGGCATGGTGGTGAACGTGCCCTTCGCCACCGTCTGCGGCTCGGACGACTTCTCAAGCGGCCCATACCCCGGCGCGGTGATCGTCGCGACCACCACCAGGGACTCATCCGCATCCGAAGCCACCGGCGTATACGACTGCCCCGTCCCCGACGCCTCGACCGCATCCCCCACGAACCACGCATAGGCGACCTCGACACCAGCGACGTCACCCTCGACGACCGGCGCGACCGCCTCGACAGCCTGGCCGACCTTCGGGGTGCCGAGGATGCCCGGGTTCGATGCCGTGATGACGCCCGGAGCGATCGTCACCCACTCCGACGAGACCGTCAGGGGGTCGTACCCGTCCGCCGTGATCACCGCGCTCAGCTGGAGCTCCGCATCGACCGCGTTCGCGGGCACCGTGAACGACTCGGCGTCCGTGGTCCCGAAGTCTCGGATGGACCAGCGGTAGTCGATCGACACGCCTTCGACGTCACCTGCGACCACGGGAGGCACCGGCGTGAGCGTCTCGCCGACCCGCACGATGCCGTCGATCTCCGGGGCAGTCGCCTCCAGCGTGCCCTTCGGGGCGGCACTGACGAGCCGGAGCATGCTGATCGTGGCGCTGGGGATGTAGCCGAGCGCCGACTTCGTCACCGACACGTAGACGTACTTGCCGACATCGGCAGCGCTCGGCGTGTAGTGCTCGTCCTCGCCGACCAGCTCACCGGCCAGCGTGCCTGGACCCCCAGCCCACGGGTCACCGTACTCGTCCATGCGATACCACTGGTAGGCGTAGCTCGCACCCGCCGGTGACGGGTCGTTGATCGTCGGTGCGACCTGCTCACCCTCATGCAGCTGGGCGGGCAGGCTCACCGACCAGAAGCCGAACATCGCCGGCTCGATCTCTGTCGCCTCCGACGCGACCGTGACCTCCGGGTGGTCAGGGGCGGAGGCGGTGACCTCCACCACGAGGTCCTTGCCCGCATCCGCCGGGGTCGGCGTGTAGTGGTCGAGCCCTTCCTGGACGAGCACACCACCCACGTACCACCGGAGCGAGAACCCGACCGGCTCCGGCTGCCACTCGTCGAAGCGGAGATCGACCGTCATCGGCTCGCCCACCCGTGCAGCGCCAGACAGCTCCGGCTGCGGCGTGGCGCCCCACGCGCTGTCGACGGTCACGTGACCGGTGCTGATGATCTCGCCATCCGCATCCTGGACGACGATCGTGTGCGCCGCGCCCGTCTCCACCGCGGGCATCGGGCCGATGATCGTGCCGTCCGCCGCCACCTGGAACCAGCAGAGGTCGCTGCCGAATGCGGTCGGTGTCGAGTGCGCGTACACCGCGACCCACTGGCCGGCGTAGTCCGCACCGACATGTATGGTGATGAGCTGCCCGGGCGAGACCGTGTCGACATCGAGCAGGTCGCCTGCGGGCACCCCCTCGACGAGCTCGGCCGGGCTGTGAGGAGCATCCGGCCGCAGGTAGCTCACCGTGCTGTCCACACCGGACGTGACCTCACCAGCGGTGATGTGGACGAGCTCCGCCTCGTCGCAGCTCGTCACGCCCGGCCCGCCGCGGTACCCCGGCTGGAACCGCACCATGTTCTTCACCCGCGGATCCGGGGCGAAGTACAGGCAGTAGTCGCCGGTCGGCAGACCCGCCATGGTGAACTCCTCGGCGGTCACCCCGAAGTACGACGACGCGTAGTAGAGCGGCTCCCAGCTGTCGCCGTTGTGGAAGTACAGCTGCGGCTGCACGCCGGGGAGCTGCGTGCCCGGGTATGGGACCGCCGCGAGCTGGTCGCTGCCCGCGGTCTGCGGCGCGACCACCATGACGGAACCGGTCAGGACACCGCCCACCCGGAACCGCACCTCGGCGATCTCGAGCGTCTCGCCGTCCTCCACCGTGACTCGCGCCGCGTCCGCGAAGCTCGTGACGAGCGCGCCCGTCACCGGATCCGCGAGGTACGCGGGCTCGAACATCGTCCCGCTCGTCGCCCTGGCTGAGTTCACGTCGCTGAAGCGCACGATGTACTCACCGGCCGGCACCCCCGCCGTCGAAAACTCGCTCTGCTGGATGCCGAACGTCCCGCCGATGCTCAGCACCGGCTCAGCCGTGTCGGGATCGAGGAGCTGGATCGCGATCCCCTTGATCCCCTCGCCCTGCTCATCGGCGACCGAACCGGTGATCGTGCCACCCAGCACGACGGGGTCGCCGGTCGACACCAGGTCGACGGTGCCGACATCGAATGCCTCCCCGGCGGGGACAAGCATGTCACCGAAGTCGGCGGACGTCAGCGTGAGAGCGGCGATCGTCTGCTTCGTGCCGCCAGGCAGGCAGTACAGGGTGCACAGCTCTGCGGCGATATCGATCGACCACGGCACGTCGACGGGCACGTCGACGACGAACGGATTGTTGAGGTGCCCGTCATCGATCACGGGCGCCATCCACACGCTCCCGAACTCGCCGTGACCGTACCGAATGGGCACGCCATCGACGACGACGGAAGCCCTCGCCACCGTCTGCAGCGCGAGACCCTCGGGGATCTCATCGATCGCGGTGCGGGCCGTTCCGGTGATCACCGCGTGCTCCGCGCCGAGGATCACGTCGACACCGGTGACGTCCTCGGACGCCGAGACCTGGATGGCGTGGCCGCCGTTCGCGACGATCGGCGCAGCATTCTCACCCCTGCTGGCCTGGGGCACCGCGATGATCGCGTACCGACCGTCGGCGAGCGCGGGCACCACGTACGCGGTGCCTGCCGCAGCCACCTGGATGTTGGTCGCGGTGATCAGCTCACCCGTGACCGCGTCGAAGACCTGGACCTCCACGAGGTCGTCGATGCCGCTGATGGTGCCGGAGATCGACCCGGCGCCGGAGTACGCGGGGTCCTTCGCGAAGTCGGACCATGCGACATACATCCCGTACGCGCTGCCGGAGGCGACCTGCTTGCCGTCCACCCAGCGGGTGACCTCGGCGTAGACCCACGAGCCGTAGTCGTCCTCGACGGGCGTGTACGAGGGGCCGCTGCCGACTGGCGTGACCCCGACCCACCACGCATAGGTGTGCACCGCGCCCTCAGGCACTTCATCGTCGAACGCCACCGTGAGCGGGTCGCCGAAGTTGCCCGACCCCACGACATACGCGCTGAGCCCTGGATTTGGCAGCGAGCCGCTGACCACCGTCACGGCCTCCGAGTCGACGGATGCACTGACGTAGCCCTCTCGATGCCCGGTCACCCGGACGAACAGCCGCTTGCCAAGATCACCTGCCGTGACGACATAGTTCTCGCCGGTCCCGGCCTGGTGGACCTCGTCGTCCTCGTCGATGACGAACCACGCGATGTCGACCCAGTCTGGCGACGTCGGCCACACCTCGTGATTCGTCCACACCCCGACGGTCATGCCGACGGCCACCAGACCGCTGATCGACGGCGGCACCGTGCCGGGGAATGCGCCAGGCTGGATCTGCACCGGGTCGGACCACCCCTCGGCGGTCTCGTAGCCGTCCGCCGACACCGTCGCCTTGAGCCGAATCCACCTGCCGGCGTCGGCACCACCCGGGTAGTACCCCCAGTCCTCGCCGAGGCTCTCCCACTCGTCGGCGTCCGCCTCGTCAGCGATGTGCCACTCGTAGACGACGCTCGCGGTGTGAGGCCAGGTGAGCTCGAGCGGGTTCGGCGACCAGGCCGCGAAGACGTCGTCGTCGACGCTGAGCAGGCCGTCCACCTTCGGCTCGCCGCTGACCGTGAGCGGTCCGGTGGCGAACTGCGCAGGCTCGATCAGGAGGTGCTCAGACTCGGATGTCGCGACCGCGTATCCGTCGAGCCACCCCGTGACCTTCACATACAGGCGGTCCCCGACATCCCACGGGGAGTCCACCGTGTAGGAGAAGTCCGTGTCGTCCAGCTCGCTCGCATCGACATTCCAGATGCCGAGTCGGTCCAGGCCGACCTCGACCGCCCACGTCACGTCGTAGCGGTCCATCGGCATCGACCACTGGTCGACGTTGAGGTCGACCGTGAGGGTCACGCCGGGACGAACGTCGCCATGGATCACCGGCGGCACCGTGTCCACGGTCAGGTGCGGACGGATGCGCATCCGGTTCGAGACCTTCGTGAGGCTCTGGCCGGCCGAGGACTTCGTCATCTCGGCACGCACCCAACGGCCGAGGTACGCCTCATCGTCGGGGACCTCGAAGGAGGATCCGACACCGACCGATTCGCCATCGCCCCACTGGTCATCGCTGATGAACCACTCGAAGTGGTGCTCGGCACCCGCGGTCCACGGGTCGATGTAGTTGAGTTCGAAGACCGAGCCCAGGTAGCCGTCGCCCTCGATCCAGACCTCGAACGCATCGAAGTCGCCCTCGATGATCGAGACCGAGTCCGTCGTAACCGTGTACGGTTGGAAGCCCTCCGCGAACGCGGTGAACTCGGCGTGCACCTCCTGGCCGAACCGCCACTCCGGCGGGGTGAACCCGCTGATGTCGTCGAAGCTCTCCTCGTGGACGCCGTCGATGAACCACCGGATCTCGAACCACTCCGGCTGGATCGGCTGCCACAGGTCGGCGTGGAAATCGAGCATGAGCTGCTCGCCGACCTTGCCGGAGCCGAGGATCTCCACGACCGGCGGGGTGAACTCGCCCTCCTGGATCGTCACCGGGGCTGACCAGAGCTCTACACTGGAGTACTCGTCGTACCACTCCGCGATCAGGCGAGCGCGCAGCTGCTCCCCGACCTGCTCGCCCTGCGGGCGGTACTCGTCGACCCACGAGTCGACGAGCTGCATGCTGTCGAGATCTCCCGGATCGTCGCCGATCCACCACTCGACCATGTACCAGTCGGGCTGCTGGGGCCACCCCGGATCGTCGAAGTGCGGGTCGGCGGTGAGCAGCTCGCCCACCCGGGGCGTGCCAACGATCTCAAGCTCCGCGGTGACGACACGCTCGCCCTCGGCGAGCGCTGGCGCCGCAGGGATCACCGTCGCGATGCTGACGAGCGGTGCGAGGACGAGTGCGAGCCACCTCCCCCGACGCGATCGTCGAGCGGTCGTCTGGTCACGGTATTCAGGCATCTGCTCCCCCGTGTGTGCCCTGCCCTGTTGGCGGTCAGTGGGCACCCACGCGGAGCACCGACATCCCCGTCGAACTCCCCTGAGTTCGCATCAGCGCGACGAGGCTTCGCCGCCTCGCCGGATGCTGGTCCGCGACCAGCCTAGCGACTCGAGCCACCCCGGCGGGGGATGTCGACGACATGACGGTGCCGGACCCGCCCCGTGATCATCGCGAGTCCGGCACCGGATCTGGGACGCGGGGTCAGCGCCTGGCCGCCCCCGAGCCGCGAGCCGCCGTCAGCTGCGGGCGCACCAGGAGTGCACCGCCGATGAGCGTGAAACCGGTGACGATCGCGACGAACGCCGCCCACCAGACCGCGTCGTCGCCGGCGATCGTGCCGCTGATGACCGCGACGAGCGGCCACGAGCTGACGACGCCGAGCACCCAGCGGAGCACGCCCGCCCATGCGCCGCGCACCATCGCGTCGATGAGCGCGAGCTGCAGCAGGATGAAGCCGACCGCGAAGATCCACTGATCGACGGCGACCGGGATGGCGCGCTCGCCGGCGAGCGCGGTGACGACCGACCCGACCGTCATCGCGGTGGTGCCGAGGAGGAGCCCAGCCGTCGTGAGCCGGCTCGCGCCGCGCGTCCGCCACAGCGCCGCGGCGAAGGCGTAGAACGCGAACGGCAGGCCGAGCGACGTCCACGCGGAGATGGCGCGGACACGCGACCACTGGTCGTCGGGGATGAGCGCCTGGGGCAGGAGCGTGACGAGCACGCCCGCGATGATGGTGATGCCGAGCGCGCGGAGCAGCGCACCCGACACCGCCACGGGAGCCGCAGGGCGGGTGTCGCGGTGCTCCGGGAGGTCGTGGACGACCAGGCTGGCCTTCGGTGCGCGGCCCGCGCCGGCGGATTCGGCAGCCGCAGCGTCAGCCGCGGCGGAGCCCGCGGTCGGGGTCTCCGTGCTGGGGCTCTGGGGGAGGACTGTCGTGTTCATGATCTCTTCCGTTTCGGGGCAGCGAGCGCTGCCGACCCCTCCACATTCCCGGTCCCGCGTCCCAGGCCGGCAGGGTCCAGCGCCCCGAATGATGTCCCGCGGATGTCCCGAATCTCCGGGACACCATGCCCCTGTCCGACGGGACGCGCGTTTGCCACGATGATTCGTATGCCCGCCCGCGCCGTCACCGCTCCACCCCGCGGGCGACGCATCGCCATCACCGTCGGGATCGTGCTCGCGATCCTCACCGGTGTGTGCGTGATCGCCGCGACCGTGCTCGACATCATCGTCGGCCTCTCGGGGCGTTCCACACCGGTCGCGGCGGGATGGTTCGCGACGATCCCCGCGACGGCGCTCGCGATCGCCGGGTGCGCGGTGCTCGCGCGGCGCCCGGAGCATCCATTGGCGCTCGTCATGCTCGGATTCGCCGCGGTGAGCTCCCTGTCCGGCCTCGGCTCCGCATGGGTGAATGCCGCGGTCACCACCTGGCCGGAGCTGCCGCTCGTCGCCGCCGCGCTCTTCGTCAACCAGCGGCTGTACGCATTCCTCCTGCTCGGGATCGTCGCGATCTTCGTGCTCTTCCCCGACGGGCGCCTCCCCGGCCGGCCCGCCGCCCGGACGCTCGCGATCATCGCGTCCGTCGTCGGCATCCTCGCGACCCTCGTGCACCTCACCCGACCGTGGGATGCGATCGCGCGCCGGACCGGAGGCCCCGACTGGAGAGTGGCCGAGCACTACGACCCCGGCTGGGGCATCCCGCTGCCACCCGAGGTGTGGGATGGGATCGGGGTCGCGACCGAGGTGGCGCAGTTCGCGGCGATCGGCGCGGCATTCGCCTCGATCCTGCTGAGATCGGTCGGGGCGGATCTCGCCCTCCGACGTCAGGTGCGCTGGGTCGTGTGGGCGGCGGGACTGCTCGTGCTCGTGCTCGTGCTGTGGCCGGTGGTGCCGTACGAGGTGGGGCTCGGCGGGATGCTCGTGACCTTCGTGGTGTTGTGCGTGGCGATCGCGATCGCCACCACCCGCTACCGGCTCGCGAGCATCGACCGGGTCATCGGCTGGACACTCCTCTACACGGTGCTGGTGATCGCGGTCGTCGTGATCGATGTGGTGCTGCTCGCGCTCGTCGGGTCGCTCATCGGGGAGCAGACCGCGGCGATCGTCGCGGCGGTGATCGTGCTGGTCGCGTTCGCCCCGCTCAGGGAACCGCTGCTCGCCGCGATCCAGCGGATCGTGTACGGCCGACGCGGCGACCCCTACGGGGTGGTCGCCGGGCTCGCCGACGAGCTCGAACGCGCGGACGCCGGTGACGACCAGCTCGAGCACATCGTGCGGACGGTCGCATCGGCATTCGGGGCGAACTATGTGCGGATCCGGGTGGTGCAGCCGGATGGCGGGTTCGCGGAGTCGGAGCGCGGGGCGCGGCCCGGTGAAGGGGCCGACACGGTGTCGGCCGGTGGTGGCTCTGGGGGCGGCTCGCGTGGCTCGGCCACGACGCGCATCCCGCTGACCTATCGGGGCGAGTCCATCGGCGAGCTCGAGCTGTCCCAGCCGCGCCGGGTGCGCCTGTCCCGCCGGGATGAGCGACTGCTCGCCGACGTGGTGCGGCAGGCGGCGGCCGCGGTGCGCGCCACCATACACGGGGTGGAGCTGCAGCGGGCCCGCGCTGAACTCGTGCATGCGCGGGAGGCGGAGCGCCGCCGTCTGCGGCGTGACGTGCACGACGGTCTCGGCCCGACCCTGTCCGCGGTGAAACTCCGCATCGACGCGGCACGGAATGTCGCGCCCACCGACCCGGCCGCCGCCGACCGGATCCTCGCCGACGCGTCCGTCCTCGTCACCGACGCGGTCGCGGACATCCGCCGCATCGTCGACGGACTCCGACCGCCAGCGCTCGACGACCTCGGGTTGCGCGGCGCGATCGAGCGGGTGTGCGCACCCGCAGGCGCCGGCGATGTGCGGGTGCGGCTCCGATACGAGGTGGACGCACCGCTGCCCGCCGCAGTGGAGGTCGCGGCGCTCCGCATCGTCGCAGAAGCCCTCACCAACGTCCGGCGTCACGCGGGCGCCGAGCACGCGGACGTCAACGTCGTCCTGGACGGCGGCGCACTCCTCGTGGAGGTCGCGGACGACGGGCGGGGGATCGATTCGGTCGCTCGAGGTGGCGAGGCGAGTACTGGGGGTGCCGGCGGGGCAGGGGATCTGGCCCGGGCGCCCGGGTCGGAGACGGGTGCGCTCCCGGTGGTGGGCCCCGGGCTGGGGCTGCGGTCGATGCGGGAGCGGGCGCGGGAGCTGGACGGGTCGTTTGCGGTCACGGCGCGGCCGGGTGGCGGCACACTGGTGCGGGCGAAGCTCCCGCTCGTGGGGGCTGTGGATGCGGGAGTCGATGATGTCTGACGAGATCGAGGTGCTCCTCGTCGATGACCACCCGGTGTATCGGGAGGGTCTGGAGCTGCTGCTCGGTTCGATCGGGGGTCTGCGGGTCGTGGGCTCGGTCGGCGATGGCGCCGCGGCGGTGGAGGCTGCGGCGGCGCTGGACCCCGATGTGATCGTGATGGACATCCAGATGCCCGGGGTCGACGGGATCGAGGCGACGCGGCGCATCGTGTCGGCCGGGTCGCGAGCCGGGATCGTGATGCTGACCATGTCGGACGACGACGAGGCGGTGCTGGAGGCGATGCGCGCAGGGGCCCGCGGCTACCTGCTGAAGGCCGCCGGCCAGGAGGACATCGCGCAGGCGATCCGGACGGTCGCGACGGGAGGCGTCGTGTTCGGCGCGGCGCTGGCGGGGCGGATCGCGGAGTTCTTCGCGCGCGGGGCTGCCGGTGGTGGCGCTGGCGGGGGGGCGGGGCGTGCTGGCGGTGTCGCGGGTGGTGCTGCGGGTGGTGCTGCTGGTGGTGCTGCTGGGGTCGCACCGAATGCCTTCCCGCAGCTCACCTCACGTGAGCGCGAGATCCTCGCGCTGCTCGCGGAGGGCCGCACGAACCGGGAGATCGCCGCGACCCTCTACCTGTCTCCGAAGACGGTGCGCAACAACGTCTCCACGATCCTCATGAAGCTGCAGGCCGCCGACCGGCACGAAGCCGGGCGCGTGGCGCGCGAGGCCGGGCTGGGGTAGCGGGTGATGCGGGGTCGCGGCGGCTGCTCGCGCATTGCCGATTCTTCGCGGCCAGGCGGTAAGGAGCGACCTAATACTGGCGTGATACAGCCGCGCGTAGCCCAGCGTTGAGACTGCCGCCAGTCCTACACGAGAGTCTCGATGACCGCAGCGCCACGTCGCGGCAGCTGGTGACGGAGCTGAATCGCAGTCAGTGAGGAATCGGTCGGCGACCATTCCTTCCAGACTCGCATTCGACCACCGCGTGCTCGGAGATCCCCATCCGGATGGCGCCACAGCTCGATACCATCCACCACGACTAGGGCGTGTGGATTAAGAGCTCGCGCGGATAGGACGGCGTATGGATCAGGGGCACCGGGCAGGACGAGAGTCCCACCGGTAGCGCTTCCAGGACTGCCGGACCAGGCGGCGGATGATGATG
>Ga0180217_1004916_pt1 | contig 10332 bp, 7 predicted proteins | sample eDN3rd37CBELigOP_FD_128521 | JGI IMG/M metagenome (GOLD analysis project Ga0180217, IMG submission 128521) | Enriched Organic Plus compost microbial communities from Emeryville, California, USA - eDNA 3rd pass 37_C BE-Lig OP (version 2) (version 2) ... | reverse complement strand
TTGATATACAAAGTCGATAGCTTTTTGCTGCTGAGCCGGCTCTACTACATGCCCTGAGAAAGGGTAAATTTCCAGCTGCTTTTGCTCAGATACAATGGAGCGATAGAATGGGAAAATCTGCTCTGGTGTACATACCGTATCCTTAAGTCCAACACTCATTAATACAGGCGCTTGTATGCGATCAGCCATATGAATTAATTCAAAATAGCTTAGTGTCTCGAGAACCGTTTGCAGCTGTTCAGGTCTTCTTCTGCAGAACTCGGCAATCTCAGTCAACGAGCCTGTAGAATGTAGAACACCATAATCGATATGACACATATTCGGAATATCGGCAACGAGCATACAGATCGTATCATCAAGTGCTGCAAGCAACGACGCTAGTCCACCGCCTTGGCTTGCCCCAATTGCCCCGATACGTGCAGTATCAATCTCTGGTTGATCCTTAAGCCAGCTGAGGGCACGCAATAGGTCAACCGCCACTGCTTTATAGTAGCAATGATCGGGATCAAGCAAACCTTCCGTAATCCATCCCTTTGCCATACCGTGCGTACTACCAAGCGTATTTCCTGTATCCTTCCCTTGACCACGTACATCAACGGACATAACAGCAACTTCCATAAGCAGCCATTGTGCATGCTGATAGCTATTGCTCCGCCCTCCCATATAGCCAGGCATCGTTATGAGGCACGGCACTTGCGGCTTAGAGGCTGCTCCTTCAGGTAGAGATAATGTCGCATGAATTGTCGTGCCAGCGTAGCCCTCGAATGTAACCTCATATGTATGTACACCTTGCATATAGGTTGGGTTTAGCTCCCGCTGGCCATTAACCGTCGTGGCTAAAGCTTCTTGCTTTACACGGTGCCAATATTGTTCGAAATCCTTAGGCTTAGTTAAGTGAATCTCGTAGTTGTGCAGATCATTAATCCGTTTCTCTATTGCATTCATCGTAATCTTCTCCTTATATATTTAACTTTGAAAGATTGTCTACATCTGTATCACTATGAGCATTAACTTGCCAAATAAATTGGCCTCATCATTCTCATAACTATTAATAGGTACTATAACTAGAAAAATATCTAATATATATTTATTTCATATAAGTTGTAACTAATATCTATTATGAAACGTCACATTATATATTGGAAAGATCATTAAATGGGAGGGATTACATGATGTGGAAAATAGGATTCGCTTTAATGTTGGTTTTAATCATTTCAGGATGTGGAACTATAGAAAATGAAGAAACACAAACGCCTGCAGCTGTAAGTTTTTCAGATTCTTCTAAGTTAGAGTTAATTAGTCTTGATGGAATTAGTGTGTTTGGTGATAAAGTTTCGAACGATTTATATACAGAAATTATTGTAAAAAATGATATGAACGAAAAAAAAATTTCTTGGTCTAATGTAACAAACGAAACCTATTACCCTGAATTGATGATAGATGATATAAATAATGATCACAAGGAAGAATTAATAATCATACTTACAAAGGCATATGGAACAGGATTTAATCAACAAGAAGTTCATATCCTTAACAAAGATAATTTGAGTGAATTTGCAATTGAAGATGCCGAAAAATATGTAAAGAATAATAAGAAATCAAGTATCGATCATGTAGATGGAAAAGTTAAAGTAACACTAAACATTGGTGAGGAGAGTTTCGAAAAAAGCTATGATGAATCAATGGTGGAACAATGGAATGAAGAAATTGGATTTGGAAATATAATCAATTACGAAGTCATAGATCATAAACTTATAGCTACATTGGCAGGGAGTATATCTCCTGTTGAATATGCTTTATCAGTAAAGTTAACATACAGTGATGAATTGAAAATTCAATCAGTTATGATAGAAGGTCAATAATTCGATCAAATTAATACTAGAACTAAAAGAGCTTCTCGTCATTTGGCGGGAAGCTCTTTTAGCTGGGACTAACCCCTGCCCAGTGGACTTTTTTAATTAAGAATATTCTGCCATTGATTATCTGTTAATCAGCCCGATTGCCTTTGTTCAACATTCATGTTTTAACATAATATTAATGAAAAGGATATATACAAAAACAAACAAAGGTGATAGTATATGAAACATATAATATCAAAAGCAAACAAACATAAAAAAACATAAATAAAGGGAGGCATTCAATTGGTACAAAATTTATGGAATGCAGCAGATGCTCCACAGCAGGCGAACGGACTTGAGCAGCTTGTGTATCGCTCAAATATGATTGGTTCAGATCGTCGCGTATGTAACTGGGGTGGAGGTAACACCTCTAGTAAAACGAAAATGATAGACTTCCGTGGACAAGAGATTGATGTCATGTATGTAAAGGGCAGCGGCTCGGATCTAGCCACGATGAAGGCTCAGCATTTTACAGGGCTGAACCTGAGCTATATACAGCCATTACTAGAGCGTGATGAGATGAGCGACGAGGATATGGTCGCTTACTTAAGCAACTGTATGATTGACAGTAAGCATCCTAGAGCTTCGATAGAAACGCTACTGCATGCTTTTCTACCATTCCCGCATGTAGACCATACGCATCCTGATGCGATTATTAGCATCTGCTGCGCGGATAACGGCAAGGAAATTGCGAAGGAAATTTTCGGTGATCGCTTTGTATGGGTACCATATGTTCGCCCTGGGTTTACATTATCGAAGATGATCGCCGACGGGGTTCGCTCCAATCCACAGGCAGAGCTTGTGCTTATGGAAAAGCACGGACTTGTCACTTGGGGAGATACGTCCGAAGCGTGCTACGCGCAAACGATCAACATTATTAATGAAGCAGAGCAATATATTGAAGCAAAGGTGAATGAAGCGAAGCTGTTTGGCGGTCAGAAACACGCCCCACTTGCACCAGAAGCACGCCAAAGTGTAGCCGCGCAAATTATGCCGCTCATTCGTGGCTTAGTTAGCGATGAGAAAAAAATGATCGTTACATTCGATGATGAAGCTGATGTGCTTGCATTTGTTGGAGGCAGTGCATCTCAGCAATTATCTCAGATCGGTGCTGCTTGTCCTGACCATCTTGTTCATACGAAGGTTACCCCGCTATTTATTGATTGGGAGCCAAATGAGCAGGATATCGAGGGCTTAAAGCAGCGATTGGTTGAAGGCTTGTCAAGCTACAAGGAAGGCTATAAAGCATACTTTGAGCGCAATAGTGAAAACAACGAGGTGATGTTTGAGGCTGCACCGCGCGTTATTCTCATTCCAGGCATCGGAATGTTCAACACAGGGAAGAGCTGGGCGATGTCCAAAGTAAGCGGAGCGCTATATCACCGCGCCATTGCCGTCATGAGAGGTTCAACAGCGCTAGGCAACTTCGTTTCATTAAGTGAGAACGAGTCATTCCACGTAGAATATTGGCCGCTTGAGCTTTACAAGCTAACGCTTGCTCCAGCAGAGATGGAATTCTCTCGTCAGATCGCATTTATTACTGGTGGTGCAGGCGGCATCGGCAGTGCAACCGCGCAGCGTCTAGTAGAAGAAGGTGCACATGTTGTGCTGGCTGACCTCAATCTGGAGGGTGCTCAGAAGGTAGCAGATGAGCTGAACGCAAAGTATGGTGATGCTCGTGCATTAGCTGTGAAGATGGATGTAACGAAGGAAGAAGAAGTGCAGGCAGCCTACGCCGAGGCCGTGCTGCAATACGGCGGCGTTGATATTATCGTGAACAACGCAGGTCTGGCAACGTCTAGTCCATTCGATGAGACATCCTTAAAGGAATGGAACTTGAACATCAACGTGCTGGGCACAGGGTATTTCTTAGTTGCAAGAGAAGCGTTCAAAATTATGAAGCAGCAGTCGATTGGCGGCAGCATGGTGTTTGTTGGCTCTAAAAACTCCGTTTATGCCGGTAAAAATGCGTCTGCCTATAGTGCAGCCAAAGCATTAGAAGCACATCTTGCACGCTGTATTGCAGCAGAAGGCGGAGAATTCGGCATTCGTGTCAATACGGTGCTGCCAGATGCAATTCTGCAGGGCTCAGCGATTTGGAATTCTAACTGGCGCAACGAGCGTGCAGCAGCATATGGCATTGAACCGGATCAGCTTGAGGAATATTACCGCAAGCGCACGACGCTGCTTGTTAACATTTGTCCGAAAGATATTGCAGAAGGCATTGCATTTTTTGCATCCTCCAAAGCAAGCAAAACGACAGGCTGCATGCTGACGATTGATGGCGGGGTGCCTGCCGCATTTACAAGATAGCATCATTTTTCATCATGCGGCGCAAGAGCAGCAGATGTTGCATCAGTTCTTTGCCCCTTAGGCCTTATACGTTATAATTTGTTCTAGATATGAAACAGGAACGTTTCAGAAAAACGTGTTGAAAAGAGGATGCGCATGCTGGTTGTAGAGCGTTATGAAAAAATTGTTCAGCTTGTTAATGAGAGAGGAAGCATACGAGTCTCTGAGCTAAGCGAGCTATGTGAGGTTACGGAAGAAACAATTCGCAGAGATTTGGATCGGCTTGAACAGGCAGGACGATTAAAGCGTTCGCACGGTGGTGCGGTTAGCGTAAAGGATGCACAGCAAGAGGTCCCTTATAGTGAGCGAGAGGTTACACGCTCGCAGGAAAAACGGCGGATTGCGGAGCAGGCGATTAAGCTTATTGAGCCGAATGATCGAATTCTGCTCGACGCGAGCACGACAGCCTGGTACATGGCCAAAATTATGCCTGACCTGCCGATTACGGTGCTGACCAATTCGGTAAAGGTCGTTACTGAGCTGAGCATGAAGGAGAAGATTGAGGTTATTTCTTTAGGTGGACGTCTATCCCCGCGCTCTCTTTCGTTCGTCGGACCGATCGCAGAAAAAGCACTAGAGTCATTTCACGTAAATAAGCTATTTTTCTCGAGCAAGGGCATTCATCTGGAGCGTGGCATTAGCGAATCAGGGGAGCTGCAGGCGCGATTGAAGCAGCAAATGCTCGGAGCAGCGGATCAAGCGATTCTACTAGCCGATTCTAGCAAATTTGGCGTGCAGGCCTTCACGCATGTGGCGGATCTATCAGCTGTTCATACGGTCATTAGCGATAGTGATATGAGCCGTGACGTACAGGCAGCACTTGAAGCAGAAGGCATTCAAGTGACGCTTGCCTAAATGAGCTTGCCGTTATGGAGCTTGTTTTACGCTATACGAATACTTATAGAAAACCGACGATGGATAACCAATGATCTTGCTCATGGTCGGAATCGAACGTATGAATACTTCTATTAAATGAAGACTAATTTGTCATGACAACGTAGGCTGGATAAGCATCACCGCTTGTCTAGCTTACGGTAACATTTAATTCCAGATGAAGGCTGGTGAAAAGGATGAAGGTATCATTGTTTATTACTTGTTTAAGTGATGCAATATATCCAAGAGTTGGAGAAACAATGATGCGACTTCTTGCCAGATACGGGATTGTGCTTGAGTTTCCTAATGTGCAGACCTGTTGTGGCCAGCCTGCTTACAATAGCGGGTATTGGAAGGAAGCAAGAGCCGCTGCCAAGACCATTATTCATGCATTTGAAGATAGTGATTTTGTCGTTACACCATCGGGGTCTTGTGCTTACATGATTCATCATTACCCTGAAATGTTTAAAGAAGAGCCCGAGTGGCAGGAAAAAGCGCTCCAGCTGCAAAGAAAGGTGTTTGAATTTTCAAATTTCTTAGTTGAAGTGCTCGGCATTCAAGACTTAGGTGCACGCTTTCCGCATAAGGTGACCTATCATCCGTCATGTCATGGCAGTCGCTTACTTGGCGTTAAGCATGAACCGATGGCGCTGCTGAACAACGTAGAAGGGCTAGAGCTTGTTCCGCTTCCATTTGCCGAGGATTGCTGCGGCTTTGGCGGTACGTTCGCGATTAAGATGTCAGATATATCGGGCGCAATGGTTGCGGAGAAGGCAGAGCATGTTATTGAGACGGAGGCCGAGGTGCTCGTTGGTCTTGATATGGGCTGCCTAATGAATATTGCTGGGCATTTGCGTTATCGCAATCAGCCGGTGCGGGTGATGCATCTGGCAGAGCTGCTGTACGAGGGGGTGAGCTACAGCGATGAGCACACAGCAAACCGAGCTTAAAGGAACGGTTAAGGAACGCGCACAGTTGGCCTTGAACAATGATTTTTTAAGGCAGGCCGTTAAGTTTACGACAGAACGACTGCGCAGCGGTAAGCTGAAGGCGGCAGAGGAGCATGGAAACTGGGAAGAGTGGAGAGAGCGCGGACGGCAAATTCGGCTTCATACGATTGCTCACCTTGATTATTATTTAGGTGAATTTGCAAATAACGCGAGAGAAAACGGAGTACATGTTCATTTTGCCGATACAGCGCAGGATGCGATTAGCATCGCACTTCAGATCGCGAAAGCGAAGGAAGCCAAAAGCGCGGTGAAGTCCAAGTCGATGGTAACGGAAGAAATTCATCTTAATCAAGCGCTGCAATCCATCGATTGCGAGGCAATTGAAACAGATCTTGGCGAATACATTATTCAGCTAGCGAACGAGACGCCATCCCATATTATTATTCCCGCTATTCATAAAAATCGTTATCAAATTGCAGAGCTATTGTCCGAGGACGCAGGTGAGCAGCTGCCGCCTGAAACATCCGTGCTCGCAGGCTATGTGCGCAAAAAGCTGCGTGAGAAGTTTTTACAAGCAGATATTGGAGTAACAGGCTGTAACTTCGCAATTGCAGAATCGGGCTCCATCGTATTGTTCGAGAATGAAGGCAATGCGCGAATGGTATCGACCGTGCCGAAAACGCAAATTACATTTATGGGCATGGAGCGTATCATTCCGTCTTGGGCAGATCTTGAGGTTATGGCAACGCTATTGCCGCGCTCCGCTACAGGACAGAAGCTGACGGTATATATGTCAGGTATTACGGGTCCAAAGCGTGAAGAGGACGGCGATGGTCCGGAAGAGATGCACATCATTATTCTTGATAATGGTCGGTCCTTGCAGCTGGGTGATCCGGAGTTCCAAGAGCTGCTGAACTGTATTCGCTGTGGTGCTTGTCTGAATGCTTGCCCTGTCTATCGTCATATCGGCGGTCATGCTTATGGCGGCACATATAGTGGACCAATTGGAGCGGTGCTAACACCTGCGCTAAAGAAGAATGTAGCAGAGTGGGATGATATTGCGAACGCCTCTAGTCTTTGCGGGGCATGCTATGAGGCTTGTCCAGTGAAAATTCCACTGCATGATATGCTTGTTTCCTTGCGCAGACGTAAGGTAGAAGCGGGGCATGACCATCCATTGGAGCGTGTGGGCATGAAAGGCTTTGGCACAGTAATGTCCAATGTGAAGGTGTATCATCGTGCGCTGAAGCTAGGCAAGCTTGGTCAGAAGGTTGTTGTTAGAGATGGCGGCATTCGAACGAAGATAGGTCCGCTTAAAGGCTGGAATTCGCACCGCGTAGCACCGAGCATCTCCAAGCAGCTTTTCCGTGAACAATACGGTGAGCTTCGATCAGAGCTAGATCAACAGGCAAAGGCGGCCGATCCAGCTGTTGCCGCTCGCATGCGAGAATGGCTGACAGGACGAGATGGAGGTGCATCGCATGAGTAATGCTCGTAAGGATTGGCTGCAGCAGCTAGATGAGGCTTCAAAGCAAAAGCAGGAGCAGTTTTTGAATGGCATTGCTGCGAAGCTGCAACGTCCTCGAATGACGCAAAAGCCGCAGCGTCCGCTGCAAGGGGCGCCCCAGTTTTGGGAGCAGTTTGAGCTGGGTGAAGTTGAAAAGCTTGAGATGTTCCAGCGGAACTTTGAAGCAGCGGGAGGCTATGTGCTGCGAGCTGCTACGCTTGCTGATGCAAGCAACATTATTGTAGACAAGGCAGTAGAGCTGAAGGCAATGCATGTACTGCGTCAGGATGAGCAGCTGCTGGAGCAGCTGGGCCTGGAGCAGGCTATGCCGCAGGTGAAGGTACGAAGCTGGAACGATGATGCGCTGGAGGACTGGAAGGCAAGAGCAGCTGAGGCGGATATCGGTGTGGTGCTAGCGGATTACGCCATTGCCTATACAGGCTCGCTTGCTCTACTGTCCAGCAAGACGAAGGGGCGCTCCGTCAGCTTACTGCCAACGCTATTGTTCGCGCTTGTCCCGCGAAGCTCAGTTGTGACGAGACTCGGGGAGGTGCTACAGCCGCTAGATGAGCTAAAGCGCTTGCCAGCTGGGATACATTTCGTATCGGGACCTAGTCGTTCTGCTGATATTGAGAACGATTTGACGATTGGAGTGCACGGTCCAGGTATTGTCTATACGATTATTATTGATGAGCTTTAATGAGCACGTCGGTTAGATGACGTGCATGGAGCACTAAGTCCATTTTCTTCAATAAGGAGAGGGCGCGATGAACGATCATATTGCAGTTGATATCGGTGCATCGAGCGGTCGATTAGTACATGGCAGGCTTGAGCAAGGCAAGCTCGTCTTAAAGGAGCTGCATCGTTTTGCTAACGGATTTCAACGCAAGGGCAATCATGACTATTGGGATATTGAGCAGCTGTTCCAACAGATTTTAATAGGACTGCGTAAAGCGAAGCAAGCAGGCATTGATCGCTGCACGCTCGGTATCGATACTTGGGCGATCGATTATGTGCTGCTGGATGATCAGGGCGAACGACTTCATGATGTATATGCATATCGTGATGCACGTACGAATGGTGCTCCTGATCGGCTCCATCAGCATATTGCCCGTGATGCGGTCTATAGCAAAACAGGCATACAGGAGCTGCCGTTCAACACGCTGTATCAGCTGTATGTCCATGACGACCAGCAGCTGAAGGAAGCATCACAGATTCTGTATATTCCTGATTATTTATATTATCGTCTGACTGGAAAACGAATGAATGAAGCAACGAATGCTTCAACGAGTCAAATGATTCATTTGGCAACGGGACAGTATGATGAGGAGTTGCTGGAGCTCGTTGGCGTAAGACGTGAACAGTTTGCTCCACTAATAGAGCCAGGCGCTACGCTTGGACCGCTTCAGCCAAGCCTGCAGCAGAGCGGAGAGCTGCCCCATTGTGAGTGCATCGTAGTGCCAACGCATGATACCGCATCGGCTGTCGTTGGTGTGCCGGCCGCTGAGTCTATTCCTTGGGCATTTATTAGCAGTGGGACATGGTCATTGCTTGGCATGGAGCTGCAGCAGCCGCTGCATGATGAGCGGGCGATGGCATTGAATTATACGAATGAACGGGGCGCATATAACACCTTTCGTTTTTTGAAAAACATAATGGGCATGTGGATGATTCAAGAGGTTCGTCGTCTGCAGAACAATGAATACAGCTTTGCTGAGCTTGTGGAGCTGGCAGCTAAGGAGCAGCCATTCCAGTCGCTTGTGCGCTGCAATGATACGCGCTTCCTGAATCCAGAGCATATGATCCAGGAGCTGCAGGCTTATTGCCGTGAGAGAGGGCAAGCTGTACCGCAAACCGCTGGCGCCATTGCTCGAACGATATTTGATAGTCTTGCGTTAACGTACTACGACTATATGAATGAGCTTGAGCAGCTGACAGGAAGAAAGCCAGAAGTGCTTCATATCGTTGGCGGTGGAGCGAACAACGGACTGCTCTGTCAGCTAACCGCTGATCTGATCCAGCGAGAAGTAAAGGCAGGCCCTACAGAGTCAACAGCAATAGGCAATCTCGTCGTACAGCTAATAGCTTGCGGCAAGCTGGATGGAATGACAGAAGCACGCAGCCTTATTGCTAATTCCTTTGACGTTGTAAGCTATGGACCACGGGGGCAGGACAATTTAGAACAGGTACTCCAACGTTGGCGCAACCTAGAGGGGTAGTTAAAAAGATCCGACTTTGATGACGATGTATTGCGTTGTAGTGTATTCGACGGCGAATATGGGGTTCAACCGAAAACTGCGGTGCTCACGTACCAAGTACGTACGCTGCGCTCCTTATTTTCTAGTTTCACTCCATCTTCTTGGTCCTGAAAGCCGAATTTTTTAACCTCTATTGGAAGGGTAGTTAAAAAGATCTGACTTTGATGACGATGTACTGCGCTGTAGCTGACTCGACGGCGAATATGGGGTTCAACCGAAAACTCCGTTGCTCACGTACCAAGTATGTACGCTGCGCTACTCGTTTTCTACTAGCGACCAAGCAACTTGGTACACTAACAACAACTACAGCGGAGCTTACCATCTCTAAAGCGACCTCCTGACGAAGGAAGGTCCGAGCGTAGAGAAGGTAAGCGGAGCGCTGAAATTGACGATGTAATGCTACCAAGGGTTAAGGCTTGAAGAAGTATTTCCAGCACCAGCGGAGCTTACCATCTCTAAAGCGACCTCCTGACGAAGGAAGGTTCGAGTGTAGA
>Ga0180217_1004908_pt1 | contig 10344 bp, 7 predicted proteins | sample eDN3rd37CBELigOP_FD_128521 | JGI IMG/M metagenome (GOLD analysis project Ga0180217, IMG submission 128521) | Enriched Organic Plus compost microbial communities from Emeryville, California, USA - eDNA 3rd pass 37_C BE-Lig OP (version 2) (version 2) ... | reverse complement strand
CGCATCATCGGCCAATACGATGACGGCGTGACCTTCGGCCAGCGCAGGGTGCTCTTGGTGTGGAACCGCCTGATCCTGCCGGGCGGCCGCTCCATCGTCCTTGAGCGCCTGCCGGGCGCGGACGCCAGCGGCTATGCCGGACTGGAGGATGGCGTCGATTATCATTGGTGGGATCTGATGAAGGCCGCAGGGCTGTCCACGCTGCTCGCAGTCGGCACGGAGCTGGCGACCAGCGACGAGGACCGACTGATCCGCGCCATCCGCGAGGGGGCGCAGGATACCGTCAATCAGGCCGGCCAGCAGATCGTTCAGCGCCAGTTGCAGGTCGCGCCGACGCTCACCATCCGACCGGGCTTCCCGGTCAGGATCATCGTCACCCGCGACCTTGTATTCGAGCCGGCAGGAGGTTGACCATGACCAAGCTGAAACTCGGCCCCATCGTCGAGGACAAGCCGGTCAAGGTGATGCTGGAGCTGCCGGGGCCGCTTCATCGCGATCTTGTCGCCTATGCCGAGGTGCTGGCCCGCGAGAGCGGCCAGCCCGTCGCCGATCCCGTCAGGCTGATCGTGCCGATGCTGCATCGGTTCATGGCCACGGATCGGGGTTTTGCAAAGGCTCGGCGTGTCCAACAGCACGCCAAGACAGCTTAAGTAATGATACGCGATGATGACGTTTGCTCGGTATGCCGGGCCAGCAAACAGTTCAGTTGATCGAGGGGCCAGTTGCCAAGATCTCCTGGCGGTCGGGCCGCGAAGCGCGCTCCGCTCTTTGTCGAGGTCGGGCGCTGGCAACTGTGTATCCTAGGTCATCTGCCGGTGTGAGTCGACCTTAGTTGTCCAGAACCAGAATGACACCGGCGCGCTGCAAGCGACCCAGGTCGGCAACCAGCTTCTCGCTACGCAAAGCCAGCAGCTTTCCGACCTGAGCTCGCTCATGTCGGGCAATGGCTGAACTGCCCGTCGTATTGGGCATTTCGCGATAGGGGGTTCCGCCACAAAAGCATTGACCGTACTGGAAGTTGTAGAGACACTCGTGGTTGTTTCCGGGGGGCAGATGATGCGTTTAGTTGGTCTTACAGTTGAGAATTTTCGTTGTTACTCAGCACCTGTCACGGTGCGCTTTGGTAACCTGACCGCGCTCGTTGGTAGAAATGACGTAGGTAAATCTACCCTCATGGACGCGCTGGCGATCTTCTTTGAGACTGCTTCGCCTGATAAGGACGACGCCTGCAAGGCAGGTGATCCGAAACAGATGCGCATAACATGCGAATTCGATCAGCTTCCTGAACAGCTGGTAGTGGATGCTGAATTTCCTACCACGCTCTCTGGTGAGTATCTTCTGAGTGCGAATGGAACGCTCGTCATTCGGAAGACCTACAATGGAAGTCTAGGGACGCCGAAGATTACTGCGATCGAAGCCTTGGCGGACCATCCGACGGCAGCGGGGTATAGCGACCTTCTCACTCTCAAAAAGGCCGAACTTGCCAAGCGGGCGGCCGATCAAGGTGTAAATTTGGATGGCGTGGACAAGAGGGCGAACGCTCTCGTGCGAGCGGCGATCTGGCAGAGCTGTGGCGACCTCAAACTAGCAACGGCCGCGGTGTCGCTGGATGCAGAGGGAAGCAAACAGGTCTGGGCCGAGTTACAGCAATACCTGCCGACATTTGCGCTATTTAAGTCAGATCGAGCTAGTACGGATCAGGATGCGGAAGCTCAAGACCCTCTGAAGGCCGCAATCAGAGAGGCGATCAAGGCCGTCGAACCGAAATTGCAAGAAGTTCGAGATTATGTTGAAAGTGAGGTAAAGAAAATTGCTGCTGCGACTGTAGATAAATTGCGGGAAATGGATGCATCCGTTGCTGAAACCCTAAACCCAGTCATAGCGACTAAAAAATGGGATACGTTGTTTTCTACGAGTATTACAGGTGATGAGGGTATTCCTCTCAATAAACGTGGGAGCGGCGTGAAGCGCCTCGTTCTTCTCAATTTTTTTCGTGCGAAAGCTGAGAAGTCCGCAGCGGAAAAAAGCTCATCTTCGGTGATCTATGCCATCGAGGAACCCGAAACCAGCCAGCATCCTAGAAACCAACGCCTGTTATTGAACGCTCTTCGGGAACTCTCAGATGGGGACGGTAAGCAAGTCATAGTCACCACGCATACTCCCATGCTGGCTCGTTATCTGGACGAGACTGATCTTCGCTTCATCCAGCGGGGAGAAGATGGAATTCGTTTGATCAGCGAAGGTAGCGAAGCGACCTCGGCTGAGATTGCAAAATCGCTTGGAGTGCTTCCTGACCACAATGTGAAGATCTTCATCGGTGTCGAAGGTCCGCATGATATTTCGTTTCTCAAAGGTGTGTCGCGGGTACTCATCGCCGCAGGCGAAGATGTGCCCGACCTCGAACAGCTCGAATTAGATGGTGAGCTCATTTTCGTGCCCCTCGGGGGCAGTAATTTAGCTTTATGGGCTTCACGGCTGGCTCCGTTCAACAGACCAGAGTTTCACATTTGTGATCGCGATAATCCACCGCCAGGTCAACCAAAGTATGTGGATCATATGAATGCGGTTAACGCCCGTGCCGGATGCCGTGCTGTGGCAACCCAAAAACGTGAGTTGGAGAGTTACCTACACCATGAGGCTATTTGTGAAGCCTACGCCCTGAACCAAATAAACATCGCCTTTGGGGTGCCTTTTGGCGATTTCGATGATGTCCCCCAAATTGTGGCGCAGGCGGTCCACGCGGTTAATGGTGCTGACCCTTGGGGCAACCTTGACGAGGAGAAGCGTCGGAAAAAGGAAAGCGCAGCGAAGCGCTATCTCAACAACACGGCGATATCTCGGATGACCGTCGATAGGCTAGCCGTAGCAGACCCTCAGAATGAGATCAGAGGTTGGCTTGCTACGATTTCACAAATGATGGTCGCGGGTGCTGCGTAATCATTCTAGCTAGCGACGGACTGCCTCGGGCGAAAACCATATGCCACTGTCTATAAATCCCTCTCCAACTACAGAATGTAATTTTTCGGAATGGATAATTGGCAAAAAAAATCGTGCCAAGCTGATCGAAATTATCGCCTATCTCTATTTGCGACAGGAGGAAAACGCTCAGCGAGTGATCAATGCTTTGGAACCGCGACGGCGCGTTTCAAAAGGCAGGGTCGCTCAGAATGTCGTGAGGAAGCTGACGGCTCCGCGTGCCGAAGACGTTGAGCTTTTCCGGTCGGGAACCGACGAACAGAAGGAGGCGGCAAGAAAGCGGATAAGGACATCCGTTATTCACCGGGACGGACTGTTATTTCAGCATATCTCCTGGGTTGCGGCGCGGCTAGCTCTTCCGAACGGCTATATGACATCGCCTCATGTCCGACAGGCAGACAAGGGATTCGACGGCTTTATAATCGAACTGGAAGATGGTGGGCGCGAGATCAAGCGCATTGTGCTTTGTGAGGACAAGGCTTCGAAATCGCCGCGCAGCCTTATAAGCTCCAGCGTATGGCCCGAGATCGGAACTATTCTGTGCGGTGATCGCGATGATGAAATCCTCGCCGACCTCGTAACCTTGCTAAAGAGTGTCCCTGACATCGATGCTGAGGCAGCGGTCGACGAAATGTTTTGGGAAGGTGCTCGCGAGTTCAGAGTTGCCGTGGCCACCGGCGAAGATCAGCGCAAGGCCGGAAATTTTCTGCATATCATAGCTGGTTTTGAAACGGTCGCTGGTGGTGAGCTCGAAAGTCGCACGGCCGGAGTGCTGGCTTTCGAGGACGTGCGCAAAGGGTTAGCTCTTCTCGCCGGCGAGGTGGCGGCTAAAATCCAGGAGATCGCCGGTGTTTGATCCAAGTTCCCGCGCTCTTCTACGGGAGGCTCCTGATCTACCGGGTCTCGATCCTGAAACGCTGGATGAGTTGTTGACGGCGGCTCACATTGAGTTGGCGACAGTTCGCCTTCTGTCCCGTGAAGGTGAATCTGAGCCTGCAAGCGGAGTGATCGACCGGGTAAGGCGTCTTGCTTCGACTTTTGAAGCCTATGTTGCACTCAATCTTCGACCGGAGCAGACGCGTGCCGCAGCTTTCGTCGCAGCTAGTGCTCATCAGATCTTGAGCCGCGTTCGTGAAACTGCATTGGATCGTCCAACCGTTATTTCGAGTGATGCTATTGGATCATCAATCTCCGCAACGCTACTGTTCCTGATTGCTGATCGGGCGGCGGACGCAGCGGAAGTGGCGGGGCAGCTCAGGGCCAGAGGCGAACGGCGGGCGGTTAGACGATCTCTGATCCTGAGTCTTCGGGAATTGGCAACTGGCAATCTCACGACGCTGATAGAGCGTGACCTCGGCGAAGACTCCATCGCCATGGGAGATAGCCGAGAAGTAGCCACTGATCTTCTTCTAAGGGAATGTGCCTACGTGGTTCAGGGACTTGGACAGGAGGCGCGCGGGAGCGCTGTGTCCGACCCTGATATCCGCTCAAGGCTCAAGCGTGTTATCCGCTTGTCGGAGGCCTCAGCGGTGGAGATCAACGTAGCGCTGGAAGGAACCGTGCAGCACCAGTTTGCCGGTCCACATCATCTGGCCACACTGTTGAGTCGGCTTGTTGATGGAATGCAGGCCGCGATGCTGGTTCGACTCCCAACACCATCTGGAGCGCAAGCTAAGGCATGGGCCGACTGGCTTCTGTCTCAGACGCAATCGCACCCATTTCTATGGATCAATCATCTGAAAGCTGTCAGGACGGGATACTTGAACCGTGGCAGGTCCATGGTGATGACATCGCCCACTGGTTCGGGGAAGACCACGCTATCTGTCCTGAAAATCGCAGCAACCCTATGCGCGGGCGAGAGCGTCGTCTACCTGGCTCCTACTCACGCTCTCGTAGATCAGGTAGAGACCGATCTCTCTGCACAAATCGGAGGCCTAGAGGCGGTCAGCGTTGTTGAAGACGTTGCGCTCGAAGAGCTTGGGGACAAGCTGCCACCATTCTCCGTCATGACACCCGAGCGTTGCCTTGCCCTCCTTGGTTTCGCGCCTGAGCTTTTCGACAAGGTCGGCCTCCTCGTCTTCGATGAGTTCCATCTCATCAGTGCCGACGATCCGGCTACGTCATCGAAAATCAGCGCACGCGCCATTGATGCGATGTTAGCGCTCCTGACGTTTCTCCGCCATCGCAAGGAAGCAGACCTGCTGCTGCTGTCTGCTATGGTCGCCAACGGCGCCGAAATCGCTCGTTGGCTGCGGGCCGTGACGGGAAGGGAGGTCGAAGCGTTCGACGATCCTTGGAAGCCAACACGGCAACTTCGCTCTTGCGTCATCTATGATCGCTCTGACGTGCTTGAGGCTGTGCAAGCGGCATCGAAGGCGAAGACCCAGTCCGCGCGGAGTCGGGTCCCCGCACAGCCTCTTGGACTCTTTTCGTTGATTTCTGGATGGCACCCCAAAAGGTCGGAGAAGCTGGTCGTGCAGGCGCTCACGGATCAACGGCCGCCGCTCGTGAAAAATGCCAAGGGGAAATTGACATCGAACAGGAACGAAGTCGCTGCGCGGATCGCGGCCGACTATGCGGCCGTAGGAAAGCGCGTGATCGTCTTCTGCAACGATACTAAAGCATGCGGGAGCGTTGCGGATCAGATCAATGGACTACTGGCCCCGGCCACCATCGCTCTGGATGAGACGCAGGAGGAAATGCGCAAGTCAGTTCTCAGGGATGTGGGAGCGGCCGAAGCCACATTCGATCCCATGGGGTGCAGAGCAGCGGTGCATCATGGTGATCTGCTGCCATTGGAGCGGCGGTTGACGGAAAGCGTTTTTCGGGTTCGCAGGGATTCTGAGAGTGAGGATCTGGGCCTTGATGTGGTTGCCGCGACATCTACAATTGCGCAAGGGTTGAATCTGCCGTGCGATGTCGTGATTCTTGCAGGAACCGACAGGAGCGCGATTGATGACCCAAGCGGCAATCCTCGCACGGACTTGCGTCCTCACGAGATACTCAATGCGCTCGGGAGGGCTGGACGCGCGGCGTATGCTGCAACCGGTCTGGCAATCGTTGTTCCCGCAAAACCCATCGGTGTGGAAAGAGGGAACCTCTCTCTTCCGTCCGAAGGAATTCTGAAGACCGTTTTCTCCGAGCAGGATGCCTGTGAGGAGGTTTATGATCCGATAGAGTTGCTTCTTGATCGGATCGAGGTATCCGCTAACCCTGATCCAAAAGTGCAGTCGATAATCCGGCGTTTGTCTGCTGTCACCACAGCAGGAGAGAGTGGCTTCGACGATATCGTTCGCCGTTCGCTGGGGTTTTTCCGGCGTAGGGAAGCTAATGCTTTGGGGGCGGACAAATGGCTAGAACGTCGCCGAACCGCGCTCAGGGCTGCCGAGGAACAACTGGAAGATCCGCCCGTTCTTGATTGGCAACGGGAAATTGCTGTCCGCAATGGTGTTCCGCCAAGGCTGATCGAAAGATTGGTCGAGGCGTTTGATCATGCGCCAGTTGAAAAGACGGCTACCGAGGACTGGATCAACTGGCTGCTGGATATAGTGGCCGAACATCCTTTGGATTTGACGATCTTCGTCAGGGAAACAGCTCTTGAGTCCGTTTTCGGCCGCGCCTACACGAATACAACAATACCTAAGGCCACCGCTAAGCGGATATTGGGAGCGCTCAAGACGTTGGTTTCAATGTGGTGCGCAGGACGCACGCTGGTCGAGATCGAGGCTTGGCTTCTCGCGTTCATTCGGAAGCACGAAGGAGAGGTCAAACAGCGAGCAAACCAATCCTCAACAGCACAACGGGCTCGCCGCTTCGCCATACGCATCGCCCCTGATCTCGGCTTTCTGTGTGGCGTGCTTGGGCAGATCGCCGCTTACAAGAACGCTGAAGAGGGCGGGGTTTCACTTCCCGTGGTTGATATGTTGCCACAGATGGTAAGAGTTGGGGATCATGATCGTCATCATACGGCCTTAAGACAAATGACAACAAACGCCTCGCGGGTTGAGACTTTTGGAGCATATGTTTCATTGCGTGGGTCATTCAAGGCGGGTGCATCCGCCGAAATGGATGTTGTACGAGACGAGGTTACTACGGCAATGTTGCTCCAGTCATTCACGGATTTGGACGACGAGGAATAGGCGTCAAAACGATCCAAGCGCCGATTGCTCCATTTCAGACAGTGACTTGTAGTGAATGTCGGTATCGGTAGTTGCACGCCCCCGCAACCAAGATAAAGCGCCGAGGCACAGCCCGGCGCTTTTTCTATTTTTGGGCGCTGCTCAGACACACGCTCGCGAAATACCGACATTCTCTCGGGAGGCGGGCCGCCTGCCGCACCCGCATGGACGTGGGACAGCATGCCGCCGTGCGGCACGGCGCGGCAGCCGCCGGCCTTCAGCCGCACTCTGCCAAAAGGCTTGGGCATTCACCACCGGTTTCGGGAGAGTTCGGGACAAAGGTCTTCCCTTCCGAGCCTTGCCCCGGCCTGTCCGTGGGGGTCGTCGGATCTCAGTGCGCTTCAGGCAAGCGTCCCAAAGCGGTTCGGTAAAATCGTCCCTGCCAGAGGGTGCGGCCGACCCATTCGGACCAAGTGTCAAATCATGCAAAAAGGCATGGCTGGGCTGCATTACGGAGGGGCTAAACTGCTCTATGTTAATGGCCGCCAAAAATCTAACATGTTATCGGAAAAGTGCGGCAGCTACCAAATTCTCAGGAGACAACGTGTTCAATAGTAAATCTATTATTCACCTCGGCGGGCGGGCGATCATTGTTGCTGCTTTGACCCTTCCCACCGCAGCCATGGCTCAGGTCAAGACCGAGACTGGAAATCTCAAGGTGCAGATCACCATTACGGAAGAATGCACGCTTGGGATTGGCGACATAGACTTCGGCTCGCAGGGTGTGCTGGACGAGAATGTCGATGCTGACGGCAGTATCACCGTCACGTGCACCAACGGCACGGATTATACCCTTTCGCTCGATACAGGTAGCGGAACCGATGCGTCGGAAGTCACCCGATTCATGACCGGAGCTGGAGGTACAATAGCCTACAGCCTGTATAAGGACGTGGGGCGTTCCACGCTATGGGGCACGGGGGAGAACGCATTTTCTGGTATAGGTACCGGTGCGGCTGTTCCTATTCCTGTCTACGGTCGTGTGCCGCTACAGAATACGCCAGCAGCCGGCGAGTATTCCGACACAGTGACAGTAACTCTGGCTTACTAGATCATCCATCACCAAGTGGAAGCACTTTCCTGTGATGGGGAGTGCGTCAAACAAATATGCCGGTAGCGGTTCTTGTCCTTGAATGAACTGCTGCTGGCGGAGTAATGTTCATGCGCAAAATCCTTCGCGTGCTTTCACTGGCACTGGCAATTTTTGCTCCCGGCCCAACCGCCGCCATTGCAGCCAGCCTCCAGGTCACGCCAGTCACGATCGATCTGACAGCTCCGACCGGTGCAGGTCTGGTGACCCTGCGCAATGATGGGAAGTCGCCCATCACGGTGCAGGTGCGTGTCTTCAAGTGGGTCCAGCAGAATGGTGTCGACGCTTATGTGCCGACCAAGGACGTGGCTGTCAGCCCGCCGATGACAAAACTGGCTCCCGGTTCGCGCCAGACTGTCCGCGTGGTGCGAACCGCAAAGGCATCGGCCGGGCAGGATAGCTATCGGCTTTTCGTCGATGAAATCCCACAGGCAGCCCGCCGCACGCGCAATGGTGTGGAGTTCGTGCTCCGGCAGTCCATTCCCGTGTTCTTCAGCGCTCCCGGCATTTCTCCTGCAAAGGTTGCCTGGTCGGCTTCCTCCAATGGCAGGAAGCTTACGCTCACCGCGCGCAACAGTGGTACCGACCGTCAGAAGGTCAGCCGATTGGTGCTGAAGGACCAGGGCGGAAAGGTTCTGGCTCGCACCGACGGACTTGCGGGCTACGTGCTCGGTGGCAGCACTCGCAGGTGGGATTTCAGCCTGCCTTCTGGCGCGACATTGAGGGGCCGTTCGCTCCTTCTGACAGCGGAAGATGACAGGGGGCCGATCCGTGCAAAGGTCACGGTTTCTTCTGGCGGTTAGTCTTCTCCTGGTGTTTTCTTCCGGCGATTGTGCCCTGGCGCAGTCGCCTCCAGATGAAGAGCCTGAACAGCTGACTGCTGGGGTGCAGGATCTGTACCTCGAAGTCTTCGTCAACGGTGAACCCGTTCAGATGGTTGCGGCGGCCCGCAAGGATGCCGCTGGCCAGATCTCCATGCCTGCCGATCAGTTGCGCGGGGTCGGCATCCTGCCTCGGCTCGGGGATCCTGACGGCTATGTCCCGTTAAGTGCGCTGGAGGGCGTCACATACCGGTTCGATGAGGCGTCGCAGTCGATCTATTTCGACGCGGACAACGAGGCGCGTGTTGCACGCAAGGTCGCGAGGGCGCAGGAGGGAGACGGGGAGACACCTGCACTGTCGCTTTCAAGCGGGATAGGGGCGGTTCTCAACTATTCGCTGCTCGCGAACTTCACGAGCGATGAGGTCCTCGCCGTACCGTCCTATCAGGGGCTTTCAGCCTCCTTTGATGCGCGCATCTTTTCGCCCTATGGCGTTCTGCAGAGCAATTTCATAGCAACTACTTCGCCTGCTGAAACCTATCGCTCGACCAGACTGGACACGAGCTGGAGCTACTCCAGCCCGGGCCGGATGGTCACCTATCGTGCGGGCGATCTCATCACCGGTGGTCTGACCTGGTCGCGGCCGGTCCGGCTTGGCGGCTTCCAGATCCAGCGGAACTTCAGCCTGCGCCCGGATCTTGTGACCATGCCGCAACCCGACCTGGGGGGAACGGCTGCGGTGCCTTCCACGGTGGAAGTCTATGCGAACAGGATAAAACGGTTCAGCGCGGATGTTGGCTCCGGCCCGTTCGAAATAACGGATGTGCCTGTCACCAGCGGTCCCGGAAGCGTGCAGATCGTGGTGCGGGATCGCTTCGGACGGGAAACCGTCGAGGAAGTCCCGTTCTACGCGTCCCCGCGCATGCTGGCACCGGGACTGCTGGACTTCAGTCTGGAAGGCGGTTTTGCCCGCCGTGATTTCGGCCTCCAGTCGGACAGCTACGACGATCGCTTCATGGCTTCGGGCAGTCTGCGCTACGGGCTGACAAGGCGCCTCACGCTGGAGGCACATGCCGAGGGCGGCGAAGACCTCGTTTCGGGTGGCGCAGCAGCGTTGTTCAACATCGGCTCATTCGGAATTGCCAGCGCAGATGTAGCGGCTAGAGCGGTTTTCGACCGCTTTGAATCGATGAGGGATTCCCTCGCCGGCTGATTTCTGATTCAGTATCCATGCTGGTGAAGGAGGCCGGCATGGATGGGTCACGCTCTCTCAATGGATTTG